>SXGT01785214.1_pt1 | contig 21391 bp, 21 predicted proteins | sample 3176221 | NCBI WGS metagenome assembly SXGT01 (sample SAMN11356862, study PRJNA531348) | freshwater metagenome | isolation source: freshwater sample F1-120 | place: China: Fuxian Lake, Yuxi | collected 2017-12-25
CCGAGCAACGACACCGAGCCCACGACAGCCGTGGATATCAACGCAAAGAACACAGAGATGATAAGTGCTGTCTGCCCCGATTGGAGCGTCTGATGATATATATTTTTGCGTACCATGTACATAAAAAATATTTATTGTCCAGAGGGGCGCTTAATACCGAAGCTAGAAAATACGCGAGACACCTTGTACCTGCCATCACCCGCTTGAATAGTAAATGTAACCCGCGTGCCAGCCGCCGTATTATTAATAACATTGCATGATGAATTGTATACCTGTACATTACTCGGTACGCTAATGACGGGCTTAGAATCCTCGCACTCAAATGTGCCATTTCGTATATTGCGAATACTGCTCTCCATAGCCACCTCGCCCGCGTACGCCACGCGCCGCTCGATGCGTATGCGTCCAAAGAGCTGCACGATATCGCCGATGGCGACAAGCGCGGTAACGCTCACCACCGTAACAATAGCAAGATACACCACCAACTCAATAAGTGAAAACCCGCGAACGCGAGATACTATTGATCGCATCGAAATATATTGCCGATAACCATATCAGCGCTCACGCTGCGCTCAATGCCGCCAGACGATTGCCAACTTACCTTCATGGCGGCATTTTTAAGATTGTAATCAATAGTACTACCAGAGCCGTACGCAGAAAATATAACTGTGCGCGTAAATCCATCAGAGGGTGTTGGGCATGGAGATTTGGAAAGTTTTAGTTCCTCGGATGTGTCTTGTGCAAGACAATATTTTTCACCTACATTTGCATCTTTTATAGTATTCCAATTTTTATCACGAATAAATTTGAGCTCATCGATCATGCCATCGAGCAAAAAGGCAGCTTGTATCTTTTTGGTCGCGCCTGTCACGCCGATCAATGAAACCCGCGCCGCGCTATATATGGCTACCACGCATGCGACAAATACCGCTGTCGCCACTACTACCTCCATCAACAGTGACCCACGCTGATAATTCATACGATATACTCGCAGTATATCACGAAGCGCTCTGTTTGATTTCCACAACGCCTGTCGAAGAAATCACGATATCGCGCTTGAGCGTTGGCTGGCGCTTTGAGGTAAGGGTGATTGATATATTTTGATGAATATCAACAAAACTGCCACCAGCGCCGGGCTCTTGGACAACGCCTGTAAGTCGCGTAAACAAAATTTTTTGACTTGATGAGAAAGTAGATTCGGATAATTTTTGTGTTTCTACTTCGCTTGATTCTGATGTTGAATAATCGTAAATAACAAACTGATCTGGATCTGTTGTTGTATCAAAAGATACCCCATACCTACGGCCAGTGCTAGACTGATTGCCCCGTGACGCGAGCGTATATGAGCGTGCGCGCTGGATAGCTGACACCACGCGCTCGACATCATTGTTGAGCATCTGCTGACTAAGGGCGCTCGAAAGCCCCCTGCCCACGATAGCTGTTATGATTGAGACAACCGAAACCACGATGACTATCTCGGCGAGCGTAAATCCTTTTTTCATACAATAATTAGGGCGCGATTTCATCATAATCACTGACCCCCGACGCGCTTGCGGGCCCGCCAGGCAATAGCATATCGAGTATACCGTAATCATAGGTGATCTGTGTACCACGGCGCATCACCACCTTGTGAGCGGCAACCTGCATCGCATTGGGATTGGTAGCGTCGCGCTCCAGGACCACTGACCCACGGGGCGCGTACAATGACACAGTCGCCCCGCCTTCCTGATGGCTCATGTGGTAAATCGCCGCTTTGTCATTTTCGGTTGACGCGGGCGCCGTGCCGCCTGCCCAATCATACGGGTCATAATCTCCCTTGTTGGTCGAGCGCGAAATGACGAGCAAATATTCATCATCTGACTTGCTGCCGCCCGCGAGCTGAGTATCCTTTTCCGTATCTACGAACCCGTCAACGATCACGAGCCCCACACTATGAGCGTTCCACCCCACAACGCCAGCACTATTGTTCATCTCGATACGGCCACCATTTTTGCCAGCATCTTTGACAAGATGGAGATTGCCCTTTACATATATATGCGCACCGCCATTGAGCGTAAGTTTGGCACCATTGCGTATGACAAGACTTCCATCAATACACGTAGGCGCTGACCATGATTGCGACGCGGTGATAGTCGTAGCGCCAAGACACCCGCTCGGAAAAATACTGCCAATCCATCCGTTGATCTTTGAATCAGAGATAGGCCATGGACCCTTTTGCGGAGGTGCCTTGGGGAGATACAAGTCTTGCGCCACAGCAACGTTGTATTGCGTATCGAGCATATCTTTAAATGCTGGCTCATCTTCATGCCCACTATCAGTAGTACCTCCCGCATATTTGCAAAAATTATAAGGATACTTACCGTACGCTGTCTCATCAGGTATCGGGTAAATATAATGCGTCTTATTTACATCCGACGAGCCACAGCTCGTATTCTCGCCATTGCCGCACCCTACATAACAACCACGGCCACTCGCCTGCGCCATAGTATTGAACTCGTAAGGTGTGTAGGTATTAAAAGGAGAATCTTGCGTACAAGAAAAAGCTGTCCCGCCGTGTGTTACATTGCCGGCGTTTTTATAGGGGTTGCAATAAAAGCGTGTCATGGTATCAGTATCGACAGAATAGAGCTCGGTATTGGCCGAATATCTTCGGTCATTGCTATCACCATACGTTGCCCCGGCTACATCGCGCACCTGCGAGTCACAAAAGGGCCGCCACCCTCTGCGTGATTCGATATCATCACCAACTGTTTCCGTGCCACTACCGCCAAGATCGCAGTTATCAAGCTGTTGGACAAAGCTATGCCCCCAGAGTCGCGCGTGCGCGTGCCGGTCTTTCCAAAAAGCCGAGGCGAACCTACGCCCGACAAACGCTATGTCTTTATTTGCTGACGACCCTTCGCCGATGACGCTCGCGCCGATAGCTTCGTCCGCGTGAAGTTCGCCAAACACTTGGAGAGAGTTTTCATAATTGTCATCTCCATCGCCCTGTGAATAGACACGAAAATGAAAATCGGCACGCGGATTTTCCGTCCCGCCGATCTTCGCGGTGCCAGTGTCCGTCAATGACTCATCGCAAGTGACTGGCGTACCGCCCGTACTCGGACAGAAGCCCCCTGATGCGATGTATTCGCCGTATCCGCCCGTGTGGATATATCCTGGCTCATCGCTATCATCATAATATATTTTAAAATAACTACCGCTATCGGAACCTCCCTCTGCCTGCAATACGATGTAAATACTCTCATCATCATCAACATCTTGCAGACCCGTGCTACCGGGTATGTTGAAATATACCCACTCGGGAGTGTCTGCCGCGAGCTCCTCACCGCTACCATCAAAATCAGTATCAATCTTAAATGTTGCAAAAAGCTTATCACCGCCATCAAGCGCTATACGCGCGGGTGCTTCCCATGAACCGCCCGATGTTTGGCGCACGGGGTATGCCCTTACTGTCGGAAGATCGCCAGCAGTCCCATGGTACGCGATACGAAACGCAAACCGCTTGGTACGCTTGCCGCCCTCATGAATGCGTACCTTTTGTGCGATAGCAGTCGCTTTGATAGCGCAATTGGAATCAGAAATGTTAGTGCCAAGACACGCAAACTTGTGGTTTGCTGTATTTGGACTCGGCTCTTTTTTCTCTGACGGGCGAATATCTACCTTGCCCGTGGCGTATACATTGCCAACAACGCGCGCATCAGCAGTGCTCTTGCCAAGCTTACCGCCAGAATCGGATCCATTTGCCCACACCGGCCCATTGACCCACACCGTGCCGGCATCGCCCGCTTCATCTTCACCCCTACAACCCGTTCCCCTTACGCATTTGATATCAGTCGAATCAGACATCCAAAGGCCACCGGCGCCAATAAATCCCGCATAAGTATAGATGGAATTAAGATTGAGTGTCACCTTAATCTTTCGCTCGCGCCCGCCTGCACTACTCGTCGTAGTAAGCGTTGATTGAGCGCCAGTCGTTACCGCCACATCAGCCGTACCCGAAGAAAGGCCTGCGATCGCCCAACTCTCCTCAACCAGAGTACCTGCCGAGCGCAAATACCGCACGATGCCATCTTCGGCACCCGCCTCTGCCGCATAGTACGCACGCGCTGATTGATAGACATTTGAAAATTGCCGCGCGGTACTCGCCGTGATAAGCCCATAGCTCGCGATCAACACCACCAAAATCACCATCACAATCACCATAGTAGTGAGCGCGGCAAGCCCTTGATTGTAACGCAACACTTTCATGCTAATATCCACGCGGTGTGGCGCTCGTGGTAATCGTCATCGTTTGATTTGTTACGATATCGCGCAGGCCAAGCGTTATACGCACACCCTTTAGATCTGATCCGCAAGAACTTGCGGTACCAATACAGTCAAGCGCGAACATATCGACAGCAACACGCGGTGAGGTCAGTACGCGCATTTTTTGGGGATCTGCCGAATCAGTCATAACCAACTTTGGTTTTTCGGCATCAGTCTTATCGACGGCAAATGTGACGGTTGAATCTGTTTTGGTCAAAACAAGCTCTCCGTTATTGGCATTGGCAAACTGTGAGGCGGTGGAAATATTTTTTGCGCCGCGCGCCTGATCGAGCATTTGGCGCATCGCGAAATCTGCCTCATCGATCGTGCGTACCCGATCCACAATCGATCTCTCATTGATAATGATATTTGCCACAAAGAAAAAGATGATGCCGAGCACAATCGTCAAAACGCCCACATAGACCAAGAGTTCAATAAGTGTAAACGCGCGCTGCCTCATAAAAGTGACGTCCAATTCGTAAGATAGGTGTCAAGCACGACGCTTTTTGCTCCACCGTCCCAACTCACCGTCACCGTTACCTTGCGCGTGTCGCTATCAGTAAAGACGCCACCAGGATCAATGACGCCTTGATTGCTATCCTGACGCTGAACAGCTCCAAATTGAATAGTGCGCGTAAAGATGCCGTCGAGAGCCGCAGGCGGCTCGGTGGTAAGTGACCAGGTGTTGTTCTCGAATACCGCGTAATAGCCGGTAGTATCAGTCGTTGGTGTAGAAATCGCTGACCAGCCACTGGTGGCGCGCAGGTAGCGCAATGCCTCAAATGCCTCTTGGGCATAATAGGTCGCGCGCACCTTCATAATACCGTCCTGCTTGATCTGGAGTAATTTTGATTGCAAGAAAAAAAGTGTAACAAACACGGTGGAAATAAGCGCCACCGCTATGAGCAGCTCAAGAAATAAAAATGCGCGCTTGTTATTGTACTTCATAAATAATGCCTGATTTTGTGATCGTAACGCCGCCGCAAGTCTTTGCCGTAAGACACGCGACAATCGCACTTGGCTGGCTACATGGATTTGCAGTCTTGTTCTTATTATAGAAGTAAATCGTCCCTAGGTCAGCAGATGGATCGAGGTTCTCATATTCTCCCGTCAGTTTTGAAAACACAACGGTTGTATCTGCACAGAAAGAAAGCGCCGAGGGCACGTCGTATTCATTGATAAACTTATCGCAGGATGCCGATGGCGGCGCATTTTTGCAGAGCTGATACCACGCGCTGCCAGTGATAAACTGTACGCCGTACTTCGCTCCGCCTTCTGACGCGAGTGATTTTGAGCGCGCAAGCTTCAAGATACTCTCGATATCGCGCGCCGTGCTCTGTACTACCGTCCGTTCACGCCACGTGCCAAAACTTGGCATGATGAGCGCCACCAAAAAACCTATGATGCCTACCACGATGATAAGTTCGATCAGGGTAAACGCGCGACGCATACTAGATAGCCCCCACGAGCGAGTACATCGGCGTGATCATCGAAACGGCAAAAAAACCTACCGCGGCACCGATGATGACCATCAATACGGGTTCGATAATCGTTGAAAGATCTTTAGTTGCGTCAGCAACCTGCTGCTCATAAAATGAAGCGACCTCGGAAAGCATACGCGAAGACTCGCCCGTCTCCTCGCCTACCGAAAGCATCTCGCCTACCAGCGACGGATACAGATGTTCATTGGCCAAAAAAACTTTTGAAATCGTATCGCCCTTTTGAATAGATTTTTTTGCGTCTACCAATGTCTGAGAATACAAATAATTTTGTACGACGCGCGCCGTGATATCAAGCGCCTCTATCACCTGCACGCCCGCCGACAAAAGCGACGCGAGCGTACGCGACGCGCGCGCGGCGTTGAACTTTTTGGCGAGCGGTCCTATAACCGGCAAACGAACGACCGTATTGTCCGCCAAGTGTCTACCAGCGGTCGTGCGAAAAAACGCTATCATCCCCCCTATCAAACTAATAAACCCGAGGATCGCCAATATAAAATGAGCAATAAAAAAATCAGAAAGATTGATAATAAATTGCGTTGAGGCTGGCAATTCAACATTGAGCTCTTTGAATACCGACGAGAGCGTTGGCACGACATAGATAATCATGATCGCGCCAATAAGCACCATCGCCGCAAAAATAATTGATGGATATACCATAGCTCCTCTGACTCTACGCACCAGATCATAGTCTGCCTGCATTTGTGACGCAAGAATGGCCAATGATTCTTTGAGCTTGCCTGATTTTTCACCGGAGTCTACCATCGCGATATAAAGCGTTGGAAAAACATTTGGATATCCGCCGAGCGACTCGGAAAACGATTTACCCTGCTTGATCTGATCTTCAATCTCTAAAATCGTCGCCTTAAATCTTGGATTGTGCGACTCGCGCGAGAGCGCGTCAAGTGAACGGGTGAGCGACAATCCAGCGCCGATCATGACGCCCAAATTTTTTGAAAATATAATCTTATCGACAAGCGTTACGCGATGAAGATATTGGTTAATATCTATAGAAAAACGCGGCTTTGCGCCTTTTGATTGACCCGCTCGAGCACCCACAGCGCTCATCTCATGCGCTTCGAGCAACAAAAGGCCTTCCGCGCGCAAAAACCGCGCAAGCTCAAAACGATCATTCGCGTCACGAAGCCCTGACTGCTCGGCGCCTTGCCGATCTCGCGCACGAAATTGAAAACGCGCCATAGATTATTCTTGCGTTACCCGCAATACTTCCTCGACCGTCGTGATCCCCTGTACTGCTTTGAAAATACCATCTTCGAGCATGCTCATCATGCCTGATTTACGCGCAAGCGTATCGATCTCGCTAGCATTGACGCTTTTCATCACCATCTGGCGCATCGCGGGCGTAACTACCATGACTTCATGCACGCCAATACGCCCTTGATATCCATCAGACGCGTCAGATGTAGGTACTGGCTTGAAGAACGGCACATCTTCGATCTTTGCTGTTGGGGAAATAATTTTTTCATTACGCAAAAATGTCAGCATACGCTCAACATCAATAATCTTCGCAAGCTGGGTTATTTGATCTTTGTCCAAATGATATTCTTCACGCGATTTATACAGCTTGCGCACCAAGCGCTGGGCGATGATAATATTGACCGTTGATGCGATCAAAAACGGCTCAACGCCAAGATCAATAAGACGAGGCAACGCGCCCGCCGCAGAGTTTGTATGAAGTGTTGAAAGTACCAAGTGACCAGTCAGCGCCGCGTTGATAGCAAGGCCCGCGGTCTCCCCGTCACGGATCTCACCTACCATCAACACATCAGGGTCTTGGCGCAAAAGACTGCGCAGACCGTTTGCAAAAGTAAATCCGATATCAGGACGTACCTGCGTCTGGTTGATGCGCGGCATACGATATTCAATAGGATCTTCAACGGTAGAAATATTTACATCCGGAGTATTGATCAAATCAAGCATGGTATACAGAGTAGTCGTCTTGCCCGAACCCGTAGGACCGGTCGCCAAAATAAGACCTGTTGATTTTTTGATACTTTGATGCAAGAGTTCGAGACCTTCACCATGAAATCCCAACGATTCAAGCGCGAATCCGCGCGCGTTTTCCGGCAACAAACGCATAACAATCTTTTCGCCATCATATACCGGCAATACTGAAACGCGCGTTGAAAACTTATAATCAGGCGACTCTATTTTAAAGCGGCCGTCTTGCGGCAAACGCTTTTCATCAAGCCGAAGACTCGCGAGCACCTTGACGCGCGCGATCACCGCTGGCGCTATTTTTTTTGGCAATACCATAGCCTCGCGCAGCAACCCGTCAATGCGATAACGCACAAGGAGCTCGTTTTCAAGCGGCTCAATATGAATATCGGATGCTTTTTGCAAAATCGCGTGGCGAATAAGAGTATCGACAATCTTAATGATAGGAAGCTCGTGAGCAACCTTCTCAAGATCCTCGCCATTCTCACTCGTCTCAGAGACTCCGGCCGCGCTCATCACCATGCCGTCCGATTCGCCTTTGATGATCTCACCAAACTCAACATCCAAACTCTTTTGATAGAGCGAGAGAAGATACTTCATCGAGCTCTCGTTGGTCATGCGAGGCTTGATCACGAGACCCGATTTTTTATGGATGAACTCAATAGTCTCCAAATCTTCTGGATCAAGCATGGCTATCTCCAAATCTTTGCCTGTTTTTTTATACGCGATAATATTGTGTGCGCGCGCAATCGGCTCTGGTACTATATTGAGTACCCCAGCATCAATCTTTTCGCCATCAAGATTTACAAATGGAATCCCCAAGATATATCCGTATACGCGTTCAATATCTTTCTGGGCAATCTTACCCTGAGCAACCAAAATATCGCCGGGACGCGCGTTTTGCTCCTTTGCTTTTTTGACCGCGGCGTCAATATCACGCTCAGAGACAAGCCCTGAATCCAGTAAAAACGCTTTGAGTTGCCCTGAATCAATCTTCATCCTGGCGTGTGCGCTACCCGAGGATGTCTCTTACCTTTGCGAGGACTTCTTTGAGCGCGTAATTTGCTTTGATCAAATACCCGCGCGCGCCGAGCTCGATTGCCTTCATCACCTCGGTACTTTCTTCAAGATTGGTCAGCACGAGCACCGGCACATCTTTGAGCGTTTCATCTGCCTTGATCTCCTGCAACACCTCAAACCCATGCTTCTTCGGCAAGATAAGATCAAGTAAAATCATGTCAGGTTTTTTTTCCTTGGCAAGCTTGATGCCCTCTTCACCGTCAAACCCCTGAAATACTTCGTATCCTTCAGCGACAAAGGTCTTTTGTAGCGCGTCTTGGAGCGCCGCTTCGTCCTCTACAATCAATAGTTTTTTCATGCTTATATAATTTATTTTTTATAATTATTTTTTTTGGGCGATCCCTTCTCCTGAAACGAGCGGGAGCGCGTACCAAAATGTCGACCCTTTGCCTTCCAGAGAAGCAAAGCCGGCCTTGCCTCCCATAGCGACCACCAGTGACCGTACGAGATACAGACCGAGCCCCGTGCCATCAGCGCGCATACGCAGAGCATTTTCTGATCGGAAAAATTTCTGAAAAATCATCCCCTGGTCTATAATCGGAATACCAATCCCCGAATCTGTCACCTCAACGCGCGCCGTATTTTTGACGCGCGACACCTTTACCGTCACCTCTCCTCCAGCTTTGGTGTAGTGCAGGGCGTTATCAATAAGATTTTCGGTCACCCAGCGCAGTTTAACCTCATCGGCAAATACCACCAGAGGCCCTGCCTCGCCCGCAAACGTGATCTTTTCATTTGATTGTTCGGCAAGCGGCTTGTATCCTTTGACAATTTGCTCGATGAAAGTATCAATCGTAATCGCGATGGGGCGCAAGATAACACGATCATCTTCAATACGATTAACTTCGAGTAAATCGTTTACGAGCGCGATCATGCGTTCATTTTGATGCCTGATCGTGCCAAGCGTTACTGCCGCGTCACCAGACACTACATTTGTCTTCTCGAGCATAAGTTCAAGTTGCCACTTGATAGCCGAGAGTGGCGAACGAAGCTGATGTGAGACAATGCTGACAAACTCTGATTTGATGCGTGAAGCATCAGCTAGGCGCTGAAATGATGAGACGATCGCATTGCCAACCACAAAGAGAAACGCTGCCATCATTGATACGGAAATAATCACTACCGCTGGATCATCTGAAAAGCGTTGAGCGGCGATAGCCGTCGTAATCATGCCCGCCACATTGACTCCGCCCATGACGATAAAAAGAAATGGCGGACATGTCCATAGCGAAATACCGTATTTGCGACATTGTGAAATGATATGGAAAGTATTCATAAGAACTGGTGTTTTTAGTATACACCCAACGCGCCACTCCGTGGAGGGTGCTTGACTGTGAAAAGAATACCGCTATAATAGAAAGGTCAATGTGATTGTTGTGATGGTCCGTCTGAAACGGGCCATTTTTTATCAAAAAATTACTCAAAATCTATGGATCTGAAGATCATCAAAGCGACGCTCGAAGAGCTCGCTCAAGAAAAAGGAATATCAAAAGACAAGGTCATCGAAACCATTGAAATGGCCTTAGCGGCAGCCTATAAGCGTGATTATGGCAAGCGCGGGCAAATCGTGCGCGCACGATTTGATCTCGATTCCGGCGGTATCTCATTTTCACAAGTAAAAATCGTCGTTGATGAGTCAATGCTCAAATCAGAAGAGGAAGTAGCCGCCGAAGAGGCATCAAACCGCCCTGAACGAGAAGAAGAGGGCGAAGGCGAGCAAAAGCGTGTTCGCTTTAATCCCGAGCGCCATATAATGGTAGACGAGGCGCGTAAAATAAAAAAAGACGCCGAATTGAGCGAAGAGCTGGTCTTTCCGCTCGAAATGCACGCTGATTATGGCCGTATCGCCGCGCAAACCGCAAAGCAGGTCATCATCCAAAGAATCCGCGAGGCAGAACGCGAAGCGATTTACGAGGAATTCAAAGAAAAGCAGGGTGAAGTTGTCAGCGGAACCGTCCAACGCGTTGAGGGACGCAATGTGTATCTTGATCTTGGACGCACCACCGCGCTCCTCCCCGCAGAAGAACAGGTACAGCATGAACGCTATCGCATCGGCGAGCGCATCAAGGGACTTTTGCTCATAAGCGAACGGCAAGCGCGCGTGCCACTCATGTATCTTTCTCGTTCACATCCGCGCTTTGTGAGTAAACTCTTTGAGATAGAGGTTCCGGAAATTGGCCAGGGCATCGTTGAGACCAAGGGCATAGCGCGTGAAGCGGGCTCTCGCTCAAAAATAGCCGTCATATCGCACGACCAAAGTATTGATCCCGTAGGATCGTTGGTCGGCCAAAAAGGCGTACGCGTGGGCACGGTTATTGCCGAGCTGGGCGGCGAAAAAATTGACATCATCGAGTGGTCTGACGACCCAACCAAGTTTATCGCCAACGCTCTCTCACCCGCCAAAGTGCTCGATGTAACCATTGACGAAGAAACCCATACTGCGACAGTTTTAGTAGATGATTCACAGCTCTCACTCGCCATCGGCCGCAATGGCCAAAATGTGCGCCTGGCGGCCAAGCTTACCAGCTGGAAGATTGACATCGCGACCCGCGAAGGCAGAGAAGCTCATGATACTGACACTGACAATCAGACGGAAAAAAATGAAGAATCCCCCGATGCTCCGTCAATAGAAGAAGCGTCGTAATTAAAAGATTATTAGTATACTAATCATATACCATGATTACATTCACCATCATCGCCAGTCTTATCTCGATCGTTTTTGCCTTTTGGCTTCGCACTACGATAGCAAAACTCCCCGACGGCAATGAAACTATGCGTGAAATCGCGACCGCTATCCGCGAAGGATCATACGCGTTTCTCAAGCGACAATATCGCACGGTAGGTCTTGTGGCGGCTCTGCTCTTTTTGGTGCTTGCCGTCTATTCGATACGCGCGGCTTTTGGGTTTCTCATCGGAGCCGTTTTCTCTGCATTCGCTGGATTTGTCGGCATGCAAACCGCTGTCATGGCAAATGTGCGTACCGCGGAGGCCGCGCGCAAGGGCATCAAGCAAGCATTTGGTGTCGCGTTCCGCGGGGGTGCGGTTACTGGCTTTTTGGTGGCGGGACTTGCTCTTTTGGCGGTAACACTCTTTTATTCGCTCTACGCGGGATCAACCCATCTTGCCGATTCTCTCATCGGCCTCGGATTTGGCGGATCACTCATCTCGGTATTTGCACGCTTGGGGGGCGGTATCTACACCAAAGGCGCCGATGTGGGCGCTGATCTTGTAGGAAAAATTGAACTCGGTATTCCTGAAGACGACCCAAGAAACCCCGCGGTAATCGCTGACAATGTGGGCGACAATGTGGGCGACGACGCGGGTATGGCGGCAGATCTTTTTGAGACATACGCAGTTACACTTGTCGCCGTATTGCTCCTTGCGGCGGGAGAAAAAACATACCAACTCTATCCTCTCGTATTGGGCGGGGTTGCGCTTATCGCATCAATCATCGGCTTTTTCTTCGCCAAGATCAAAGGCGAGGCAACCATCATGCAAGGGCTCTACAAGTCGCTCATCGCCAGCTCGATTCTCGCCATAACATTCTTTATACCAGTAACACGTATGTTTTTTACGCGTGACGCAATGGCAATGTTTTTGTCAGCGACCATCGGAATCGCTGTCGCGCTCGCAATGGTCATCGCCACCGAATACTACACATCAAAAAAATTCCGTCCCGTACAATCAATCGCCAAGGCATCGGAATCGGGTCATGGCACCAATGTTATTATTGGTCTCTCGGTAGGACTCGAGGCAACTTTCATTCCGATTCTTATCATCGTTGGCGGTATGCTCGGCGCCTACGCACTCGCAGGATTGTATGGCGTCGCGATCGCCGCGTTTAGCATGGTCTCGCTCGCGGGCATCATCATCACTATTGATGCTTTTGGCCCAATCACTGACAACGCGGGCGGCATCGCCGAGATGGCAAAACTCCCCGCGTCAGTACGCGCGAATACCGATCCACTCGACGCGGTTGGCAATACCACAAAAGCAGTCACCAAGGGCTATGCCATCGCATCAGCTGGTCTTGCCGCCATCGTACTGTTTTCCGCGTATCTCGATGAAGCAGCACGTCTCGGCAAAGCAGTATTTCTCAATATGGCTGATCCTGTAGTGCTTGCCGGCCTCTTTATCGGAGCGGCTCTCCCTTATCTATTTGCCTCAATCGCCATGCGCGCGGTAGGAAACACCGCGGGCGCGGTCGTACGCGAAGTACGCAGACAGTGGACTACTATCAAGGGCCTTGCGGAAGGCACCGCCAAACCTGATTATGCGCGCACGGTAGATATCGTAACCCAAGCGGCTTTGCGCGAGATGATAGTACCCGCGCTCTTGCCAATCTTGATAGCGCTCATTGTCGCCTTTGCGCTTGGCGCGAATGCCTTGGGTGGTTTGCTGATCGGAGTTATCACCACGGGTCTTTTCGTGGGTCTCTCAATGACCGCGGGAGGCGCCGCATGGGACAATGCCAAGAAATATATCGAGGACGGGCATCATGGCGGCAAAAAATCATTTGCCCATCAGGCAGCAGTTACCGGTGATACTGTCGGCGACCCCTATAAAGACACGGCTGGCCCTGCCATCAACCCCATGATTAAAGTCGTAAACATCGTAGCGCTTCTGATCATCCCATTTTTGAATTAAATGAGCATAACAGTCACAAAAATTGAGAACTCACGCGTCGAGGTCAAAGGATCTATCGATACGCATATCTTTGACTCACATATAGTAAAGACCACCGTGCGGGCAGTTGCCGACGCGGAACTCGATGGATTTCGTCGCGGCAAAGCGCCCGAAAAAATGGTTGTCAATAAAATCGGCGAAGAAAAAATCTTACAGCAATCAGCAGAAGCGGCGCTTCAAGCCGAGTGGCCGAAAGTACTCGACGAACAAAAAATAGAAGCAATCGGCCCCGCCGAATTTCATATCACCAAACTCGCGCGGGGCAACCCTCTTGAATGGACCGCGCGCGTAGCGGTGATGCCCGAGCTCACTCTGCCTGACTTCCGCAAAATCGCACACGAAATAAATAGCAAAAAGGAAACGCCCACCATTGAAGTAACCGAAAAAGAACTCGCCGATACCCTTGCCTATATCCAGCGCGTCCGTATGCCCGCGGATGCGGCACTTCCCCCGCTCGATGATGCCTACGCGCAGAGTCTTGGAAATTTTCCGACGCTTGACGCATTAAAAAATAATATCAAGCAAGGCATTTTGGAAGAAAAAAATGGCAAAGCCCGCGACGCGCACCGCATGAAGCTTATCGAAGAGATCGCCAAAGCCGCCACGGTTGAAATACCGGAAATTATGGTAGATGCGGAGCAGACAAAGATGTTGGGCGAATTGCGCAATAGTATTGAAGAGATGGGTCTTGTCTGGAGCGAGTATCTAGCGCACCTCAAAAAACCCGAGACGGAAATTCGCGCGGGATTTCACGAGGACGCGACCCGCCGCGTACGCGTATCACTCACGCTCCGTGAGATCGCGCGCGCCGAGGCTACTGAAGCGACTCCCGATGAAATCACAAAGCGAGTTGAGGCGATGCTCCGCCCCTACGAAGAAAAAGATCGTGCCGAGATTGACCGAGGTCGCATAGAGGAGTACGCTAAAAACGTATTACGCAATGAAAAAGTCATAGAACTCTTGGAGATCCAATAATATGCTCATACCTACTGTCATTGAAAAAACAAGCTACGGCGAACGCGCCTATGATATTTACTCGCGCCTACTCAAAGACCGTATTATTTTCTTGGGCAGTCAGATCAACGACCAGGTAGCAAACGCGATCATCGCCCAACTCTTGTTTTTGGAGCTCCAAAACCCCAAAGAAGATATTTCATTTTATATCAACTCACCGGGTGGCTCGGTCACATCAGCCCTTGCTATCTACGATACCATGCAGCATATCAAGCCCGATGTCGCTACCATCTGCGTAGGTATGGCGGCATCAGGCGGCGCGATCTTGCTTGGCGCGGGCCAAAAAGGCAAACGCTACTCGCTTCCCAATGCTGATATTATGATCCACCAAGTATTGGGCGCGGCAGAAGGTCAGGCGTCTGATATTGAGATCAACGCGCGCCATATCCTCAAGATCAAAGAACGCCTCAACAAAATCTTGGCAAAGCATACGGGACAATCGCTCGATAAAATCGAGAAAGACTCTGACCGCGACTTCTATATGGATGCCGAAGAAGCAAAAAAATATGGCATCATCGACGAAGTCATCAAGAAAAAATAAAACTACCTAAAACAAAAAGCCCCCGCGCGGGGGCTTTTTTGTATAATCGCTCAATGATTAGTTGAACAGATTTTTGAGTTGAGAGAGAATGTCATGCAGCCCTGACAATACCTCTCCGAGCACTGGAGACGCGATTGACGCCGTTGATGACGCTGTTGATGACGCAGTCCTGTAAATCGCGGTAAATTGATTGGTGCCGATGTTGCCTGCCATATCTTGAACGCTCGCAGTAATAGTATTGTTCCCGGGGACAAGGCTTATCCGTCCGGAAAGCCACCCATATGGGGTTGGACGAAGGATGCCTGATGTATTGGTGGTGGTATTTGTCCAACGAGCAGTTGAAGTGGCGATACCTCGATTGTCCGTGATACCTACCGCGATAGTCGGTAAAAAGCTTCTTGCCGTAGTGGTAGACATATTATTGCCGACAGGTAATACAAAGGTTACAACGGGTGGTATCGCATCCAAGAAGCAAAATCTTCTGCCAGAAGACTCTATACCGACTTGGGTGAAGCCCGCATTGCAGACACATTCGTTTGTAATCGCGTTAGGCGTTGTGCCAACACCGCATGACCATACACACCGGCCGTCAGACGCAAGCCCATGATACGGCCCAGGACAGCTAGATGTCACTGGTGGAGGTGGTGGGATTGAAGAACACTGTCTTGCTATTACCTGGCGCGTTGACGCAATCACCTTATTTGCGTCGCTAGGTACTATGTATTCGTTATATTTATCATTAAAGCCACGCACAATCATCGCGGTAAGATCTCCATAATATCCCGTCACGAAATCGCTTTTATTTTCCAATCTATTAAGATGTCCCCACGGATACCCCGTAAATTGTCCACGATATTGCCACAAAAAATCCTGTAGCCGAGATACCTCGCCGTGCTCACGCACAAGAGGATTGCGCGAGATAATAGCATCGGCGCTTGTTTTGTGTAAGTCAGAAACAAGAGGCTGGTTCGGACACGCGATAAAAGGTACCGGCGATGGTTTATCACTGCCGGGCGCCGCGCCGGTCAATGACACCAGTACATTCGAAATCACGCTTTCGTCAGCTCCAAACGAACGCAAAAGACCCACGATACTATCTATCTAGTTTTGCGTGAGTGCCGCCGCTGATGCGATAGACACGACCCCAAAAAGCAAAATTCCTATAAAAAGAAGATATTTTTTCATTCTCATACGACTAAATGATAATGATTTTATAATACCCCCCCGCTTACTATGTACCACTAGGTCTGTGGATATCAATCAAGGCCGGGCCTTGATATGGTCTATACCAATAATCGTGGCAAGAGGTTAACCCCCGTCATTTCGGCGGGTACCGAAAGACTCATCAGATCAAGCACGGTTGGCGCGACATCAGAGAGCACGCCTTCTATTTGATTGAGACGCGCGTCAATCTCTTGCTGAGAACGCGCCTCTTTTCTGCGAAATTGATTTGCTACCAAATAAAACGGCACCGGATTTGCCGAGTGCTTGGTGCGCGGCTCGCCTGTCAGGCGATAGCGTTTTTCTTCGGCATTACCGTGGTCCGCGGTGATGACCAAGGCGCCACCGAGCTCATCCACCTTTGCCTTAATCTTACCCAAACACTCATCGAGCGTCTCAATTGCTTTTATGGTCGCATTAAAATTACCCGTATGCCCGACCATATCAGCATTGGCAAAGTTTATCAGCACAAAATCATATTGCGGCAAAACCTCAAGTACCGCGTCAGTGATCTCGCACGCGGACATTTCTGGCTTTTGATCAAACGGCACGCGCGCTGACGGCAAGAGCTTGCGGTCTTCAGCGGGAAATGGCTGCTCCTTACCGCCATTAAAAAAATACGTCACGTGCGCGTATTTTTCAGTCTCCGCGATATGAAACTGCTTGCGTCCCGCGTATGAGACCACGCGCGCGAGCGGCCAGTCAATATTGAGTGGGGGAAACGCCACGTGCGCGGGCAAGCCATTTTCATATTCAGTCATGGTAACAAAAAATAAATTTTGAATAAATGCGCGATCAAATTTAGTAAAATCATGATCGACAAACGCATGTGCCATCTGCCGCTCGCTGTCTTCGCGGAAATTCATAAAGACCACCGCGTCGCCCTCATGGATCCTCCCCTGCGGCTCCCCTTTTTCATTGACGCGCCACGCGGGTATAAAAAACTCGTCCGTTATACCGGCCGCATACTGGTCATCAATATATTTTTTGGGGAATTCAAAGGCGGCACCCTTTTTACCGATAAAACAATCATACGCTTGCTGCGTGAGCTCCCAGCGCTCTTCACGATCCATAGTAAAATGACGCCCCATGATTGAGGCGATAAACGCGTTGGGACACTCGGTACGCATGCGCTCTTCGAGCTGCGGCAAAAAGGTCTTGAGCTCTCGGGCCGCGGCATCTCTGCCATCGCCAAAAATATGTACGGCGACTTTTTCCGCGTTTTCTCTGCGCGCAAAATTGAGCAATGCGTACAAATGATCGATATACGCGTGCACTGATCCCGATGAACAAAGCCCTACGATATGAAACGTGCCCTTGTTTGAACGCGCGTGCGCGAGCGCGTCGAGAAACGCAGGGTTTTCAAAAAAAGTTCCATCTTGGATTGAGACAATAATGCGCGGCAAATGATGATAAAGTACGCGACCCGAGCCAATGGTGAGATGCCCCACCTCGGAATTTCCCTCCTCACCCCACGGAATCCCCACCGCGAGGCCCGATGCTTGCAATGTAGTAAACGGATAGAACTGATGAATGTCATCGAAAGTAGGTTTTTTTGCCACTTGCAACGGCGATTCTCCCGGCAATGTGTTGATGCCGAAGCCATCAAGCACCGTGAGTACTATTGGTTTGAGATTCATGCCATCAGTGTATCACATTGACGAAAACCTGAAAAAATCGTATATTGAAACTACCTTATATATTGTCGTTATTTATGAACCAAGTATTAATTCAACTCTATGTACCTAACCTCGCAACTCGGCGTTGCGGCTTTGGTGCTTCTCGTGGGCGTTGGCATCGGGTATGTCTTGCGCAAATTCATTGCTCAACAACAAAAAAACTCGATCGAGCTCGAGATTCAGAAAAAACTTCTCGAAGCTAAGACTGAAGGTCAACAAGTAATCCTTGAAGCGAAGACAAAAGCGTCAATCGTCCTCGAAGGAGCCCAAAAGGAGATCAAAGAACGCGAAGCTGAAATCCACAAATGGGAAGATCGCAACACGCGCAAAGAAGAAACGCTTGAAAAAAAATCTCAAGAACTTGAAGATGAAAAATCAGGCCTGCGCGAAAAAGTAGAACGCATCCGCCAAGCGCAAGAAACACTCAAAAACAAAGAAGAAGAGCAGCGCGCCGCTCTCGAGCGCGTAGCTCAACTTTCGCAAGAAGACGCGCGCGAGCAACTTTTTGGCGCTATTGAGAAAAAATATGAATCGGACTTTTTGGGTCGCCTTCACAAACTTGAGCTTCAAGGCGAAGACCGCCTTGGCAAAAAAGCGCGTGATATTTTAGCGGCTATCATCCAGCGCGTCGCCACCTCGACCGCGTCAGAAGTTACCACTACCAGCGTGGTCATCCCATCCGAAGAACTCAAAGGCAAGATTATCGGCAGAGAGGGCCGCAACATCCGTACGCTTGAACGCGCCGCGGGAGTTGAAGTCATCGTCGATGATACGCCAGGTACTATCACCATCTCGGGCTTTGATCCCGTGCGCAGGCATATCGCCAAGATGGCGCTCGAAGATTTGATCACCGATGGACGCATACAACCCGCGCGCATCGAAGAATCTGTCGATAAGGCAAAATCACAAATTGAAAAAATTATGAAAGACGCGGCAGACGCCGCCTGCTACGAGGTTGGTATCTTTGATATTGATCCCCGCCTCATGCAGCTCTTGGGTCGCTTGCGTTTTCGCACGAGCTACGGCCAAAATGTACTCCAGCATTCAGTCGAGATGACCCATATCTCGGGCATGCTTGCCTCCGAACTCGGCGCTGATATTGCTATTGCCAAAAAAGGCGCGCTCTTACATGACATTGGCAAGGCAGTCGACCACGAAGTACAGGGTACCCACGTGGAGATTGGCCGCCGTATCCTCCAAAAATTCGGCGTTGATAATTCAGTCATACAAGCGATGCAATCACACCACGAAGAATACCCGTACGAAACACTCGAATCTATCATCGTCCAGACTGCTGACGCGATATCTGCCTCACGCCCTGGCGCCCGCCGCGACTCGGTAGAAAACTATCTCAAACGCCTCGAAGATCTTGAACGCATTGCTGGCTCATTCGCTGGCATCGAGAAATCCTATGCTATTCAAGCGGGGCGCGAAATCCGCGTGTTTGTTACTCCCGAGAAAATCGGCGACTTGGAAGCCAAAAAACTTGCCCGCGACATCGCCGACCGCATCGAGCAAGAGCTCAAGTACCCGGGTGAGATCAAGGTAAACGTCATCCGTGAGTCCAGGTCCATCGAATACGCGAGATAGTGCGCCGAGGAGTAAGGTTGTTGATACCTTTGGAGAAGATCTTATATGTAGTTCAAAATAAAGAGGCCTCCAACCAGTCTCAAAAAGCCCTACCGGAGGCGCAAAGCTCTATTCACAGGCAAGCCTAAAAATATGTTGCAAACAAAGGATTTATGATACTATGTCTGTAGCATTTGATGCGAACAAAAAAGGTCGTGATCTAAAACAATTTTTTCTTACATGAACAAAGGCGACTTAATCGAAGCAGTCTTCAACAAAATCGGCGGTACCAAAAAAGGTTCCGAAGAAGCGGTTGACACGGTATTCGATTCAATCACAAAAGCTCTCTCAAAAGGAGACGAAGTCGCGGTATCTGGCTTTGGCACCTTTCTTACCAAAAAGCGCCAAGCGCGCACCGCGCGCAACCCGCGCACGGGTGCCGCAGTACAAGTACCCGCGATGCAAGTTCCAAAGTTTCGCGCGGGCAAGGGCCTCAAAGACGCGGTCAAATAAGAACCTATCACTATACAAAAACACCTTCGAGCTTGCTCTGGGGTGTTTTTGTTTTTATGATGAAATCAATGAAACCGCCAGGACGCATCATGATCAAGATAATGGGCCGCGTGCAGGGGGTATCGTTTCGATTTTATGTAAAACAAAAAGCTGATGAATTGCGCTTAACCGGTTTTGTGAAAAATAATCCTGACGGCTCTGTTGAAATAATCGCCGAGGGACTTCGTATAGAGCTCGAGAAGCTGGCCGAGTGGGTCGCCAAAGGTCCCGAGTTCTCGACAGTTGATCAGTGTGAAACCGCGTGGGGTCAGAACTCGGGAGAGTTCTCATCTTTTGAGATCCGCTAGCGTATGCTACGATACCGATGCCGCCGTAAACCCTTCTTCGCCTGCCTACCAGCAAGCATAGAAGAGGATGAAAGCGGCATTTGCGGTCGTCGTATAACGGCTATTATGGCTGCCTTCCAAGCAGCAGACGCGGGTTCGACTCCCGCCGACCGCACTATGGTATGATATACTCAACTCATCTATGAGCAACGATTTTCATGTATACAATGATTGGCACACGCCACGAGAACCGCGAGACAATACCTCGCGTATGGTCCGCTGGGTGATGAAAAAACTACGCCTAGAGGATGAGATGGCAGCAAATAAAGTGCTCGTTATATTTTCAATTAGTATTTTTTTGCTTTCGCTTTACTTTTTCTTTATATTCTAAAAACTTATGCGCAGGAACCGGCGAGGCTTCACGCTCATTGAATTGATGGTGGTCATATCAATCATCAGCTTGTTGTCATCTATTGTACTCGCATCCGTAAAGACAGTTCGCATGAAAGCCCGCGACGCACGGCGCAAAGAGGATCTGCACAACATCTATACGGCATTGCACCTATACTACGACGAAAAGGGGTATCTCCCACACACATTCAACAATAGTAATGATGAAAGTTTGGATGGTGATTCTGACTGTGGCACATGGGATTATAGCAACGACCAAGAAAATAACGGTATAAATGATCCTTGGCTTAAATTTCTTGAGCCCTATTTCGGTGGTGCAGTCCCGCGCGATCCGATCAATGAACCATGTCTCACCAACACACCACAAACACCACAACCACCACCAACATTAACCTATAGATATCATTGCTATGATACCGAAAATACGCTTTCACTAAGCGCACAAATGGAATCACCAGCAGCCACATATTGGAAAGCGCAAAGGGAACCAGGGTGGAAGTGCAAAATGCCATAATCAAACTAGCCAAACCAAAAACCACCCGAGAGGGTGGTTTTTGGTAGAGTATTACTTATTCTCTTGTGGAG
>SXGT01414580.1_pt1 | contig 21387 bp, 16 predicted proteins | sample 3176221 | NCBI WGS metagenome assembly SXGT01 (sample SAMN11356862, study PRJNA531348) | freshwater metagenome | isolation source: freshwater sample F1-120 | place: China: Fuxian Lake, Yuxi | collected 2017-12-25
CTCTTGGTTCGCAGTGCTGTTCTCTTTTGGGGCCTGCTCCGTTGTTCAGCAGGTCGATGAGGTGCCCTATAAAATTGTTCGGGCGTGCATCGAGCGCAATCCTGCCTCCCCTGTCGACCTCTCTCGGCTACTTGCCGAGGGTTTCCGCAGAAACGGGGTCGCGACGACCGTCGTAGATGCCCCAGCGACTCGCGATCACGAGTTCGTGATTCGATACGAGGCGAGCACGAAGTGGGATTTCGTCAGCTTCCTGGCGGACGCCAAGGTGGACGTGTTCCGGCGCAGGCAGCGAGTCGGTGGTCTGCGCTACCTGCTGCCAGACTCTTCGGGCGGGTTGAGCTGGAGCAAGTTCGATTCCGACGAGGAGAAGCTCGACCCGATGATCGACCGGATGCTGACTCGCTCGCGTTCGGGCGCATTCACAGCGGATCCGGCTCCCGAAGCCGTTCCCTTCAGCACTGGTAGCGGCTTCTTTGTGTCTGAAGACGGCTACTTTGTCACCGCGGCTCACGTGGTGGGGCAGTCCGGCGTCGTGTCGATTGCGAGTCCTTCTGGCGATCTGCGCGCGGCTCTGGTTGCGAAGGACGATCGCAACGACATTGCGCTGTTGAAGGTAGACGGCCGCTTCTCGTTCCTGCGGATCCGAGACAGTTCCGCGGTCCGTCTTGGTGAAGTCGTCGCAACAGTCGGATTCCCGAACCCAAGCATCCAAGGTCTCCAACCGAAGTTCTCGAAGGGTGAGATCGCTGGGCTATCCGGCTTGGGCGACGACCCGACCAGTTTTCAGGTCAGCGTACCCGTGCAGCCCGGTAACTCGGGCGGTCCGCTGTTCGACGGTGCTGGCCGCGTTGTAGGGATCGTCGTGGCAAAACTGCGAGCAGAAACGGTCCTGGAAGACACCGGGTCGCTGCCCGAGAACGTGAACTACGCAGTCAAGAGCGCGCTCCTGCTGGATCTCCTGCGCACTGCGAATGTACGAGTCGACGAGCTTGCGATCGGGGCTGAGTCTGGCGAGTCGCAAGAAGAGTCCATTCCGCGGGCTGTGGCTGCTTGTGCGCTCGTCAAGGTCTTCTGATCGAGCCATCAGCTTCTCGGTCACTCACGGCACGGTGACCAGCACGGCGTCGCTCGCCGACAGCCCCTCCACCGCCGCCGGATCGAGGAACGCCGACTGCAGCCACGCCTGCGTGCCGGGCGCCAGGTTCGCGAGCCAGCTGCAGTCGAACGGGATCGAGCTGCTGCTGCCGATCAACGTCAGCAGGATGTCGGGCGACGGCACCAGCGTGCCGCCGAACAGCGGCACGTTGATCGCACTGCCACCGACCAGCAGGATGCCGATCGAGCCGGGCGCGTAGCCTTCGATCGTCAGGCGCAGCGGCTTCAGCTGGTTGATCGTGCCCGAGCCCGTCATCGTCGGCACGCCCGCAGCACCGGCGATGCCGCCGGCGAGGTCGCACCAGCGCGGCGCCACCGTGGCGCGGAACTGGCTCACCAGCAGGCAGGTGTCGGTGATCGTCTGCACGTTGTCGGCGCTGCCGGCGACACCCATCGTGTAGCCCTGGAAGACGACGTTCGGGCTCGACCAGCGGTTGATCCGCGTGCCGGGCGAGTAGGCCATGATCGTGCGCAGCGCGTTGTCCGGCGTGCGATAGCCGTAGGCGTAGGGGAAGATCGCCGCGCCGGCGTTCGCGGCGTCGTGGTGGCAGCCCATGTTGTGGCCGCACTCGTGCGTGAACGTGCGGTTGCTGATGCACGTGCGCCGCGTGACCGCGAACGCCGACGACTCGAAGCTCGAGGAGAGGCTGCCGAGCAGGTAGCCGATGCCGCAGAACGACGAACTGTTCGGGCTGATGATCAGGTGCATCAGGTCGGCGCCGTAGTCGTTGCGCGCCTGGTGCACCTCGTCCATCTGCCCGTCGCTCGGGTCGCGGAAGGCGCTCAGGTCGGCGCCACTGCCGGTCTCGACGTAGTTCGTCTCCGCCATGTGGACGAGGCGGAACTCGATCGGTGCGCCGGAGTCGAGGTGGCCGGCGTTCGCTTGCGAGACGGCGCCGACGATCACGGTCTCGATCGCACTCTGCCCGCCGGCGTCGAGGCGCGCTTCGGGCGTGTAGAACACGGCGATGTCGAGCGTCGTCTGCGCGCAGTCGCTGTTCGTGAGCTGGCTCGCGAGCGGTCCCGCGGTCGCCGTCACCGGCCCGCGTACGAGGTGCGTGTGGTCGACGCCGCACGAGTTGCTCGCCGGCTCACGCTTCGTGTCGATCTGCAGCAGTGCGTGCACACCCGGGGCACCGCCGGCGGTCAGCAGCCAGGTGCCGCCGTCGACGTCGATCAGGCCGGCGGTGGTGCCGTCGGCCGCCAGCGAGAGATGCACTTCGCTCTCTTCGCCGCGCGCCGTGCCGCGGAACGTGCGGTAGCCGAGCGACCAGTCGGCGCGATCGACGTCGAGGAGGAACTGCGTGCCACCGAGGGCGAGCGTGAGCGTGCCGAGCGGGGCCGGGCCGAGCGTCGGCAGCGCCAGCAGAGCGGCGGTGTTCACCTGCACGAACGTGCTGCCGACGATGGTCGCATTGGCGGTGCGTTCGCCGGCCAGCCACGCGAGCGCGCTCGCCGGCGGATTCGCGATCGGCGTCAGCAGGGCCGGAGTCTGCGCGCGGGCAACGAAGGCGAGCAGCAACGCTGGCGCGATGGCCAGGAACGGGTGGCGTGGTGAGGGCATGGTGGTGGCGGCCGGACGAGGGGCCGCGAGACGGGCAGGGCAGGGTCGCGGAGTGTAGCGACCCCGCGCGCCACCGGGGGAGCGGGGTGACCTTGCGGCGCGCCGATCAGCCGGGGATCGCGAAGCGCCGCAGCGTCGCCAGCGGCACGTATTCGAGCGTGCGTTCGTGTGTCGCTTCGAGCACGACGCGCGGTGCGGCACCGGCCTCGTAGGCCTCGACCCAGCGCGCCGCACACAGGCACCAGCGATCGCCCGGATTCAGCCCTGGGAAGGCGAACTCGGGGCGCGGCGTCGACAGGTCGTTGCCGGCGTCCTTCGAGAACTGCAGGAACTCCGCGGTCAGCTCGGCGCAGACCGTGTGCGCGCCGGTGTCGTGCGGACCGGTGTTGCAGCAGCCGTCGCGGAAGAAGCCGGTCATCGGCTGTTCGCTGCAGCTCTTCAGTTCGCCGCCGAGCACGTTCTTCTGCGGCTTCGGCTTCGGCGGGGCGGGGCGGGGAGGGCGAGGCTCCGACTTGCTCATGCCGGGATGCTACGCGCGGCGGCCCGCGCCGCTATCCGCCGAGGCCCTCGCTACAGCCCGGTGCGCTGGTAGATCGCCGCCAAGGAGAGGGAGCAGTCGATGGTCGGCAGCGACAGCGTCTCGCTCTTCTCCGTCAGCAACTCACGGGTCCAGCCGCCTTCGCTGCGACGGTGGACCAGGACGGCGACGCGGTGCTGCTCGACGAGCACGTAGGCGTCGAGCGAGGGCAGTGCCTGGTAGTTCCGTAGCTTCTCGCCGCGGTCGATGCGCTCGGTGTCCGGCGAGAGCACCTCGAAGATCACCCGCGGCTGCTCGGCGAACAGTGCCGCGTCGGCGACTCCGGAGCAGTCCACGGTGACGTCGGGGTAGTAGTAGAACTCGGCGGTGCTGGTGCGGATGCGGACCTTCATGTCGGAGGAGAAGGCCTCGCAAGGCTTGCCGGCGAGCTGGCTGCGCAGCTCCGCGAAGACGTTGCCGGCGATGCGATTGTGGCCCGCACTCGCGCCGGCCATGAGGTACTCGACGCCGGCGAGGTACTCGTGCTTCTGCGTGCGTTGGCGTTCCGCCGCGAGGTAGGCCTCGGGGGAGACGTAGTAGCCAGCGCGCAGAGCATCACCCATGGCCGGGACGTTAGCTGTGCCCGGATGGGGCGACAAGGCAGGTGGGGGGCGGCGCGCCGCTATCCGCCGAGGCGCACGTCGCTGCGTTCGCCGGCGCGCACGGCGAACCGTTGCGTGCGCACGCCGCCGTCGCGATGGCGGAACAGCAACACGTAGTCACCAGCCGGCAGCTGCACCGGACGATCGAGCGGCACTGGTGCCAGTTCGGCACGCACGTCGAGGTCGCTGCGCAGCGCCACGATCTCGAGCACACGCTGCGCTTCGTCGGCCGGCAGCACTTCGTTGCCGGCGGCGAACTGCACTTCGCCGGGGCGCGGCATCTCGACGCGGCCGAGGTCGACCGGGCCGTTGCCGTCGCACCAGTGACGGCCGAGCGCGCGCACGCCACCGCCGGGGAGGCGCAGTTCGACGTCGTAGAAGCCCGCCGGCAGGCCGGCCATCGTCCATCGCGGCTGGTCGAGCTGGATCGAGGCTTCGTTGCCACCCGCGCTCGCCTTCCTGATCGGTGGGAACATGCCGGCGAGGAGGCCGCTGTCGGCGTGCACGACGCGGATCTGCGGCCGCGGATCCGAGGCGCTGCGGATCGGTTCGACGACGACTGCGCCGCGGCCCTTCGCATCGCCGCGCAACTCGAGGCCTTCGCTGTCGGGCAGCACGCTCGGCGCCATCGCCAGCGGCAGGCTGCGGGCGCCGTCGGCGGGCAGCAGCAGCACCTGGCCAGGACCACCGGGCAGGTTGGCGAACACGAACGTGCCGTCGTCGCCGACCACCGTCTGGTCGACCCAGGTGTGGTCGAGCGCGCGCCACTCGACGAGTGCCTTCGCCAGCGGCGCGCCGTTCGGAGTGAGCGCCTTGCCCCGCACGCAGCTGCCGAGCTGCAGGTGCAGCGTGACCGGCGTCGTGCCCTGCGTGGTCGTGGCCGGAGCCGTGGCGAGCCCGCGCGCGTCGCCGCCGGCGCGCACCGTGAAGTCGCCGGCGGCGATGCCTTCGAAGCGGAACGTGCCGTCGTCGCCGGTCTCCTTCTGTTCGAGCGGCTGCGGGCCGCTGCCGAGCAGCACGATCGGCAGCTTCGCCGCCGGTTTGCCGTCGCTGCCGAACACCGTGCCGGCGATCGCTCGCACGTCGGTGGTGGCTTGCGAGCCGACCCCCTCGTTGGCGAGCGCGAAGCTCGAGCGGTCGAGTCGGATGCCCGAGGTCGAGAACGCGGGTTCGTGCGCCGCCGGTGCTTCCTCGACCACGCGCGCACTGTCGTCGCCGAAGCGCGCTGCCGGGTGCAGGCCTTCGCGCATCGTCGGACGACCGCCGGGCGTCACTCTGCGGTCGTTGGTGAGAGCGCGCGACAGATCGAGCTTGCCGCCTTCGACGACTACTTCGGTGGTGCCACTGCCGCCGGCGAGTCGGACCACCATGCCGCCCTTGCGTTCGCCGAGCAGCGCCAGCTTCGTCGGTTGGTCGTGGCGCAGCGTGATGCGGCGCACCTGGCCGCGCGGATCGGCGAGATCGAACGTGACCTGCGGTTGCCGCGTCGGCCAGCGCAGCGTCACGCGGCCGTCGGGACCGGTTGCGGCATCGGCGACGTTGCGCGCGCAACCGACCGGCCCGAGCAGCGGCGTGTAGCCTTCGACCGGCAAGCCGAGCGCGTCGACGACGATCAGTTCGAGTTGGACGACGTAGGGATGGGCCAGCGCATCGAGGCCGGCACTGCTCGGGGTGGCTGCGGAGCGCGCCTCGGTGGCCGCGTTCGCCTGCGGCGTGCCTTGCACGGGAGCGGCGGCATCGGGCGCGTTCCCGTTCGCCGCGGTCGCCTGTTGCGGCAGCGTCGGATCGGACGGGCCGAACCACAACCAGCCACCGACGCAGACGGCGCCGGCGGCGACGAGGATCTTGGGGGTCGCACTCACGAGCAGGGCTCCGATGGGCAAGGGGACCAGCAGGCTCGACGGCAGGCCGAACGCGAACAGCAGCGCCGGCCGCCAGCTGCGGCCGTCCTGGTCGCCGCGGTCGAGGCGCGCCCGCAGCATGACGAGCCCGCGCGAAAGCCGGCTCTTCACCGTGGCGACGTTCGTCTGCGTGCGGCGCGCGATCGCGCGCGGCGGCAGGTCCTCGAAGTAGCGGAGGAACACCGCCGTCTGGTACGGCTCGTCGAGGCCGAGCACCGCGTCGGTGACGCGCTGCAGAGCCTCGCGCCGGGCCAGCTGGTCGGCCACCGCCGGCACCGGCTCGCGCGTCGCCACCGTGGTCTCGCGGGCGAGCCGCCGTCGTTCGCCGCGTCGCCATTGCCGGACGAAGTTCACCAGCGTGCGCTGCAGCCAGCCGCCGAGCGGGCCTGGCTGCAGGTCGCGCTGCGCCAGCGCCTGCTGCAGCGTCGCCTGGGCGACGTCGTCGGCGGCGTGGTCGCAGCGCAGCAGATCGCGCGCGAGGCCGCGCAAGGCCCCGGCGTGCTGCTGCAGTTGCTGGTGGAGGTCGTCGGCCATCGGAACGCGGCGATGCTATCCATGCCGCGGCGGCCGGATCGGTGGCGGCAAGGTCGGGAAATCGTGGCGAAACGGGCCGAGACGAGCAGGCGGGTGGCCGGCATCCTGTGCGCCATGTTGTCGATCCAGGGGTTGACCAAGATGTACGGCTCGCAGGTCGCCGTCGACCGGCTGTCGCTCGAGGTGCCGGCGGGCACGATCTTCGGGCTGCTCGGACCGAACGGTGCTGGCAAGACCACCACGCTGAAGATGGTCACCGGCATGCTGCTGCCGACCGCGGGCACGGCGGCGATCTGCGGCGTCGACATCGGCCGCGACCCGAACGGCGCGAAGCGCCTGCTCGGCTTCGTGCCCGATTCCGGTGCGGTCTACGAGGCGCTGACCGGGCTCGAGTTCCTGCTGCTGATCGCGTCGCTCTACGGCATCGACGAAGCCGAGGCGAAGCCGCGCATCCGCCGCTTCCTCGACTTCTTCGAGCTCGACGAGAAGACCCTGAACAGCAAGATGCTGGGCAACTACAGCAAGGGCATGCGGCGCAAGGTGGTGATCACCGCGGCGCTGTTGCACAACCCGCGCGTCGTGCTGCTCGACGAACCGCTCGAAGGGCTCGATCCGAACGCCGCGCTCGGATTCAAGGCGCTGCTCGAGACGCTGGCGAAGGAAGGCAAGACGATCGTCTACAGCTCGCACGTGCTCGACGTCGTCGAGCGCGTCTGCCACCGCGTCGCCATCATGGTGAAGGGCAAGCTGGCGGTGTGCGGCACGCCGGCGGAGCTGCTGCAGCAGCACGGGGCGGCGACGTTGGAGCAGTTGTTCACGCAGCTGACCGGTCTGTCGGGGCTCGAGGCGCGCGCCGCCGACTTCGCGCGCACGCTGCTGCCATGAGTGCCGCGGCCACGAGTGCCAACGGCGACCCGGTGCCGCCGGCGTCGGTCGAACGCATCCTGCGCCGGCTGTTCTGGCGACTTCTGTTGCGGGGCCGCGTGGCCACGCCAGACGGCAAGAAGCCGCGTGGCCTCGGGCTGAAGGCGATCGCGGGGATCTACGCCCTGTTCGGCGTGTTCGCGGCGCTCGGATTGATGCGCATGGGGCCGTTGGCCTTCGGCACTTCGCTGCACGGCATGACGCTGCTGTTCGCGTCGCTGACGCTGGCGGCCGGCGTCGGCCAGATGCTGTTCGTGCGCGAAGAGGCCGAGATCCTGCTGCACCGGCCGATCCGGCCCGAGCAGCTTCTGCGCGCCAAGTTGCACGTGCTCGTCGTCTACGCGCTGGTGCTCGCGATTGCGCTGAACCTGGTCGGTTGGATCGCGGCGACCTTCGTGGCCGGCTTCGGCTGGCGCTGGCTGCTGGCGCACGCGCTGACGACGACGCTGCTGATGGTCGGCTCGGCGGCGGGCACCGTGGTCGTCTACCAGCTGTGTTTGCGCTGGTTCGGCCGCGAACGTCTCGACAACCTGCTGGCGACGCTGCAAGCGATGATGGCGATCGTCATGGCGTTCGGCTCGCAGCTGGTGCCGCGGCTGCTCGGCAACGAGGAGTTCGCAGACTTGAAGGAAGTGCACGGCGTGCTGTTGCTGGCGCCGCCGATCTGGTTCGGCGCGGTCGACGCGTGGTTGTGCGGCGCGCTGCCGACCGGCGCGGCGGTGGTGCCGGCGCTGCTGGCCGTCGGCTTGCCGCTGTTCGCGGCCTGGCTGGCGTTCGGGCGCCTCGCGCGCTCGTTCGGCATCGGCTTGATGACGCTGCACGAAGGCAGTGGTGTCGAACGCGAACGCACCGCCGAGCGCCGGCTCGGGGCCATCGCCAACTCGCGGCTCTTGCGGTGGTGGTTACGCGATCCCGTGGAGCGGCACAGCTTCGTGCTGGCGAGTGCCTACCTGGTCCGCGACCGCGAGACGAAGGTCAAGGTGCTGCCGAGCATCGCACCGTTGGTGTTCATGCCGTTGCTGCTGTGCACGGGTTCGATGGGTCGCATGGCCTCGGGCATGGCGCTGCTTGCGATCGGCTACCTCGCGATCGTGCCGCTGCAGCCGATGGCGCTGCTGCAGCGTTCCGAGCAGTGGCGGGCCACCGACCTGTTGCGCGCGGCGCCACTGCCCCATTGGGCGCCCCTGTTCCACGGTGCGCGCAAGGCGGTGATGCTCTGGCTGGTGATGCCGAGTGCCGTGCTGGTGGTCGGGCTGCTGTGGCTGCTGACGAAGGACGAGAAGGTCGTCCGCCTCGGTGCCGTGTTCGCGGCGACGCTGCCGCTCTACTCGATGGTCCCGGCGATGTTCTCGGCCTGGCTGCCGCTCAGCCTGCCCAATCAAGCGATGCAGGACGTCAGCCAAGGCTGCTTGACCGCGATGTTGACGGTCGCGATCGGCGGCGCGTTCGTCGGTGCGCTGGCCGTGGCCGACAACTACGGTTGGTTCGTGCCGGCGGCGATCGCCGTGCTCGTGGTCGTCGCCGTCGTGCAGCTGGCGATGCTGGCGCGCGTGCGCAGCATCCCATGGCCGCGCGCAGACTGACGGCGTCGGCGCCGACCCTTTGCGTCAGTCGCGGTAGCGCGCGCGGATCGCCGGCACCAGGTACTCGTCGAACGCGCGGTCGATGCCGTAGTCGGGCGACCAGCTCCAGTCCTTGCGGGCGGCGCTGTCGTCGACGTCCTCCGGCCACGAGTCGACGATGCGCGCGCGCGCCGGATCGATCGTGAACGTCGTCTGCGCGGTCGGGAACGCCTTCTTCACGCGCGCGGCGAACTCGGCGGCGCTGAGGCTGAAGGCGCCGACGTTGTAGGCCGGCAGCGTCAGCTTCTCGCGCGGCGCGTCGAGCAGGCCCATCAGCGCCTTCACCGCGTCCGGCATCGCCATGAACGGGATCTTCGCCTCGGGCGGCACGAAGCACGCGTAGGGCTTGCGCTGCGCGGCGGCGTGCAGCATCTCCGGGCCGTAGTCGCTGGTGCCGCCCGACGGCACCGTCTCCGCCGAGATCAGCCCGGGGAAGCGCACGCTGCGGAAGTCGAGGCGCAGCGAGCGTTCGCTGTTCGCCGACAGCATGCGGTAGTGGCGCATGAAGTAGCGGCCCAGATGCTCGGCGTAGAGCTTGTTGACGCCGTACATCGTGATCGGCTCGAGGCCCTGCTCCTCGCGGATGCGCCCGAACTTCGCCTTCTGCTCGAGCGTCGGGATGCCGTAGGCGGCGATCGAGCTCGGGAAGACGAACTTCACCGGGCGGTCGAGCCGCAGCGTCAGCGACTGCGCCATGCGCAGCAGGTGCAGCGTGCCTTCGACGTTGATCTGGTGGGCGAGCTCGGGATCGCGTTCGCCGCGCGTCGACAGCAGCGCCGCGAGGTGGAACACGGCCTCGATCTCGTGGTGCGCGGCCAGCTGGTCGAGCAGGTAGCGATCGAGGATGTTGCCGGCGTAGGTCTCGAAGCACAGCGGCCGGTACTTCTCCGGCAGCGGCGACAGGTCGAGGGTGACGATGCGGTACCGACCGTCGCGATGGAGGGCTTCGATCAGCGAACGGCCGATCTCGCCGTTCGCGCCGGTGACGAGTGCTACGGGGCGCTTCTGGGACATTGGAGGGCGCGGAAGGCTACGGCCCGACGCCCCGCTCCGCGATGGTCGGGTGCCGACAACCCGCCCCGGAGCCGTTGCCGTTCAGCGTGGATCGACCGCGCGCAGCGAGAACGTCGCCGACGGCGCATGTTCGCGGGCCGCGATCGCCAGCAGCTCCCGCACGACGTCCGGATGCGCTGCGGCGACGTCCTTGCTCTCGCCCGGGTCGGCGACGAGGTCGTAGAGCTCCGTCGTCGCCTTCTCCGGCGCCTGCAACTGCCGCCGCAGCAGCTTCCACCGGCCCTGCCACACCGCCTGCCAGCCGCCGTAGCCGGCGAACTCGCGGTAGAGGAACGGGCGATCCGGTTGCTGTTCGCCGCGCAGCGTCGCTGCGAACGAGACGCCGTCGCCGGCCGGCGCCGTTGCCCCGCACAGCGCGGCCAGAGTCGGCAGCCAGTCCTCGAAGCCGGTGACGCGCGGCGACACCGCGCCGGCCGGCACGTGCCCGGGCCAGCGCACGATCGCCGGCACGCGCACGCCGCCCTCGTGCAAGGAACCCTTGCGGCCGCGCAGCGGACCGCACGACGCGAAGAAGTCGACGTCGGTGCCGCCGACCGGACTGTGCGTGGCGCCGTTGTCGCTGGTGAAGACGACGAGGGTGTCGTTCGCGAGTCCGAGTTCGTCGAGCAGGTCGAGCAGCGCACCGACATCGTGGTCGAGGCGCGTGATCATCGCGGCGTAGGCGGCGCGCGGCGTGCGATGCGGCGTGTAGCCGTGTTCGCCGCGGTACGGCGCCTCGGCGAAGCGGTCGGCGTAAGCCCGCACGTCGACCTCCGGCACCTGCAGGGCGAGGTGCGGCAGCGGCGACGGGAAGTACAGGAAGAACGGCTGTTCGCGCCGCGCGCGCACGAACGCCAGCGCCTGCTCGAGGATGCGCGCCGGCGCGTAGTCGCGGCCGACGAACGCGGCGTAGGTCGCGGCGTCGTCGAGCTTCGCGTCGGCGGCGAGCTTGCCGTGGCCCGGCACCGGCGGCTCGTTCGCCAGCGGCACGCGCCGCTCGTCGTCGTGCAGGAACGCGGGGTAGTAGCTGTGCGCGTGGCGCTGGCACAGGTAGCCGAAGAAGCGGTCGAAGCCGATCGCCGCCGGCGCGCCGCTGCTGCCGAGCGGGCCCAGGCCCCACTTGCCGAACGCGCCGTTGCCATAGCCGGCGGCGCGCAGCACCGCCGCCAGCGACGGTTCGCCGGCGGGCAGCGGCCACTGGCCTTCGGGCTGCACTTCCTTGTTGTCGCGGATCGCCGCGTGCCCAGGGTGCTTGCCGGTCAGCAGCACCGCGCGCGACGGCGCACACACGGGCGAGCCGGCGTAGTGGTGCGTGAAGCGCATGCCCTGCTGCGCCAGCTGGTCGAGCCGCGGCGTGCGGATGTGCTGTTGGCCATAGCAGCCGAGCTCGGCGTGGCCGAGGTCGTCGGCGAGCACGAACACCACGTTCGGTGGCCGTTGGGTGGCTGCGGTCGACGGCGTTCGCTGCGCCGGCAGCGCCGTCGCGATCGCGATGGCGAGAAGCGCTGGCAGGAGCTGGCGGGACGAGCGCATCTTCGCACCATACCGGGCGCGCTCGCTCGCCGACCCCTTGTCGACCGGCGTGCCGCAGCCGATGGGCGCGACTTCCGCGCCAGCCCCCGCCGATGCGCCTCCCTCCGCTCGCCGTCCTGTTCCTGCTGACCGCCCCCGCCACCGCCCAGTTCGTGAACCGTGCCGCCTGGCTCGGTGTCGAGGAGGAAGGCGTGCGCCGCAACTTCGCCCAGGGCACCGAGTACTTCCTCGACCGCTTTTCGTACGTGGTGACGGCGCCGTGGTGGGAGCGCTCTCTGCCGACCTTCGGCAGCCGCGTCGACTACCGGCTGGGCTCGACCAGCGGCTCGCAGTTCACCGTCGAGGGCGCGATCGACCACTCGCTGGATCTCGGCGAGGGGTTCGCGTTCCGCTACCACGTGCTGCAGGGCGAGAACCGCGACACGCGCTTCCTGCGCAACGCCGTCGCCCTCGAGTATGCGCTCGACGAACGCACAGCGCTGTTCGCGCAGGGCGAACTGTTCGCCGACAAGAGCCTGATCGACGTGTCGGTCGGTGCCTTCTTGTTCCGCCGCGACGACGACGCGCTGCGCGTGATGCTGACCGCGGTCGACTGGACCAGCGAGAAGAGCCGCATCGTCGAGTACGAGCGGGCTCCCTACGCCGCGATGCTGTCGGGTGCGTTCGGCGACGACGACGGCGTGCGGCTGCGCTTCGAGATCGGCTCGCAGCTGCCGTTCACCGTCCGCGAGCTCGACGACGGCGAGCGCCTGTCGATGCAGCGCCACATCGCGTCGGCGACGACGCACTGGCGGCTGGCGGCGCAGGACGTGCTGGTCGCCGCGATCGAGGCCGAGTGGACCGACAAGGACCTGCGCCCGCTCGACCCCGCCGGCGCCTTGGCCGAGGACTTCGAACGCACGTTCGCGCAGGCGCGCGTCGAGTGGTGGCGCGACGCGCCGCTGCCGTGGTCGGTAGGCTTGCTGCACACGCACCACGACGAAGACGGCGTGCGCCCGAACGATCCGGCGTCGTCGCTGCGCACGCGGCGGCGCGAGTGGTTCGGCATCCTGCGCACGCGCCTCGCCGCCGGCGAGAAGCTGTCGTTCGAGCCGCAGCTGTTCGCCGGCATCGTCGACGACGAGTTCCGCGACGCCGGCGACACGCGCGACGAGCATCGCTTCGAAGGCAAGCTGTCGTGGAACACGCGCTGGGACTTCAACGCCAACGTCGCCTTGTCGCTGCTGGTGTCGTTCCAGCTCGACGAGCCGGCGTTCGGCGGCGGCGGCGCGCAGTTCGTGGCGCGCTTCTGAACGGGTGGGGCGGGTCCGCGGCGATTTCTCGACGCGATTCCCGCCGAAGTTGCGGTGCGAGTTCCACGGTCTTGGAGGAATCCAAGATGCAAAACCCGCACGACACCCTGTTCCACCACGTGATGCGGCACCCGGCGCACGCCGCCGCCTGGGTGCGTTCGCGGTTGCCGGCGATCCTGGTGTTCGCCGTCGACTGGGGAACGTTCGCGCCCGCTGGCGAACGCGTGCCCGGCCTGCGGCTGCGCAGCCAGCACCTCGACCTGGTGTTCGTCGCCGAACTGGTTGGCGGGGGCGCGCGAATCGTGGTGCTGATCGAGCACAAGAGCGCCCCGGACGTCGCGCTGCTGTCGCAGGTGCTGCGCTACTGCGTGCATCTGCTGCACGCGATGCGGCGCGTTACTGGGCGGCACTGTCGGGTCGTGCCGCTGGTGCTTTCCCACGGCGGGGCGCCGATCGTGGCGCTGCTGGGCGGCGGGATGGATCCGGCGGTGGCGAGTGCCTTGGCCCCGCTGCAGCCGCGGGTCGAGCCGCTGGTCGACGACCTCGATCCACGTTCCGAACAGGAACTGCTGCAGGCGCCGTTGCCGCCGGCGGTGCGGCTGTTGTTCTTGTGCCTGCAGCAAGCGCGGCGCCTTGGGGCCTTGGAGTTGTTGCAGGCGATCGACCGTTGGTCGGTGCTGCTGCGTGCCGTCGAGAGCGACCCGAGCGACGCCGACCCCTACGACCTGCTGGACGCCTTCGGCTGGTATCTTGTCGACACCAGCGACCTCACCGAAACCCAAGTGCAGATGGCGTTCGAGCGACACCTCAGCCACCCGGAGAACCAACGCATGACGACTGGACAACGCATCCGCATGGAGAGTCGCGAGCTCGGCCGGACCGAAGGCCGGACCGAAGGCCGAACGGAGGGTCGAACGGAGGGTCGAACGGAGGGTCGCATCGAAGCGAAGGCCGAGATCCTGATCCGCCTGCTGCAGCGTCGCTTCGGCCCGCTGCCGCAGTCGCGCCGCGAGCAGATCGCCGCCGCATCCGTGGAGCAGCTCGACCAGTGGACCGACCGCCTGCTCGACGCGGCGAGCTGCGACGACGTGTTCGCCAGCGCCTGATGGCGCTTTCAGCGTCGCCGCGCGCCGACGAACAGCAGCACGACGACACAGCCGAGCAGGAACGCCGGCAGGCAGCCGTAGGTCAGCAGCACCAGCAGCGGCTTCACCAGGTAGGCGTCGTGGTCGACGCCGCCGAGCACCAGCCAGTTCAGCGTGCAGCCGAACGCGCTGCCGAGCGCGAACACGAACACCGTCCACGGCGCCAGCAACCACGGTTGGCGCGCGCAGTGGGGGGCGAGACCCGGCAGGCCGAGCAGCACCGCCAGCAGCATCGCGCCGAAGGCCCCGGCGAGCTGGATCGGCGCACCGCGCACGAACTCGGCGAGTTCGTCCCACGAGGCGACGTTGCGCGAGGCGCCGAACAGGCGGACGACGCCTAGCATCGCCGGGATCGACAAGGCGAGGCCCTGCAGCTCGGCGCGCAGCAGCGCCGAGCGCGCGCGGTCGGGTTCGTCCTCGGTGCCGGTTCCGGCCATCGCCGCGTCGGGGCTCAATCGCAGCCCGGCTCCTCGTACATCAGGGCCAGGTCGTTGCAGGCGTTCCACAGCAGCACCATCGCCTGCTTGACGTTGGCGGTCGCCACCGGCGGCAGGTCCGTGCGCGCGCTCAGCGTGCGCAGGCGGCCGTAGAGGTCGAGCAGCTCGCGCTCGTCGGCGGTCAGCGGGCGGCCGAGCAGGTCGGTGTTCGTCTTCGGGCTCATCGGTCGTTCCTCGTTCGCTCGCGGGATCAGTACTGGGGTCGCAGGTCCTGCAGGCGCTTCGCCTTCAACTCGAAGCGCGGCAGCTCGCCCTGCTTGCACAGCTCGACGTTGAAGCGCAGGCCCTCGTGCGCGTCGGCGAGGTCCTTGCCGAGCTGCGCGTGCAGCCGCGGCCAGCAGTCCTGCTGGTCGGGCTTCAGTTCGACCTTGACGGTGATCTCGTCCTGCACGTTGTCGACGCGCGTGATGACGATCTGGAACTCCTCGACCTCGTGGTGCTCGCGCACCACCGCTTCGACCGCGCGCGGGTAGACGTTGGTGCCGCGGATCAGCTTCATGTCGTCGACGCGGCCGAGGATCCCGCCTTCGTAGACGTCGCCGGTGCGGCCGCAGGTGCAGCGCGTGTGCGGCACCTTGCAGACCAGGTCCTTCGTGCGGTAGCGGATCAGCGGGATGAAGCCGCGGCCGAACGACGTCACGACGCGTTCGCCGCGTTCGCCGTACGGCACCGGGTTGCCGGTGTCCGGGTCGAGCACTTCCTCGATGAAGTGGTCCTCGATGATGTGCGGGCCGCCGGGCTGGTGGTCGCACTCGAAGATCATGATGGTGCCGATCTCGGTCATGCCGGCGGTGTCGCCGCACTTGCCGCCCCACATCTCCTCGATCATCTTCTTCACCGCCGGGATCGAGCCAGCCGGCTCGCCGCTGACGATCACGCGGCGCACCTTGCCGTCCTTGCGCAGGTCGATGCCCATCTTCTCGGCGGTCTGGCCCATGCGCAGCGCGTAGGTCGGCGTAGCACAGACCACGGTGACGCCCATCTCGACGATCTGCTTCACACGCTGCTCGGTCGTCATGTTGCCGGACGCGAGCGTCAGGCAGCCGAGCTTCTCGGTGCAGTAGTGCGCGCCCCAGAAGCCGATGAACGAGCCGTAGGAGAACGCGAAGAAGACCTTGTCCGTCGGCCGGATGCCGAAGCCCCAGAAGCCGTAGCACCACATGTCGGTGATCCACGACCAGTCCTTGCGGCCGTCGAGCACGCGCAGCGGCTGACGGCCGGACGTGCCGGACGTCAGGTGGTAGCGGATCGCGTCCGACTCGGGGCGCGTGATCAGGTCGCCGAACAGCGGCTTCTCGGCCTGGTTCGCCATCCAGTCCTCGCGCGTCATGAACGGCAGCCGGCGGATGTCGTCGAGCGTCTTGATCTGCTCCGGGCGCACAGCGGCCTTGTCGTAGAGCCGGCGGTGGAACGGCGACTGCTCGTAGGCGCGCGCGACGAGGCGCTGCAGCTTCACCAGCTGCAGGGCGCGCAGTTGGTCCTTCGGCAGCGTCTCGGTCTTGGGATTCCAGTAGGGCGACACGGTGGCGGACACGCGGGGACTCCGGAGGGACGAGTGGGTCGCGGAGCGTAGTTCGCACCCCTGGCCGGCGCGAGCCGCCAGGGTGTCGCCCAGGGTTGCCGGCGCGCGCTGTGGACGCCGACCGCAGCGAGCCTGGACTGGCCCGGAGCGGACCGCGGCGGCGCGGTCCTCCTGCAACGCGATGGTGGTGAAGCGACCCGGCCGCGCGTCGTCACGCAGCAGAACGCGTCGTCCTTGCTGCCGGCGTGCCGCGCGACGAACTCGCACACGCGTGCTGTGACCAGGATTGCACGACACGTTCGCGGTCGACCTCGTCGCGGCGACGTGGGGGGCGTGCGTCCTGCTGCTGCGCCTGCGCGGCCGCCGCTTGTCGCCGTGCTGCATCGAGAACGCCGGACTCGGCTGGCAACGGATGCGGGGCGACACCGACGACATCCGGCGAGGGTCGCCCGGCGCGGTCGGCATCCCGAGCGGCCGGCACCCCGAGCGGCCGGCACCCCGAGCGGCTGGCATCCGGATCCACGGCACCCCGGATCCACGGCATCCCGAGCGGCCGGGATGGCGAATGAGCCCATGCCAGCGAGTTCGCCTCCCGATCGGTGCCGGTGCGGCACCAGGGCTGACGCCCGGGTGACTTTCCCGTAGCATGCGAGCACGACTGGCCTGCCCTCCCGGCCAATGTCTCGTCAACACCTCGTACTTCCCCTGCTCCTGCTGGCGGCGACCGTCGCCGCCCAGACTCCATTCGTCGAGCCGCCTCGCGTCTCCTTCGCGGAGGCGAACGCCCGCGCCGGCATGCCCCGCGGGTTGTCGCTGCGCTGGGCCGAGTTCGACACCTCCGGCCCTGGGCCCGTGCTCCCAGCCGAACTGACCGCCGTCGGCGACGTCGACGTGCACCTCGTGCAGGTGCGCGGCCCGGTCACCGAAGCGGGCAAGCAGGCGCTGCGCGACGGCGGCCTCGAACTGCTCGACTACGTGCCGAACCACGCGTGGATCGTGCGGGGTGCCGCGGCGTCGGTCGCGGCGCTGCAGCAGCGCGGGGTCGTGCTGTGGTCGTCGCCGCTGCATCCGGCGTATCGCCTGGCGCCCGAACTGCTGGCCGGCACCGGCCCGATGCAGCTGTCGGTGCTGGGCTTCGCCGGCGGCGACGTTGCGACGTTGGTTGCCGAGGCGACGGCGGCCGGGGCCACGGTGCGGGAGCGGCACGAACAGGTCGGTCGCTGGCTGCTGCTGGTGACCGCGACGCCGGAGGTGCTGCGGCGCCTCGCGCACGCCAAGTCGGTGCAGTGGATCGAGCCCGAGGCGGTGCTGACCGAGCGCAACGACACGACGTCGTGGACGATCCAGACCGGCACCAGCGGCAACCGCCGTATCTGGAACCTTGGCCTGCACGGCGAAGGCCAGGTCGTCGGGCATCAGGACAGCTCGATCCCGACCGGTTCGTGCTACTTCAGCGATCCGGCGAACGCGATCGGCCCCAGCCACCGCAAGATCGTCTATCGCTCGGGTCCAGGCACCGGCTCGTCGCACGGCACGCACACCGCCGGCACCGCCGTCGGCGACGCGCAGCCGGTCAACGGCTCGACCGCGAACCGCGGCATGGCCTACCTCGCGAAGATCGCCACCAGCTCCGACTACTCGGCGGCGGTGTGGAGTGCTCGCGCCACGACGCACCTCGGCGTCGGCGCGCGCGTGCACACCAACTCGTGGGGCGACGACTCGACGACTGCGTACAACGCGCACTGCAACGCGATCGACGCGTTCTCGTGGACCAACGAGGGCAACCTCGTGCTGTTCGCCGAGACCAACCTGTCGACGCTGAAGAACCCGGAGAACGCGAAGAACCTGGTAGCCGTCGGCAACGGCCAGAACGGTGCCAGCGCCAACAACAAGGCCGGTGGTGGCACCGGTCCGACCGCGGACGGTCGTCGCAAGCCCGATCTGATGGCTCCGGGCCAGAGCATCGTTTCGGCCGGCACGGCTGCTTGCAGCACCAGCACGTTGTCAGGCACCAGCATGGCGTGCCCGGCGGCGACCGGCGCCGCGGCGCTGATTCGCCAGTACTTCGTCGACGGCTTCCATCCGTCGGGTGTGGCCACACCGGCCGACGGCTTCGAGCCGACCGGTGCGTTGATCAAGGCGGTGCTCGTCAACACCAGCGTCGACATGACCGGCGTCGCCGGTTACCCGAGCAACGCCGAAGGATGGGGCCGCATCGTGCTCGACGAGACGCTGCACTTCGCTGGCGACGTCGGGCGCATGTGGGCGGTCGACGTGCGCCGCGCGCAGGGCCTGGCCACCAGTGGGCAGCGCGAATTCGCGATCGACGTGACCGATGCACTGCGGCCGCTCGAGATCACGCTCGCCTTCACCGACTTCGCCGGCACGGTCAACGCCGCGAACCCGGTCGTGAACGACCTCGATCTCGTCGTCGAGGCGCCGAACGGGACCCAGTACTTCGGCAACGTCTTCACCAGCGGCTGGTCGTCGGCCGGCGGCGTCGCCGACGCCAAGAACAACGTCGAACGCGTCGCCGTGCAGTCGCCGGTGGCCGGCACCTGGATCGTGCGCGTGCGCGGCATCAACGTGCCGCAAGGTCCGTGTGGCTTCGCGCTCGCCGCGTCGGGTCGCATCGCCGCCGGCTTCTCGACCGCGTCGGTGGCCAACTACGGCGTCGGCAAGCCCGGTGCCCTCGGTGTGCCGGCGGTCACCGGCACGCTGCCGAGGATCCCGTCGACGTGGACGATGACCCTGTCGAACGCGCAACCGAACTGGCTCGGAGTCGTGCTGTTCGGCGACGCCGAGGTCGCGATCCCGTTCGACGGTGGCACGGTGCTGGCGGCGCCCGTGCAGCTGTTCACCGTCAACACCAGTCCGCTGGGTCTGGCGACGGTGCCGGTGACGATCCCGCCGACACCGGCCCTGAGCGGCGCCAACTTCTACTGGCAGGTCTGGGTGCCGTTCGATCCGGGTGCCAGCGGCGACGGCTGGGCCGCGTCGCGCGGCCTGCGCATGACGCTCGGCAACTGACCGCGCCGTTCGTCCTCGCCTGCGGCAGTGCGGCCGGGCGACCGTCGCGGAATCCGACGGTCGCCGGCTCGTGACGGGAATCGCAGCGCCGGGCTCAAGCGGACGACGCGAACGACCATCATCCAGGTGGCGCGTCCTCCGTCGGCGGCGGCGCCGCGAGCACCCGGGCAATGGACATCTTCACGATCCTCGGACTGGTCGTCTCCCTCGGCGGCGTGTTGGGTGGCCAGATCCTCGAAGGTGGCCACCCGAGCGCCCTGCTGCAGGTGACGGCATTCATGATCGTCATCATCGGTTCGCTCGGCGCCACGATGGTGGCGACGCTGCCGTCCGACATGCCGTTCGCCATCAAGGCGCTGAAGAAGTCGTTCCTCGGCACGAAGTACGACTTCCACGGGCTGATGGAGAAGATCCTCGAGCTGGCCAACCTGGCGCGCCGCGAGGGCCTGCTGGCGCTCGAGACCTACGCGAACAGCGGCCAGGGCGATCCGTTCCTGGTGAAGTGCCTGACGCTCGCCATCGACGGCAGCTCGGCCGAGGCCATCCGCGAGACGGTCGAGGTCGACATGCACATCGCCGAGGAGGACGACAAGGCGGGCATGAAGTTCTGGGAGTCGTGGGGCGCACTGGCCCCGACGGTCGGCGTGCTCGGCGCCGTGCTCGGCCTGATGCACGTGATGAGCGTGCTCGACCAGCCGGCGCTGATCGGCCCCGGCATCGCCGTCGCGTTCGTCGCGACGGTCTACGGCGTCGGTTTCGCGAACATCGTGTGCCTGCCGATGTCGTTCAAGCTGAAGCGCCACGTCGAGCACGACCAGCTGCTGAAGAGCATGGTGCTCGAGGGCGTCGTCGGCATCCAGTCGGGCATCGCACCGGGTGCGCTGCGCAGCAAGCTCAAGGTCTACCTCGGCAGCCACGGCGGTGGCGGCGACAAGAAGCACTGATCGCGACGGGAACGCGCCATGGGCAAGAAGCACAAGCACGAAGAACACGTCAACCACGAACGCTGGGTCATCAGCTTCGCGGACATGATGACGCTGCTGTTCGCGCTGTTCGTCGTGCTCTACGCGCTCGGCCAGGCGGACCTCGCCAAGGCCAAGCAGCTGAAGGAGTCCATCCAGTTCGCCTTCCACATCGCCGGCGAAGGCAAGACGCGCGACGAGGGTCTGTTCGACAAGCAGTCGGGCGGCGGCGAGGTGGCGATGCCGGCGCCGCTGCTGACGGCGCAGGACGGGCCGATGATGGAGTTCCTGCGCGAGCAGCTCGAGCAGTACGAGGAGGTCACCGGCCGTTCGCTCGAGGCGACGCCGGTCGACGACAGCGTTGGCATCACCGCGCCGTTGTCGGACTTCTTCGCCAGGAACTCGGCGACCTCGGTGAAGCGCGATGTCGCCGCGTGGATGCAGAAGACGATCGAGGCGTCGCTGACGTTCACCTCGAGCGTGCGCATCCTGGTGCAGGCGCCCGACGTCGCGGTCGGCGTCTACCCGAACGGCACCAAGGCGACGTCGATCGAGCTGTGCTTCAAGCGTCTCGGAATCTTCGAGAGCATCGTGCGGCAGTACCCGACGGTGCGCGAAGGCATGCTCGAGGTCGCGTTCAGCCGACAGAAGCCGCAGCCCGGGCGCACGACGGACAACTGGGAGGACACGGCGACGGTGACGATCCTGTTCTCCAACAGCCGCCCGGAGAACCGCTAGCTCGCGCACTCAGCCGTCGCTGGTCAGCATGCGCGCGAGGATCGTCTTCTGGATCATCGACGTGCCCTCGTAGATGCGCAGCGCCTGGATGTCGCGCCACAGCCGTTCGACCGGGAACGCCGAGCTGTAGCCCCGTGCGCCGTGCAGCATGACCGCGTCCTCGCACGCCTTCGCCGCGACCTCGGTCGCGTAGAGCTTCGCCATCGCCACGTCGGCGTGCGTCTCGGTGCCGGCGGCGCGGCGGCGGGCGCAGCGCTGCACGAGGCCGCGGCTCGCCACCAGCGACGTCAGGTGGTCGGCGAGCCGTTCCTGCACCATCTGGAACTGCTCCAGCGGCTGCCCGAACTGCTGGCGCCCGGCGGTGAACGCGACCGCTTCGGCCAACGCGCGGCGGTGCAGGCCGACGGCGCCGGCGGCGACCGACAAGCGGCCGGCGGCGAGGCCGCCCATGGCGACGCCGAAGCCCTTGCCGAGCGGCCCGAGCACCTCGTCGGCACCGATCGCGAAGTCGTCGAACGTCAGCACCGCGTGGTCGCTGCCGCGGTGGCCGAGCTCGACGCCCGGCATCGCTTCGCGGCGCAGGCCCGGCCGCCGCGTGTCGACGAGGAACGCGGTGATGCCGGCGCGGCCGAGTTCGGGATCGACGGTGGCGAACAGGATCATCACGTCGGCGACGCCGCCGTTGGTGATCCACCACTTCTGCCCGCGCACGCGGTAGCTGCCGTCCTTCTGCCGC
>SXGT01388451.1_pt1 | contig 21384 bp, 16 predicted proteins | sample 3176221 | NCBI WGS metagenome assembly SXGT01 (sample SAMN11356862, study PRJNA531348) | freshwater metagenome | isolation source: freshwater sample F1-120 | place: China: Fuxian Lake, Yuxi | collected 2017-12-25
GGCCGCCAAGAGCGGGTGGATGACCGTGCCGATGTCTTGGACGGCGACGAACTCCTCGACGTGCGCGCGGTAGGTCAGCATGTCGACGGCCACGACCGCGACGTAGGCGGCCCAACCGAAGCACGCGTAGGCCGAGCCGCGGTAGGCCTTGTCGTCCCAGACGATCCCGGGCGGCGGCGTGTAGGTCGCGGAGGTCGTGAGCGGCAACCCGTGCTCGGCATGCCAGCGCGCGGCGGCCGCGCGGAATTGTTGGTACTCAAATGATTCCGCGAGCAGACCCGCGCCCTGCAGCGTCGCGATCAGCTTGTGGCACGCGCGCTCGACCAGCTTGCCGACGACCATGGTCGTGCGCGACGCGACGGTCGGGCCCGAGTCGGGGACGTCGGCGGTGTCGGGGCGCGCCACGCGCACGGCGTCGTAGGGGATCCCGAGCGCGTCGGCGGCGATCTGCGCGAAGATGGTGTTGGTCCCCTGGCCGATCTCGGTCGACGACGCGAGCACCTCGACGACGCCGTCGGGGAGCAGGCGTACGCCGGCGACCGACGCCAGGTAGACCTCGCCCGAGCCGGTGAAGCCCGAGCCATGGAAGAAGGTCGCGAGCCCGATCCCGCGCTTGATGCGCACCCCCGGCTCCTGGTTGGCGCGCGCGAATTCGACGCGCCGCTCCTCCCATCCCGAGAGGACGAGGGCGCGTTCCATGAGCGCATTCAGATCGATCGGCTCCTGGATCGCCTGCGACGTGGCCGTCAGCGCGCCCGGCGTCAGGAAGTTCTTGCGCCGGAAGGCGTCCGGCGCGAGCCCGACCGCGGCCGCCACGCGGTCCATGTGGCGCTCGACGGCGAAGCAGCTCTGGGGCGCGCCGAAGCCGCGGAAGGCCCCGTGCGGCGGGTGGTTCGTCGCGAGCGCGCGCGAGCGGATGCGGACGTTCGGACACTCATAGGGTCCGGCCGCGTGGATCGTTCCGCGCGAGAGCACGACCGCCGAGAGCGTCGCGTAGGCACCGCCGTCGAGGTCGAAGGCGATGTCCATCGCGACCAGGCGGCCGTCGCGCGTGACCGCCGTGCGATGGCGCGTGCGCGAGGGGTGTCGCTTGGTCGTGGCGACCATGTCCTCGGCGCGATCGTAGATCATCTTGACCGGGCGACCGCCGGCCTTGGCCGAGAGCAGCGCCGCGTGCCCGGCTAGCATGGACGGGTATTCCTCCTTGCCTCCGAAGCCGCCGCCGGTCGTCGCCTGCACCACGCGGACCTTGTCGGCGGGCAGGCGGAAGAGCGGCTTCAATGCTTTGTGTACGTAATAAGGGCACTGCAACGAGCCCCACACGGTGACGGACTCGCCGCGCTTGGCGACCGCGATCATGCCCTGCGGCTCGATGTAGAGCTGCTCCTGGGCGCCGGTCTCGTAGGCGCCCTCGACCACGATGAGCGACGGATCCGCGAACGCGCGCTCGACGTCGCCCTTGTCGATGGCGATGTGCTTGAAGCAGTTGTCATCCTTATAGAGGAGGACCTCGGCGCGCGCGGCGGCGTCCATGGTGAAGACGGCCGGCAGCGTGTCGATCGCGACGCGGACGTGCTTGCGGCCTTCTTCGGCGCGCACCTTGTCGGCGTGCGCGAGGAGGACGATGGCCTCCTCCGGGTGCATGACGACGTCCTTGACGAGGTAGGGCTGGTCGGTCTCGATGAGCGTCACGACGTTGTCGCCGGGGATGTCCGCGTGGGTGACGATGACGAAGTCGGTCCAGTCGAAGGCCGGGTCGAAGACGATCTCGCGCACGCGCCCATGTGCGGCGGTGCTGCGGACGGTGACCCCGTGGAGGAGCCCCTCGAAGGGCAGGTCATCCGCATAGAGCGCGGCGCCGGTCACCTTCTCGATGCCCTCTTTGCGCAGCGGACTCGTGCCGACCGCGGGCATGCCCATGTTCACTCCTTGGCCGCCGTGGCCCCGCACCTGAGGCCGTGCGGTCGCGACCGCTGGCCCGCCGGGGGCCGTACCCCCCTGGCTAAGCCGAAGGGGCGCGGCTGTCAACGACGCCCTTGGCGCTGTCGACGCGACGCCCCCCGCGCAGCGCGGCGGTGCCGCGACCGCTTGCGGCCTGCCGCTGCTCGTGTTCCTCTGAGCGTGGAGGATCCATGGATCTCCAGCGTGTTGCCCGCGTTCTCGTCGCCCTCGACTTCTCCGAACTCTCGCTGTCGGCCGTGCGCACCGCCTTGTCGATTGCGGGGCCGGAGAAAGTGCATCTCGTTCACGTCCTGCCGGTGATGGGCGGACTGCACTGGATGACCGGCAAGGCGGACGAAGAGGCGCGCACCGAGGTCGTCACCGAGCGTATCCAGCGCGAGCTCGCGACCGCCCAGATCGCGACCGACGGCATGACGTTTCACGTCGTGGTCGGCGCGCCCGGACCCGAGATCTGCGACCTCGCGCACCGTCTCGGCGTCGAGCTCGTCGTCATCGGCTCGCACGGGCACAAGGGCGGGTTCCAGCGTCTGCTCATGGGATCGACCGCCTACGCGGTCGTCCGACACGTCAAGACCTCGGTCCTGGTCGTACGCTGAGGGCACCTCGCCATGCGCTGCCAAACCGCTCTCGAGTGCATCGCGCGCCTGCCCCTTCCCGCGCACGGGGGCCGCGTCTTCGTCCACGGCGCGTGCGCGACGCCCCATCGCCTGCTCGCCGCGCTGGTCGAGAGCGCCGAGCGTTTCCGCGGGCTCGAGCTCATCCATCTCCACACGCACGGGCCCGCGCGCTACGCCGCCCGCGACATGCATCGCCACTTCCGGGTGGCGAACCTCTTCGTCGCGCCGAACATGCGCCACCAGCTCGACGGCGAGGCGGTCGATTATCTGCCGCTGTTCCTGTCGGAGATCCCGGCGCTGTTCCGATCGCGCCGGCGCCCGCTGGATGCGGCGCTCTTGCACCTCTCGCCGCCTGACGCCCACGGCTATTGCACGCTCGGCATGAGCGTCGACGTGGCGCTCGCGGCCGCCGAGTCCGCGCCCCACGTGGTCGCCGAGATCAACCGCCAGATGCCGCGCGTTCACGGCGCCGGCGTGATCCACCTCTCGCGCCTCGACGCCTACGTCGAGGTCGACGAGCCGATCGACCAGGTCGCGCCGTCGCTCGCCAACCCGATCCACGACGAGATCGCGCGCTACGTCGCCCAACGCATCGAGGACGGCGCGACCTTGCAGATGGGGATCGGCGCCGTTCCCGACGCCGTCCTGCGCGCGCTGGGCGGCCACCGCCACCTCGGGATCCACACCGAGATGTTCTCGGACGGGGTCGTCGATCTCATCGCCACGGGCGCCGTCGACAACAGCCGGAAGACCATCCTGCGCGGCCAGACGACCGCCAGCTTCGTCATGGGCAGCCGCCGCCTCATCGACTTCGTCGACGACAACCCGGCGGTCACGCTGCACTGCGCCTCGTTCGTCAACGACACCCGCACCATCCGCAAGAACCCGAAGGTCGTCGCCATCAACTCGGCGGTCGAGCTCGATCTGACCGGCCAAATCTGCGCCGATTCGGTCGGTGCCCGCATCATTTCCGGGGTCGGCGGGCAGATGGACTTCATGCGCGGCGCCTCGCTGTCCGAGGGCGGCAAGCCCATCATCGCGCTCACGGCGCGCACCGACAAAGGTCACCCGCGCATCGTGCCCGAGCTCGCGTCGGGCGCCGGCGTCGTCACGACGCGCGGCCACGTTCACTACGTCGCGACCGAGTACGGCATCGTCGATCTCTACGGCAAGACGCTTGGCGAGCGGGCCCGCGCCCTCATCAGCGTCGCCCATCCCGACGACCGCGAGGGGCTCGCCCGGGCCTGGACCGATCGACTGCGGCGCGCGACCCACTGAGTACGCGCCGTCGGGGCGCGGCTCACGGCACGATGTTCGCGAGGACGCGCTCCTCCTCGTCGACGACCAGCACCGCGCCTCCGACGACGCCGACTGCCGCGGGGCGGTTGAGTGCGCCGGGGAGCGCGCCCGGCAGGCCCTACTCGTCGGCCAACAACGTGCCTTTCAAGATGGCCTTCAGACGCGCCGCGAAGAGCGTCGGCTCCTCATAGAACGGAAAGTGCGCGCTCGCTTCGAACCAGACCAGCCGGTGCGGCCCGCGGATGCCTTTGCTGTAAGCCTCGACCAGCGGCGCCGGCGTGTCGTAGTCATGGCGGCCCATGAAGAAGAACAGCGGCACCGTGTCGTCGCTGTGCAGGACGCGTGCGTCCCACGCGGTGACCCGCGGGTCATCGAAGAGGCGGGCCGAGAATTCGACACCCGCACTCCATGGGTCCTCGCGCCCCTGATAGGCGGCGCTCTCCAGAATCGCCGCCTCGACGGCGTCCGAACCGGTTTCGCCGTAGAGGTCACCGCCGAAGTAGCCGACCCACTCGTTCGTCACGGCGAAGCCGTCCGCCAGAGAGTCGCACGCGGCCGCGGCTGGCGGTCCGTACGTGAAGTCGTCGTTGGGCCGCCCGACGCAGGTCAGGGCGTCGATCGCCTCCTGGTTGCCCGCGGCCCGGGCCTTGGCCAACGCGAAGTCGTAGCTGCCCTGTTCGTTTTCGGCGACCTGCACGACCTGCCCCGCGCCGATGTAGCCCTCGTAGTCATCCGGAAAACGCTTCACGAGCTCGAGCCCGATCATCGTGCCCATCGAGTGGCCGAGCACGTAGACGCGCGTGTCGCCGATCCGGCCGAGGTGCACGAGGACCCGGGCGCGGACCGCGTGCGCGTCCTCGACAAACTGCGCGAGCGTCATCGACGCCGGATCCACGTTCTCCGAATACGAAAGTCCGGCGCCGCGCTGGTCGTAGCTCACGACGACGAAGTCGTGTTCCAGCGCGGGGACGTGGGTGTGGAGGAGGTCGATCATCGCAAAGCCCGGGCCGCCGTGAATCACGAGCAGCAGCGGCAGGGACGCATGATCGCCGCGGGCGCGCACTTCCAGCGAGGTACCGTTCACGGTCAGCCGGTCGGCCCAGGCGACGGCGCCACTCGAGGGCCCTGGGGTGTCATCGGGCGTGCCTCTCGCGCCGCGTCCGCACGCGGCGAGCCACACACACAGAAGCAGCACATGGCGGAGCGGACCACGCATGGGGGCGTGCGCGAACGTGGGTGCTGCGTGTGTGGTCGTCATGCGCCCTGGTTGTCCTCGTGGTTGTTCGATCCTCGAGCCTCGGAGTGCCACATCGTACCACACGCAAGAAACGCCGGCGCGTAGGCGACGTCCGCGAGCTCGAGGGTGTCGAGCGCGCGGCGCGGCGCTCGCATAGACGACGCCTTCGGCGAACGTGAGCGCTCTCACCGTCAGAGCCGCGCGAACCCTCGCACGAACGCCGCGCGGATGCAGTTCGTGTCGGCCCCGCAGCCGAGGCTCGCTCGCGACGCCCCCGTGGCGCGCGCATACACCGTCTCGAGCGCCCAGGCGGCCAGGTGCTGCTGAACCTTGCGGTCGCGTGCAAGTGTCGTCGCGCTCCGCGACGGCGCCTGAAGACGCGTCAGGTGCTCGAGCACCAGCAACGCGCTCGTATCGAACGGGGCCGTCAGCCCGTACTGGACGAGCGCCTTCTCGCGCTCGTAGGGGACCGGATCCTCGAGGCGCTTCTGGAGTTCGTCCGCAGTGAAGGCGCGCGCGCAGTCGACCACCGTGCACGGCTGGACGAACAGGTCCCCCTCGGGGGCGAGCGTCGTGTCGAAGCCGCAGCTGCCGGTTCCCATCGCGCGCAGGCACTGGTCACTCGCATCGCAGGCCGATCCGACGCCGTTCTTGTCCAGGTCGAACTGGTCGTCGTTGAAGACGGTCGGGCAGTTGTCCTGGCCGTTGAGGACGCCGTCGTCGTCAATGTCGGCGTCGCAGGCATCGCCCTTCGGATCCCCGTCGACATTGCTCTGGTCGGCGTTGGCCGTACGCACGCAGTTGTCGCAGGCGTCGCCGATCCCGTCGGCATCGGCGTCGGCCTGGCCGGCCGCATGGTGGCTCGCGCCAAGGAGGATCGGGTTGGCGATGAGCGGGCAGTTGTCCTGGCTATTCGCGACCCCGTCCCCGTCGACGTCGGGATCGCAGTCGTCGCCGATCCCATCGACATCCAGATCCGCCTGCGCCGGATTGGCCGAGGCCGCGCAGTTGTCGCAGGCGTCGCCGAGGCCGTCCTGGTCCGCGTCCCACTGGGCCTGGTTCTTGGCCAGCTTGCAGTTGTCGCAGCCGTTGCCGACGCCGTCCACGTCCGCGTCGGCCTGATCCGGATTCGACACGTCGGGGCAGTTGTCGGCGGCATCGAGGACACCGTCGCCGTCGGGATCCTCGCAGGTGCCGCTCCAGTAGTCGGCGCTCTCGAGATGCTTCATGTTGGGTCGTCGCGCAGGACATACGGCAGCGAGTGGCGCTGATAGCGGTCGTAGCGACCCGGGCAGTAGTCGCACGCGTCGCCCACCGCGTCGCCGTCGAAGTCCCCCTGGTCCTTGTTCCAGCCGAAGGGGCAGTTGTCTTTGAGATCCGGAACGCCGTCGCCGTCGGTGTCCTTCTTCCAGGACGCGGACGCCGGAATGGTGCTGAGGATCGCTCCGTCGGGTCCGCGCACGCCGGCGCTGACGCTCTTGATCACCGTGTAGTGCGTCCACTCGGTGGCGAGCGTGCCCTTGGAGAATGCCGGGAGGAACAGCATGCGCTTGGTGCTCAGGGGCGCGACGGGGCTGCCCGAGGTACCGGGCGTTCGGAGCACGACGAACTCGTCTTTGCCCTTGGTCGCTTGGTCGCTCTCGGTCGACTCACCGTGGCTGTTCTTGATGATGAAGTACTGCTCGTTGGCGTCGTTGACGGCGGCGAGGTAGCCGACCACGGCGACCTCGTGGTTCGACCAGAACTTGTAGAGCGTGCCGCCGAAGACCCGATCGGGCGCAGCGGCCTTCGCTGCGTCGCTCTGATCGGCGTCGACGAAGACGGCGTTGCCGGCCGAGTCGAGTTGGCCCAGCGGGGCCGGATCGACCCGCACGAAGGACCACTCGGGATTGCCGGCGTCGGCGTGGACGCGCGCGCCAGCGAGCCACCACTTGATCGTGGTCACCACCGGGTAACCGGCCTTCACGGCGGCTTTGACGAGGTCATCGACCTGCTGATAATCGACCTCGATCGTGCCGTCCTGGAACCCCTTCGCCGTGCACGTCGTCTTCTGTTTCGTGCCGACGTCGAGGCACTGGTCGCCGACGATCTTCTGCTCGCTGGCCGCCGAGACCACCAGCGCGCCCGCCGCGACCTCGACGGCCTCGGTGCACTGAGTGACGGCCTTGCCGGTCGTCAGGTTGGCGGCGTTCGAGCACGCCACGACCCCGCCGTTGCCGGCCGTGGACGGGAGATCGAGCCACAGCGACTCCGCCGAGAAGTTCTTGCTGGCGGGCCCGTACATGGTCTCGAGCATCGTGCCCATCTCGCCGCCGCTCCAGTCGTTGGGCTGGACGCCCGAGGGCGCGGCGGCGTGAAAGGCCATGTACGGAAAGGTACTTTCGAGCGTCGCCTGGTAGCAGTGGGGGAGGCCCGTGGGGCACGTTGTGCCGGTCTTCCAGCGCGTGTAGGCCGCGGCCTCGGCGAGATCGACCGGGCTGAAGGACGCGTTCTGGCCGCCGAGTTGGTAGCCCGCGAGGGTCTCCATCGCGGTCAGCGCCGCATGCGTTTGGCACGTCCCGTAGCTGCCCTGTTGCTTCACGCGCGTCAGGCGATTGGCACCGTTGCACTGCCCGAGAAAGACCATCCAGTAGTCGCGGCTGGCGCCCGTTCCGTCGAGATCGAGCGTGACCTTTTCGGGCGCGCACGCCTCGCCGCCGATGGCCGGCAGCGGCGACACGACCGGGGGCGCGGTGGGCGTGGCGGGCGACGCGAGGGTCAAGGCCGGCAGCTTCGCGACCGATCGGCTGAGCTTCTGGAGCTCGTATTCGAGCGAGCCCGGTAGCGTGCCCGACAGCTTCTGATTGATAGGCGAGATGAACGCCGGCGTCGCGCCCTCGCTGGCCGCGACCGCGCACCCCGCGGCGCTTGCCGTGCAATCGAAGGCGCTATAGGCGCTCGGCTGGTCGACGATTCCGAGAGGCGGGACGACCACGTCGGTACAGGCGATGAGGGGCAGCGCGGTCAGCGCGGCGAGGACGAAGTACGATCGCTCTTGCGGATCCATCGGTTCTCCCTGGGGCGTGATGAGGCGGGCGCGCGTCCGGGCGCGCGTCTCGTTCACCCGCGGCGCGGGGAAGAAGCGAAATCTGTTTGCGAGGAACGTCGCGCGCACGCGTGACGGGATGGCGGATCGGCCCGTAGAGTGGGAGGCATGGATCCATGGCTCCTCTCCGCCGCCGCGCTGTCGCTTTTCACCGCCGGAGTGCACCTCTTCGCCGGCGGGGCCGCCGTTGCGCGCCCGCTCCTTGCGAGCCGCGAGCTCGATCCGGTCGTCAAGTACACCGCCTATTACTGTTGGCACCTCGTGTCGCTCGTGCTGGTGGCGATGCCGATCGGTTTCGGCGTGGGCGCGGTGCGCGAGGAGTCGCGCGAGCTCGCGGTGCTCATGACCGCGCTGGCCGCCGCGTTCGGGCTGTTGAGCGTGTGGCTCGTCGTCTGGACGCGGCTCGGGAAATGGCGGCTGCCGCAGTGGGCGCTGTTCGTGCCGATCGCGCTGCTCGGTGCGGTCGGGCTGTGGCGCTGACCGGAGACGTGCGCGTGCCGCGGGTCCAGGTCCAGTGATCCGGTGCCGCGGTGGCCCCTGCGGCCACGCGTCGCCTACTCCTCCCAGCGAAAGCGCCAGGCGGCAAGCATCGCCAGCACCGCCGCGACGCCCAGCATGAGCGCGCTCGGAGCGAGCACCGCCTCGATTCCCTGGCCCCGCCACATGACGGCGTCGAGCCCGTCGACCGCCCAACGCGTCGGGATGAACTGCGTCACGGTCTGGAGCCAATCCGGCAGGATGAACGTCGGCACCCAGGCGCCGCCGAGCATCACCATCACCAGGATGACAAAGAGCCCGGCGCCGCGCGTGGCCTGCGGCGTCTTGCCCAGCGTCGACACGAAGACGCCGACCGAGGACGCCATCAGCGCGAACGTGAGCGACACGAGCCCGAGCCCGAGCAGGCTACCGTTGAGCTCGACGCCGAGGACGAAGCGCCCGAAGAGCACGAGGAACGCGAGCGTCATGAGCGCGATGATCGCCGAGCTGATGATGCGCGCCGTCAGTACGCGCGCGCGGCTGATCGGCGCCGTGCGAATGCGGCGCCAGAGCCCGCGCTGGCGCTCGGTGATGAGGATGACGGCGCTCTCGATCGCCGCCATCAGGATGAACTGCACGGCCATGCCGGCGACGGCGTGACCGGCGCCGCTGTAGCGCTCGGTGGCCGCCGAGAGGGTGTCGACGCGGTAGGCCATATTCAGGTCGCCGCACGCGGCGAGGCGCGCCTTGACGGCGGGATCGGCCAGCGCGTCGACGATGCGGCTACGGATGAGACTGGCCGCGATGCCGGCGCCCGCGGGTGAGGTTGGATCGGTGATGAACACGACGGTAGCGAGGTCCGTCGGGGCCGCGGCCGCAGCGCCGGTGTCGGATCGACGCATTTTTTCGGCGAGGGCCGCGATGGTGGTCTCGGCGAACCGCTTGGGCAAGACGAGCGCGAGGACGTTGTGGCCGCCGCGCACCGCCTCCTCAGCCTCCGCGCGCCCCATCGGCGTGGCCGTCAGCGCGGGATCGGCCTGCAGTGCCGCGACCAGGCGGCGCGAGCCCTCGCTCTGATCTTCGTCGCTGACGAGGATGGGGACGCGCAGCGCCTTGGGTCCATCCCCTGAGCTGCGAAATGCGATCGACATGAAGGCCGCGAGCGCAGCCGGCAGCAAAAACGACAGGATGACGGCGCGCCGATCGGTCAGGTGAACGAGGAGGTCCTTGCGGACGATCGCGCGAATCGGTCGGAAGCTCATGGCGGTTTTCGTCCTAGGCGTCGCGGAGGGCACGGCCCGTCAGCGCGAGGAAGATGGCCTCGAGGTTCGGCTTCTCGGAGGCGAAGTGTCCGAGGCGGAGACCCTCGCTCTGGAGCCACGCGAGGATCGCCGGGGCGTCGGCGAGGTCCGCGAGCTCGAGCGTCAGCGCGCCGTCGATCAAGGTCGCCGAGACCACCCCGGCCCGCCGCCCAAGCGGCTCGAGCCACGAAGATGCTGGGGTCGCGCCGGGCAGCTCGACCACGAGACGCTGCGCGATCGGATGCGCCCGCACCAGTCCGCGCAGCGTGTCGTCGGCGACGACGCGCCCGCGTTCCATGATGACGAGGCGGTCGGCGAGTCGCTCGGCCTCCTCCATATAATGGGTCGTATAGAGGATGGCCTTGCCGCGCGCCTTCAACGCCTCGAGGTTCGCGAACATCGCGGCGCGGCTCTGGGGATCGACGCCGACGGTCGGCTCGTCCAAAATGAGTAGATCTGGATCGTGAAGCAGCGCGGCCGCGAGGTTGAGGCGGCGCTTCATCCCGCCCGAGAAGTCCTTCACCCGATCCTTGCGCCTATCTGCAAGTCCGACGAACGCCAAGGCCTCGTCCATCGCCTTGTGCAGAGCGGCTGGCGTGAGGTCGTAGAGCGCCCCGAAGAAGCGCAGGTTCTCGTCGGCCGAGAGCTCCTCGTAGAGCGCGAGCTCCTGCGGCACGAGCCCGAGCTTCGCTTTGCGCGGATCGGTGTCGCCGCGAAACGGCGCGCCCGCGAGGAGCGCCTCGCCTCCATCGGGATGGAGCACTCCGGCGATCATCGAGACGGTCGTGGTCTTGCCGGCGCCGTTGGGTCCGAGCAGCCCCACGCACGTCCCCGCGGCGACGGTGAAACTCACGCCATCGACCGCGACGGCCTGTCCAAAATGCTTGCGGAGCTGTCGGACCTCGAGCATGCCCGCGACCCTAGCACCGCGGAACCGAGCGTCAACGCACTCGCAGGCAGGCGCGCGAGGCGTTCAGCGCGAGGCGAGAAACGCCAAGAGCGCGGCCCGGTCCGCGGCCGGCGCCAACCGGAAGACCTCGCGCGCCGCCTCGGCCTCGCCACCGTGCCAGAGGATGGCCTCGGCCGCATCGCGCGCGCGCCCATCGTGGAGGAAGCCCGCGCCCGGCAGCACCGTCTGCGTCAGGCCGAGACCCCAGAGGGGCGCGGTGCGCCACTCGGTTCCGGTCGCTTCGAAGTCGGGGCGGCTGTCGCCGAGGGCCTCGCCGAGATCGTGGAGGAGCAGATCGGTGTAGGGGTGTATCGTTTGACCACCAAGCATTTCGCCGATCGTCCCGGCGGCGCCGGTCGCGAGCGTTTCGACGTGACAGCCATCGCACCGGAACGCTCGAAACACGCTCTCGCCGTGGGCAACGGCCGCGCGCTCGGCCGCGCTCTCGCCCGGCCACGGCTCGGGCGCGCCCAGCGTCGCGACGAAGAAGGTGTTGTCGGCGAGGGTCGCGGGGTCGAGCTCGGGCGGCGCGTCGGCCGCCGGAAAGACGGGGTTCGTGACGCCCATGTCGTTCACATAGGCGGCCGCGACCTGCGCCGCGAGCGAGGCCGTGTTGGCCTTCCAGCCGAAGCGCCCGAGCGCGGCGCGGCCATGGGCTGGGTCCCATACGTGGTTCGCGCGTCCCGAGATCCCGTCGCCGTCGCGGTCGTCGGGATCGGCGCGGGCCTCGAGGTCCGCCGCCGGGATGGCCTCGAGCAGCCCGAGCCCGAACACCGGGGCCGCGATGCGGAGCGAGGTCAGCACCCCGGCGCCGAGCGGCGTGCCATCGGGGCGCGTGATCGTGACGCGTGGGCGCCGCAGGGTGTAGGCCTGGCCGTCGCCGTAGGTGCCCGGGACGTCGTCCCAGGCGAGGCGGACGCTGGCCTCGATGGCGGCTCCCGCGACCGCGTGGTCCTGGAGCTGCAGGCCGAGGTCAGGGACGGGGATCGGCCCACCCGGGACCTCGGGCGGCGCACGCCCGGCCAGGGCCGGTGCGAGCGACACCCGCACCAGCATCGGCGACGCGCCCAGCTCGGGGCCGACGACCGCCAAGCCGCGGCCCGCAGCGACATGGCACCCGGTGCAGCTCGTGTGGTTGAAGGTCGGACCCAGGCCGGTGGCCGCCGCGAAGGTCGTGCCGAAGGCCGTTGCGCCGGCGCGATGGCGGGTGAGCGCCGCGCCGCCGAGCACTTCGGGCGTGCGCTGAAACGCTTGCGCACTGCGGTCGTAGACCGTCAGCGCCCCGGCCGGCATGAAGAACGCCTCGGACGGCGCGCCCGCGTCGCAAGCCGGTACGAGCAACGCCAGCGCAAGGACGATCGGCATCGACAGGCAATCGCGGTGCATGATCGTCACCCCCTGAGACCCGGACTGCACGATGCCCTCGTGGCGCACCGCCGATCAATGCGACCCTCGCCGAACGCCCCGCAAACGCATTGAACTACTCAAAACCTATGACATTTGTCGCACACGCGGCGGACCAGCCTTGTTCGCGGGCGGTCTGCGACCGGGCGCCCCTTGCGCTTCGCGGCGCTTCGGTCGAAGCTCACGCCAGTGCCTCGCGCAAACGCGGGGTCACCGCAGGCGCGAGGTTCGCGAGGCGGTTGCCAACGCGAAAGCGTGATGTTCCGAGATGTCGTCTGTGCCGTCCCAGTTCGTGGGCACGCGGGTCGAAGGCCAGTTGGTCCCCCCGCGCACGGCCCGTGGAGCCACCACTCGCAGCGTGGTGTTCGAACTCGTGCGCTTTGTGGGCGCCGGGAAGTTCGCCTGGGTGTTCGAGGCGAAGGCGCCGAACGGCGAGCGCGCCGCCGTCAAGATGCTGAGCCGCGACGACGTTCAGGCGGTGCGCCGTTTCCAGCGTGAAATCAAGATCATGCAGCAGTTGCCCGTGCACTCCAACTGCGTGCAATACCGCGGGCACGGGCAAGCGAAAGACCACCCGTGGGTGGCGATGGACTTCATCGACGGCTTCACGCTCGGCGCCATCCTGCGCAGCGCGAAGGCCATCCCCGAGCGCACCGCGTGCCAGCTGATGGCGCAGCTGTGCGACGGCTTCGAGGGCCTACACAAGCTCGGCCTCACGCACCGCGACATCACGCCCGAGAACATCATGATCACGCATGCCGATCGGCAGGTGAAGCTGATGGACTTCGGGCTGGTGCAGGACTCGCAGGGGCTCCTGCAGTTGTACGAGCAGGCCGACATCCTCTCCGGCAAGGACTTCCTCGACGACCTTGACGCGGGCCTCATCGCGGGCACGCCCGAGTTCATGGCGCCCGAGCAGATCCTCGATCCGCACGAGAAGGACCGCACGCGCCAGAAGACCGACACGCCGGCCGACGTGTTCGCGCTCGGGACGATCTTCTACCAGCTCGTGTCCGGGACGCAGCTCTTCCCCTACGACAAGGGCAGTAGGGGCGCGACCGGCAAGCAGGGCCTCATCAACTACCTCGACTGGCGCGTGCGCCTCGGCGAGGACGCGATCGTGTGCCCGCCGAACGTGCCGACCGAGCTCTGGACCATCATCCGCAAGAGCCTCCTGCGCGAGCCCAAGATGCGGCAGCGCGACGCGACCGAGCTCGGCGCCGATCTGCGCTTCTACATGGAGACCGGCCAGGGCGTCCTCGAGGACGACATGTCGGCGACGATCGCGCAGAACTTCGATCTCGCGCGCCTGCGCTCGCTCGCGTCGCCGCTCAGCACCTCCGAGTTTGCCTCGATCAAAGAGGCGGTCGCCGAGGCCGCCGCGCGCAAGCAGGGCGGCGCGCGCATCGAAGTGCACGCCGATGCCGACACGGTTCGCAAGCGGGTCGACCCCCCGGACATGCCCGTCACACGCGGCCGCAAGACGCGCCCGGACCGGACACCGGCGAAGTCCGCCGTCACGGTGCCCGAGCGCAGCAGCGTCGGTGCCTTCAACGACGCCGCCACGCTCCCGGCGATCCAGGACTCGACGACCGCACGCGGCAACCGCCACGCCCCGAGCCGCGAGAAGATCGAGGCGGCGCGCCGCGCCCTCTCGTCGTCCGAAACGCGCGCCCGACGCGGCCGCGTGGCGCTCTACCTCGTCATCGGCGCCATCGTCGTCGCGGGCGGGGTCTTGGCCGCCTTCTTCCTGTCACGGCCCTAGCGATCACGGCCCTGTGTCAACGGCCGCCTACCACTCCCGCAGCTTCGACGCGCGGAACAGCTTCCCTGCGTTGATGCACTCTTTCTCGGCCGCGAATTCGATGTCGTCCCAGGTGATCTTGTCGCGCCGCTCGGCCGCACGGTAGGCGGCCCGGACGACTGCGTTCTTGATGTTACCGCCGGCCAGCTCGAACGAGTCGGCGAGCGCCTCGTAGTCGATGTCCTCGGCGACGGGGCAGTCCTTCGGGACGAGCTTTTTCCAGATCAGGTGCCGGTGTTTCGCGTCCGGTTTCGGGAAGTCGATCTTGAACATGATGCGGCGGGCGAACGCGTCGTCGATGTTCTTGTCGAGGTTGGTGGTCATGATGACGACGCCCTCGAAGCGCTCGATCTCCTGCAGGAGCAGGTTCGTTTCCATGTTCGAGAAGCGGTCGATGGAGCTCTCGACGTTGGTCACGCGCTTGCCGAACAGCGAGTCGGCCTCGTCGAAGAGGAGCATGCAGTGGTTGGCGCGCGCGGAGGCGAAGATCTTCGAGAGGTTCTTCTCGGTCTCGCCGACGTACTTCGACACGATGCGCGGGATGCTGACCTGGTAGAGCTTCATGCCGAGCTCGGAGGCCAGGATCTCGGCGCACAGCGTCTTGCCCGTGCCGGGGTCGCCTTTGAAGAGGACGGTGATACCCTTGCCGGTCACGAGGCGCTTGCCGAAACCCCACTTCGTCATGACGAAGATGCGGTTACGGCAGGCGGTGAGGACCTCGCGGATCATCGCGATCTCGCGCTGCGGCAGGATCAGATCCTCGAGCGTCAGGTTGATGCGCGAACGCACCGAGAGGTCGTCCATGTTCGCGCGGATCTGCGCCTGCGCGCACGACTTCAGCAGAACGGTCGTGATGATCGGGTGGTCGGTTCCGGCGCGCACGCGTTGCTCGGCGAGCCCACAGGCGGCCGCGATCTGGCCGCCCGTCAGCTCGAAGCGCGTGCCGAGATCGTCGAGGTCGACCTCGGGGTGGATGGCGACGTCGCCCGGCATGTGCGTCTGCCAGATGCGCGTACGTTGATCGACGTCGGGCATCGCGAGCGTCAGCTGGAAGCCGACGTAGTGCTCGACGCTGGTGTCGATCTCGTCGGGGCGGTTCGAGGTGAAGATGACGAGCCCGCCGTGGCGCTCGAGCTGCGAGAGGAGCGGCGGGAGCTTCGCGTTGCCCTTGCTGACGAGGGACTCGCAGCGATCGAAGACGAGCACCGCGCCCTGCACGCGCGCCTCGGTGTAGAGGTCGGCGACGAGCAGGACGAAGCTGCGCGGATCGCCGGCGAGCGTCGCGCAGTCGACCACGATGAGCGGACGACGGAGCTCGAAGGCGAGCGCCTCGGCGAGCATCGATTTGCCGGTACCGGGCGTGCCGACGATCGCGATGGCGAGGCCGTTGGGGCCTACGAACGGGCCCGCATGCGGCGGGTTCGGGCTGAGCTGCGGGCGGCCGGAGGGGTTGGCGAAGTGGCGTAGGATCTGGCGCAGCTCGTCCATGTCCTCGCCGAGCAGCGCGACCTGGTCGAGCCGAACGACAGGGTCCTTGAGATCGGCGAACGCGCGCAGCGTGGCGTCGATACTGCGGCGGCAGAGGACAAAGTCGGCGAGCCGCTCCGGGACCTTGATTTCCTGGGCGAGCGCGCCGTCGCCCTTGGGCTCCTTGGCGCGCTCGAGCGAGGTCAGCTTGTGCTGGATGAGCTTCGAATCGGACGCGAAGTACCGCCGCGACTGAAGGCGCTCGACGCGGCTGCCGAAGAGGAGCTGGAGCGCGAGGTCGACGTCGACGAAGTCGAGCAAGATGTTGTTGTTGAAGCGCGCGAGGCGGCGCCGGAACGTCAGATCGAGCAGCGGCATGAGCGCCAGCTCGAGCACCTGGCGCTCGACGTCGTCGAGGTCGTGGGCTTGCGTCACGTCGTCCAGCGGGAAGGACCAGCCGTTCTGGGCGGCCTCGCCGCGCAGGCCCGCCATCTCCATGTCGGACTCGAGCGCGCCCTGGCGGATATTGTCGACCGCCTGGTCGGCGTCCTCGGGGGAGAGGCCGCCGTGGCGCAGATGGATGGCGTGCTCGAGCAGCATTTCCCAACGGCGCAGGATGCTGTCCATGAAGCGCGCGTTGAGCTGGATGAAGTCGGGATCGGTATAAAGCACCGCGGGGCCTCCAAGGGGGACAGTCTGGCGGCCCGATCGGGAACCTGTCAACGCGCGCCCTTCATGGTAGAGGGCGGGCGGTCCCTGCGCATTCTGCGGCCGCGTGGGCAGCCGCGAGGCGGCCTTCGCGAAACTTCGACGAACCACCGCCAGGTCCGGAAAGGACCATCGCCCTAGCATTCGAGGACTGTGGGCAACGATCTTCTACGCGACGATGCGAAGTGCCGCGAGGCCTTTCGCAGGGGAGAACGATGGGCGATGGCGGCCGTGTACCGGAATTACGCGCCGTTGGCGTACACGATTGTGAGCCAAGGCTTCGGCGGTTTCCGCGGGTTCTTCGACCCCGTCTTGCGCGACGATGCGGTGCAGAACATCTTCGCGGCGGCCTTCGAGGAGCGCGCGCGGCTGGCCTATGACGGCATCCAGGACTACGCGCGCTTCTTGCGCGGGCTCGCGCAGAATATCTGCCGTCAGATGCTCGATCGCGGTCGCCGCTTCGCGCGGACGCCCGAGACCGAGGTGGCCGCGGTGCCGCAAGCAGAGCCGGATGCCGAGCTCGAGCTGATCGACGCTGAGGCCGAGAGCGTGTGCCGGAAGTTTCGCGAGAGCCTGAGCGACGCGACCGAGAAGGCGGTTTTGGCGCGGTATTTCACGGACGGCGAGGCCGAGGAGACGCTCGCCGAGGCGTTGTCGCTGACGCGCTATCGCCTGCGGAAGGTGATCGCCGACGTGCGAAAGAAGATGACGCGCTATCTCAAGGAGCACGGCATCGATGGGACCTGAGGGCCATGCATCTCGCGAAGGCCGCGAAGCGGCTGCCCGCGATGGCCGCCAAGCGCCACCCCGACGGGCCGTGGCGCTGACGCGTCGCTACCTCGACCCGGCCAAGGCCTGGCGCGCCGAGGACGAGCGGGCGCTGCGCACGGCACTACGGGAATCGACGGCCGCGGCCGCGCACCATCGGGCGCAGATCGTGCGCCATCGGCTCATGACGGGGGGCGCGAGCGGGGTCCCGAGCGGCTTCGAGCTGCGCCGGATGGGCGACGCGGCGGTCGCGGTGGCGCTCGGCGGCAGGGTCGCGGATCCGGCGAAGCAGCGGGCGTGGCGCGGGCTGTGGGCGCTGGTAGGCGCGCTGGGAGCGGCCGCGCTCGTGGTCTTTGCGACGCGGCCCGCTGGGGTCGATGTGCATGGGGATGTGAACGACGATCACATTCAGGCGCGCGGGCTCGGCGACGGGGCTTGGCCCGAGGAACGGGTCGGCTTGGGGATCGGCGGCGTGACGGCCGACGGCGGCGAGTACGAGGCGATCGCGACGGCGCAGCTCTACGCGGACGACTGGTTGCGCCTGACCTACACGAACGAGAAGTCGGAGCTCGGCTGGCTCTTCGTCGTGGCGCTGCAGCCCGATCGGGCGCCCGGCGAGCGCGTCGTCTGGATCGCGCCGACCCCCGAGGAAGGCCAGAGCCTGGCCATCACCGTGACGCGCTACAAGCCGCTGCCGTTCGAGGTGCGCGTCGGGGCGCGGCATATCGTCGGCAAGACGCGCTTCGTGGCAATCTTCACGACCCGGGCACGCACGCTCTCCGAAGTCGGCGCGGCGCTCGACGCTGCGAGCGATACCGCGCTACCATCCGAGGTCGCTGGGCGCGAGTTCGCCGCGAGCGTCGGAAGCCGCCTGGGGCTGGGCCCCGAGGAGGTCGTGCAGGTGATCGACACGCGCATCGTCGCTGGAACCGCCGCCGATCACGGCATCGAGGCGCCCCGATGATGGTTCGCGTCGCGCTGGCGATGGCTATCTGGGCGGCTCTTAGCGCCTCCGCACATGCGGCCGATCGGCGCTTTGCGCTCGTTATCGGCTGGAACCGCTCGGACGATCCGCAGCTCGCGCCGCTGCGCTATGCCGACGACGACGCGCTGCGCGACCACGAGGTCCTCGCGGCCATCAGCGAGAAGGCCTTCGTCTTTACCGAGATGGACGACGAGACGGCGGGACTCCTCGGCGAGCGGCACGTCGCGGCGCCCACGCGCGCCCGCGTCCTCGACGCGCTCCAAGAGCTGCGCGGGGCCATGGCGCGCGCCAAACAGGCCGGCGACCGGCCCATCCTCTGCTTCGTCTACTCGGGCCACGGCAGCGTCGACGCCGAGGGTCGCGGCTACGTCTACCTCGCGGACGGGCGCTTCACGGCGCGCGACCTCTTCGGGCGCGTGCTCGCGCCGACCGCCGACGACACGGTCATCCTCATGATCGACGCCTGCAATGCGGCCCTCATGGTCAACGGCCGCGGCGCCCCCGCCGAGCGACGACCGGTCGGCGCCTCGCGCCTCGACCTCGCCGACTACCCGAATGTCGGCGTCATCTTGGCGAGTAGCTCGCTCGGCGAGACGCACGAATGGGGCCGCTATCTGGCCGGCATCTTCAGCCACGAGGTGCGCTCGGGGCTCCTCGGCGCGGCCGATCTGGACGACGATCAACAGATCACCTTCGCCGAGCTCGCGGCCTTCGTCTCGTCGGCCAACGCGCGCGTCAAGAACCCGACCATCCGCGTGACGCCGTATATCCGGCCGCCGCTGACCGACCCCAACATCGCGATCGTCGACCTGGCGCGCGGCCGCTTCCGCGCGAAACTTCGCATCGATCGCACGATCGCCGGCAAGGCCCACGTCGTCGACGAGGACCTCGTGCGCTACGCCGACTTCCATCGCACGGCCGGGAGCCCCGCCTTCTGGCTTGCCCTCACGCGCCCTGGCGAGGCCACCCTCGTCGCCGACGAGGCCGAGTGGGTCGTCCCGGCGAAGGCCAACGGTGAGCTCGCGCTCGCCGCGCTCGAGAAGCGCGCGCGCGGCAAGCTCTCCGCACGCGGCCCGGGCTCGGAGTACTTCGATCGCACGCTCTTCCACCAGGCCTTCGACCTGCCCTACGCCGAGAAATACCTGACGCTCGACTACCTCGGCGACCTCACGCTCGAGCGCTTCATCCAAGCGCCCTGGTACGACAACGACACGGCCTGGGTGACGCTCGGCGCCGGGCTCGCGGCGACCGCGGCCGGCATCGGCATGCAGGTCCACGCGTACGCGCTCGCCAGCGACGCCGAGAGCGCCCCCTGGGCCGACCAGCGCCGCCGCCTCAATGGCGACATCGGCACCTACCAGACCGGCGCCGCCATCCTTTATGGGGTCGGCGGGGCCGCCGCGCTGACCGGGATCCTGCTCTTCGTCCTCGACCCCCACCCCGCTCGCATCGAGTCGTGGCGACCGCCGCTGGGGATCGAGCTGATCAGCAACGGCGTGCGCCTCCGGACGGGGTTTTGATGCGGAGGACCTCGACCCGTACGGGCGCCGGTACTGCCCGCGGATGGCTTGCGGTGATGTTTGTCGCCGCGGCCGCCGTTGCGATTGGGGCCTGCGCCCAGCCGGCCCCAATCGAGGGCGCGGGCTGCAACGAGGCGCATCCGTGCCCGAGCGGCTACGACTGCGAGGGCCAGCGCTGCTACCGCTTCCAGCCGGCACGCTGGCATTGTGACGCTGATTCACAGTGCCCGCTCGGCCGCTGCAATCACGCGCGGGTCTGCGGCTGCGAAGACGACGGCGACTGCAACGGCTCGAGCTGCCTTCAGTCCGGCCCCTTCAAGTACCAGTGCGGCTGTGCGAGCGACGCGGAGTGCCCCAGCGGCGCGTGCCTTGCGACGGGCGCCTGCCAAAAGAGCGACGAAGCGACGACGGCACCGGAAGGGACGACCGGAGGTGCGGGCCCATGACATCGCGCATCACGATCGCGTTCGTCGCGCTGCTGTCCGTGGCCGCATGCCATGACAACGGGCGCGATCCGGCGCTCGGCCGCCCGGTCGACTCGGCGGCCTCCGCGCTGGCTTGCGAAGCCGATCTCAGCTGCCCGCACGGCGGCATCTGCGACCCGCGCTCGCTGCGCTGCGTCGAGTGCATGGACGACGTCGACTGCGCTCCGGGCCACTGCGACGTCGCGCGCCACGCGTGCGTGCAATGCGTCGCCGACGGCGACTGCGCGAGCGGCCGCTGCCACCCGTCTCTCGCCGTGTGCGTCGGGTGCGCGAGCGACGCCGAGTGCGGCGGGGGGCTCTGCGATCCGCGGACCTTCGCGTGCGTCGGCTGTCTGCCGGAGCTCGCGGGGATCTGCGGCACGGGCGCTTGCGATCCGGCGACGCTCACCTGCGTGGGCGGCTGCTTGAACGACGCCCAATGCGACGACGGCGCGCCCTGCACGCGCGATCACTGCGCGCCTCCGGAGGGCGAGGGCGAGACCGGCTGCGTTCACGAGGCGATCAGCGACGGCGCGTGTTGCGCCCCGGCCGCCTGTGGTGCGGGCGCGAGCGCCTTCGACGCCGACGGCGATCGCTGCCGCGAGAGCTGCCGCTGTAACGACGGCACGCTGGTCGACGTCGGCGCCGCCTGCTGCGCGCCGTTCACATGCGCGGACCTGGGGCGCCCGATCGACACGAACGCCGACGGCTGCGCGGACGCCTGCGACTTGTGCGAGCCGCCGACGTGCTTCGAGGGACAAGCGCCGACCGACGCGGACCACGACGGCTGCCCCGACACGTGCCCCGGGTGCCCGAGCCCCGTGTGCACCGGCGGGCAGCCGCTCGACACGAACGACGACGGCTGCGCCGAGTCGTGCATGTGCCCGACCGGCGCGCTCGCGGGACCCGACGGGCAATGCGCCTGCCCGACGAAGCTGACCTGCGCGGGCGCTTTGGTCGCGTCGGATCTCGACGGGGACGGCTGCCCGGACCGCTGCACGCGCCCGTGCACGACCTCGTGTGACTGCCAGGCGCAGGGCCTCGTGTCCGAGGTCCCGTGCGCGTTTCCGTGCCCGACCTGCGGGCCTTGGCTCGCGTGCGACGCTGGCGCGTGCGTCGGACAATGCGACTTCGTTCCGCCCGAGGCCGGCCAGTGCGCCTGCCCTGCCCCGCCGGTGTGCGGCCCGGGCGAGCTCGCGATCGACACCACCGGCGACGGCTGCAGCGACAGCTGCGCGTGCGCGAAGGGCCCGAGCGACCCGAGCGGTGCCGACTGCGCGTGCACGGCCAGCGTCGCCTGCGCGGCGGGCGCGAGCCCGGTCGACCTGGACGGCGAC
>SXGT01672392.1_pt1 | contig 21382 bp, 16 predicted proteins | sample 3176221 | NCBI WGS metagenome assembly SXGT01 (sample SAMN11356862, study PRJNA531348) | freshwater metagenome | isolation source: freshwater sample F1-120 | place: China: Fuxian Lake, Yuxi | collected 2017-12-25
CTCTGCTAAACTCTTCATAAACAGGATCTCATTCAACAGCCTATGAGGTAGATATTACTAGGTTCAATTTACAGATGAGGAAACCCAGCTTCAGAGATTAAGCAGCTGCTCACGTGAGGGGGGCGTTCACCGGCGCCCTCGGTGCCCGCGCGGGGCTCTTCGAGGCGGCCCACACGGGCACGCTCTTTCTCGACGAGATCGGCGATCTTCCGCTCCACGCGCAGGTCAAGCTCCTGCGCGCCCTGCAGGAGGGAGAGATCAAGCGCGTCGGCGCGGACGACACGCGGAAGGTCGACGTCCGTGTCGTCTCGGCGACCAACGTTGCACTCGCGGATCGCGTGAGGGACGGCTCGTTCCGCAGCGACCTCTACTATCGTCTCAACGTCATCGCCATCGACCTGCCGCCCCTCCGCGAGCGGGAGGGGGATCTCGTGCTCCTCGCGGCGCACTTCCTCGCGAAGTACGCCGCGCGCGCCGGCAGGCTCGCCCCCACGCTCTCGCCGGACGCGCGCGTCCACCTCGCGCGCTACCCGTGGCCCGGGAACGTGCGCGAACTCGAGCACGCCATGGAGCGCGCGATCGTCCTCGCGTCGGGCTCCACCGTCGAGCCGCACGATCTCCCCCCCGAGATCGCGCCGCGGACGTCGAGCGTGCGGAGCCTCGGTGGCCTCGGCGTGCCCGACGACGTCTTCACGCTGCCCTACGGCGAGGCGAAGCGGATCGCCGGGCGCGCGTTCGACGAGCAGTACGTCCGGGAGGTGTTGCAGCGGGCCGAGGGCAACGTCTCGGCGGCCGCGAAGCACGCGGGGCTCGATCGCTCCAACTTCCGGCGGGTGGTTCGCAAGGTCGGACCGGTGCGCAAGGCGGGGTGAGGCCAACTCCGCCGTGTCTCGGCCGGTAAAATGCTAGCCTTCGGGTCCGTGGTGCGGTTCCGACGCTTGCTCCTCTGCGCCGCCGCCGCGGTCGGCCTCGCCTTCCACGCCACCCCCGCGATGGCGGGCGACTTCGACCTCGACGACGACGCCAAGCCGAAGCAGGAGGAGACGGGCCTCGGCACGTGGACGCCGCCCGTGGCCACGATCAAGCCACGCACGTACAACCTCGCCGAGTGCCTCGCCCTCGCGGAGCGCAACCACCCCCTCGTGTGGGCCGCGAAGGCGCGGCTGTCGTTCGTGCGCGCGCAGCTCGACGAGGCCCGCTGGACGCCGTTCTGGCAGATATTCGCCAACTCGACCTTCGGCATCCTGCCGCCGGGGGGTGGTTCGGCCACGACCCAGGCGAGCTTCCCGGGCGCGGGCTGGAAGCCCTTCATCCAGTACAGCCTCGACGGGGCCGTCCCCCTGTACACCTTCGGAAAGATCAGCACGATCAAGCGCGCTGCCGAGGGGCAGGTGCGCGTGAACGAGTGGGACATGGACAAGGTCCGCCGTGACATCCGCCTGGACGTGCGGCGCGCGTACTGGGGGCTCATGTTGACCCGCGACGCGCGCTACATCATCGAGGAGATCATCCGGTACCTCGACAAGAACATCTCCTCGATCAAGAAGAAGCTCGAGAAGCACGATCCGGGGCTGGAGGACGTCGACCGGATCCGTCTCGAGGTCCTCCGCGACGAGACCCTCGCGCGCTCGGAGGAGACGACGCGCGGCGCGACCTTCGCGATGGCGGCGCTGCGCTTCCTCACCGGGATCCAGACGGCGTTCGACATCCCGGACGAGCCGCTCAAGCGGACGACCAGGACGCTCTCGCCGGTCGTCCAGTACCTCAGCGCGGCGCGGCTCTTTCGCGGGGACGTGAACCGCGCCCGCGCCGGCGTCGCGGCGAGGCAGGCGTGGGTGGAGTTCCAGCGCGCGCGCATGTTCCCGGACCTGGCGATCGGGTACCGCTTCGCGTACGGCGAGGCGTCGAGCGCGCCCATCGACGCGGGCGACAGGAACTACTTCTTCTTCGGCGTGGCGTTCGGCCTGCGGTGGAGCCTGGACCTCCTGCCCCAGTCCGCTCGCGTCGCCCAGGCCGAGGCCCAGCTCGAGGAGGTCCGTGCGCTCGAGCGGTACGCGCTCGGCGGCGTCGCCGTCGAGGTGGAGAACGCCTACGGTACGGCCCTCGAGGCCAAGAACCGCGAGGAGAACTGGGCCCGCGCGGAGCACCGGACGCGCCAGTGGATCAGCACGATCCAGGACGCGATCGACCTCGGGACGAAGGACGAGCGCGCCATCATGGAGCCCTTGCGATCCTTCGTGAACGCGCGCGTGCAGCACATCTACGCGATGTACGATCTCAACATCGCCCTCGCCGATCTCGCGCGCGTCTCCGCGTGGGAGGAGATCGCGCCGACGGATTGACGCCCGCCCCGGACCGAGCGTCGAGGGCCCTCGTCAGGGCCACAGCGCCTGCGCGCGCCGCTCGAACACCGTGAAGGTGAAGATCCGCGCCGTCCGCCCGCCGCGCATGACGCGCACGCGGCTCTCGAGCGTGCGGGAGTGGCCGGGGAGGGAGGGCGCTGGCGCCGTGGCGAAGCGGTTGTCGGAGACCCAGAGGATCTTCTCCCTCGCGCGCCAGGCGTGTCGCGGGAGCCAGCCGTCGAAGTCGTCCCGGATCGGCGTGTCGCACCCGACCGCGACCCCCCTCCCGAGGCCCGCGTGGAGCTGCGCGCACACGGTCCAGTGCGGCCCCACGACCGCGATCCCGCTCCCGTCGGGATCGCCAGGGCCACGATCCGACGCGAGCACGTCTCGCGCGTGAGCCAGCGCCTGGTTCCAGCCGTAGAGCTCGTTCGCGATGTCGACCTTCGGATCCACGCCGGCCGGAACGAGCGCCGCCGACGCTGGCACGAGGACCCACGCGTGCACGAGCGCGGTGAGCCCCAGGGCGACCCCGAACCCCGCGTGCGCCAGGCGCCTCGTGAGGGGCCCCGGAGCACGCGCCTCGGCGAAGGGGAGCGCGAGCAGGGCAGGCGCGAACCAGTGGGGCTCGGCCACACGGCTCCACAACGCGAGGAAGCCCAGCACGGGCGCCTGGATCGCGAACGAGAGGAACAGGAGCCTCGCCTGCGGATCGGCGTTGCGAGCGCGCCAGAGCCTCCGGGCCGCGGCGACGGCCAGGATCGCGAAGACGGGCGAGACGTAGGCGAGCTGTCCGCCCGCGAAGGCGAGCACGTTCCGGAGCGAGAACCCGCCGTCGGCCTGCGTCGAGACGAGGCGGTGCGACGCCATGGGGAACCCGTGGCGGATCTCGTACAGCACGACCGGCGAGACCACGATGCCCCCGAGGAGGATCCCGAGCCACGGCCACGGGGTCCGGGCGCGCGCCGTCCGCGCGCTGGCGACGGCCAGCACCACGAGGAGGAGGATCCCGGTGACCTTCGCGCTCGCGGCGACCCCCGCGCTGAGCCCCGCGAGCAGGAACCAGACCGGCCGCCTGGCGTCGTCCTCGGGACGGAGGGCGAGGGTCGCGAACAGGAGGAAGAGCAGCGTGGTCGGGAACAGCAGCGCGTCCGGCGTGAGGCCGAAGAGGCCGATGGCCAGCTCGGGCACGGCGAAGAGGACGAAGCCGACCCCGAGCGCCGCGCCCTCCGATGCTCGCGACGCACGCGCGACGAGCACGGCGAGCGGGATCGAGAGCGCGAGCAGCACCGTGGTGAGCGTGTGGACCGTCGTGGGGCTCGGGGCGCCGCCGCCGCCCAGCTCGGCCATCACGACGCCGACGAGCCCCGGGTGATCGAGGTACGCGGCCTGGGGGTGGAGCGCGTAGCAGGCGTAGAGGGCCTCGCTGTCGCCGAAGCCGACGACCCGGGCCGCATGGAGGCGGACGAGCGTGGCCACGAGCACCAGCGCCGCCAGCGCCAGGATCCGGCGCTTCACATGCGCTCCTGGAGGACGGCCGCCACGTGCGTGGAGGGGCGCGCAGGGCCGAGGGCATGGCGCACCTCGGCGCAGGCCTCCCGCAGCGGGTCCCGGCGGTCGACGGCGTCGATCACGGACTCCGCGAGCCTCTCCGGGGACGCGTCGTCCTGGACGTGCTCGGCGAAGACGCGCCGCCCGAGGACGATGTTCGGGAGCGCGATGTGCCGCGTCTGGAGCAGCGCGCGCGCGACGGCCTCGCTGAGCCGGCCCACCTTGTACGCAACGACGGGCACGGCCCCTGCCAGCGCGGCCTCCAGGGACGCGGTCCCCGACGCCGTCAGGGCCACGTCGAACGCCCCGAGGATCTCGCCGGCGCCGGCCCGTGGATCGGCGTCGAGGGTGGCCACGCCAGCGCGCCGCGCCTCCTCGCGCAGCCACGTCGCGGTCCCGGCGTCGAGGCTCGCGGACACGACGACGCGCGCGTCGGTGGAGGCCCGATCGGCGCGGACCCTCGCGAACGCGTCCAGCATGGGGACCGCGAGGCTGCGCACCTCGTGCGGCCGGCTCCCCGGGAGGATGGCGATCGCGCTCGCGCCCGAGGTCAGGCCGATCGCGTCGCGCAACATGGGGGCCGGGATCCGCGCCGTCTCGGTCGCGGGATGCCCGACGTAGACGACGTGCGCGCCACGGGCGCGCCACCACGGCTCCTCGAAAGGCAGCAGGACACACAGGATGTCGCCCCGGTCGGCGATGCCGCGGGCGCGCCCCTCGCGCCACGCCCACGCCTGCGGTGGGCCGTAGAACACGGCGGGCACCCCGGCGCGACGCAGTCTGCCGAGGAGGAGCGTGTTGAACTCGGAGAACCCCACGAGGAGGGCGCCCCGGAGGTGCCCGGCCTCGATGGCCGCGTGTGCGCGCCGCCAGGCTCGACCGATCGCGCGGGCGCGGGGGACCGCCTCCGAGAAGCCCATCGCCGTGAAATCGCGGAGATCCGCGAGCAACGTGGCGCCTCGCGCCGCGAGCGCAGGCCCGCCGATCGCCAGGATCGGGGGCGCGCCGGGTCCGAGCGCATCGACCACTCCGGCCGCCGCCCGATCTCCGGACGCCTCTCCGGCCACCACGAGGAGTCGTGCGCGGCCACCCGACGCCTCGCCGCGGGCCGTCCGCGACCCGTTCGCGAGATGTCGCAGGCGGGATTCGGCCGGCCTCGCGGGCCCCGGGTCCCGCGTCTTCCTGGATGGAGAGTCGTCGCCACCCGCGACGAATCCTCGGCGTGGTAGCTCTGCGGTCACGCGCGGCGCCGCCGCGCGACCGCGATGGCGACGAGGGCCGCGAGCCATACGCCGCTGCCCTCGGCGCCCCCCGGCGGCGCGGGTGCGTACGCGCACTTCTGCGCGGGCGGGGCGCACTCCCGCGCGAACCCGTGTCGGGGCGTCGGATCGCACACGTCGGCCGGCGTGGACTTGTCCACCAGCACCGCGCGCGTCCCGTCGGGCCGGTAGACCGTGCAGATCCCCGTGATGTCGTCCTGCGTCAGGTTCCGCATCGCCGTCGCGCCCGGCTGGTAGTTCGCGTACATCGTCGCGCGTGGCTCTCCCGAGTGGGCGAGGCCGAGGAAGTGACCCGTCTCGTGCGTCATGATGCTGGCGAAGTCGTAGCCCGTGGCCGGGACGGGATCCCGCACCGTGACGGGGTGCTCGTGCGTGTTGACCTCCATGTCCGCGTCGTAGATCTCCCCGGTGTCGGGGTTGAACGTGACCGTGGTGAGGGCGAGGGTGTTGCTCGAGTCGTTCTTGTCCCACTTCTCGTCGCGGAACACGACGACGTTCTGGTTCCCGAAGCCCTGGTTGTACTTGACGGCTCCGCACTCCACCGGCCCGAAGTCGCGTACGTCGATGCTCACGCGCGACGTCCCCGTGCCGTCGGTGGGGCAGCTTGCCCCCGTCCATCGGGTGAAGGCGCGCGTGATGTGGTCCGCGGCGTCGTCGTAGCTCACCTGCTTGCTGGAGGCACGGTTGAGGTCGTAGCTGATGCACGCGTTCTTCCAGAAGAGCGGCTGCCCCCGGTCCCAGCACTTCTCGCGCGAAGGCTGGAAGTTGGGCGCGACCGGCACGGTCGTCGTCCTGCAGAAGGCCATGGCCGCCCCCGGCGCGAACCCGACCCAGGCGACGAGCACGGCCGCGGGGAGCGCGAGGGGGCCTCTCAGCCAACTCGCAGAGAGGCCTCTCGGCCTACGGTGCCACATGGAGGCGCTTGTACGCTGCGGCGATGTCGCGCACGACCTCCTCGACGGGGCGGCCGTGGATCATCTCGGCGGCGGGCACGGGCGTCTTCATCGGCGCCCTCGCCGCGGGCGTCGAGACGGCTGTCTGCGCCTTCACGTCCGGGCGCGGCAGCGTCTGCGCGGGGTCGGTCTTCGGTGGGTACACGACGCCGACGTTCGCGTGCCGCGTCAAGGTTGCGCGCTTCCTGGACTCGTCGAGGACGACCGGGTATTGGCCTTGCGCCCGCGCGCTGACGTCGAAGGCACCTGGAGGACCCTTCCTCAGGAAGACGAGAGACTGCGTCTTCGGCACGAAGACGGCCTCCCCGTCGACGATCTGCCCGATCTTGCCCACGACGCCCCCGCGCGTCCGGACCCAGGCCTCTCCACCCGTGCCGAGATCGCCGGCCACCCCCTGGTCGACCTTGACGCGGGTGTACGTGTAGATCTTGCCGTCCTCCCACGCGGACATCGTCTCGACTGGCGTGACCAGCGCGATCGCGTCCGCCGTGCCCACGAGCGCATCGTACGCGGCGGCGATCGAGACCGACGCCCTCGCGGAGGGCTCTGGAAGGAAGACGGCGAAAGCGCTCGCGAGGACCACGGAGCCGGCGAGGCCGCGGAGGAGGGCGTTCATGACGACGATCTTATCACAGGCGCAACAGCGCGCATCCCCAGTGGATTCCGGCGCCGAGCGCCAGCATCATCGAGAGCTGGCCGGGCTTCAGCTTGCCCTCCCTGCGGACCTCGTCCACGAGGATGGGGATCGTCGCCGCGCTCGTGTTGCCGTAGCGGTCGATGTTCATCGGCATCTTCTCCTTCGGGACGCCCAGCTGCTCGCGCACGTACTCGTTGATCCGGAGGTTCGCCTGGTGCGCGAGGAACCAGTCGACCTCGTCGATCCGCACGTTCGCCTCGGCGCACAGCTCGCGCGCCGTCCTGGGCAGCTTCGTCACCGCGAACTTGAAGAGCTCGCGCCCGTCCATGCGAGGGATGTGGGCCTGCTCGTCGAACATGTCCCGCTTCCAGTAGGGCCGCGTGCGGAAGCCGCCGCCCGGCACGTAGAGCGTCTCGGCGTAGCGGCCGTCGGTGTGGACCTTCAGCTTCACCAGGCCCGCGTCGCGCGTCGTCGCCCGGAAGATCATCGCGCCCGCCCCGTCGCCGAAGAGGACGGCGAGCGCGCGGTGGGCGTTCGCACGCTCGCGCGCCTCGGGCGAGACGTCCCGCGACGCCGCCCCCGTCACGAGGTCCCAGTCGTCCCAGGGCATGAACCCCGCGTGGGCCTCGGCCCCCACGAAGAGGATCGTCCGCGCCGCGCCGGACGAGAACAGCCCGTTCATCAGCTGCAGGCCGAAGATCATCGCGGCGCACTGCTGGCGGATGTCGAGGGCCGCCACCCCGAGGAGGCCGAGCTTGGCGCCGAGCACCGCCGCCGACCCCGGGAAGACGTAGTCCGGCGTCATCGTGCAGAAGATGATGTAGTCGATCTCCCGGGCGTCGATCCCCGCGTCGGCGATCGCCCTCTGCGAGGCCTCGAGCGCCAGGTCGCTCGCCCCCTGGCCCTCCGCGGCGTAGTGGCGCTGGCGGATACCCGACCGCTGGAACACCCACTCGTCGGAGGTGTCCATCACCCTCGCGAGGTCCGTGTTCGTGACGGGGTTGCCCGGGACGAAGCGGCCGGTGCCGATGATCTCGAAGCCGCTCATGCGCGGCGCTTTCTACCACCAGATCGAGGCTCCATGCCCAGGATGGTGAGGCTCTCGTCGGACACGCGCATGACGAGCTCGTCACCGTATCGGACGTCGAACGCCCGCTGGTGGCCGTCGAGGAAAAGCTTCGCCTCGTGCATCTTGTTGTACAGCGTGATGTCCCCGCCGGCGCACACGCGGCCCTTCTTCAGGCGGAAGACCTCGCCGAGCGGCGTGTAGGGCTCGCGCACGACGTACTGGAGGTCCCGAGAGGACAGCGGGAGGACGTCCCCGCCGGCGCTCTTCTGGGCCGCCGTCGATCCCGCGGCCGGCCCGATCCAGAGGCCGCTCGAGCGCTGGTCTTCCTCGCGCTCGCGCCCGCCGCTGTGCACCTGGAGCAGGTAACGAGAGGTCGCGGCGGGCGAGGCGTGGCAGAACAGGGCCTCGTTCAACACCCTCGAGCTGATCACGTCGCCGTTCCGCTCCACCTGCATGCGCGCGAGGCGCAGGCGGGAGAGCCCCCCGGCCAGGGCGGTCGCGAGCGTCCGGGCCGCGGTCCCCTTCACGCCGGCGCAGAAGAAACCGACGCTCGTCTTGGGCGCGCTGTTGATGCCCACGATGGGGACGTCCGGGCCCACGTGGTGGGACGCGAGGAGGAGCGTCCCGTCGCCCCCGACGGTGACGACCAGGTCGGCCGCGTGGATGGGCGCGGCGTCCCTCGAGCTCCGCACGGAGCACCGCGTCCCCAGCCGCTCCAGCGCGTCGAGGACCTCGCGGGTGGTCGCCTCGTGATCCTCGTGGGTGGCCTTGAGGTGCCGCGTGGCGGGGCTCTTCGACGAGAGGAGCGTCCGGATGCGCGAGTCCTTCCTCTCGAGGACGAGCCGCCGGTAGCTCGACTGCTTGACGAAGACGACGACCTCCCCCACGACGGTCACATTCCGAGGTCGGCCAGCCGCCGGATCCCCAGCTCCGTCTTCTCGTCGGCGATCTCGCCCGCGCGGCAGAGCGCGAGGGCGTCCGACAGCGTGACGTCGACGATGCAAGCCCCGCGCTCCAGCGGCGAGCCATCCTCCGAGGGCTTCGCGCGCGTCGCCGGATCCACCTCCACGTGGAAGAACCAGTGCAGCTCGGCGATGAGCGCCGGCGCGGGCGCGGAGGGTGAAGAGAGGCGGATCATCGCCTCCGGCGGGACGTCGAAGCCCAGCTCCTCCTCCAGCTCTCGCGCGGCCGCGGTGCGTGGATCCTCTCCTGGCTCGATCAACCCGGCCGGTAGCTCCCAGAGGCCGCCGCCGTGGGGAGCCGCGTCGTCGCGGAGGGCGAGCGGCGGCCGGAGCGCGGACCGAAGGAAGATCCGCCGCTCTCCTCGGGATACGAAGTGGGCGATCATCACGGCCGCGTCCACGGCTCGCCGCGTGACCGTGTCGTAGACGAAGGGCTCGCTGCGGGTCCCGTCCGGGTAAGACGCGACGAGCTCGTGCCGGACGACGTTCGCGAAGCCCCGCGGGAGCTCGGCCGTCCTGTCCCGCACGACCTCCAGGGAGATGCGCGGCAGATCCGGCAGCGCGGGCGGTCTCGGGAAGGGAGGCACGGCGTCGAGCGTACTGTCCGGAGAGGACCTGCTACAAGATCGTAGTGGCGGCCGCGCCGCCGCGACCCCACGTTCCACACGCGCATGCCGGAGATCGTACACCTCGGAGAGTACGTGCCCGTCGGGGATCTCTCCCCGATGGCGAGCACCGCGGTCGTCTTCGTCGTCGGCGTGCTCGCCCACGGCGCGTTCGCCATCTTCACGCGGACGCTCGCGCGCCGCAGCCGCTACCGGGCCTGGGTGACCGAGCAGAGCGCGATCGATCCCTCGAGGCCCCTCGCCGTGGGCTACGCCACCCTCACGGGCGACGTCGAGTCCGAGGGCGAGGGTGAGGTCGTGGCGATGCGGGTCCAGCAAGGGCTGGCCGGATCCGACGCGGGGGGCCGACGCATCTGGAGCGAGGTCCGGAGGACCGTGGAGGCGCGCCCTTTCTACCTCGCGCTCGCGTCGGGGGAGCGGGTGCGCGTGGAGCCGGGAACACGCGTCGTCGCGGTCGACGATCTCGGCGATGCAACCTACACGGGTCCCTGGGCGCGAACGCGGTCGACGCTCGTGAAGGCGGGCCAGCGGGTCACCGTGGCCGGCATCCTCCGGCGCGGCTTCAACCCACGCGCGAGGGACGGGGGCTACCGCCACGCGGAGGATGGCTTCGTCGTGACGCCGCCGGACGACGGTCCGCTCGTCGTCTCGTCCACGCCGCTCGCGGATCGCCACCTCGCGCGCGCTGCCGTGCACGCCGCCTTCGCACGATGGGGCATCGTGGCCTTCCTGCTCGTCCACACGGTGGCCTTCGGCGGCTGGGAGCTCCTCGCCCTGACCGGGAGGACGGAGACCGCCGACCTCGTACATGTCCGCAGCGCGGGCGGCCGCCCCCGCATCGCGTACACCATCCCCGCGCGCCCTGCGCGCGGACGTGCGCCCGTCGTGCGCGCGGAGAGCACCACCCGCGACGTCGCGAGCCAGCTCGACAGGGCGACCTCCGGGACGGTCCCCGTGCTGGTGACCCCCTTCGGAACAGCGCAGGTGAACCCCGGCCGTGTGCCCCGGACCCCGACGTGGTCGGCGGTGGTCGCTTCGGTCGGCCTCGCCCTGCTCGTGCTCATGCACCTCCGGAAGGCGAGGCAGGCGACGCCCTGGTACGAGCGGCGGCGCATCGTCGAGACCGAGGCACCCTGATCGACCACATCGCAGGATCGGGGCGGGCAGCGACGACGTACGGGCGTGCGCGCGGCAGCGTGACGCTCGGGGCTGCGGGTTGCGGGCGCTCGCCTGCGCCGAGCGTGTTACTGTGCACGATGTAAGGAACTTCTCGCCCTCCCGTTCGTCACAAGGCGGCGGGCCGGAGCGAACTCTCCCAAGGAAACGCGGACAAAGCCGATTCAAGGTCATCCGGGAAGCGAAGAGACGTGAGCGAAGGCCAACGACAGACCGCCCGCCCGCCTGACGTGGGGCCCATCGCCCGCTCGTCGGCCCGCGCCGAGCGCCGCCTGCGCCTCCGCCGCGCGCTCGAGGCGGGGACGCGCGCGCTCCTCGCCGGCCTCTTCGGGGCTGCGGTCGCGCTGTGCCTCCGCAAGGCCGGGCTTCTCTCGGAACGGACCACGCGCGTCGCGCTGGCCGTGCTCGCCGCGCAGGCCGTGCTCGTCTTCGCGTGGTCGTACCTCCGGCCCCTTCCCAGGCGCGCAGGCTCCGTCGCGCTCGACCGGCACCACGGCCTCGCGGATCGGCTCTCGAGCGCCCTCTCCTTCGCGGAGCTTCCGCCGGCCGAGCGGACGCCGTTCATGGAGGCGGCCATCGACGACGCCCTCCGGGTCGCCGCCACCGTGCAGCCCGCGCGCGCGGTCCCCATGCGGCGGCCGACGGATCTCTGGGCGTGCGCGCTGATGGCGGTCGTCGTCGTCGCGGTGAGCCTGTTCGAGATCCGGCGCCACCACGTCGCCGTCTCCGCGAAGACCATCGACGCGGTCGACGTCACGGCCGACGATCTCGACGCGATGCGCGAGTTCCTGCGGGACGTCGAGCAGAAGGACCAGACCGAGGAGACGCGCGCCGCGATCCAGGAGTTCAACCAGCTCATCGAGGATCTCGCGAACAAGCGCCTCGATCGCACCGACGCCTTCCGCAAGATGCAGGTGCTCGAGGAGCGCTTGCTCGAGGGCCGCGAGGCCGACTCGAAGGCCCTGCAGGACGCACTGAAGAAGCTCGGCGAGGAGCTCAAGAAGAGCGAGCTGACGAGGCCCGTGGGCGAGGCCCTCGAGAACAAGAACCTCGCGGAGGCCGAGAAGCAGATGCGCGAGCTCGCGAAGAAGCTCCGCGAGAAGGGCGCCACCCTCGACAAGGCGCAGCTCGAGAAGATGCGCGAGGCGCTCAAGAAGGCCGCCGCGGACCAGAAGAGCCGGGAGGAGAAGCTCGCCCAGCGCCGCGACGAGCTCGAGAAATCGCTGCTCCGGGAGAAGCAGAAGCAGGGGGATGGCGGCGTGACGGAGCAGGAAAAGCAGCTCCTCACGCGCAAGGAGCGCGAGCTCGAGCGCCTCGATCGCGAACAGAAGCAGCAGGAGGCGGCGGGGCGGCAGCTCGACAGGCTCGACCGGGAGCTCAACAAGGCGGCCGAGGACCTCATGAAGGACCTCGGCCTCTCTGCGCAGGACCTCGAGAAGGGCGCCGAGGACATCAACCGCATGGCGAAGCAGGAGATGTCGCAGGAGGAGAAGGAGCAGCTTCGCCAGAAGCTCCAGGAGCTACGCGAAATGCTGCGGCGGCAGGGCCAGGGCGGTCAAGGCCAGATGGCGCGCCTTCGCGTGTTCCAGCAGCGTGCGCACGGCCAGGGCGGTCAGCAGGGCCAGGGCCAGGGCCAGCAGGGCCAGGGCCAGGGGCAGCAGGGCCAGGGCCAGGGCCAGCAGGGCCAGGGCCAGGGCCAGCAGGGCCAGGGTCAGCAGGGCCATGGCCAGCAGGGCCAGGGTCAGCAGGGCCAGGGTCAGCAGGGCCAGGGTCAGCAGGGCCAGGGCGGACAGCAGGGGCAGGGCCAGCAGGGCCAGGGCGGGCAGGGCCAGCAGGGTCAGGGCGGTCAGGGCCAGGGTCAGGGCGGGGAGATCTGGATCCTCGGCCCGAACGGGGAGAAGATCCTGATGCTCAGCCAGGGCCAAGGTCAGGGCGGTGGCAACGGTCCGAACGGCGGGCAAGGTCAGAACAAGGGGCCGGGCTGGGGCACGGGCCACGACGGTCAGGTGCAGGGCGCGGCGACCGATCCGAAGGTCGGCACCCAGGACACGCAGGTCGCGGGCCAGGAGACGGGGCAGGGCGGGAGCCGCAGCCAGGTCATCCAGGGCGCCGCCGAGCGCGGCTTCGCGTCGCGCGGCTACAAGAAGGTCTTCCGCGAGTACCACACGGTCGCGGAGGAGGCGCTGAACAAGGACGAGATCCCCGGCGGCTACCGCTTCTACGTTCGGCGGTACTTCCAGCTCATCCGGCCCCGGGAAGATCTGTGAACGAAGTGAACGTGGACAGAAAGGACGACGCATGAGCGCGGACGCCGTGAGGGCGCAGGTCGAGGCATTTCAGGGGAGGGTCCTGGCGCTGCGCGCCGAGGTCGCCAAGTCGATCGTGGGGAACCAGCCCGTCGTGGACGGCGTCCTCACGTGCATGCTGGCGGGCGGGCACGCGCTCCTCGAAGGCGTGCCTGGCCTCGGAAAGACGATGCTGGTCCGCGTGCTCGCCGAGACGCTGAGCCTCAGCTTCTCGCGCATCCAGGTCACGCCCGACCTCATGCCCGCCGACATCCTTGGCACGACCGTCATCGACGACTCGCAGGCGGGCGGGAAGGTCTTCGAGTTCCGGCGCGGGCCCATCTTCGCGAACATCGTCCTCGCCGACGAGATCAACCGGGCCACTCCGAAGACGCAGAGCGCGCTCCTCGAGGCGATGGCGGAGCACCGCGTCTCCGTCGGGCGCACCACCCACCACCTCGATCAGCCCTTCATCGTCCTCGCGACGCAGAACCCGCTCGAGATGGAGGGCACGTACCCCCTGCCGGAGGCGCAGCTCGATCGCTTCTTCTTCAAGCTCCACGTCCCCTTCCCGAACCGCGACGAGCTCCACCGCATCCTCGACCTCACCACGGGCAACGACGTGGAGACGCGCAGCCCCGTGCTCGACCAGGCGAACATCCTGCTGATGCAGCGGCTCGTGCGCCAGGTGCCCGTCGCCCGGCATGTGCAGGACTACGCCATCCGGGTCATCACGGCGACCCACCCCGAGGGCGAGGACGTACCCGACATCGTGAAGCGCTTCGTCCGGTTCGGCGCGTCTCCCCGCGGCGCGCAGGCCATCCTGCTCGCGGCGAAGATCCGGGCGCTCTTCGAGGGGCGCTTCGCGGCGAGCATCGACGACGTGCGAGAGGTCGCGCTCCCTGCGCTCCGCCACCGCGTGCTCCTGAACTTCGAGGGCGAGGCCGAGGGCGTGAAGACCGACCAGGTCATCCTGGCCATCCTGAAGGCCCTGCCCGAGACGAAGGCGGGCGCCGGCGCCGCGGTCGCGTCGGTCGCGAAGGACGCCAAGGCCACGGCCGGGGGCGCCGTTGGGCCTTCTTGACGCCGTCTTCAAGAAGAAGGCGGCCGGCGTCCGCAAGCTCGGCGACGACGATCTCTTCGATGACGAGTTCCAGCGGAAGCTCGAGTACCTCGCGCTCGTGAGTCGGCGCGTCTTCGCCGGACGCTCGCGCGCCGAGCGCCGGACCAAGAAGAGCGGCAGCGGCATCGAGTTCGCCGATCACCGCGACTACCAGCCCGGCGATGACTTCCGGTACCTCGACTGGAACGTCTACCAGCGCTTCGGTCGACTGCTCCTCCGCCTGTACGAGGAGGAGGAAGACCTCTCCATCTACTTCATCGTCGACGTGTCGGGATCGATGGCCTTCGGCGACCGCGCGAAGCTGCGCTACGCCAAGCAGATCGCGGCGGCGCTCGCGTACGTCGGGCTCGCGAACCTCGATCGCGTCTCCATCGTGTCGACCGCCGACCGTGTCCTCGAGCGGATGCAACCCACGCGGGGAAAGGCGCGCATCTTCAAGGTCTTTCGCTTCCTCAAGGCAGTCGAGCCCGCGGGCGCGACCGATCTCGAGGACGCGCTCAAGACGTTCGTGGCCCAGAACAAGCGGCGCGGCCTCGCGGTCCTGATCAGCGATCTCTACGATCCCGCCGGCTTCGAGCGCGGCATCAACGTCCTCCGCTACAACAAGTTCGATCCGTTCGTCGTCCACGTCGTCGATCACGCCGAGGGCAAGCCCAAGCTGTCGGGCGACGTGCTGCTCTACGACTGCGAGACGGGGGAGGAGCGCGAGGTCACGGTGACCGCGCGCGTCCTCACGGCGTTCCACGAGGCGTACGAGGCGTACCTCTCCGATATCGCGCGGTTCTGCGCCACGCGACAGGTGCCCTACATCCAGGCAGACGTCGCGCAGCCCTTCGACGACCTCATCCTGCGCGTCTTCCGCCGTGGAGGGTTCCTCCGGTGATCTTCTCGGGGCTGCCCCTCGCCCAGATGCTCGCCATCTTCGGGGCGGCGTCCGCGTTCGTGGTCGCGCTGTACATCCTCAAGCTGCGCCGCCGCACCGTGAGTGTGCCGTTCGGCAAGCTCTGGCGGCGCGTGCTGAAGGACAAGGAGGCGACGAGCCTCTTCTCCAAGCTGAAGCGCCTCCTGTCGCTCCTCCTCCAGCTCGCGCTCCTCGCCATGCTGGTCGTCGCCCTCGGCGATCCGCGCGCGCGCGCGGCGATCATCAAGGGGCGCACGCTGGTCGTGCTCGTCGACGCGTCCGCGTCGATGCAGGCCACCGACGTGACGCCGCCGGCGAAGACCCGCCTGGACGCCGCGCGCGAGGAGGTCAAGAAGATGCTCCGCGGGCTCGGCGGATCCGATCGCATGCTGATCGCCCAGATGGACTCGCAGGTCACCGCCCTCGGGCCCATGAGCGGAGACACGTCCGAGCTCGAGCGCGCACTCGACCTGCTCCGCCCGACCGACGCCCGCGCCGACTTCCCCCGCGCGCTCCGCTTCGCGAACGACGCGCTGCGCGGCGCCGACAGCCCCGAGATCGTGATCGTCTCCGACGGCGCGCTCGGCGAGGCCAAGGACGCGTCGGGCGCGGTGCACCTCGGCGACGCGCGGCTGACGTTCCTGCCCATCGGGCAGAGCACGCGAAACCTCGCCATCAGTCAGTTCTCCGTGCGGCGGTACCCGCTCGACAAGAACCGCTACGAGGTCATGCTCGAGGTCACGAACACCGGCCCCGAGGCCGAGGACGTGGAGCTCTCCCTGCTCGGTGACGGCGCGCTCGTGGACCTCTCGAAGCTGCGCCTGAAGCCCGGCGAGCGGCTTCCACGGTTCTACCCGAACCTGTCCGGCGCGAGCCGCGCCCTCGAGGCGAAGCTCACGCCCATGGGCGACTCGAAGGACGAGCTGCCCGCGGACAACCACGCCTACGCGCTCCTCCCCGAGCGGCGGCGCGCGAAGGTGCTCGTCGTGACGGCCGGCAACACCTACCTGGAGGCCGCGCTGCTCCTCGACGAGTACCTCGAGGTCACGCTCATCACGCCGCGCGCGTACGCCGACAAGTACCGGTCCAGCGAGCTCCGCACCGACGTCGTGATCTTCGACGGCGTCACGCCCGCGCAGCCGCCGAAGGCCCACGCGATCTACCTCGATCCGAGGGGCCCGGGCGCGCCCGTCAAGGTCGACGCAGAGCTCAAGAGCCCCGGCTTCGACCGCATCGACCGCAAGCACCCGATCATCCGCTGGACGGCGCTCGACGACGTCAACATCGCGCGCGGGAGGAAGCTCGTCGGGGAGCCGGGTGACAAGGCGGTCGGCGCCTCGGTGGAGGGCCCGATCCTCGTCGCCGGCACGCGGGGCGGCTTCCGCTTCGTCGCTATGGGTTTCGACGCGCGTGACAGCGATCTCCCGCTCCGCGTCGCCTGGCCGCTGCTCCTTCTCAACAGCATCAACTGGTTCACGGACGAGGACGCGCGGTACATCTCGAGCTTCCGCACGGGCGAGGTGTGGCGCGTCCCGGTGGGCGCCAACAACGCGACGGCGACCTTGAAGAAGCCGGGCGGCGCCACCGAGCAGGTTCCCGTGCACGAGGGGCGCGCCGTGTACCTGGGGCAGAGGGCGGGCTTCTACGAGCTCTCCACCGTCGCGCCGGGCGGCGAGCCGCAGACGACGACGTTCGCCGCCAACCTCCTCGACGGGGAAGAGAGCACCATCGCGCCGGTGCCCGAGCTCCTGGTCGACGGGAAGAAGGCCGGTCGCCTCGAGGGCTTTCAGATCGGCGTGCGCCGCGAGATCTGGATCTACCTCTTGCTCCTGGTCGTGCTGCTCACCGTCCTCGAGTGGGCGACCTACCACCGGAGGCTCACCGTATGAGCACGCGCGCGCGCCAGGCGCTGGCCTACGTGGTGCTGCTCGCCGTGATCGGCGCCCTCGCATGGGGGCTCGGCACGGGCCGGCTTCCCGAGGCGATCGCGCGCGTGCTGCCGTGGGCGGTCGGCGGTGTCGGGGTCGTGTGGGGTCTCGGAAAGGTCCTCGAGCGCCGGCTGCAGCGCGGCCTCGCCCCCGAGCCGGTCGATCTCGGCAAGGTGGCCCTGGGCGTGACGTCGCTCCTCGTCGGCGCGGCGCTCCTCCAACTGTATGTAAAATACATCTACTCGGGACCCCCGACGATCGCGTGGAAGCGCAGGGACGAGGAGTACGAGCTCCTGAGCCCGAAGATGCTCGGGCTCGCCCTCCTCGCGCCGTACTTCCTCTGGATGCTCGGGAAGTCGCTCGCCGACCTCCCGATCGCACAGCGCGTGATCTCCGTGATCCTGCGCGTCACGTTCGTGGCGCTCCTCGCGCTCGGCCTGTCCCGGCTCGCTCGCACGGCGACGACGTCGAAGATCTGCACGGTCTACCTGGTCGACGTGTCCGAGTCCGTGCCCGACCTCGCGCTCGAGGACGCGAAGGCGGAGATCCAGAAGGGTCTCGACGCGCGCCGACCGGACGATCTCGTCCGCGTGATCACCTTCGCGCGGCGGCCCCGCGTCGTGCCCATCGGGGACACCGACCGGACGGCCCCGGCCCTCGAGCGTCACGAGGCGGCGTCGGGCACCAAGCTCGGCCTCGGCTCGGCGACGGACATCGCGAGCGCGCTCCAGCTCGCCTACGGGCTGTACCCCGCGGGATACCTCAGGCGCGCCGTCCTCCTCACGGACGGCGTGCAGACCGATGGCGACCTCCTCGCCGAGGCGAACCGCGCTCGCGGCTTCGGCCTCAAGGTCTACACCGTGCCGTACCACCGCCCGGTCCCCGGGGAGGTGGCCCTCCGTGAGCTCCGCGTCCCGGCGCGGGTCCGCGTGGGCGAGCCGTTCAACCTGCACGCGATGATCTTCTCGAGCCGCGCCCAGAAGGCGAAGGCGATCCTGAAGCAGGGCGAGGCGATCAACGGCCTGGACGGCGTCCGTACGATCGACCTCGCCGCGGGCGAGAACGACGTGGTGTTCAAGAGCGTCGTCCGGGTCGCTGGCGAGGTCACCTACCAGCTCGATCTCTCGGAGATCGCCGAGGATCGCTTCAAGGAGAACAACCGATTCTCCGTCTCCGTCGCGGTCCCCGGGCGCCCGTCGGTCCTCTACGTCGAGGGCAACCCCGCCCGCGCGGGCTACCTTTCGAGCGCGCTGAACGCGCAGGAGCTCGACGTCGATGTCCGCGGCCCGCGCGAGATCCCGCAGAGCATCCGCGAGCTCGAGCGGTACGACTTCGTCATCCTCTCCGACGCGCCCGCGGAGGCCGTCTCGCTCACGCAGCAGGACGCGATCGAGCAGTACGTTCGCGATCTCGGTGGCGGATTCCTGTTCGCCGGCGGGGAGAGCGGTTACGGCCTCGGCGGGTGGGCGCACACGACGATCGAGCGGATCCTCCCGGTGCGGATGGACTCCGAGAAGAAGAAGGACGAGCCGCAGGTGGCGATGGCGCTCGTCATCGACCGATCGGGATCGATGTCCGGCATGCCGCTCGAGATGGCGAAGCAGGCTGCGAAGGCGACCGCCGACACGCTGCAGGCGGACGATCTGCTCGAGGTGATCGCGTTCGACTCGCAGCCGACGCGCGTCGTGAAGATGACGCCCGCGAAGCACCGCGCGCGCATCCAGAACGACATCTCGCGCGTCCAGGCGGGCGGCGGGACGGAGATCTTCAGCGCGCTCGACGCCGGCTACCAGACCTTGACCGTGACGCGCGCGCGCCGCAAGCACGTGATCCTCCTCACCGACGGGCAGGCGCCCCAGAACGGGATCCGCGATCTCTGCCAGCAGATGGCGAGCGAGGGGATCACGATCTCCACCGTCGGCCTCGGCACGGGCGTCGACGAGACGCTCCTTCGCTCGATGTCCGACCTCGGCGGCGGTCGCTTCTACAAGGTGCTCGACCCGCAGTCGTTGCCCAAGGTGTTCACGCGCGAGACGGAGATGGTGAGCCGCTCGGCGGCGGTCGAGGAGTACTTCCAGCCGAAGGTCGTCGCGATGGCGGACTTCATGCGCGGGATCGACCTCGCCGGTGCGCCGCTCCTCCACGGGTATGTCGCCACGAAGATGAAACCCGCACCGGCGCAGGAGCTGCTCCAGTCGGAGCTCGCGGAGCCCATCCTGGCGCGCTGGCACGTGGGCCTCGGCTGGTCGCTCGCGTGGACGAGTGACGTGAAGAACCTCTGGGCCGTGGAGTGGCTGAGGTGGCCGGGGTACGGGCAGTTCTGGGGGCAGCTCGTGCGCGAGCACATGCGGCAGAAGCGTCGTCAGCAACTCGACATGCTGGCCGAGATCGACACGGCGACGGGACACGTGAAGGCCCACATCGACGCCGTCGGCGGGGACGACAAGTTCCAGAACGGCCTCGACGCGAAGCTCGTCGTCACGGGCCCGCAGCCGAACGGCCAGCGCAGGAGCGTGGCGATGCGGCAGACCGCGCCGGGGCGTTACGAGTCGAGTTTTCCGCTGGATCGCTACGGGTCCTACGTGCTCCACGCGCAGCTCGAGCGCCCCGTGGACGACGGCAAGGGCGGCACCAAGAGCGTCCAGGTCGCGGAGAGCTTCGGGCACGTCACGAACCCGTACCCGCGCGAGTACCTGGCCCTCGCGCCAGACGTGATCACGCTGTCTCGCGCCGCGCAGATCACCGGCGGCGCCGTCAGCCCGGACGCCAAGGCCGTGTTCGACCCGGCGGGCGAGACGATCCGCTTCCACCAGGACCTCTGGCCCAGGTTCATCTTCGCGGCGATCGCCGTATTCGTGGCGGACCTGCTCATGCGCCGCGTGCGGATCTTCGACCGGAAGCGGACGGCGCGGCCCCGGGCCACACCAGGGCCCGCGCGGGCGTGAAAGGGCGCCGGGCCACTTCTCACGAGGCTGCGCGTGGGTTACCGTACGCGGCTCCATGGCCACGATGCCGCCTCCCGACGATGCCGTCCTGACGAGCGAGGAGCAGCTCCTACGCGTCTTCCACGACGCCGAGAAGCCGAAGCACCTCCACCGCGTCGGCGCGGAGATGGAGAAGTTCGGCGTGGACCGGGTGACCGGCGCCCCCATCCACTTCGACGGCGAGCGCGGCGTCTCCCGCTTCCTGGCGATGCTCGCCGAGGATCACGGGTGGGCGCCGGAGAGCGAGGCGCCGGGCGCGCCCGTCATCTCGCTCACGCGCGCGGGCGCTTCCATCACGCTCGAACCCGGGAGCCAGCTCGAGCTGTCCGGCGCGCCGCTCGAGCACGCGCACCAGATCTGCGCCGAGTTCCGGGGCCACCTCGCCGAGATCGCGCCGCTGTCGGAGCGGCTCGGCCTGCGCTGGCTCGGCCTCGGGTTCCACCCCTTCGCGAGGCGCAGCGACCTCGACTTCATCCCGAAGCAGCGCTACGCGATCATGCGCGAGTACCTGCCCCGTCGCGGCGCGCTCGCGCTCGACATGATGCTCCGCACGTCCACCGTGCAGGCCAACTTCGACTACGTCGACGAGGCCGACGCGATGCGGAAGATGCAGCTGTCCCTCAGGGTGCAGCCGCTCGTCACGGCGATGTTCGGTAACGCGCCCTTCTACGAGGGCGGCCTCTTCGGCGGGAAGAGCTACAGGGCCAAGGTGTGGCTCGAGGTGGATCCCGACCGGTCGGGCCTGGTCCCCGGCCTGTGGAAGAAGGATGCAGGGTACAAGGACTACGTCGCCTGGGCCCTCGGCGTGCCGATGTTCATGTTCAAGCGCGACGGCAAGCCCGTTGTGAACACCGGGCAGAGCTTCGGGAGCTTCCTCGAGGACGGCTTCGAGGGCCACCACGCGCGCTACTCGGACTGGGTGACGCATCTCAACACGCTCTTCCCCGAGGTGCGGCTCAAGAAGACGATCGAGGTGCGCGGCGCGGACGCCCAGGGCGCGAAGATGGCCTGCGCCCTGCCGGCCCTGTTCACGGGCATCCTCTACGATGCGCGCGCGCTCGACGACGCGCTCGCGCTCACCGAGAGCTGGACGCTCGACGAGGTGACGGCCCTGCGCCAGCACGTGTGGCGGGATGGGCTCGCGAGCCCGTTCCGCGGCGGCACGCTCGCGCCCATCGCGGAGAAGGTGATGGACATCGCGAAGGGCGGCCTCGAGCGGCGGAAATACCTCTCCACCGCGGGCCGCGACGAGCGCGTCCACCTCGCGCGGCTCGAGGAGCTTGTCGCCCACGGCCGCTGTCCCGCGGACCTCCTGACGGAGGGGCTCGCGCCGGGGAAGGATCTCACGCAGGCGATCCTCGAGCGCGCCGACCTCGGCACCGGGCACTAGGACCGATGCCGATTGGTTGGGCGCGATCCAGCGCAAGAGAAGGGGTGCCCCCACTCGCCGCGCTGCGCGCGTCGGTCTCCCCCAAATCGCGCGCTACGCGCGCTCAGGGGGAGACGAAGAGGTTCCGGGACACCGCGCAGACCTCACCCTCCCGGCCTCCCTCTCCCTGAAGGGA
>SXGT01236251.1_pt1 | contig 21380 bp, 19 predicted proteins | sample 3176221 | NCBI WGS metagenome assembly SXGT01 (sample SAMN11356862, study PRJNA531348) | freshwater metagenome | isolation source: freshwater sample F1-120 | place: China: Fuxian Lake, Yuxi | collected 2017-12-25
CAGTCTTATGGCGGAAATCGAGGCTGAGCAGCCAATTCCGGCGAATCAGTTCTGCTGCAGTGTAGCTTGAACGGACTACCCAATTCGTTTAAGATTCGACTATTGTTAGTTTCTGAGCATTGGACGATGGCCCATGATTTGCTCACTGAACGTCACGCGACCTGCACGTATCTCCGCCGGGATGAATTAGATGGCTAGTGTTGCACGGTCCAAAGTAAAACGTCGACCGAAAAGAACTGGCAGCAATAGCGTATTTGGCGAATTGCAGTCCCGCATCCTCTCGCTGGGTCTTCCGCCTGGTACCCATCTCGACGAGAGCACCGTGGTTGATACATAGCGCTCGATCTATGCCAGCGGGCAGTGACATACTGGGCTGCTATCCTTCGGCAAAAAGCCGATCTTGAAGCCATCGCGAAGGCACGGATTTCATTTGAGGCGGCCGCCACCGATCATTCTGTCGACCGCCTGAACGACACAAACGCCGCATTCCACATAGCGATCGGTCGCGCCAGCGGCAATAGCTGCATCGCCAGCACCAACGAACGCCTGCGGGTCTCACGTATCTCGCTCAGCTACGAAAGTTCCGAGGCCGCGCCGCTCGAGTCCCATATCATGGTGATCATTGACGAGCATCGCCGGTTCGAGAAACTCATTCAGGAAGGAGCGGCAGAAGAAGAACTCGCCTCGACTCACGTGCGGCTATTCTGGAACCGGGTTTTCGCAAATCTCTCCGTCAATCTATCGCCCGCAATTCGGATCGCCGCGCCACTGCCCGCCGCCGAGTGACAGGCACAAGTAGCATCTCGCTTATCCCCGGTTGCGGCGGCTGAACCGGTCGAGCAGGGCAGCCACGATGATCATCAGGCCGATTGCCGTTTGCTGCACGAAGGGGTTGACTCCGTGAAGGTTCAATCCGTTTCGGATACTTACGATGAGAAGTGCCCCCGCCGCAGCCCCGATGATGCTGCCGACGCCGCCGGTCAGCGCCGCGCCGCCGATCACCACGGCTGCGATCGCGTCGAGCAGTTCAAGTGTCCCGAATGTAGGATTGGCAGCGTTTAGGCGCGAACTGACCATCACACCAGCCAAGCCGGCGCAGGCACCACTCAGTACGAAGGCGATAATCTTAGTCTGGACCACCGAAATCCCAGCAAGCCGAGCCGCCCGTTCATTGCCACCCACAGCATAGAAGTTCACGCCCATGCCGGTGCCCCTGAGTATTCCTTGCAGAACCAGCACGAGCGATAGGCAGATCAGCACCGAGATGTTGAGCCCGAGGATGCGTGCTTGGCCGATTGCGAGATATCCGTCGGGAAATCCATATACCGACTGGCCTTGGGTCAGCGTGAGGGCGAGACCACTCACGATGCCGAGACTGCCGAGTGTAACAACAAATGAGGGCACACCTACGACAGTGACCATCGCGCCATTGAACAGCCCGATCAGAGCACCTGCCGCAATCGCGAGCGCTACCGACATAGGCCACGGCACTCCCAGCGTGACGGTACAGAGTCCGGCGATTACGGCGCAAAAGCCTTCTATGGAGCCAATCGATAGATCTATCTCCCGCGCGATCACGACGAAGGTGGTGCCAATCGCCAGCACGCCGACGATCGAGAACTGCACGAGGATGTTGTTAATGTTGATGAAGCTCAAGAAACGGTCGGAGGTCAGCGCCATGACCAGCCATAGAATGAGCAATGGCAGGATCACCCCTCCAACTCGAAATTTCAGATAGTTTTCCATTCACGCGCTCCCGCTGGTCATCCGTCAGTTTCAGGCAACACTGGCGTCTCCCGAGGAAGCCGACAAGACGAGGTTAAGCAGCTTTTGGCCGCTCGATCCGCTGTTTTCGACGACCCCCGAGGTCCGTCCGTGGTCGATCATGTATATCCGGTTACAGAGCCCGACCAATTCATCGAATTCCGGAGAGACGATGAGGATTGACACGCCTGTTGCCGCAAGTTCGCGCAGCGCCTTGTAAATCTCTATTTTGCTGCCGATCGATACGCCACGGGTTGGCTCATCGGCCAGGATCACACGTGGCTTGTTCATCAGGCAGCGCCCGAGTATCACTTTCTGCTGGTTGCCGCCCGAAAGGCTGAGGATAGGATGGTCGAGCGAGGCTGCCTTGATGTGTATCGCAGCGGCTATCTCGCCACAGGTGCGGCGGATACGTGACCAGCGAAGCACCCCAAACGGCGCAGTCCCGTCCTCGCGACCCTTGATGGCGATGTTCGATACCGCCATGTTGAGCAGGATCGACGCGGTAGGTATGATCCCTTCGCCCTGCCGGTCCTCGGAAATCATGAACAGCCCCGCTCGCATCGCCGCAGCTGGATCGGGGAAAGCAACCGGCTCGCCGTCGAGCGAAACCATTCCTTGGCTGCGCTGTAATAGGCCGAAAAGGCACTTCATCACTTCGGTGCGTCCCGCTCCGACAAGGCCAGCAAGCCCCACGATTTCTCCTCGGCCGACCGTCAGTGACACGTCTGCAAGCCGCGGCGGGCAAGCGAGCCGCTCAATTTTCAGGCGCGGAGCATGCCCGGCTGCCACATCTCGCGCCGGAAATACATCGCCAGCGGCAACGCCGCTCATCAATTCGATGATGGTTGCAGTCTTCGCTGCGGATCTATCCAGTGCAGCAACACGCTTTCCGTCGCGCAGCACGGTAATGCGGTCGGCGACCGTGAGCGCCTCTTCGATGTTGTGGGTGATCAGCACGACTGCAACGCCGCGTGCTGCAATCGCCCGAATACGGCGATAAAGCCTTGCGCGATCGTCCGGTGCAAGGGACGAGGTTGGTTCGTCCAAAAGGATAATCCTGGCCGATCCTGCGAGGGCGCGGCAGATTTCCACGACCTGCTTGCCGGCTTGGTCGAGCGTACTGACGCGACGGTCTACGTCAACGTCGAAATCCATAATGCGCAAGCTCTCGCGCGCTTTAACGCGCAACGCGGCGCGATCGATCAGCGGCAATACCTTACCGATCCCGCTCGTTTGCCGCGGGTACCGGTTTAGGGATACGTTCTCGGCAACCGAAAGTACCTCGACAAGTGAGAGTTCCTGATGCACGACGAAGAGGCCACGTACAACTGCGTCGGCCGGATTATGATTCTCGATCAACTCTCCATTTATCCACATCTCGCCTGAATTCGGCGTCTCGGTACCGGCGAGGATTTTCAGAAGCGTACTCTTGCCCGCGCCATTCTCACCGAGGAGTGCATGGATCTCCCCCCAGCGTAACTGAAAATCGACCGAATCAAGCGCCTGCGTCGCGCCAAAGCGTTTGCTGATCGCGACGGCCTCGAGCAACGGTATGTCTGCGTTCATTTCAGTCATCGATTGGGCGCGGGCAGGCGCGGAGAGCGCCTGCCCGCTAGTCCAAATCAGCAGCCCTTCGAGGCGCGTTGCACGTCGGCGAAAAGACCGTTCGTGTATTTCTCACCGGCGCCTGCGGCCAGCACGTCGTCCATCAACTTACGGTCGACGACATAAGTAGGCATCACAATGCGCTTCTCTACCGTCTTGCCCTTTGCAACTGCGACGGCCGTCTCGATCACCTTGGAACCAATGTCGCGCCAACCCTGGTAGAGCGTCGCCTCTATCTTGCCATTCCAAATGAGGTTGAGCACCTCACAACTTCCGTTGTAGCCGGTGACTGGGACTTTAGCGTCAGCTGCTACAACTGCAGCATACACGCCTGCAGCCATATCATCGCTCAAGGCAATGATGACACCGAGGTTGGGGTCGCGTGTCAACATGTCCGACGCAAGTGTGTTTGCCTTGTCGCGGGCCCAGTTGGCTTCGCCATAACCGGCCAATTCCACATTCGGGAACTCCTTCTTGGCCCGTTCGAAGCCTTGTTCGCGCAGACGGCCAGCTTGGTGCGCCTTCGCTCCCTGGACAAGCCCGATGCGCCCCTTGTCGCCAGTGCGATTCATCGCCCATTTGGAAATCGCGTATCCGCCGGCTTCCTCGTCGCTCGATACGAACGAGATTGTCTCTCCACCGCCGAGGTTATCGCCGATCCACATGATCACCGGGATGCCGAGTTTATTGGCCGCCGCGACGCTGCTGCCAATCGCATTCGAATCCTCCGGGTCGATCACTAACACATCGATTCCCCCCGCGAGCAAGTTGTCCACGGCATTGGCCTGCGCCGCCGCACCCGCGGCAAGGCCCCATTCAATATCGACGTCAAGCGCTGCAGCCGTTGTCTTGCCGCCTTCGATCGCGTCAGCGATCACCGCAATGTCGGCGGGATAGGAGGCCCACCCGATCTTCATGCGTTTTTGTGCAGCGCAAGCCGTCGCACTAAGGGAAAACATCAGCGCTGTTCCTAAAACCGCTGCAGCTGTGCGGGCAAAGCGTATTGTGATTATCTTGTTCATTGCTCTGATCCTTTAATGTTGATGTTGGACTGTTCAGGGTGCGAAGGTAGAGACAGGCGGCCAAAAAGCTCCTCGCAACCTTCTGCGACACGGTAGAGTGTGGGTTCCTCGAAATGGCGACCCACCAGCATCATACCGACGGGCAACCCATCGACAAGGCCGCAGGGCAGGCTAATCGCCGGGTGACCCGTCGAACAGAAAGGGGCGGTGTTAAGGTTCATCCCAAGGGCCGCGTCCCACACGGCTTGGTCGCATGCATCCACAGATGGCAGAGGCTGTGCTCGCGTTGGCGTAGCCGGCATAAGCAAGACGTCATGCGCTGTCAGGGCGATGTCGTATTCAGCCCCAACCCTGCGCATAAGATTCTGGCTTTTCCCGTAGTATCGGCCATTGTACATTCGCGATAAATGCGCCGCCGCAAGCATAATTACTTTTGTTGAGGGCGAGAGTTCATCGGCCGCACCCCGCCAACGGGCAAACGCGTCTGAGGCTGAACTGACAAATAACCCGCGGTGGTTCGTCCCCGCGCCGTTCAATCGCATCACAAGATCAAGGAACCCTTCAATAAATAGTGGCGTCCAGAAATCGCGCGCCTCGCGGTGTATAGGAATATCGACCTCGCGCAGCTCGGCGCCGAGGACCGCAAGACGCTCCGCTTGGCTGCGAACAAGTTCATCGGTCGCGGCCTCGGATACCGACCAGCCAAAACCCTGCCGGACGACACCGATACGCAAACCGCGCACCCCCGCACCAATCCTGCCTAGGTAATCACCCGCAAGCAACCCTGGATGCTGGCGGGGGTCGAATCGATCGTAACCGGCGAGCACCGACAGCATCAGTGCGTTATCGCGAACTGTGCGGGTCATGGGACCGGCGTGGTCGAGTGTCATTTCGATTGGCAGAATACCTGTGTAGGGGACAAGTCCATAGGTTGGCTTCATTCCGACGATCCCGCACCATGAGGCCGGAATACGGATCGATCCGCCCTGATCAGTGCCGAGTGCCATGTCGGCAGAACCTGTGGCGACGACCACTGCCGAGCCCGAGGAAGACCCGCCAGCGCTATGGGTAACGCGCCACGGGTTCTGCACATGGCCTGGGTAGCCAGTATGGCTGCTGCCCGAAATCCCGAGGTATTCGCAGACTGTTTTGCCGGTGATCCGTGCGCCGGCATTGAGAAGCCGCACCACAACCTCAGCATCCACCTCGGGGACGTAGCCTGAAAGAAAACGTGTGCCACCCGTCATTGGGACACCGGCAACCATCATCGAATCCTTGATTGCAACAGTCCGGCCAGCGAGGGCGCCCTTGTCAGCGCCGCAGATGTCAAGCCGCCTTATCCACGCCCCATGCGGATTTTCTGAAAGCTCCGGCAGTCGACCGGGCGTGCGCGGATGCTTAACTTGCGGAAGATCGTCCGGCGCAGCATCAACGCACTGGTAAGCCTCAAAAATTCCCGTCATCATGGTCCGATATTCGGACGCCATACCGTGGTCGAAGGTCATGTCGAGTGACCGGGCAAGTTGAATGATCTGTTCCTGTGTCGGGAGGGAAAACTTCATTGCCGATCTGCTCTTTTGGGACGGTCCATGTAAAGCACGGTTGCGCACTGACAACGCCGATGGCCGAGGCAGGCGATCAACTGGGTAATTGCGTACACCATAAATACAAATTTATCTAAATTATGCAGCCTGTTAACACCAATAAATCACGAAGATATAGTGTGCTACTGAACGCCATTGCAAATATGCGTCCAAAAATGGTCCCACCTCACATGCTGAGTAGCGCATTGTACGGATAGGAAATTCAAGCTCTCCTGCCCCTCTGCATATTACACTTTTTTCTTCCAAAAGTCAAGCATCACTTGTTGCAAGACTTCACCCCCACATCATCTCTTGGCCATAGACCACTAATGTCACTTTTATGTCACTTTTTTTGATAGTTACTGAGGTATGAGCTGGGTAACCCATACAAATTGCACTATTTATTCAAAACAGCATCGGCAGACTGAACGCTCAGTATGCTCCGCAAGCAGCTGCACCACACCTACCTATGCTCCGCCGCACGTGCCATTCCTGCAGCACAGAATTACCAACCCAACGTCTGATCAAATTCCGTTTCCGGACTTGCTATGCATCCGCGCCCGCACCGGCACCCGCTACCAACCTATCGTGTCCGGCTTCCGCTGTCAGGTTTGCCGTCTGGTCAAACTCCAGTTCGGGGATTGCCTCTACTGCTTCTGGAGCAATCAGCTGCTGTGAATTCGCCTCCTCCGGTGGTGAGCGCGCGGGTGCGATTGCCGGTGCAGATGTCGGCTCGCCGACATGCGCCAGTATCTGTCGCACCGTCGCCGGCTCTGTGATAAAGCCAATCAGGCGCACCCGCCCGCCGCACCTGCTACACTGCAGCGCAAACACCCCGTAGATGCGCGCCAGAAACTGTGCCCACATATAGCGCGCCCCCTTTTGCAGCCGCTGTCCTGGGGCAAAGGTCCGATTAAGGATGTGGACCCTCAAAGCGTCGTAGACGTTCTCGGCCTTTGTACGGGCAGGAAGTGTCTCACCAAGATGGCACAGTCATGCTTGACACTCGCTAATGAGTGTGTACAATGCCACTTTGTGAAGCATAAGAATTTAAGCATGAGCTCCACAGCTAATCAAGTTCCAATGTCAAGCGTAAACCAGAAGCCATCGGCATGATCCAACCAGTCCGCGAGTCGATTCTGGTGCCCTTGGTACCTAAATTCAATCCTGCGGCACCCTACTCCACCGCGTTGCGAGCGGGCAACCTGCTCTTCATCACCGGTCAGGTCGCCACCGATCAGAATAACCAGATCGTCGGCGATGGCGATGTGCGTGCGCAAGTGCGCCAGATCTTCATCAACTTGGGCCACATCTTGCGGGCCGCCGGCGGCGCCTACGACAACCTCGTCAAGCTCACCTACTTCTATCAACACGTGGACGACATCGCCCGATTGGGCGGGCTTCGTGAAGAATTCCTGCAAGAGCCGTATCCGGCGGTCACGGGCGTGCAGATCGCGCGTCTGGCCGACACCCGCTTGTTGGTCGAGGTGGATGCGATTGCGGTCTTTCCATCGGCATGACAGTTCCCAACGGCCTAAAGCACAGGGAAGTGGTGATCATCGGCGGCGGCATGGCGGGGTTGGCTGCCGCCTGGGCACTCCGCAACCGAGACGTGATCGTACTAGAAGCCGAGGACCGAGTCGGCGGGCGCCTGTACTCGCTCAGTCGCGATCCCTATTGGCTCAACCTAGGCGCCGGGGTTTTTAGCGGTGAAGAGTCGCCGGTCAGGGCGCTGATCCGGGAGGCTGGGCTCGAAACCAGAGAAATTCCAGGCACCATGATGGGTCTTGCGCTCAACCAGACCATTCTCTCCTCGGGGCCGGTTGAGCTATACCCGTTGCGGCTGCCTCTAAGCCTAGCGGCCAAGTTGTCCTTTTTGCAAGCCGGAGTTCGGTTGCGGCTGGCTACCGCGCGCTATAACCGCCTAGCCGCACTGCAGCCCGGCGAGACCCCCGCCGCCGTGGAGGAGCGCCTCTTCAAATTCGAGGGCGACCGGTCGTTCAAAGAGTTTCTTGGCCCGCTCCACCCTGAGGTGGAGGCCATCTTTCGCTGCACGGCTGCCAACCGTATCGGAGCCGAACTAGAAGACCTCTCGGCCACGGCCGGCATCGAAACCTTTGCCTACCAGGCCGCCGGCAAGGCGAGCCGACTCAGCCACAACCTCCTAGGAGGTTCAGCCGGCTTGCCAGAGGCCCTGGCCGAGCAAATGGACGGCCGCGTCTGCACTGGGACCAGCGTCTCGCGAGTCGAGCGAGACGCTGCTGGAGTCGCGATCACCTACACGCGGCACGGCGAGCAGCACCGACTCTTGGCCGACGCCGCTATTGTCGCCACACCGGCGGACATCGCGCGGCGGATCATCCACGACCTACCATACGAGCTGGCACAGGCGCTCGGGGCAGTGCGCTACGGGTCAGCGGTGCTCCTAGCCGTCCTCACCAGCGAAGAGGCGGCCATGCCCTACGACAAAATCTACTCGCTCCATACTCCGAAACGCCGTGTCACGATCCTCATCAATGTCGCCAGCACACTGCGACAGGACGGACCACGCACGCCGGGAGGGAGCCTGCTGCTTTATGCCGGCGGCAACCTGGCCCGCGAAATTTTTGGCGAGCCGGATTCGGTCATCGAGCGCCTGTTCCTTGATGAGCTCTTCAGCTTGTTCCCTGAGACTAAAAACATCATCCGCGAGACGGTCGTCAAGCGTTGGGAGCGGATCGTGCCGTATTCCTACCCGGGCCGCTATAAGCTCCAGCCTGAGCTCAACCGGTCTTTGGGACGCATCCTGCTGGCGGGTGATTACCTGGGCAGTTGGGCAAATATGGAAGTCGCCGTGTCATCCGGCCAACGCGCCGCCGAGCAGGCGCGGACTTGGCTGGTCAAAGCTTAAGACGAGCAGCGTCAATAGGAGCAGCGTATGGAAACTATACTATGGTCATCTTCTAAGACCGTAGTTATCAGCCCAGACCACCCCTTCGTCATGATTGGCGAGCGCATCAACCCGAGCGGGCGCAAGAAGCTGGGGGCAGAGATGGCCGCCGGGGATTTCGTGCGGGTGTGCCGGGATGCAGCGTGGCAGGCCGCAGCCGGCGCGCAAATACTGGACGTGAATGCTGGCTATCCCCTGGGCGACGAAAGCGCCATGCTGGTGACAGCGATCCATACCGTGACGGAAGTCACCGGAGTACCGTTGTGCATTGATTCTTCAGTGGTCGAGGCACTGGAAGCTGCCCTGGCTGCCTATCCGGGCAAAGCACTCGTCAACTCGGTGACTGGCGAGGACGAGCGCCTAGAGTTGATCCTGCCGCTGGTGAAGCGCCACGGGGCCGCCGTCATCGGCATGGCCAACGATGAAACCGGGATTCCTAATGATCCCGCTTACCGCCTGGGCGTGGCGCGCAAGATCATCGAGCGCGCCCAAGACCACGGCATCCCGCCGGCCGATGTCATCATTGATCCTTTGTGCATGACGGTGGCCGCCGACCCAGAAGCAGCCCGCGTCACCTTTGCCACCATGCGGCTAATCCACGATGAACTGGGCGTGAATATGGTGTGCGGGGCTAGCAATGTCTCATTTGGCCTGCCAGACCGCGCAGCCATCAATGCTGCCTTCTTATCCAGCGCCATGTTGTGCGGCCTGACCTGCGCCATTACCGATTCAACCAACAGCGTCATCCGCCAGGCCGTGCGGGCCAGCGACCTGCTGCTGGGGCGCGACGAATATGGCCTGGGTTGGATTGCCGGCTTCCGCGAACGGCAGGCCAGCCTGGCTTGAGATATTGCGTGAAACATCCCATCACCTTTCTGCCCCACAACCTAACCACCCACGCGCCCGAAGGCACGACGATCTTCAAAGCGGCCAACTGGGCCGGGCTGGCGATTGACAGCACTTGCGGCGGACGCGGCACCTGCGGTAAATGCAAAGTACGGCTGCGCGAGGGCGCCAACGGAGTCACCGACGCTGACCACCGTTACCTCTCAGCTGCGAAAATAGAGATAGGATGGCGACTTTCATGCCGCGCCACCATCAACAGCCCATGCGAGGTCGAGGTGCCACGCCTAATGACGGACCCCAAGGCGGCGCTGCTCGGCTATGGCCGGCATGTGGCGATCGCGCCCAACGTTTACAAGGTACCGCTGCGGCTGGCCGAGCCTAGCTTGGAAGACCAGCGCAGCGATGTGGCCCGCATCTTGGCCGCGCTGGACGCCGAAGGCTACGCGGCACGCACGGGCTTGGCCCTCTGGCGCTCATTGCCCAAGCTCTTGCGGGAGAGCGACTTCACGGTGACGGCCGTACTGGTTGACGACGAACTAATTGCCGTGGAGCCAGGTGACACTACCTCGTACGCCTTCGGCATGGCGCTGGACATCGGGACCACCACCGTGGTGGGCGCTTGGTGGATTTGAAGAACGGCGCCGTGGCAGCGGTGCAATCAACCCTGAATCGCCAGGCAAGCCACGGCGCGGACGTGATCGCGCGCATCAGCCATACCATGCTGGAGGCCGATGGGCTGGCCATACTGCACGACACGCTCGTGGAAACTCTCAACGCCCTGATAGAGGCACTCCTGAGTGCCAGCGGCGTGCCGCGCGAGCAAGTCTACGAGGCCCTGGCCGTCGGCAATGCCACCATGCTGCACTTACTGCTAAGGCTTGACCCAGAAGCGATTGGCGTGGGGCCGTTTATTCCGGTCATGGCGGAGGCCATGACCTTGCCGGCCGCCGAGCTTGGTCTGCGCCTGCATCCGCACGCGCGCCTGAGCACCCTGCCCAGCCTGGGCGCTTACGTAGGCGCCGACATCGTGGCCGGCGTGCTAGCCACAGGCGTAGCCCGTAACCCCGATGGCAAGCTGCGCCTGTTTATAGACGTGGGCACCAACGGTGAGATCATCTTAGGTTCGTCGCAGCGCACTCTGGCGACGGCAGCGCCAGCCGGGCCGGCCTTTGAAGGGGCGCAGATCAAGTGCGGGATGCGCGCCAGTAGTGGCGCCATCGAGGGCGTGCAAATTGGCGCAGATGTGACCTTGCAAGTGATCGGCGGCGATGTTACCCCGTTGGGCCTATGCGGCTCGGGGCTGGTGGATGCCGTGGCGGAGTTGATTAATGCCGGCCTGGTAGACGCCTCGGGCAGCCTGGCCCGCCCCGAGAGCGTAAGAGGCCGCTTACCCAAGGCTCTGGTGGAGCGCCTGGTTGAAGTTGACAGCGTGCGCGCCTTTCGGCTAAGCGAGGCCGATGCCGGCATTGTTCTCACCCAGCCAGATATTCGCGCCCTGCAGTTCGCCAAGGCCGCCATCGCCGCCGGCGCTAATGTCCTGCTGGCGCATTTAGGGGTTGCGGCCAGCGACCTGCACGAGGTGCTTTTGGCCGGCTCGTTTGGCTCTTACCTTAACCCGGCCAGCGCCAGAACCATTGGTCTGGTGCCAGCGGAGGTGCCAGTGGAGCGCATCGTCGCCGTGGGTAATGCGGCGGGCGAGGGCGCGAAGATTGGGCTGTTGTCGTTTCGCGAGCGCGAGGCGGCCGGGCACCTGCCCGATTTTATCGAGTACCTGGAACTCTCCGGCCGGCCGGAGTTCAACGACATTTTTACCGATGCGTTGAGCTTTCCCGTGCTCGTGGCGCAGATGGAGCAGGCATGAAGCGCACCCCGGTAGAACAGAGCGCGCTCGATCACGTCTGGGTCCACGCCATGCAGTATGCCGACCTGGAGCAGGAAGATGGGCTTAAGGTCCTTGTGCGCGGCGAAGGTTCAACCCTATACGATGCGCGCGGCCGAGCCTTCCTCGACGGCCTGGCGGGGCTGTGCATTGTTAACGTGGGGCACGGCCGCGCCGAGATCGCCGAGGCGATGGCGGCTCAGGCGCGTCAATTGGCCTACGTCAGCTCTTTCAACCATGTGGCGCTGCCCACGGTGCAGTTGGCGGAAAAGTTGGCTACCCTCACCCCACCCGGTTTGGATCGGGTGTTTTTCTGCAGCGGCGGGTCGGAGGCGGTCGAGACGGCTCTCAAAATGGCCCGCCAGTATCATGCCCTGAATGGCGAGCCACAGCGTCAAAAGTTCATCAGCCGGCAGGAGTCCTATCACGGGGCCACCTACGGCGCGATGAGCGTATCCGGGCGCGGGCGTCCGTTTCTCAACCGCAACTTTGGCCCACTGCTGCAAGGCACCCACCAAGGCCCGCAGCCATTCTGCTTCCGCTGCCCGCTTCATCTAACTTACCCAGACTGCGGCGTGGCCTGTGCTGACGCTGTGGAAGATATCATCCGCTACGAAGGGCCAGAGACCATCGCGGCCATCATCGCCGAGCCGATCTCGTTTTCGGCTGGCATCGCCGTCCCCCCGGCGGAATATTGGCCCAAGCTGCGTGCGTTGTGCGACCGTTATGGCATTCTGCTCATTGCCGACGAGGTCATTACCGGCTTTGGCCGCACCGGCCGCTGGTTTGGGCTGGAGCACTTCGCAGTCACGCCGGACATGATTACGCTGGCTAAGGGGTTTTCGAGCGGCTACGCGCCACTGGGCGCTTGCGTGGTTAAGCGCGAACTGGCCGAGGCCTTCGTCGGCCACAGTGACCTCACTTTCCGGCACGGGTATTCGTATGGCGGTCACGCTGTCTCAGCGGCAGCCGGCTTGAAAAATATTGAGGTACTGGAGCGAGAGGATCTGGCCGGCAATGCGGGCCGCATGGGCGCCCGCCTGGGTCAGGGTCTGGCTAACCTGGCCCGCCATCCCAGCGTCGGTGATGTGCGTGGCATTGGCCTGATGTGGGCGGTTGAATTGGTCGTAGACCAGCACACCCGGCGCAAGGTGACAATGGATCAGGCCCAAGTACTGGACCGGCACCTGATGCAGTTGGGGCTGCTCACGCGCTGCTGGGACATCCTGTACTTTGCCCCGCCGCTCTGCATCACGCCAGAGGAAGTAGACCAAATGCTCGCCATCACCGATGTTGCTTTGGGCCGGTTTGAAGACGACCTGGGGCTGGGCTAAGGCAGCCTGAGCAATCGGAACAACTCTGATGAACGGCCGTGAACGCCTGCTGGCCGCCCTGAGCGGCGAACAACCCGACCGGATACCTTTTGCCATCAACTTGTGGCAATGGTTCTACGCGAACAAGGGTCTGGGAAAACTACCGGCCGAGCTTAGCCACGCCCAGCACCCGCCACGGCGAGTTCGGCGCCAGTAACCCAAAGTAGCGGTGCCGATGCTTGCACGTCGGCGGTATCAACGCCGCAGTCCGATCCAGAAAATCGCTGGCGCACAGCCGCAGCTCAATGACAAAAATGAACGGTCGCTGATTACTCAGGTCAACATAATCGTCTACTTACACATATTCTGGTGGAGCTGGATGTATTTCGCTTTTGGAGCATGGCCCTAGTTACGCGCCCCCAGCGCGAGATGCACCCGGCCATATTCGGCGGATTGCACAAATTACCAACTGATGATAACATTTTTCATAGGCTCTACGCAAGAGAGAGCCAAACACAATTGGAAGAGATAGAAATCTAAAGGAGATAGCTACTATGGCTGGTGACCAGAAAACACAAAAGATCCATTGGTATCGATCACCCGTTGATCGGGAAACGCTCGCCATATTAAATCACCGCAGTGACGCAAAGGGACTGGTTCAAACGCTGGGCCACCTCGGCTTGCTTGCGGTGACCGGTACAGCAGCCTTTTATGCGGCCGCACAGCAGAGCTGGTTACTGCTACTACTCATTCTTTTACTGCATGGGACCATCTATGCCTTTCTGCTCAACGGTTTTCATGAGCTTTGTCACAGTTCTGTCTTTGAGACAATAGCGCTCAATAGATTTTTTCGAGATCTCTTTAGCTTTCTCGGCCAGTACAACCCAATCCTGTTCTGGGCCAGCCACCAAGAGCATCATAAGTATACGCTGCACCCGCCGGATGACTTGGAAGTGGTGCTGCCAATGAAATTGACCTTGGAGAGTTTCCTCAAGACCGCACTTGTGAATCCGTGGGGGCTGGTCGTCCGCTGGAAGGGTGTGGTCCGGCTCAGTCTCGGTCGACTGGAGGGGGAATGGGAAAACATCCTGTTTCCGTCATCGGAACCAGCTCACCGCCAGCAGGTTTTCAACTGGGCGCGCACTCTGCTGGCCGGCCACCTGCTCATCTTGGCTGTTTCCCTCTATTTTGGCTTTTGGCTACTGCCGGTGCTGGTAACTATGGCACCCTACTATGGCGGGTGGTTGCTTTATCTATGTAATAACAGCCAACACGTGGGCTTGGCCGACTATGAGCCAGATTTTAGACTATGTACGCGTACAATCACTTTGAATCCGGTTGTCCAGTTCCTCTACTGGCATATGAACTTCCACACGGAACATCACATGTATGCGGCGGTCCCTTGCTACAACCTCAGTAAATTACACCAGGTGATCGAACAGGATCTGCCCCCCAGTCTGGTCGGCCTTCATGCTACCTGGAAGCAGATCATAACGATTCTTCAGAGACAAAAAGTTGATCCGAACTATCAATACAGGCCGCCGTTGCCGGCGTCTGCCATTAAGTGAGCGGATAGGAAATTCAAGCGCTCAGCACCTCCACATAACACACTGTAACCCCGCGCTTGTCCACTACCACCCTACGCTAGCCCCCAACCAACCAGTGTCTTGGAGTCAGAGACTCCATTTACTCAATTTAGGAATGGATTGACCCCAAAACAAGCAGAAATTGCACAACTTCGACACGTCGGCAATGGCAGTCCACAACCCTCACCGCACCCTGCCGGCGCCTGCACCACACCCACCCACGCTCCGCCGCATGTGCCATTTGCGCAGCGCAGATTTACTGCCCCGCAGTCCGCTCTGGCCGCCCGCGTTGATACACTGCGGCGCGCTGCACTCCGCAACCAGGGACGGCGATTACCCCCGGCATGCCAGCGGCGCTGCTCATAATCAACGCACTAACTGAAATTCCAACAGCCGGGCGCAATCCTCAGAAACCACACGCGTTTCCGCTGCAACGTAAGTCGCACCTGAGTCAGCTTCCAGAAAAAAAACCCCAAGGAGTTCACCACCCCGAACAACTGATTTGTGTCCAAACCAAGTCCACGTAGGCTGGATAACGCAGCATGCGGTTTTGCGTTGGCGACTGCGTTTTCAATCGCTGACAGGGCCTCTCACCAGGCATACGCTTCTGGCGCGGGCCGACCGTCAAAGCCCGGAAAAATTTGATTCAATCGGGCGATGGTCGCCGCGTCGAAGCTTACGTCCAAGGCCGATAAGGCGGTGCGCACCTGTTCAACAGTGCGCGGTCCGATGATGACGCTGCAGACAGCCGGCTGATGCAGACTCCACGCTATGGCAACCACCGATTCCAGCTGACCAAGCTCCCGGCACAGCCCGCGAAAGGCATCGAGTTAGCCAAGCTGCGGGCCGGCATGTTGCCGTGCGCTGGCCGCGCGCGGGCCAGCTCCGCCAAGCAGTCCCGAGGCAAGCGGACTGTAAACGAGCACCCCGATGCCGAGTGCCTGCGCTGCGGGCAGAACCTCGAGTTCCGGCAGCCGGCACAACAGATTGTATCTGTGCTGTTCGGAGGCCAGACCGAAAAAATGCCGTTGACGCGCCGCGGCTTGGGCGAGGGCGAGTTGCCACCCCGGGAAATTGCTGGAACCGACGTAATCAATTTTGCCCTGCGCCACGAGCGTCGCAAATACTTCCCAGGTTTCCTCCCAAGTTGTGCGGCGGTCAATGTGGTGCATTTGGTACAGCTCGACGCGGTCGGTTTGCAGCCGCCGCAGCGAACCTTCCAGATGGCGACGGATCTTGTATTTGGACAAACCCGGTTCATCGTTAGGGCCGTCTAACATATCCTTCATCGGCTGATAAACTTTGGTTGCCAGCACAATCCGTTCGCGCCGGCTACCGCCTTGCACCAGCCAGCGGCCGATGATCTCCTCAGTGCGGCCGCAGTTGACAAAGTCTGGATAATGATTGGCGGTGTCGAAGAAATTGACGCCGGCATCCAGCGCCACGTCCATTATCCGATACCCCTCGTCCTCATCGGTGACCGTGCCGAAGTTGTACGTTCCGAGACACAAGCGGCTTACGCGTAAACCCGAGCGGCCCAGAAATTCGAAGTGCATCTGCATTACCTCCAATCAAGCAGGATAGCGGTGGTTTGGTCGGGGTGTTGGGCTGCGATTGCATACGCCTGCGCCGCATTGGGCGCAGAAAAGCGGTGACTGATCAATTCGGTCGATTTTAGGGCGCCCCTGAGCATCAGTTTCATTGAAGCGACCACCAGCCGGCCTTGCATCGTCCACGGGAAAAACGCGTTGTAGACGCGCCCGTGCAGCGCGCCAAGGTAGAAGTCGCTGCCCTTGTATTGGGCAAGGAAGACAAAGCGGCCACCCTGGCGCAGCGCTGGCAGGGATTGTTCGACGACGCGGTGGCTGGCTGTGGCATCCACCACGATGTCAGCCCCGTTGGGCCAGCGGGCGAGCACGCTGGCAATGAGCTCTTCGCGCTGCGAATTGATCAGATGGTCTGCGCCACAGAGCGCGGACGCCTTCAAGCGCGTGTCGTACAAATCTGCGACGCAGACTTCCGCGCCGCGCAGGGCGAAATGCTGGGTCGCGTAGAGTCCAATGATGCCTTGCCCGACAATCAGCACCTTGTCACCAACGTTTACGTGGCTCATTTCTGCCGCGAAGGAAGAGACCGCGGAGATGCCGGCAAAGGCGGCGGCTTCCGAGGTGAGACCTACTGGAACTTTCACGCAATAGTTGTTTGGCGCCAGGAAGTCGCGGGTAGCTGGATTAACGCTGATGATCGCTGGATTTTGATACGCTCCGCACAGCTGGATTACGCCAGCCGCGGGCGGCGGCGGATTGGGCGCAAAATAGGTGACCCGGTCGCCACGCGCAAAGAGAGCCGCAGCGCGGTCACCGACCCAGGTCACACGTGCCACGGGTGCATAGCCGATGATACGCGGTTGGGCGGGGTCCACCGAGGCGATCAGATAGGACTCGGTGCCCATGCTCAGCCCCGAAGTTTCGAGTTCGACGACGAGATCCCACTCAACTGGCTCTCCGATCTCGAGGTCGCGCAGTTCAACGCTTCGTTTGTCGGACGCGATCAGTGCCTTGGCATTCATCTGGTTTCTCCGTATTGGCTAACCGTGCAGTGAAAGAGGAATTGCGTGAAGTCTAGTGTGCGGCGACATGTCGCCACACACCAATGTCGTTGACGGATTTCCACCCGCCTGTGTCGGCTCGGTGTCCACCCTTCTGCAAATTACGATTCAACGCAGTAACAGTGCGTGTGCGGCGTCGATCACAAGCGGCTGATCAAAGACGATTGTCCCATCCTGCTGCTCGAAGCGCACTGGCTGGCCGGCCAGCGTGCCCGAACTTATGCCTGGAAGCAGAGGCAAGGCGATGCATTGCACGGCCAGCCGTCCGTAGAGCACGCGCACTTCCGTTCTATCTGGGGCCATCTCAAATTCGCCCCAGCCGCCTTCCAGCGACCAAAAGCAGCGGAAGCGACCGTTTTCGGTCCGAATCGGTGTAAAGCCAATCAGGCCCTGCACCATGTCAAACTTGAAGCCGGCAAAGGTGTGGAGCAGGGCATAAGCGGCCATCGAACGCGCGTAGTTGCTGCCACATTCGATCTCATTCCAAGGGTTGCGCTTTTCGCCGTCGTAGCGGTCGCGGATCGCCTGGATGGCGGCCATGCCCTCGTCGACCATGCCGATCTGGATCATCTGGATGGCCGCAGCATATTCATAGCCGTTTTGCGTCTCCTGCGCATAGGGCAGCGGGATGATCGGTTTGTACTTGCCCTCCGGCCAGACGGCGATAATCAATCCGCCTTCGTTGTTGAGGGTAAAGACGCGGCAGGGATTGTAGTCATGGCGGCTGTCCAGCTTGAAATTGTACTTGGCCAGCGATTGGTGCGCGATTCTGAGCTGAGCCAGATCGAAAATTTCACCCAACCCGTAGAGGTTGGCGTGCCACTGCGCCAACACCTGGTCGACCTCACAGCCGTCAGCAATCTGATACTTGATCTCCTGGTGCTCCTCGTTCCAATAGGCAGCCAGCGCCGAACCACCCACCAGAGCGGAGGCGCCGCCCTCGAAGCGTTCGATCAGCGCTTTGTCATTGAGGTCGATCTGTTGGTGATAGTATTCGCCGTTAAAGAGATGTTGGTCAGCCCAGCGTTTGCCCTTGGTAAACAGGGCGCGGTAGTCGGCGGCGGTCTCAGCTTCGCCGAGATGCTCAGCCATCTCGGCACCGGCCTTGAGCGCACCCAGATAAAAGCCGGTGAGCCAGGAGTTAGGTCCAAAGAGCTCCATGTCAAGGGTATGATGTTGCCGCCCCCAGAGCACGCCGGTTTTGTCGGGGTCCCAGCGATCTTCATTGTCTGGATGCCAGGCAAACTCAATCGACTGCTTGACCGCCGGCCACAGCTTTTTGAGCCATGCGTCGTCTCCGCAGATCTTCCAATCGCGATAGACCTTGAGTACGCCGCCAAACTGGCCGTCTGCGCAGGGACGTCTGGTGCGAACGCCTTCACCGTCGACACCCAAGGGCAGAGTCAGGCGGAAGGGCATGGCGCCGCTGGGCAAGAGGTTGTATCTGTAGTCAGCTTCGCGCATGGATCGTTCGAGCGCTGGGAAAAGAAAGGGCAGCGTCTGCGCATAGTTCCAAACGTGGGTGCATGACCCTTCACAGCAGCCTTCGGTGGGGTGGCAGCCTTCCCAGCCATAAAAAGTGCCATCCCGCAAGCGCATGACTGTCGGCGTCTTCAGCGTGGAAAGGTTGGCCGAGATGGCTTCGATCGCAACGGCAGGGAGGGTGCTGGCGAAGAGAGCATCTTTGAAGCGCTTGGTTTCTGCATAGAGTCGATTCCAGTGCGTCAGGGCATAGCGTGCGCTGGCGGTCGAGTCTGGCCAGAGAGTGGCGTAATAATTCTTCCAAGAGCGAGCAATTCCTGCTTTCTGCGCAGCTTTGTTCGCGGCGTCGCTCCAATAGTTTTCGCAGTTCGGGAAATTCCAGCTGATCACAAAACGGATTATTGCGCTCTGGCCCGGTTGTAAAATGACGTGGCTTGCCAGCATGCCTTCATTGCGCGGCCCGCCATGGTTAGGAGGGTAGACGCGGTTTTTTAGATCGCCAGGCGCGGTGAATTCGCGTCAGTAAACTTCCAGGCTGTCAAACCACGCACCTTGAAACCAATACTGTTGCCAACTTACCTCGGTCGCATCTGTGGCCAGGGTGAGGTCGCCATAGGTTACGGCGTCTGACCCCAGGCCATCGCTGCGCAGATGGAGGAGATGAAATCGATCTGAGTGCTCGATGGTGTGCAGATTGTTTTTTGGCAGCGGGTTGCCGAGCACGCCTACCAACGAATAGCGCAGCGGCGCTGACTGTGTGTTGGTGATCTCAAACTCAAAGAAAGCCGCTGGAATGCCGGAATCCTTGTCATTGAGGGGAATGAAAGGGTTGAAGGCGGCCAGGTGCACCTGGCCCGGGAAGCTACTGTCGTTGAAGGTGAGTTCGGCAAGCGGGAATTCGCCACGGAAATCCACAGTCTTGAAATGGGGCATGCCGGTGAGATGTTCGCGACGCGGGCCAAAGCCATAACCGGCAAACTTGCCCAGGTGCAAGTCCCCGTTATAAGACCCTGAAGATCGCCGTGCAGAACGCGGGCGTCGATTAACTGCAACGCACCGCTCTCCGTCTGTTGCTCGGCCTTAATGGCAAAGTGGGAAAACCCATTGACGCTGCCCTTATTGGGGCGGTTGAAGATCTCCCAATCGATCAGCCGCCCATTGCCGGCTAGGCCAATACAGCCCGTGCCAATCCCGCCCAGTGGAAAGCTGATCTGGTTGGTTCGTGCACCTGTGTATAGGAAGTGTTCCATTACAGTTAGTAACTCAACATCGCACCACTTCCCTTGTTATATCATGGCCCTAGGGAAGTCAAGTAGCACCCTGCGCTAACTCCCACCCAACCATTGTCTTGGAGTCAGAGACTACATTTACTCAATTTTTGACAGAATTGACCGGCCTCACATGTAGAAACTGTACAACTTGGATAGGCCGGCACTGGCAGTCAACAACGCTCACAGCACCCTGCCAGTACCTGAACCACACCCACCCACGCTCCGCCACATGTACCATGTGCGCACCGCAGACTTACAACCCCAACGTCTGACCAAACTCCGGTTTTGGAACCGGCTAAGCATCCACACGCGCTAAGTGGGTCCACTAATCATGACCCACCTCCGCCGCAAAGTTTGCCGTCAGGTCGAACTCTAGTTCAGGAATTCCCTCAAACACCCCATCCGAGCAGCCAGCTGTTCCACCAGGATCACGAGGAGCTGACGCAGGCGAAAGTATTTCTCAATATCTCGGTCTCGAACAGTCAGACGGCCGATTTACGTTTGGCCTGTCGCTGTCAACGAACGTGTGCTGCGCGCGATTCGGAAGGGGCGCAAACGCACGGGTGCCAAACAGGAAGGACTGTATCACGACGATGAAGTCGCGGCACACTTAGTACACACCGTGACCGACCGGCTTCTCGGACCTACTGGTACGACCGCTATCGTAGACACTTCGCGTTGTTTTCACGCCACTAGCCGCGTACAGCCCACCACACCGCCACTTAAGGTGTTGGCCTGTTCGTAGATTATGGGCAAGCGGCGCTGTACATCAACCCGCCCCCACAGATGCGCTTCCGGGTGCTACACACCGCACTCATCCATCGCGATGCCGATCTTACGTTCCCGCGCTTCTTCACGCAGCATAGCGGCTGTGAGTATGATCAGGTTTTCGATGCTGTGGACTTCGCTCAGCAGGCCGTAATTCTGCTCGAAAGTGAAGTCGGTTTCAGGCCCACCGTGTATCCAGTACACATGCACCGACAGGTGATCCACCAGATTGAAGTGCGCTTTGTCATGCGAAGACACCTCCCATGTTTCAGATAATCTCGAGCTGATCACGCCTAGGCAAAGACGGGAATACCGTGTGCGGCTCGGCCTGGTACCAGAAGGCGGTCGATGCCATGTCATCCTGGTTGGCAAGGTAGCAGCCGCCAGCGCGCCAGCCGAGCGACTGGATGGTCACGCCTAAGTCTTGCTGGAAGCGGATCGGGTCCATGATGTGCCAGCGGTACAGGCTAAAGCGGGTATTCGCCTGGTAGCAGCCGTCGGGGCGCACGACATGCGGCATACCGGCGTAGGCGGTCGCGAACTCGCAGTACGTCCTGGTGGCCTTGTCCTCGAAGTTGTACGAGCCGCAGAAGTAGTCCTCAGTTCCGGTGCCACAGATCGTCGGGTAGCATTCGCCGCCACGCTCTTTCACGTTTCTACCAACCACGCCGTCGGGCAGGTCGCCGTCGAGGTAGAACTTGATCTCGCCCTCGCCCCACCA
>SXGT01098549.1_pt1 | contig 21374 bp, 24 predicted proteins | sample 3176221 | NCBI WGS metagenome assembly SXGT01 (sample SAMN11356862, study PRJNA531348) | freshwater metagenome | isolation source: freshwater sample F1-120 | place: China: Fuxian Lake, Yuxi | collected 2017-12-25
GCGGCGCGCCATCCTCGCGAGGGACCGACGAGGTTCGTTGGTGCGGGAGCACGAGCAGGAGACACGACGGCTGGCGCGAATGGATCGATGCCGCGCTCGCGCGACATGGGGGGAGCCCATGCGGGCGGCGGAGGCGCTCGGCGTGACGCGGCGCGTCCTCGCCAGGAAGCTGGATGAGCGGGCGATCCTGCGTCCGCGGCGGGGGTGACGGGCATCCGGAGCGGACGCTGGATCCTTGGACGACGGCGGCGGAGGTCTCGACGACGGCGGCGGAGGTCTCGACGACGGCGGCGGAGGCCTCGCCGAGCGTGGGCGAAGGGTTCCTGGACGGGAGATCAAGGAGTTGCGACGGCCTGGGACACCTCGGCGACCTCCGGCGAGGGCCCGTCGAACGAGATCGAGGGGCTGGCGGGCGACGGCGGACGCGTCATCAACGACTTACAAGTGTCCGGCGTGAGCAACGAACCTTCGCCGAGGGTCGACGAAGCATCGCGCAGGGGCGACGAGCACGGGTGCGCCGCTCACCGCGCGCCCACCATCCGCACAGCCGCCTCGATCCGCCGCGCGCGGGTCTCGGGCCTCTTCGCACCCTCGATCGCCTCGACGTGCTCGCGCTGACAGCTGTAGCTCAGCGCCTTCCACCGCGCCTCCACGCCCGCGCCACGGAGCGCCTTCACGAGATCGCGCGACGCCGCGATCGTGCGCTTCTCCGTGTCGAGCTCGAGCGTCACGGCGAGGGTCTCGGTGCCGTCGAGGCCCGCGGCCTCCCGGTTGCTCCTCCGGAGGGGGAGCATCGGGCCCGAGCCCATGTTCGCGATGGTGCTCCGGAACGTGTACCCGTTCAGCGTGACCCGGACGGGCGGGCGCGCCTTGCCGAACACCGGCTTCGGATCGAACGGCACGGGGATGGCAGAGAGCGAGCCCTCGCGGAGGAGGGTCGTCCTGAAGGTCTTCCTGGGGACGGCGAGGGCACGGGCGCACGCCACGCCGCGCTCGATCCACCGCTTCACGGACGCCACCGTGCGCGTCCCCGGCGCGCCGACGAAGACGTAGCCCTTCATCGGCCTGCCTGTGAAGTCCATCGGCCGCGCGTGCCCCAGCCGGAGCGCCTCCGCGTGCGCGTCCGGGCCCACGCGCACCATCAGATCGGCCTTCACGACGCCGCAGAACATCCTGCCGTCCAGCAGGAACGCCACGCCCCCGAACATCGCCTTCTCGGTGAGCCCGGCGCGAGCGCCCAGCGCGCTCCGGATGCGGTCGGCGAGCTTGGTGTCGTGGGCCATGGGGGAGATCCTCTCGGCGTCCGAGGATACCTGATCGTCAGCGCGCGGTCCCTGGGCCGGTGTTGCGCGCGTGGCCCGGGGTGCGCGACGCCTCCGCGTCGAGGACCGAGAGGCGAAGCGGCCCATCCTTGCGCTTTGCGGTGCGGGTCGAGGGGTGTATACTCAGGCGTATGCCCCGCATGCAGGTCTACCTCCCGGCCGAGATGTACGAGGAAGTGAAGGCGCGGGACCTACCGGTGTCGCAGATCCTGCAGAAGGCGGTTGCCGTCGAGCTCCGGCGGCAGGATCTCGTCGCCGCCGGCGACCGTTACGTCACCGACCTCATCGCCGAGGTTGGCGCCCCGACTCCCGCGCAACGTCGCCGCGCCCGGGCCATCGTCCGTGGGCGCGGGCGGCGCGCACCACGCAAGGCCGGATGACGACGAAGGTCGTCCTGGATTCGAGCGCCGTCACGCGGCTCGCCGAGCGATCGACGACGGCGGCCGCGCTCGTCGTGACGTTGATGGAGGAAGGCCTCTGGCCGCCCGTCGTCCCGTCCGTCGTGCTCGTCGAGTGTCTCCAGGGCCACGGCACCAGCGACGCGCTCGAGAACCGCCTCCTGGCGAGCTGCGACGTCGTCGAGGAGCTTCCCGCGTCCCTCGCCCGTCGCGCCGCTCTGCTCCGTCGCCGCGCGCGTCGTGGCTCGGCGGTCGACGCGCTCGTGATCGCGTCCGCGGAGCCCGGCGGGCTCGTCCTCACCTCCGATCTCGAAGATCTGGAGGCGCTGGCGGTGCACGCGGACGAGGTCGCCGTCGAGCGCGTGTGATCCGGGGGGAGATCGGGACGACCTCGGCGTCGCGCACGTGGATCGCCGCGACGCGTGACGCCACGTCCTCCCCGGCCGCGAGGCGGGCGAGCACGTCGATCACCTCGCGAACCAGCGTGGCGTTCCCCTGCTCGACGCCGGCCGAGAGCACGGGCAACGCCGCGGCGCGTTCAGGCGGGTGCGCACGTCGAGGTGCTCAACCGCGCAAGAGCTCGTCCCAGTGCTGCGGGATCTCCGCGCGCGGGGCGACGAGCCCCCGCGTCGCCTCCCCCACACCGACGATGTCCCCGAGGGACAGCTTCCGGCGCGCGACGTCGAACCCCACCGCCATCTCCAGGCCGAGCAGGAGCTCGCCGACGTCCGGCCACCGCGCGTCGATCGCGCGGATCAGCGCGGCGTGCACGACGCGCGCGATCCGCCCGTCGATCCACGGCGCCACGTCCTGCAGAGGGGGGACGCCCTTCTTCTGCACGAGGAAGCTCATGAAGACGCCGGCGTTCGCGAAGGCGGGCGCGCCCGCGAGCATCTGGAAGAGCACCATCCCGAGGCTCCACACGTCCGCCCGCGCGTCCACCGCCTTCGGATCCGTGGACTGCTCCGGGGAGATGTAGTGCGGGGTCCCGAGCAGCGCCCCCGAGCGCGTGAGCTTGCCGCCGAGCCCCTCCGCCGTCGCGAGGCCGAAGTCCGCGACCAGGAGCGTCACCTGTCCGTCCGTCTCCTCCAGGATCAGGTTGGACGGCTTGATGTCGCGGTGGATCACGCCCGCCTGGTGCGCGGCCGCGACCCCGCGGCAAGCCTGCACCACGAGCGGAGCGGTCACCTCGACCGGCATCGCGCCGGTCCGCTTCATGTGAACGGAGAGATCGCCGCCGCGGAGGAGCGGCATCACGAAGTAGGGCACGCCGATCGCCTCGTCGACCCCGTGATCGAGCACGGGCACGACGTTCGGGTGCTCGATGCGCGCGCAAACCTCGATCTCGCGGCGAAACCGCGCGAGGCCCTCCGCGTCGGTGCGGACGAGCACCTTGACCGCGACAGGCCGGCCCTCGGGGTCGGCGGCCTCGTGGACCACGCCCATCGCCCCCTCGCCGATCACGCCCCGGAGCGCGTACCTGTCGCCGATCAGGGCGTTCGGCGGGATCGAGTCGGCCACGGCGCCGATGCTAGCAAAGTGCTAGGGCCTTTTCTTGCGCGCGACGTAGGCCGCCTTCTTCTCCTTGCCGCGCTTCTCGAGCGACGGCTGGAGCCGCCTCGCGAGGGCGGGCATCAGGTAAGCCGCCGTGGCGAGCCGCCCCGACTGGCGCGGGATGACGATCTCCGCCTTCCGCGTGCGGATGCACTCGAGCACGCCGTCGGCGATCTGATCGGCGGAGCTCATCGGCTGCGAGAAGACGACGTCGGGGACCGTGTCGATGTCGCCGAAGAAGCCCGTGTCCACGGGGCCGGGGCAGACGCAGCCCGAGTGGATGTCGCGCTCGGCGAGGTCCTCGGCGACCGCGCGCGCGAAGGCGCGCATGCCGGCCTTGGACGCGCTGTACGTCGCCTCGCCCGGGACCGGCACCATCCCGGCGATGCTCGCCACCTGCACCACCGCGCCCTCTCGTTCCATGCGCGGGAAGGCGGCGCGCGTGAGCACGATCGCCGACGTGAGGTTGGTCGTGACGATCTCGGCCAGTTCGAGCGGGGTGTGCTTCGCGATCGAGCCGCGGTGGTTGACGCCCGCGTTGTTGACCACGTAGTCGAGCCGACCGAAGCGGTCGATCACCTGCCCGGGGAGGGCGACGAGCGCCTCGAGATTGCAGACGTCGAGCGGGAACGCGTGCGCGCTCCCCGCGCCGAGGCGCGCCACGACCTCGTCCAGCGTCGCCTTCGTGCGCGCGACCAGCGCGACCATGGCGCCGGCGCGGACGAGCTTCTCGGCGACGGCGAGGCCGATGCCGCTCGAGCCGCCGGTGATCACGGCCACCCTGCCCTGGAACACGGTCAGCCCTTCTTTCCCAGGTACTTCGCCGGATCGGCGTCGAACCTCTTCTTGCAGCCGCTGCAGCAGAAGTAATATGTCTTGCCCTGGTACTCGGAGCGCGGCGACGTCTCCTCGACGACGATCTCCTCGCCGGAGACGGTGCAGCGGCTCTTGTCGCCCACCTTGGCTTCCCCGACGGGAACGAAGCCGTCGGCCGGGGCGGTCGGGGCGGTCGGAGCGGCCGCCGGCTTTGCGCCGCAAGCGACGGCGCCGAGGGAGAGGCCGATGAGGACGAGGGCGAGGGGCGTCCGGGTGCGTCTCATGGGGCCGCTCATAGCGCCCGCGCGAGGGCGCCGTCAATCGGGCTCCGCTCGGGCTCGGGCTCGGATCGTGTATCCTCGGGCGGCTTGGACCCGAACATCCGCGAAGTCCTCGACCTCGTCGCCCGCTGGATCCACCTCATCGCGGGGATCATGTGGGTCGGGAACTCGATGCTCTTCAACTGGCTCGACCGCAACCTCGACAAGGAGGGCAAGGGGCCGCGGAGCTTCGGGGAGATATGGCTCCTCCACAGCGGCGCGTACTACCAGGTCGAGAAGAAGATGCTCGCGAAGGAGGAGTACCCGCGCGTCCTCCACTGGTTCAAGTGGCAGTCGTACACGACGTGGATCTCGGGCGCGTGCCTCATGGCGATCGTGTACTACATGCCCAGCGGCGGGGCGTACCTGGTCGACTCCAACGTGTCGGGGATCTCCGTGGACCGGGCGATCGACTTCGGGCTCGCCACCATCGTCGGGGGCTTCGTCTTCTACGACGTCACGTGGCGCGTCCTCGGCAAGCGCAATGAGAAGCTCGCGACGGCCCTCACCCTCCTCCTCGTGGGCGCGGCGGTCGTCGGGATCCCGCGCGTCCTCGCGGGGCGCGCCGCGTACATGCACGTGGGCGCGCTCCTCGGGACCATCATGGCCGGGAACGTGTTCCTGCACATCGTCCCGTCGCAGCGGGAGCTCGTGAAGGCCACGCAGGAGGGGAGCACGAAGGATCTGGAGCTCTCGAGCCACGCCAAGCAGCGCTCGATCCACAACAACTACTTCACGTTCCCGCTCCTGTTCATCATGGTCTCGAACCACTTCCCGTCGACCTACGGGAGCGGCCACGCGGCGCTCACGCTGGCCGTCCTCATCGTCACGGGGGCGCTCGTCCGGCACTTCCTCAACATCCGCTTCGGCTTCGCGCAGTGGGTGCCGGCGGTGCTCGGCACGATCACGGCGGGGATCGTCGCCCTCTTCTTCCTGGCGGGGGGCCAGGAGGTGCTCGCGGGCAAGCCCAAGGCGCCGCCGGAGAAGATCGCGTTCTCGCGCGTGCAGCTGGTCATCAACGATCGCTGCGTCCCCTGCCACGCGAAGAAGCCCGTGGATCCGTCGATGCAGACCGCGCCGAACAACGTCGTGCTCGAGACGCCCGAGCAGATCAAGCAGTACGCGGAGCGGATCAAGATCCGCGCGGTCGTCGGCAAGACGATGCCACTCTCCAACAAGACCAACATGACGGAGGAGGAGCGCGGCCTCCTCGGGAAGTGGCTCCTCGGTGGCGCGAACCTCGACTGACGCGCCGCTCCAGCTCGGGCGGAAGCGAACCGATCGCGCGCTCGCGCCGCGCGGCGTGGGCCTTGCGCTCGTCGGGGACCACGATCCGGGGGGCCCGCCGATCGCGCCCGTCGGCGCGGCGACGCTCCGGCGCGCGCGCGCGGTCGCGGAGGCGCTGTACTCGGGCGAGGAGCCGGCGCCGGCGGCGCGCCTCGACTGGCTGATCGCGGATCTCGCGCGCTTCCTGGGATCGTCGCAGGGCGGCGCGCGGCGGATCTTCTGGCTCTGCGCGGCGGTCGTCACCGTGGTGGGGCCGCTGCTCTCGCTTCGCGTGGGGTTCGTGGACGAGCCGGTCGCCGTCCGCCGCGAGATCCTCGAGCGGATGGAGCGGAGCCGGCTGTCCGCCGCGCTGCTCGCGCTCAAGGCCATCCTCTCCATGATCTGGTTCGAGCACCCCGACTCGGCGCGCGAGATCGGCGTGGATGGTCTCTGCAAGCGAGACGCCGTGTCGCGCGTCGAGGCGGGCCCGTGACGCCGATCGTGCGGGGCGCGGGCCTGCAGGCGTCCCTCGTGGAGCTCGACTGCGACACGGTCGTCGTCGGCTCCGGCGCGGGCGGGGCGGTCGTCGCGTGCACCCTGGCCGAGGCGGGCGAGCGGGTCATCGTGCTCGAGGAGGGGCCGTTCGTCCCCGCGTCCGCCCACGGCGCGATGAGGCCGACCGAGTCCATCCGGCACGTGTGGCGCGGGGCGGCGCTCACGGTCGCGTACGGGCTCGGGGACACGCCGTCGATCAACGTCACCATGGGGCGTGGCGTCGGTGGATCGTCCGCCATCACCGGGGGCGTGTGCTTCCGCGTGCCCGACGCCGTCCTTCGCGTCTGGCGCGAGGAGCGCGGGCTCGTCGAGCTGACGGACGAGGCGCTCGAGCCGTGCTATCGCGACGTCGAGGAGGCCGTCCACGTCGAGGAGGTCCCCTCGTCGATGCGATCGCGATCGGCGGAGCTGTTCGCGGAGGGGGGGCGCGCGCGCGGGATGGAGATGCGCCCGATCCGACGCAACACCCGCGACTGCAACGGCTGCGGGCGCTGCAACTTCGGGTGCCCTCACGGCGCGAAGCTCAGCGTGGACCTCACCTACCTGCCCCGTGCGCAGGTCGCAGGCGCCGTCATCCACTCGGACTTCCTGACGGACGCCGTCGTGATGAAGGGGGACCGCGCCGTCGGCGTACGCGGGCGCGTCCTGAACGGGAGGCACGGGAGGCCGGGGACTCCCTTCACGGTGCGGGCCCGGCGCGTCGTGCTGGCGGCGGGCGCCGCGTACACGCCGCTCCTCCTGCGAAGCTCGGGCGTGCTCGGGGTGTCGGGCCAGGTCGGGCGCAACGTGACCGTCCACCCGGCGTTCCGCATGATCGCGCGCTTCCGCGAGAGGGTCGACGGGTGGAAGGGGGCGCTCCAGCCGGTGTTCACCGACACCCTCGAGCACGAGCGCATCACGATGATGGGCCTCTTCATCCCGCCGGGCACGCTCGCCGCCACGATGCCCGGGATCGGCCCCGACCTCGTCCGCCGCGCGCGCGACGTCCCGCACCTCGCCATCTTCGGCGGCATCATCCACGACGAGGGAGGTGGGCGCGTGTACCCGGGCCTCGGCCGCGAGCCGATCCTCACCTACCGGATGGCCCGCGAGGACCGCGCGCTCGTCCCGCGCGTCATCCGCGAGATGGGCGAGATCTTCCTCGCCGCGGGCGCGGTGGAGCTTTTCCCACCCGTGCTCGGAGCGCCGGGCATGGACGCGGACGCGTTCCGCCGCTTCCCCTTCGAGGACGTGCCCGGCCCCCGCCTCGAGTGCTCGTCCCAGCACCCGCTCGGGAGCTGCCGCATGGGCGTGTCGCCGGAGCACTCCGTCGTCGACTCCCACGGCAAGGTCTGGGACACGCGAGGCCTCTACGTCGCGGACGGGAGCGTCGTGCCGACGAGCCTTGGCGTGAACCCGCAGCTCGCGATCATGACCCTGGCGACGCGCATCGCCTGGCGGATGCGCGAGGCCCTCCCGGCGGTCTGATCGCGTCCTACCGGCGCGACTTGAGCATCGCGGGGCAGTCGCCGCAGTTGAACTCGGTCTCGAAGCACGTCTGGAGCCTGGTGCGACCGGCGGTCGTCATCGCCTTGGCCAGATCGATGCACGCCACCTGCGTGATCGTGTCGGCCGGGTTCGAGGCCTTGCACCCGTTCACGTTGGGCGTGCAGAACGTCGCCGCGGTCGGGTCGGCGCAGGCCTTGGCCACCGCCTTGTCGACGCAAGGGATCGTGGCCGCGGCCGCGCCGCCGCAGATGGCGAGGGTCAAGCACTTGTTGATCTCCTCCGCGACGCCCGCCTTGTAGTCTCCCGTGAACTGCGCGCAGGTGGCGGTGCAAGCGCCGCCGACGCACGCGCCGCCCGCGTCTGGACCGGTGGTCGTGGAGAGGCACACCCCGGAGTCCAGGCCCGTGTCCGCGACGGCGTCCTTCGCCGCGTCGGAGCTACCCGTGCCGGTGTCGTCGGGGACGCCCGTGTCCGCGACGGTGCCCGAGTCCTCCTGAGGAGTCACGGTGCCCGAGTCCGTGGGCGAGGGCGTGGTTCCCCCCTCCTCCTCGATGACGATCACCGGCGTCGTCGTCTTCTTCGAGCTGCACCCTTCGAGACCCACCACGAGACCCGACGCGGCGAACACGGCGGCGAGAACGACGTACGGCGGCTGCGTCTTCATGTGGAACCTCCCGAGAAAAGCGACAAGCGTCCCCTTGCGGACAGCCTCACTGTAACGCGAGAGCCGAGGACGGGCCACTTTCTTGGACGGCGCGCAAGCCCTGCCCGTCAGTCGTCGTCGGCGACGCCCGGCTGGAGCTCGACCCACACGGGCCGGTGGTCGCTCGCCGCGAGGCTCGCCAGGGCGTCATCGTTCCCGAAGAGCTGCTCGTCGTGCTTGAAGACGCCGTGCACGCCCGCGTACTCCGTGGTGTAGGCGGGGTTGAGCATGATCTGGTCGTAGGTGTTGGTCGCGCTGATGTGGGTCGGCACGTCGGGCGACGTCGTGGTGAAGAGACCCGTGTTCGTGGCGAGCCAGCCCACGGAGGCGGAGTCGTTCGCGTTCCGGTTGAAGTCGCCCACCACGAGCACGTCCCGCTCCTGCGGCAACGCGAGGGCGTAGTACTGCTTCAGCGCCTTGACCTCGGCGATGCGGTTCACCGCGACGGTGCCCCACGTGACGTGCACGTCCAGCAGCGCGAAGTCGAAGCGCCCGTCGTTCGTCCCGAGCCCCACGACGAACGGCTCTCGATCGAAAGCGACGCCCGTCTCGGTCGTGACCTCGGGGAGCTGCTGCGTGTAGGTCAGGTGCAGGCGGCTCGTCCGGTAGATCACGCCGTAGTGCTCCGCGGTGCTGGCGCTGTTACCCAGCTTGTTCGAGAGCACGGTCGCCCACTGGCCGCCGCGGCTCGCGAGGAGGCCACGGATCGAGTCGAGGATCTGCGCGTCGTTGATCTCCTGCACGGCGACGGCGTCGTAGCGCTGGATGACGTCCGCTATCCTCGCCTGCTCGGACGCGTCGCGGCTCGCGACGGACAGGTCGCGCACGTTCCACGAAGCCACGGTCAGCTTCGCGGGCACGTACCCGGTGATCGTGACGTCGTCGACGTCGATCCGCGTGGTGGCGCCCGACGTCTTGCGGATCTCGAAGCGGACCGGCCCGTCGACGTGGACCGTGAACGTCGCCGTCGCGAGCGTCGTCCCTGCGGACGTGACCGGAGCCCCGGCGCGGGTCCACGACTGGCCGCCCGTCGTCGAGTACCAAAGCTCCCACGTGCTCGCGGGGTCCGCGCCGTAGCGCGCGTGGCTCACGGTGACGGTCTCGGCGCCCGACGGCTTGTCGAACGCCATGCGCACGTTGCCGGTGCCCCGGATGCGCACGGCCTTCGTGCCTGTCTTCGGATCGCTCGTGGACGTGCCGACGAGAGCGTCCGTCAGCGTCCACGTGCCGCTGCCGAACGTGACGTCACCCGCGGCGTACGACGTCTTGGTGCCGCTCTCGAAGCCCTCGGTGAGGGTGGTCGAGACGAGCGGCGACGCGGCCGTGCCGAGGTGCTCCTCCGGGGGCACCGAAGGATCGCCGACGCACGCGGGCGCCGCGAAGGACAGGAGCGCGATGGCAAGGATCCAGGACCGAGTGGACAGCGACATGGAGAGCACCTCGATCGTACTCCATCGCACCCTGCGTGCCACGCGTCTCGCGTCGCGGCGCGCAGGGTGTGGGTGAACCTGTTCATGAGGCGAGTCGCCTAGATGCGCGGCGCGCGTGCGTCGGGACACGTGTAACTTGCACGACGTGGTTACGCGTCACATCGCCGCGCGGCCAGGGCGCCGTTACGGTGGAATCGTGCGCGGATGTAGGTGCACCGCGTCGCGTCTCACGGCGGACCCCTCAAGGGCTCGCGTGAGGGGACGTTATCCTGTTCATGCCCGGTGTAGACAGCCTCCTCGCTCCGGCGGGTTCGAAGAAGACGCGGAGCGACCTCCACACGCAGCCACGCGACAAGCGCTACAGGTTCCAGCTTCCCGTCATCATCCGCGTGGGCCAGGCGACGTGGAACGCGGTGACGCAGGACGTGAGCTACCGCGGCATGTTCGTCCGCGCCGAGGCGCTGCCCGCGCTCCGACAGCTCGTGAAGATCGAGGCGATCCTCCCGCCGGATCGCGCCACCTTCGTCACCCACGCGATGAGCGTGCACAACCTGGCCCCGGAGCGCCTCGCCGGTCGGGCGCTCGGGGTTGGCGTGCAGTTCTACGCGATGGGCGACGAGCGCGTGCAGTGGGAGCGGTTCATCGACTTCATCCGCGGGCACGTCGACGAGATCCCCGACAGCCGCTGAAGCCGAGGCGGCGAGCTACTTCGCGCTGGCCTGGCTCCGGGCGTGCCGGGTGGGCCGCGTCACCCCCCGCCTGGCTCCGCTCGCGGAGCCGCGGCGGTCGCCTGCGGCGGCGCCTTCGACGGGAAGCCTTCCTTCTCCCGCAGCTCGCGCTCCGTGGCGCCCAGCCGGACGAGCTCGCCCGCGAGGTGATCCGCGAGCTGCTTGTACGTGCGCAGCCGCGCCGGCTCCGCGTAGAACGACGCGAGATCGAGCGGCGCCCCGAACACCATCGTGATCGGCTCGCCTCGCCGCGTGAAGTTGCCCATGACCTGTCGCGGCAGATCGTTCCCCAGCCCGAGCACGAAGACGGGCAGCACGATCGGCCTCGCGTGATACACGATCTGCCCCACCCCCGGGTTCGCCGGGAGGAGCGCGTAGGGGTCCGCGGTCTTGTTTCGCGTGCCCTCGGGGTGGAAGCCCACCAGCGCCCCCGGCGTCTTGACCACGTCCGCGATGAAGTCGACCGCGTACTGGTTGAACGCGCGCTTCTGCGGCTGGCGCAGCACGGGTGGGTACATGGCCATCGCCGACATGATCGCGTTCACCGCGACACCTGCCGGCCGCTCGTAGAAGAAGTCCGCGCGCACCGGGAAGTACATCCCGCGCACCCACGTCGTGTTGCGGAGGACGACGCACGCGACGCTGTACAGGTCGAAGAAGCTCCGGTGGTTGCAGATCACGAGCACGCCGCGATCGGGCCGGAGCGAGGTGAGGTGCTCCAGCCCGCGCTTCTGCAGGATGTGCTTCGTGCAATGGTGGACCCACCCGGCGCCGAACGTCCGCAGGAACGCGTGCGACGCCCTCTTCAGCGTCGGGCGCCGGTTCACGGCGTCCGCGATGTCGAACGCCCTGCGCTCGAAGCCCTCCAGGAGGGCGAGCTGTTCGTCCGTCGGGCGGTGCATCGTCCGCACCAGGATCGCTTGGAACGAGGCGCCCGTAAAGAGCCGTGCATCCTCGGGGCGGCCGCGGAGAGCCTCCCACGCTCGCGTGCGAGGCGCCGTCGTGGGGCGGCTTCGCGCGGGGGAAGAACGGCAGCGCGGGGCCCGCCAGACCGGTCAAGATCCGCGTGCTGGCGTGGGGCCCGGTGCTATGGTCACCGCATGTCGTTTCTCAAGGACAAGCAGCCCCCGAAGCCCGCGTCCCACGATCCGCTCACGCCGCCCGCGCTCCTCGCCTTCATGACGCATCGGTGGCGCGCGAAGAGCAAGCGCAAGCCGCCGCGCGTGACGGGGCTCGCAGCGTTCCAGAAGCGACGCGCGGCGCTGTCCGCGCGCTTCCCCGGGGAGCTCCTCGTCGTCCCCACCGGTCACGAGCGGGTGCGCGCCAACGACACCCACTACCCGTTCCGGCCCGGCACGGACTTCTACTACCTCACCGGCAACGTCGAGCCCGACTGCGTGCTCGTGCTCGAGCCCCGGCGGGGCGGCCACCGGATGGTGCTCTACGTCGAGCCGAACCCCGGGAAGACGGACGCCACCTTCTTCACCGATCGCGCGAAGGGGGAGCTGTGGGTGGGTCCGCGGCTCGGCGTCTCCGAGAGCAAGCACCGCTATGGCGTGGACGAGTGCCGCCCCATCAAGACCCTCGAGGAGTCGCTCGCCAAGGTCGCACGGACCACGCCGACACGCGTGCTCCGGGGGTTCTCGGCCGACGCCGAGGCCTGGTTCAAGGGGGCGCGCCGGCGCGTCGAGGAGCGCGACAAAGAGCTCGGCGAGTTCCTGTCCGAGATGCGTCTGCGCAAGGAGCCGCTCGAGATCAAGGAGCTCCAGAAGGCGATCGACGCCACCGAGCGCGGCTTCGAGGACGTCATCCACCGGCTGGGGGTGGCGAAGAGCGAGCGGGAGGTCGAGGGCGTCTTCTTCCTCCGCGCCCGCACCGAGGGGAACGACGTCGGCTACGGCACGATCGCCGCGTGCGGCGATCATGCGTGCACGCTGCACTGGACGAAGAACGACGGCAGCGTGAAGAAGGGCGATCTGCTCCTCCTCGACGCGGGCGTCGAGCTGGCCACGCTCTACACCGCCGACATCACGCGGACGTTGCCGGTGTCGGGCCGCTTCTCCCGCGAGCAGAGGCTCGTGTACGAGCTGGTGCTCGAGGCGCAGCGCGCCGGGTTCGCCGCGGTGCGCCCCGGGAACGACTTCCTGGAGCCGAACAAGGCCGCCATGAAGGTCCTCACCGAGGGGCTCGTACGCCTCGGCGTCCTGCGCTGCTCCGTGGAGGAGGCGCTCGAGCCGGAGAAGCAATTCTACCGACGCTACACGCTGCACAACGTGAGCCACATGCTCGGCATGGACGTGCACGACTGCGCAAAGGCGCGTCAGGAGACGTACAAGTACGGCACGCGCGTCGCGGGCATGCTGCTCACCGTCGAGCCGGGGCTCTACTTCCAGCGGGACGACCTGACCGTGCCCGAGCGCTTCCGCGGCATCGGGGTCCGCATCGAGGACGACGTGCTCGTGACGCGCAGCGGCTGCAGGATCCTGTCCGACCGCATCCCGCGCGAGACGCGTGACGTGGAGGCGTGGATGCGGAGGGTGTGGGGGCGCAAGCCTGCGTGACCGCGCCCACCCGCTCACGCCTGCGTCACGAGCTCGGCGGGGAGGTGGGCCGTCTCGTTGTAGGAGACGAGGCGCAGCGACCCGCGGGGCAGCACGATCACCCGTGAGATCCCGCAGTGGCTCGCGACGAAGCGCGTCCACGCACGCGTGCGTATGGCGAGCACGCGCGTCATGAAGAAGCGGATGAGGTTGGCGTGGCAGAACAGGATGTCCTTCCGCGGCCCCGGGCTCGGGGCGAAGAAGCGGTCCCACGCGCGCGCCATGCGGCGAATGTCCTTCTCGACCTGCTCCGGCGAGACCGCGCTCGCCCGGAGGGTCGTCGGTGCGCCCTCGACGAGCAGCGGCGTCGTCCTGTGCCGCATCTCGAGCGGGGCGCAGACGATCTCGGCCGTCTGTCGCGCGCGCAGCATGGTGCTCGACCAGGCGCTGTCGAAGGTCTCGGTGGCGAGGTGCCGCGCGGTCGCGTCCGCCTGGAGGCGACCCCGCGCCGTGAGGCCGAACATACCCGTCTCGTCGGTGTCGTACTCGCCGTGGCGTACGAGCACCAGGGTGCGGAAGTTCAAGCGCCGACCTCCTCGCGTGCCCGATGGTGAGCCATCCCGGAGACGCTCCTAGCCCGCGGGACCCCCGCGCGTCCACGTCGAAGTGGTGGTAAGGAGACAGGCTCCGGCGCCGCAACCCAACCGGCTCGAGACCAGCCAGCACATCAGGGCCTCGCGTGACCCAGACCGACACGAAGCACAAGAAGATCCGGTTCGATCCGAAGGACACGGGCATGCCCCTGATCGAGATCGTGGGCCGGCGGTTCTCCCCGTACGACGACGTCTACCACTTCATCATCACGCGCACGTGGCGTGGCTTCTTCGGCCTCGTGGCCGCGACCTTCGTGGCCGTGAACACGGTGTTCGCGTGCCTGTACCTCGCGCAGCCGGGGGCGATCGACCACGTCGACAGCTTCGAGGCGGCGTTCTTCTTCAGCGTGCAGACCCTCGGCACCATCGGCTACGGCGCGATGGCGCCCGTGACCCGCTACGGGCACCTGGTGGTGAGCGCCGAGGCGCTCGTCGGCCTCCTCTTCACGGCGATGGTCACGGGGCTCACGTTCGCGAAGTTCGCCCGACCCACGGCGCGGATCCTCTTCTCGCGCCGGCCCGTCATCGCCAAACGGAACGGCGTGCCGCACCTCATGATCCGGCTCGCCAACTGGCGCCACAACCTCGTGGCCGAGGCGCAGGCCCGGGTGATCCTCATGACCATGGAGCGGACGACCGAGGGCGAGACGATGCGCCGCGCCACCGACCTCCGCCTCGTCCGGGACACGACCGCGCTCTTCGTGCTCACCTGGACGGTGATGCACGAGATCGACGCCTCGAGCCCCCTCCACGGCCCCGGCGCGATGGATGCGCTGAAGGCCAAGGACGCCGAGATCTTCCTCTCGCTCTCGGGTGTCGACGAGACGCTGGCCGCCAACATCCACGGGCGCCACCGCTACAGGCTCGAGGACGTCGCGGTCGGCGCCCGCTTCGCGGACGTGGTGACGACCTTGCCCGACGGGCGCCGGCAGCTCGATTACAGCGCCTTCCACGACATCATCCCGGAGACGGAGTAGACAGGAGCCGCGATGCGCACCACCCCCGCCCTCGCCCCGCGCGAGATCACCTTCCGCACCCTCGACGTGGGCGAGGTCCGCCTCCACGTCGCGTGCGCCGGCCCGGACGACGCGAAGAAGACCGTCGTCCTCCTGCACGGATTCCCCGAGTTCTGGGCTTCCTGGCGCCACCAGATCCAGGCGCTCGCGGCCGCCGGCTTCCGGGTCTTCGCGCCCGATCTGCGCGGGTACGGGAAGAGCGACAAGCCCGAGGGCGTCGAGGCCTACGCGATCCGGCACCTGGTGGGGGACGTCGCCGGCCTGCTCCGCGCCGTGGGCGCCGAGAAGGTCTTCCTCGCGGCCCACGACTGGGGCGGCGAGATCGCCTGGCGCTTCACCATGGCGCACCCCGACCGCGTGGAGCGGCTGTGCGTCCTCAACATCCCGCACCCGGTGATGCTGATGCGCGGGCTTCGCACGGCGAGGCAGCTCCGGAAGAGCTGGTACATGTTCTTCTTCCAGTTCCCCGCGCTCGCGGAGCGCCTGCTCGCGAAGGGCGACTTCGCCTTCCTGCGCAGGATCTTCGAGGCGGACGGCTTCACGCGGCAGGAGATCGAGCCCTACGTGGAGGCGTTCAGGAACCCGGGCGCGCTCACCTCCGCCCTCAACTACTACCGGGCGGCAGGCCGCGCGCTCCTGTCCCGAGATCGACCGACGCTCGCCCGGATCGAGTGCCCCGTCCTCGTCCTCTGGGGCAAGAAGGACCGCGCCCTCGGGTACGAGATGGCCGTGCCGCCCGAGCGCTGGGTTCCCAACGCGCGCGTGCAGTTCTTCGAGAACGCGAGCCACTGGCTGGCCCACGACGAGCCCGAGCGCGTCAGCGAGCACCTCGTCGAGTTCTTCCGACCTTCCTGACGCAGGGAAGCGCCGGCGACACGGGGAGCGCCAGAGGCGCCCGTGAGCCCCCTCGCTACTTCTTGGCGCCCTGGAGGACCATGAGGTGGAACTTCCCGAACTCGGCCTGGCCGAGCGTGAAGAGCACCTCGACGAGCAGACGGTAGGGCGTGCCCGCGTCGGCGATGATCTTCGCCTCGCTCGAGCCCGCGTCCTTGCCGAGCGCCGCGCGGATGACGCGGTCCTTCTCGCGCCAGCTCTGGAGCGCGTTGGCCAGCGGGACGATGTAGAGATCGTTCGCGCCGCTGCGCTTGTACTTGCCCTCGACGCCGTGCGTCGCGTCGGACGGGACCGCGCAGACGACCGCGTCGTCCACCACGATCGTGCTCTTCGACACGAGGACGGCGAGGCCGTCCTCCGTGGCCTCCGACGTGAGCGACGACTTCGGCATCGTGAGGTCGGCCGACTGCGGGAGCGACGCCGTCGACGCGGCCATGCTCTTCAGCAGGAAGACGAGGATGATCGTCATCATGTCGAGCATCGCCGTGATGTTCAGGAAGTTGATCTCCGGCTCGTGCTTCCTGCGGTTGATCTCGCGACGAAGCTCGCGCTTCATGATCGCCATGCTGGCAGGCTTCGCGCGCGGCGGCATGCCCATGGGGGGACCGCCGCCCGGAGGAGCGCCGACGCCCCCCTGGGGCGGTCCGAACGGTGGCTGGGGAGGCACGTTCATCGGATCCCTCTTCTACCGTGCCAGTCCGAAGTTGACCTCGGGGAACAGCTTCTTGCCCTCCTCGTCCTTGCGGAGAGCGTCGATGGCGCTGATCACGTCCTGGTACTTGATCTGCGGGTTGGCGCTGATGGTCACCGCCGTCTCGTCGGCGAACTCCGGGGCGAGGTGCTTCAGCTTGCGCCCGCACACGGTGAGCTGCGCGTAGTCGTACTCGCCGTTCACCTTCGGGATCGCGAGGCCGGGGCCGGTGTCGCTGCAGCCCGGCGCGATGTTGCCGCCGCGCGCCTTCACGCTGAAGCCCTCGGGCACGATGATGACCGTCAGGCCGAGGGTCGGGGTCGTGGGCGGTCGCCCCGCCCCACCGGCGCGAGGAGGAAACGTGTCGATCGCGGCCGTGAACGTCACGGTGACGGTGGCGAGCACGAACATCAGCACGTTCATGATGATGTCGAGGAACGGGACGATGTTGAGCTCCCCACCCTCCTCGTCAGGCGCGAGCTCCTTCGGCTCGGACAGCCGTCGGATCTTGGCCCGCTGCTGCGCGCTCAGCTTCTCGGGTTGCTTCTGGGCGGCCATCCGTCCGCTCAGTACCCGCCGGGCCGCGTCTGGATCGTGAGGAGGTTGAACACGCGCTCCATCGTGGCGTCGAGGTCGTGCTGGATGTTCTTCGCACGCTGGTGGAGGATCAGGTGCGCGACCATGCACATGACGGCGATGCCGAGGCCGAGCGCCGTGTTGTACATGGCCTCCGCGATGCCGTTGGCGAGGATGCGCTGCCGGTCGGCGGCCGAGAGGCCTTGCTGGGCGACGGCACCGAAGGTGTGGATGAGGCCGAGCACGGTGCCGAGGAGGCCGACGAGCGTGGCGATGTTCGCGAGCGACCAGAGCGCGCCGACCCGCTTCTCGACGTAGGGCTTCAGCTCGCCGATCTTCTCGCTCATCGCGGCATCGATCTCGTCCGGGCCCTTGTTGGCTTGGGTGAGACCCGCCTTCACGAGCTGGAGCGTGGGGTAGTCCCCCGCGTCGCAGAGCTTGATCGCCCGGTCGATGTTGCCCGCGACGACCAGCTTCTTGATCTGGGCGAAGAACTCCTTGGAGTTCACGCGGTACTTCGAGAGCTGGAAGTAGATGCGCTCGACGATCATGGCGACGACGACCGCGCTCACGACGAGGTTGATCGACAGGAAGGTCGGGTTCTCCTTGAACGCCTCCATCAAGCCGCCGCCGCTGCCACCTGCTCCGCTCGCCACGGCTGCCCCCGCGCTCAGAAGTGCCACGAACATTCCGCCGCTCCTTTTTCTTGAGTGAACCCGAGTGAAACGTGCCGTCTCAGAGAGCGCCCAGAGTAGCCGGCGCCCGTGCCGCTGTGCAAATCAGTGGGTCGTTCGAGGCGACCCAGAGCCTGACGCGAGGCCACGATAGCGGGAGGCGATCGCGCAAGTCAATGGTGCCGCGCCGCTCCCGTGATCGGACCGCGCATCGTCCGCGGGTGACCCCTTTCGTCGCGTGCGCGGAGGGCAGCGGAGCACCGTCCGCCCCCTCGCACCTGGAACATGAGGAACGAAAGATACAGTGACAGCGTAACTACTCTAAGGTGCTGTAACTGTAAAACTTTACCGGGGTGTGAACGACGTCGACGGCCCAGAAATCACCCAAACTCTATTGACGGATCGAGGGTCGAACCGTCATCCTTCGACCGGTCGGCGCGTCGACCAGACGCGTGGACGACAAAGACGCTCATCGCTCTCGGGACCGCCGCTCGGCACCGAAACCCACGCGCCAAAAAAACGCGACCGCGCTTGCACCCTTGAGCCTCACTCGGATAACGTCCCGCGCCTGACGCTAGGGCAGAGCGCGCGCAGCGAACCACGCGAACCACCAGAAGGAAGAGACCGGAGGATCACGCAAATGGCCAGTATCTGGAAGCACTTCAAGGACGGCGGATGGGGCATGTACCTCATCCTTTTCTGGTCGGTCATCACGATCGGCATCATCATCGAGCGCGCCCTCTACCTCTTCGGGTCGTCCATCAACAAGGACGTGTTCCTCGCGACGATGCAGAAGTGCATCCTCGCAGGAGACGTGGCACGCGCCGTCAAGATGTGCTCCGCGGCCAACGCTCCGCTCGCGCGCATCGTGCAGGCGGGCCTCGTCAAGGTGAACCGCCCCGACGAGGAGGTGCAGGCCGCGATGGACGAGGCCGCGCTCCGCGAGCTCCCGAAGATCGTCAAGCGCACGGGCTTCCTCGCGCTCATGGCGAACCTGTCGATGCTCTCGGGCCTCCTCGGCACTGTGTCCGGGCTGATCACGAGCTTCGGCGCCGTCTCCGGCGAGTCGGTCGACCCGAGCCAGAAGGCACGCATCCTCGCGGAGGGCATCTCCGAGGCGATGAACTGCACGGCGTTCGGGCTCATCATCGCCCTCATCGGCCTCGTCGGGTACGCCGTGCTCAACGGCAAGACGCAGACCCTCGAGGACGACATCAACGAGGCGAGCGTCCAGGTGCTCAACCTCGTCGTCTCCAACCGGCAGAAGGTGAACCTGACGAACCTCGGCTAGGAGCGAGGTTCTTCGTTCCCTGATCGCGAGGGCGCTCCTTGGCTCCCTCGCGACCTGCGAGTCAGCGTCCTTGGTCGTTAGGTCGGCGAATCGAGCTCTGATGGAGTGGTGAAGAGATGGCAGGCGTAAACGTAGAGAGCGGCGGGCACGGTGGCAGGCGCTCGGTCGACTCGGAGATCAACATGATCCCGATGATCGACCTGCTGATGGTGACCATCTCGTTTCTCCTCATCACGGCGGTCTGGTCCCACATGGCGCGCATCAACGCCGACGCGCAGGTGCCCGGCCCCCCGAGGCCGGACGAGCCCATCGAGAAGACGGAGCCCGAGAAGGTGCTCCACGTCGAGATGCGGTCGCCCGAGAAGTTCGTGCTCATCTGGAAGCAGGGCGCGCAGACCATCACCACCATCGACGTGCCCCGCAAGGACAAGCTCGAGGTCACGAACGGCTTCAAGGAGATCCGCTACCCCGAGCTCGCGGCGAAGATCGAGAGCGAGTGGAAGAGCGTGGGCTCCCACCGCGCCGGGTCCGACAAGAAGTTCGACCAGGCCATCCTCCACACCGACAACGAGACCCAGTACGTCTACGTGATCGGCGTCATCGACGCGATCTATCACCCGAAGCGCGACTTCGATCTCAAGGGCCGCCCCGAGAAGGTCCCCGCCTTCAACGTCACCTTCTCCGTCAACTGAGGACACCATGGCGATCTCGGAACCCGGCCGACGCTTGATGCACGACGTCCAGCTCAAGTTCGTCCAGAAAAAGGTCAAGGGCGGCGGGGGGCACGGCGTGAACGCCAGCCTCTCGCTCACCAGCATGATCGACTTCCTCGTCGTGACCGTCGTCTTCCTCCTGATGACGTTCAGCGCCTCCGGCGAGACGCCCGCGCCGGCCGGCATGCACATGCCCAAGGCCGAGAACACGCTCGACATGATCGACGCGCCCATCGTGTCCATCAACGGCAGCCAGATCCTGGTCGACGGCACCGCCGCAGGGAACACGCGCGCCATCGAGGACTCGAAGCGGCTCCAGCGGATCGACGAGCTGTTCAACATGCTGAAGGGCAAGCGGGAGGTCTGGAAGCAGCTGCACCCGGGCAAGGACTTCCCCGGCGTCGTCGTCCTCCAGATCGACCAGGACGTTCCCGCCGTGGTCGTGAAGAGCGCGTTCCAGACGGCCGCGTTCGCCGGCTTCCCGAACGTCAGCTTCATGGTCAACTCGATCCCGAAGTCGGGCACGGGCGGCGCCAAAGCCGAGTAGTCAGCCGTCGTGCGACCGAAGCCGGGGTTGCAGTCGGTCCACGAAGCGCGCGCGCAACGCAAGCGATCGAAGTACGGGCGCCCGGGCCCCAACGCCCTCCTCGTCGGCATCGGGGGGCTCGTGCTCGTGCTGCTCGGGTACTGGTTCTTCGCGCAGCGCAGCCTGAAGAGCGCACAGCAGGCGCTGCTCGCGCAGCAGCGCGCCGTGAACGCGACCGTGGGCGCGGAGTGGTTTCCGCTGCGGGACAGGATCGAGGCGCTCACGGTCGAGGCCGGCGGCGCGTACCCGGGTGACCTCGTGGATCCGGCCACCGCGAGGTGGGACTTCCGATCGGCGCCCGGGATCTACCTCCGCCTGAGGGTCGAGGGTGCGAAGGACGTCGCGTCCGTCCGGAGGGCCGCCCAGGACTCGCTGCGCGACGGCTTCACGGCCTGCCTGCTCCGGGAGCCCAACAACCCGCTCGCCCGGGGCGAGCCCGACGCGGGGGCGTTCTCGGAGCACCCCTGGAACCTTCGGCAGGCTTACCGCGCCACGCGGGTGATGACCGACGAGTGGGCGAACGAGGTCACCGCGTCGGGGGACGAGCTCCGCCTCCGCGTGTTCGTGCAGCAGTACGAGAAGGCGAAGGCGAGCGAGATCCCGCTCGCGATCGACATCATGCGGCGCTCGCAGTTCTTCCTCCTGGTCCTCGACGAGGACGCCGACGAGGCGCGCGCGCTGTCGGACGGCGGCGTCATCACGCCGGAGACGCTCCAGCTCGTGCCGCACTTCTCGCGCGTGTTCATCGTCGATCTTCGCGCAGGGAAGACCGTCGTGCGCCTCCGCCGGAAGGGGACCGGCGAGAAGGTGCTCTCCGGAGCCATCGTGGACCCCGAGACGCGCGACGCGGTCACGAGGCAGGTGAACAACTGCGCGCTGGCGCGGAGCGTCTGGATGGAGATCGCGCCGCCGACACGACGCGACGCCGTCGGCGACGCGGGCGTCGAGGGTGGGAGCCTGGCGCGCTAGCCCCAATGCCGTTCGGTTAGGCGCGATCCAGCGCAAGAGAAGGGGTGCCCCCACTCGCCGCGCTACGCGCGTCGGTCTCCCCCAAATCGCGCGCTACGCGCGCTCAGGGGGAGACGAAGAGGTTCCGGGATGCCAGGGAGGAGCGCGCGTGCTCCGCGCAGACCTCACCCTCCCGGCCTCCCTCTCCCTGA
>SXGT01412755.1_pt1 | contig 21372 bp, 20 predicted proteins | sample 3176221 | NCBI WGS metagenome assembly SXGT01 (sample SAMN11356862, study PRJNA531348) | freshwater metagenome | isolation source: freshwater sample F1-120 | place: China: Fuxian Lake, Yuxi | collected 2017-12-25
TACCCGGGGATTTAGCGACCAATATTCCGTTGGATTGCCTGTTAGAAAATATGGATATTGATATCGATTTTTATTATGTGACGGCGGGCGAGCAACCTCTGAGTGTAGAGGTGCCGGAGCATGACGTACTCATTGTCGCAATTAGTGAGTTTGATGGAACGCATGCGACTTTGGAGGCGTTAGTTGCCGCCTTGGCGGCATGGCCAAAACCGGTGATCAATTGGCCACAGTATATTCCCAACACCCGCCGCAATACGGCGAGTCAACGTTTACAAAATATTCCAGGTTTGTATATCCCGACCACCTTGCAGGCGAGTCGCAGCGAATTATTAGCGATCGCTAGGGAAGAGCTAAAATTAGCGGTGAATTTTCCTGATTGCGAATTTCCGGTGATTGTGCGCCCGGTGGGCTCACATGCAGGCGTGAATTTAGAGAAGATTGAGCATGCCGTCGCTTTGGCGGATTATTTAGCACGCGTGCCAGCAGAGGCTTTTTTTATTGCGCGCTTTATCGATTATAGTGGTGCTGATGGCTTATTCCGTAAATTCAGGATTGTGTTAATTGACGGGCAACCTTTTGCAAGTCATATGGCTATTTCGGCACATTGGATGATTCATTACGTCAATGCGGGGATGTATGAAGATGCCGATAAGCGTTTAGAAGAAGCGGCATTTATGGAGCATTTCGCGGAGTTTGCCCAACGGCATCATACGGCTTTACAAGCAATATACCAACAAACGCAATTAGATTATTTATGTATTGATTGTGCGGAAACTCCAGCAGGGGAGTTATTTGTTTTTGAAATTGATCATGCCATGGTTGTGCATGCCATGGACCCTGTAGATATGTTTCCCTATAAACAACGCCATATTCAAAAAGCCAAAGACGCATTTCGTGCTTATTTGGAGCGCTTGATCACGGCAGCAAAGTAAAGTTGTTGACTGCCCCACATGCTTAACCCACGCAATAGTTTAAATTTTTCAGGTGGTCCGGGAGTTTTGCCCGAGTCGGTGCTGTTACAGGTTCAGCAAGCCATCAGTGCGGTGCCCGAGGTGGGATTATCGATTTTGGGGATTAGTCATCGCTCTGACTGGTTTGCTGCGGTGGTGGCAGAGCTTGAAGACAATATTCGTCGCTTATTGGGATTATCGTCGGAGTATAGTGTCTTGTTCTTGCAAGGTGGCGCGACGCAGCAATTCTCAATGATCCCTATGACTTTTTTACATGGAAAATCTCAGCCAGCAGAGTATTTACATACCGGGTATTGGAGTGGAAAAACCTTGCCTGAGGCTCGCCGTGAGGGGTCGATCAAGGTGTTATGGAGTGGTGCTGACACCGGATTTAAACGGCTACCGCGCAATGATGAGCTGGAGTTTTCGCCTGAGGCGCCGTATTTGCATTATATTTCCAATGAAACCGTGGAGGGCTTGCAATTTCAACGCGTGCTAGGGCGCGAGGATGTACCGCGCATCTGCGATATGTCATCTGATTTTCTCTCTAAACCCTGTCAGGCTGAGCGCTTTGCATTGATTTATGCGCATGCACAAAAGAATGTCGGCCCCGCAGGAGTGACGGTAGTGATCATGCGTCAGTCCTTGCTAAATTATGCGCGTACTGATTTACCCGGTTTTTTAGATTATCGTACGCAAATGCAAGCGCATTCAATTTATAACACGCCGCCCGTCTTTGCAATGTATGTGGTTTTGTTAGTGACCCGGTGGTTACTGCATGAAATCGGAGGGGTGGCAAATATGGCTCACCTGAATCAACAAAAAGCACAATTGCTGTATCGATTGTTAGATAATAGTGATGGTTTTTACCGTGCGCACGCAGAAACGCCAGATCGTTCGCTAATGAATGTCTGTTTTAATTTGCCTAATCTTGAAACTGAAACGCGTTTTTTGCAGGCAGCGTCAGCCGCTGGTTTCTCGGGTCTCAAGGGGCATCGTGCAGTCGGAGGTATTCGGGCTTCTATTTACAATGCTTTGACGCTCCCGGCCGTGGAAAAACTATGCGAGTTTATGGATGCGTTTCAGCGTCTATAAGTTTTTCAGCGATTTACTTAAGAGTGAGAGGATTATATGTTAGCAATTAATCAACCAGCACCCATGTTCAGATCTAAAAATCAACATCAGCAAGAGGTGCGGCTTACCGATTTTTTGGACGAGAAAAATATTGTTTTATACTTTTATCCTAAAGATGACACCCCGGGTTGTACCATCGAAGCGAATGATTTTACACAATTAGCAGATGAGTTTGCCGCCTTAGATACGGTTGTTATTGGGGTCAGCAAAGACTCGTGTGCCAGCCATGTCGATTTTATTAGTAAATATGGGCTTAAATTGGATTTGCTGGCGGATGTGAATGGTGATCTGTGCGAAAGCTATGGAGTTTGGCGGGAACGGGAAAAAAATGGCGTGAAAAGTATGGCTATACTCCGCTCGACTTTTATTATAAATAAAGAGGGGGTCTTGGTTGAGGTGGGCTATGGGGTCAATCATGAAGGCCATGCGGCGGAAATTTTAGAAAAAGTTAAAGCGCTCACTGCGGCCCCTGCAGAAGCAGAAGCGGAATAATTCTGAGCAAAATCTTTTGTAGGGTAAACCTGCGGGCAGTTGAATTATAGGTATTCGAATTCAACTGGCTAAAGCGGTTTGCCCTGCAAGTCAGCTCTAGTTGTTGTTAACGAAGTTCAGCTAACAAATTTTGCATTATCCGTTCTGCTTGCGATAAATAGCCACTACCGAATAAATTAAGATGGTTAAGGATATGGTAGAGGTTATAGAGTTGCTTGCGCGTCTTATACCCAGGGTCCAGCGGCAAGCAATGCTGATAGGCCGCATAAAATTCTGGCCCAAATCCACCAAATAACTCAGTCATGGCAATATCGGTTTCACGGTCGCCATAATAACTAGCGGGATCAAAAATGACTGGTAGTCCGTTAGCATCTGCAGCCGCATTTCCGCCCCATAAATCCCCATGCAATAAAGACGCTTGTACTGCGTAGCCTTGAAAGAATTGAGGTAAGACTTGTGCTAAGTGCGCTCCCAGCTCTGGTAATTTTCCACGATAACCTTGCTGTTGCGCTAATTGCAGTTGGTGTTCTAAGCGATTTTGCTGCCAGAAACTGATCCAGTCTGCTATGGGGGTATTGATTTGCGGCGTGCTACCCAACGTGTTGTCTTGGTGCCAACCAAAAAACGCTTGCGGCCGTTGGTGTAACTTGGCTAATTGTTCGCCTAAAAGTTGTTCGGCCTGACGATTTTTAGCTTGCAAGTGGATGTATTCCAAGACTAAAAATGCCTGCGTTGCAGTCTGGCCGCAACAAATGGGGCGTGGTACCCGCACGCTATGGCTGTCCGCTAACTCCAAAAGTGCTTCACGTTCAGCGTGAAACATACTGCTTAAATCCAGCCGATTAATTTTGACAAAATAGCGTTGCTCTTGACTGGCAATGCAATAGGCTTGATTGATATCTCCCCCGCTAAGGGATTGAACAGCGTGTATTTTAAAAGGCTTGCCCAGCGCATCCGCGATTTGCGCGGCAATGTTGTCAAAGTCTGGCACAAGTAACCTCAAACAACGCGTTTTCTTTTTCCTGGAATTTTAAGTTGCTGTCCACGCACCAGATTCGGATTACGGTTAAGTCTGTTGACCGACATCAGTTCATCAATACTAATCTGATATTGTTTAGCAACGGAAGCCAGGGTTTCTCCTTTGTCTAGACGATGGATTTTGGTTGATGCTTCGGTCGCTGCAATCGCTATCGCAGGATTTTTTTGCGCTTGCGGGCTATGTTTAGGAGAACTTACTAGCCCTGGATTTACTGGTTGTCGTGCACTCGCGACAGCTAACGCGGGTTTGGCAGGCGTAGACACGGATGGGGTCAAAGCTTGTGTGATTGCAGTTAACTTAGTCTTTTCAGAAGGAAGTGCAGTGCGGTCAATATCTAATGTTAAAAAAGGTAAGCTCGGATTTTGCCAGTCTGGGGTACTTAAAGCGTGAGTCTGAGTTGCAATACTTGAAGGTATTTTTGCTATTTGAGTATTTAAATTAGCCAGCAAATCCAAGCGTTGGCGTAATTGCGCGGCATTACTGCCGGGTAGCAAAAATGTGTAGCTAGAGGCGTCACTTAATTTAGCGTTGATATAGCCAGGATTTAAAATGTTGAAATGTTCCAGACTAATGTTTGCTAATTCAGCTACTGCTTGTACGCTTTTGTTAGTCAGGTTTTTGACATCGAATTCACGCTCAATTTTTACCTGTACAAAGTAAGGCTCATTTCTCAGGTAATTTAATTTGAGGTTGTACGCGCTAGGATTATTAAATAGCGTTGCTAATGCGAGTAGGCGCGGTACATAATCTTCGGTTTCATCAGGTAAATTCAACGACCAATAATCGGTGGGTAAATTATTAGCTTTGTTTTGCGCTATGGCATCGTCAATTCTGCCGGGGCCACAGTTATAGGCGGCAATCGCTAGTAACCAATCACCATTGTAATATTGCCGCAGAAAACTTAAGTAGCGCATTGCCGCAGTAGTAGACGCTGCAATATCCATGCGTTCATCATAAAACTCAGTTTGTTTTAGATTATATTCTTCCCCAGTGCTGGGAATAAATTGCCACAGCCCAGCTGCGCTTTTAGGAGATAGCGCCGTGGGTTGATAACTGCTTTCAACGATGGGCAATAATGCCAGTTCCGTGGGTAAGTTATATTTTTTCAGGTTTTCGACAATATGAAAGAGGTAGGGGCGAGCGCGTTCTGCAACTTGACGGACATACTCTACCTGTTGGCTGTAGCGCTGCACAAAATTGTTTACCCGTGCATAATTGGCGGCTTGTTTAGCTAACTGATCTATTTCTTCATTGGAAAGCTTGGGTGTGGTAGTGGCGGCCGTTGAATCAGATGCATTTTGTAATTCTGCGGGGACAGTTTTAGTATTTTGCAGGCAAGGAGCATCGCTAGTTATCTCCAGCTCTTCCTTGTTCAGCGCGTAGGAATCATCAGTCACAATGCGTTCTTGGATGCGGGATTTTACGCGGTGATCTTGTAAACCCGAATTAAATTCAATACGGGTGTGCACGCGTTTAACGACTGTTTTGCTTGAGCTATCGGAGCTGACGGCAACTTTTTTGATACAGCTGTCCGAACTTTTTTCATGTATAGGTTGCTGTTGCGCTAATGTTGCTTGGGCGTACTTGGCTTCCAATGCTTCAGAATTGGTATTTTCAAACTCAGAGAATTCGTCAGCGTCTTTATGTGCTTGGGACTGTTTAGTTGCTGTGGGTTGCTCTGGGATACTGGATTTAGAGGCATCGGCTAATTTACTGCTTGCATGACTATCGGTGGAATTAGCGGATACCTCAGGTTTTTCTTCAACTTGAGGCAATATGACGGCTGTGGGTTGGGGTAAACGCATACCTGCGCGGACTCGGTCCCAGACATCAATAGGTACAACTTTGTTGCGAGCGGCTTTTTTGCCATGTAATTTGACAACGCTATGGGAGGTTTTGTGTTGTAGCTTAGATGCTGCTACTGAGTTGTTAGCGTGCGTTAGTAAACATAAATTGATGACGCTGCAGGTAATATAAGTCAAGAATCGCATGGGTTACCTTCTTGGTTGTTTGGGCTGTTAAACAGCAAGCTGAAATAAATAAAGAGAGTCGCTTGGTAAAGCGCTTAGAAGCGAGCATTGATATATGAGGGCTATACGCAGTTTTGCTATTTTTTTCATTGGGTTGAGCTAAGTTTTTTTAAATCGTACAACTTATTATGCAATAAAAGCTTAATGGTCACAAAATAAACTTCCATTTTTGCGTACGCACTTCTGGCGAAAATATCGTTGAATAGCTTGGTTTATTGCGGTTGTAACCCATAAATAGCTTATGAAAAACCAGCAATTTTTAGGTCTGTTGCACCAGCAACAGTTGCCGAAAAATGCGTGCAAATCGCATTAATTGCCTAGTTTTACTCTGGGTTTTTATTGCAAGAAGTCCTTAATGTACAAAGAAGTTTCGCAAATTCGGCTTTGAGGATCGGGTGTGAAATTCCCGAAAAATACATGCTTCAGCTTAAGCTAAGCAAAATAGCGGGGTGTACTGTAGTTTTTGAAAACACCTAGGTATAAAAAAGGCTCGCTGTGACCAGCGAGCCTTTGGATCTAATGCTCGGGATTGAGATTAGTTAGAGCCCCAGACCAATTCAACGCGACGGTTTCTTGATCTGCCTTCTTCAGTGGTATTGTCAGCAATCGGATGACTTTCACCATAGCCTTTTGCATAAAGTCTATTGGTAACGCCTCTCGCTTTTAGGTATTTAACTACCGCTTGTGAACGACGTTGTGAAAGTTTTAGGTTGTAAGCGTCAGACGCTTCGCTACTGGTATGACCTTGAACTTCAATATCATTTTTTTGTGGATATTTCATCAAGTCAGTGGCTACTTTATCTAAGACCAATTTTGCTGGAACGGTGAGTTCAGCTGAATCCAAGCGGAATTGTACGCCTTTTAATTCCAATCTGATTGGACAGCCCTGTGCATCAACTTCACTACCAGCCAGTGTGCCTGGGCATTGGTCGTTACAATTGTTTACGCCGTCGCCATCTGCATCTTGCGTAGAGCAATCATCCACACGCGCAGGAGCAGGTTCTACTACATGCGCAGGTTCCATTTGTGGTTCAGCAGGTGCTTTGCTATGGGGTTTAGGACCGAAAGGAATTTCGAAACCAACATTCACTGTCATATCGTGAAATTCATCCGTTCCTGGCTGCACATGGGCATTTAGATTGTTGCTGTAACGATAGCGAACATCACTGCGCAACAATAAATTGTCATGTAATTCATAGCTAAAGCCTACGCCCGCCTCGCCAATCAGACCAGCGCCACAATCCGCAGATACGCAGCTATTCATGCCACCTAAACCGATGACGGTGTACGGTGAAAATGTAGAGCGTTGAAAATAATATTGCACATCAGCTGTACCACCGCTAAGACTCCATAAGCCATTACCACCGTTAAATTCTTGATGGAAGCCTTTGAGCTCAACGTTGAAATGCTTGTCGATGATTTTTCCAATACCCAAGCCACCGCCCCAGCCATCACTTGAGTTGCGATCGCCACCTGTTCTGACAAAGCTGCCGAAGGGGGAAACATACCAGCGATTATCCTGGAATTCAGCTGCTTGAGCCAATGGCAGGACACTCACACTTGTCAGTGTAGCAAGAGCAAGTAGGTGTTTTTTTAGCATAGTGTTATCCTTTCAAATAGGGAAAATTAGAACAAAAACTCAAAAAATATAACTTAACCAAATTGCTAGAGTGCTGATAATAACACAAAGTTAACAAGATCAAATGGTTACTGCAATAAAGTTATATTTATGGTGTTATTTTAATCGTAGCTTGTCTGTAAATGAAGTGTTTTTTTTTATTTTGATTGTTAAACAGGTTGAAAAGCCATGCAAAATTTTCCAATAAATTTCTATACGGCAGACCAGATTCGCAGCATAGAGCAACGGTTAATCGATGAAAATGTGGCTTCTGGTTTTGAACTGATGACGCGTGCTGGAGCGGCGGTGGTTGCCTGCTTACGTCGTAAGTCACTGCTTGGGCTGCGTGGTGTCGTGTTTTGCGGTTCGGGAAATAACGCGGGTGATGGGCTGGTGATAGCCACTAAGCTCAGTACAGAGGGGGGGGGAGGAGTGACGGTGTTTTTGCTACAAGCGCCAGAACTTTTTCACGGAGATGCGTTAACCGCGTATCAAAAATTTTTGGAAGCAGGTGGGGAAATAGCGCTTTTTAATGGTCAAGCATTGCCAGATTGCGATTTTATTGTTGATGCACTGTTAGGCACGGGTATAAGTCGCCCAGTTTCCGGGCTTTACCTCGCTGCGATAGAAAGGATAAATCAGGTAGACGTTCCGGTATTTGCTGTGGATGTGCCCTCTGGAATTCATGCTGATACCGGTAAAGTGATGTTCGCCGCAGTGCATGCAACGTATACCATCAGCTTTATCGGGGCAAAGCAGGGCTTGTCTACTGGTGATGCTCCAGATTATGTGGGTGAGTTAGACGTTGCGGAGCTTGGAACGCCTAAACATTATTTTGCACAAATTGCAGCAAGTGCTAAGCAGGTAGCGTATCAGCCGTTACCCAAGCGTTCGCGCTGTGCACATAAGGGGAGTCATGGGCATGTCCTGATTATCGGGGGTGCTTGCGGCTACTCGGGAGCTGCCGTGCTGGCTGCCACCGCTGCATTACGTGTTGGGAGTGGTTTAGTGAGTATTGCGACGCGCCCCGAGCATGCTGCGTTGCTTAATCTGCAACGTCCAGAATTAATGTGTCATGCGATTGCTGACACTGAGCAATTGCTGCCCTTGCTAGCCAGAGCAAGTGTTGTGGTTATTGGTCCAGGTCTGGGTCAAAGTGTCTGGGCGCAGGCATTGTTAACTATGGTGTTGGACATTGACAAGCCCGTAATTTTAGATGCCGATGCCTTAAATCTAATCGCGCAGGCTCCTAGTTTGCCAACGGTGAATGCAACGCGGGTATTTACGCCTCACCCTGGAGAAGCAGCCCGCTTACTTAATGTAACAACTGCAGACATTGAACAGGATAGATTTGCGGCAGTCCAGGCACTGCAGCAAAAATATGCCGGAAGTATAGTTTTAAAAGGTGCGGGCACCGTCATCCGGGATAATGAGGGTAGCCATGTGGTGACTGCGGGTAACCCGGGAATGGCAAGCGGTGGTATGGGGGATGTATTGTCCGGCGTGATTGCTGGGTTAATTGCCCAAGGAATTTATGGGGGTGCTGCTGTGCGACAGGGGGTATTGTTGCATGCGCTAGCTGGAGATTTAGCAGCAGAGCAAAATGGGGAGCGTGGGCTACTTGCCCATGATTTAATGCCTTATTTAAGAAAATTGGTCAATGCATGATAACGATAGAATTAGCAGATACCGAGGCTACAGAGAAGTTGGGCGCCCACCTTTTTCAGTGTTTGCCAACTCAATGTTTAGTTTTTTTGCACGGCGATTTAGGGATGGGCAAAACCACATTAGTGCGTGGTTTTTTACATGCCGCAGGACATGTCGGGGTAGTCAAAAGTCCGACCTATAATATAGTTGAAGAATACTCGGTGCAGGCCCGACAAGTTTTGCATTTTGATCTTTATCGTATCGTCGATCCTGAGGAACTCGAATGGTTGGGTATGCGCGATTATTTGGCACAAAATTGTTGTAGTTTTATTGAATGGCCAGTTCGAGGGGAAGGTTATCTGCCCCAGCCTGATATGGAGATTTATCTTCGACCCCAGTCTACTGGCAGAATCGCGGAGCTAATTCTGCTAAATGCTGAGTTGTTTAGTTCGGCTGCGGATGAAGCTGGAGGGATTAAATTGGAGGATTTTCAGCCCTAATCGGCTAACTCGCTGATTCAAAATGCGTCAAAAAATAAATTTTAAAAATAACATAGAGCGTGATAAAACAATAAGATATTGGTATAATTTAATCCTAAGTTTCATGATCTAATAAGGTGGTTTAAATGCGAAATATCGGTTCATGCCTAGGTGTAATCGGATTATTGAGTATCCCCGCGCTGAGTAGCGCACAATCCACTGTCGTAAATGCGCTTCGCTATTGGACGCAACCGCAAGAAGCGCGATTGGTGTTTGACGTTAGCGCCTTGCCTGAGCATAACATTTATATGTTGCAAAACCCACCGCGTTTGGTTGTAGATTTAAAAGCCACAAAATTAACGCATAAATTTGGTAAGCCCCCAACAAGCAACTTTTTTTTTAGCACTATCGAAACGGGCAGTTTTAATGATAACAATCTTCGCGTGGTCATTGAGTTAAAGAAAAATAGTCGTTTTAAAGATTTCTCGCTGCCACCTAATAAAGTGTATGGTAATCGGTTAGTGATTGATTTGGTTGAAACTAAAGATACTTCCATAGCACATGGACTCACTCCTGAACATGAAACACCCAAATTATCACCATCCGTAACCAGCCCGAAGTTGGCGAATACCGCCACGCCAACTAAAAATGCCCCAGTAGAGGCCTTAGCCAATGATAAATCTGCGGCCACGCTTTCTGAGGCAAGCCATGCAGTTCCCAAAGCCTTCGCCCAACGCAGTCCCCAGAAAAACGAGTCCACGACTGACCTGCATGAGAACTCTGTTAAAGCCTTAGCGGAGCCTACAAAATCAGTAATGTATGCGCCTAAAGCGTCGGCTAAAGAAATTATTGTGGCGATTGATGCGGGCCACGGTGGTGAAGATCCAGGGGCGCATGGCCCATCAGGCACGGAAGAAAAACGGGTAGTTTTAGCGATTGCACGTAAATTAGCTAACCTACTGAAAAAGCATCCGGGTATTACCCCGGTCATGGTGCGCGAAGGAGATTATTTTATAAAATTACGCAAACGTATCGATATTGCGCGTGAGGCAAAAGCGGATTTGTTTGTTTCTATTCATGCGGATGCCTATCGTGACGCCGATGTAAAAGGTGCTTCAGTTTTTACGCTATCAAGCAACGGAGCGTCAAGCGAAGCGGCACGCTGGTTAGCGGATAGTGAGAATGCCGCAGATTTGATTGGTGGCGTCAGTTTAGATGATAAAGATGATATGCTCGCTTCGGTGTTGTTGGATTTATCGCAAACGGCAACCCTAGAAGCCAGTAGTGATGTCGCACGCAAAGTCTTAACGCATTTTAAGCAGGTTAATCAACCCTTACATAAAACCTCGGTCCAAAAAGCGGGTTTTTTGGTGCTTAAGTCGCCCGATATTCCCTCCATTTTGGTGGAAACCGCTTTTATTTCCAACCCTTCTGAAGAAGCAAAATTGCGTAGTGAAACTCACCAAGAACAAATGGCAACTGCAATTTTTAAAGGAATTCTTGCCTATTTTAAGCAAAATGCGCCGACTGTTGCGCCGACGATGCGTGTTGCGAAACATGCTAACACACATCCTAAAGCAGTCACTCGGCATGCTGTTATTGCGGGTGAAACCTTGTCTGGTATTGCACAGCAGTATGGAATTACGACGCAGGAATTAAAATCTGCCAATGCCATGGAAGGTCGAAATGTAAAACCTGGTCAGTTATTACGGATTCCCGCGAATACTTGAGGGTAATTGTGTACAGCTGGGGTTTATTTAGTCACTTGCTAACAGTCAATTTAAATAACTCAGCTATACTAATACCTTGTGGTTAAGCTCGTGACATGGCGCACTTAGGTTTAACACATTCGTCTATTTTGAGTATATTTTGATGGAAGCACTTTATGACACAATATTCTAATGCGGATAGACCAGACTTGGATTGGAGTCAGGTTCGTGAGACAGTTAAACTTTTAACCATCTCGGTCACTCAAGTAGAAAATAGTTTGCATGTCAGCGGAAACAGCGTTGATACTTTGACCTCCTCATTTACGGGAATGGTAGATAATTTAGCTGCCATTGAACGCACCTTGCAGAGTATGGAAGATAACAATATCAAGACCGAAGCTCTTGAACATTGTGCTGCAACCAATCAAATGATTAATTCTTCCATTATCGCGTTTCAATTTTATGATCGTTTGCAGCAATGTTTGACGCATGTAACCCAATGTTTAAAAGGGTTATCTGAGTTAGTTGAAAAACCTGAACGACTCTACAATCCCGCCGAATGGTCAAGGTTGCAGCTAGATATTCGCAGCCGCTTTACCATGGAGTCGGAAAAGATCATGTTTGACGCGGTTCTAAGTGGCAAGTCCATTGCTGAAGCCTTAGCTTTAGCCTCTGAAGTGTCCAAATCAACAGTAGAAGACAATGAGGACGATATTGAATTATTTTAGATCATCGAGTTTACCTGCCAGCCGAGTTGTAACGGTTTTGGTGTTAGCTGTCCTGCAATTTGGTTGTGCTGAGAAGCCAATACGTAAAGAGCCAGCGCCAGTGCATCGGGGTAAAGCGCATGCCAAAGTAAAGCAAGCCCCAGCTGCGCCGAAAACCATTGAAGTGTTTAAATACCCTGAAGCAGCGGAAATTCAATTACAAGAGCCTGTGGCGCCTCCAAAACCTGCACTACCAACTGATATACCGAGTATTCAACCCGAAAATCCTCTGCCGATAACAACTCCTGAAGTGGGTGGGCAAACTTCAACGGTTCCAACATTAGTCCTGCCCGCGCCTGCTATGCCAGACGTGGTGATGAGTAATATGCCACCTGCAATTTTGGCCTTGGTGAACGAAGCCGATCAGAATGTGGCAACGGGGAACTTTGAGTCAGCGGCCGTGAAGATTGAGCGGGCATTACGTATTGATTCACGCAATGCAAAATTGACTTATAAACTGGCTAATATTCGTTTAAAACAAGAACAACCACGCTTAGCTGAGGATCTAGCCAAAAAAGCAGAATTACTCGCGGTGGGGGATCGTGAATTGAAGCGTCAATGCTGGTTATTAATCGCCCAGTGTAAGCGCCTACAAAATGATCTACCAGGGGCGTTACAAGCGGAAGTCAATGCTTCCCAGCTCTAGTTACAGATATTTTATTGCTTTAAATAAAAAAACTTCCAAGAATGTCTTCTTGGAAGTCTTTAATCTAAAACAAAACACACGTAAAAGCTAAGGCTCAATCCCATGTGAAATACCGAGTCCTAGTGCGTTTGCGCACTGGATTAACGTTGCTTGTGACGGCGGCACTGGCAAACAGTGTTGATGACAGAATAAATTCCCCTGAAATAAAGCCCAGCAAACCTGCAGAGAATAGCGTAGCAATTAAGATGTCTTTGTGAAAATCGTTCATGATCGTGTCCTACGGTGACGTTGAAAAGTTTCAACCACGATGTCACTATAGTGCACAAGTAAATAGTTGACAATCACGCTAGGAATGAATTCAGTATTTCATTTTTGACTATAAAATTAAATATTTGCAGAAATTGCCTATTGTTGTGTGTATCAAAAAATCACGCATTATGCTGCTCATGTAGCTGTGCTCGAGAAAACTCCAGAGCCAATCCTGGAAACCATCCTTGCAACCCCCCGTAACTATAACTAGACCTTATAAAGTTTGGGGTGTCACTAACTACCAGCATTTAAAGAAGCGTTGATAGCGACCAAAGATACCTCCATATATACAGCGTATCATCGCCTGCTCAACAGGTGTTCATTCAGAAATATATGCTTAAACAGTTAATTGCGTTAGCCGTACCAAGTGGCTTGTGAGGTGCCCAATTAAAACAAGCACTCGTTTATTGGCCAAGTGTTCACGTGTTACAAAATTCCCCTAGTTCTGTTGCTTAATTTACATCCTTCAACAACATTGTTGGGTATGCCACCAAACTATTTTCAATCGATAATCAATAAAAGCTATTAAATACAATGCTTTGAATAATATATAAACCTTGGCATGGCTATTGCATTTACCTAAGTGTTACTAACAACACGTCCTACAATGAGGAGAAGATCATGGCATTACGTCAATGTGCTATTTATGGTAAAGGTGGTATCGGTAAATCGACTACTACACAAAATCTGGTTGCTGGTTTAGCTGAGCTAGGCAAAAAAGTAATGATCGTGGGTTGCGATCCTAAAGCAGATTCTACTCGTTTAATCTTACATGCAAAAGCGCAAAATTCAATCATGCAAATGGCGTCTGATGCAGGTAGCGTGGAAGATCTTGAATTAGAAGATGTATTGAAAGTCGGCTATCGCGACATTAAATGCGTTGAATCAGGTGGTCCAGAGCCCGGAGTAGGTTGTGCAGGTCGTGGCGTAATCACAGCGATCAACTTCTTAGAAGAAGAAGGTGCTTACGATGAAGATTTAGACTTCGTATTCTACGATGTATTGGGCGACGTGGTCTGTTGTGGTTTCGATATGCCAATTCGTGAAAACAACGCGCAAGAAATTTACATTGTTTGCTCAGGCGAAATGATGGCGATGTATGCGGCGAACAACATTGCTAAAGGTATTGTGAAATACGCTAACTCAGGCGGTGTGCGTTTAGCTGGCTTAATCTGTAATTCTCGTCAAACTGCACGTGAAGACGAATTAATTATGGAATTAGCTGCAAAATTAGGTACGCACATGATTCACTTCGTTCCACGTGATAACGTGGTACAACGTGCTGAAATTCGCCGTATGACCGTAATCGAATATGAGCCTGCTGCGAAACAAGCGCAAGAGTATCGCGATCTTGCCAATAAAATCATCCACAACAAAAACCTAGTGATTCCAACACCCATTACTATGGACGAATTGGAAGAGTTGTTGATGGAATTTGGTGTTATGGAAGAAGTTGACGAAAGCATCGTAGGTAAAACTGCTGCTGCTGAAGCTGTCGCTTAATTCACTGCAGGGGGAGTGCAACTCTAGGTGCACTCCTCTATATCGAAGTCACCGCAGAGTGGGTTTAACTCACCTACTCTGCCACTTTCCTACAATTGGCTTAGTCGAGAGATTACTCGCAGCCGCAGGAGGATAACCCTATGTCAGCTATGACAAAAGAAGAAACCGAAGCGCTTATTCAGGAAGTGCTAGAAATTTACCCAGAAAAAGCACGCAAAGACCGTGTTAAGCATTTGGCGGTAAACGACCAAAGTCTGGAAAAATCCAATAAATGTATTACCTCAAACCGTAAATCTCTACCAGGTGTGATGACCATCCGTGGTTGTGCTTACGCAGGTTCAAAAGGGGTGGTCTGGGGTCCGATCAAAGATATGATCCACATCTCTCATGGCCCGGTCGGCTGCGGACAATATTCGCGTGCGGGTCGTCGTAACTATTATGTGGGTACGACTGGGGTTAATACCTTCGGTACGATGAATTTCACCTCGGATTTCCAAGAAAAAGTCATCGTGTTTGGCGGCGACAAAAAACTGGCCAAAGCGATTGATGAAATCGAGACGTTATTTCCTTTAAACAAAGGTATCTCCATACAATCAGAATGCCCGATTGGTTTGATTGGTGATGATATTGAAGCGGTCGCTAAAGTTAAAAAGAAAGAACACGGTAAAACCATTGTGCCAGTGCGTTGCGAAGGTTTCCGTGGGGTATCACAATCGTTAGGTCATCATATAGCCAATGACGCTATCCGCGACTGGGTATTAGAAAATCGTGATGGCGATGAAAGCTTCCCCATAACCCCTTACGATGTATCGGTCATCGGTGACTACAATATCGGTGGCGATGCTTGGGCATCACGTACGTTGTTAGAAGAAATGGGTTTACGCGTCGTTGCACAATGGTCTGGTGACGGTACGATTGCAGAAATTGAAAAAACGCCAAAAGTGAAATTGAACCTGATTCACTGCTACCGTTCAATGAACTATATCGCGCGGCATATGGAAGAAAAATACCATATCCCCTGGATTGAATATAACTTCTTTGGCCCAACCAAAATTGCTGAATCGTTACGTCGTATCGCAGCGCATTTTGACCAAAGCATTATCGACGGTGCAGAGCGTGTGATTGCACGTTACGAAGCCGAATACAATGCGGTGATCGAAAAATACAAACCACGTCTACAAGGCAAACGCGTGATGTTATACATCGGCGGCTTACGTCCACGTCACGTGATCGGTGCCTATGAAGATTTGGGTATGGAAGTGGTCGGTACCGGATATGAATTCGGACATAACGATGACTATGATCGTACCATCAAAGAAATGGGCAATGCGACCTTGTTATATGACGATGTCACTGGTTATGAATTCGAAGAGTTCGTGAAAAAAGTCCAACCTGATTTAGTCGGCTCAGGCGTTAAAGAAAAGTACATTTTCCAAAAAATGGGTGTGCCTTTCCGTCAAATGCACTCTTGGGATTATTCTGGCCCTTATCATGGTTATGACGGTTTTGCCATCTTCGCTCGCGATATGGATATGACCATTAATAACCCCTGCTGGAAAAACATTAAAGCACCTTGGAAAACAGATGCTGCTAGCGAACCGGTAAAAGCGGTCGCGTAACTTGTATCGTGGGTGCGATCAAACGTACCCACGTCAAGTGTTTGAACTAGAGATGTGGGCATACTTGCCCACTCGACACCCGCTGTAGGGTAATGCTCCTGCTTACCCGCAATGAACTGCCAACGGTACGTCCCCTCGTACCCACACTCAACACGTCGTCCACAGATGAGTGGCGCGTTAGGAGATACTATGAGCCAACAAGTCGATAACATTCAACCCAGTTATCCGTTATTCAGAACCGATGAGTACAAAGATAATCTGACAAACAAACGTGAGCAATACGAAGAACGTCACCCACAAGAAACCATTGATGAAGTGTTTCAATGGACGACTACTCAAGAATATCAAGAGTTGAACTTTAACCGTGAAGCAATTACGGTGAATCCAGACAAAGCATGCAAACCTTTAGGCGCAGTGCTATGAGCGTTAGGCTTTGAAAAAACCATGCCCTATGTGCACGGTTCACAAGGTTGCGTCGCTTACTTCCGGACCTACTTTAACCGTCATTTTAAAGAGCCAATTTCTTGCGTATCCGATTCTATGACTGAAGATGCTGCGGTATTCGGTGGTCAGAAAAACATGTTTGCGGGCTTAGAAAATGCTAAAGCCTTGTATAAACCTGAAATGATTGCGGTATCGACGACCTGTATGGCAGAGGTTATTGGGGACGACTTAAATGCGTTTATCAATAATGCTAAAAAAGAAGGCCACATTGAACAAGAATTTCCAACACCGTTTGCGCATACACCTAGCTTCGTAGGGAGTCATACTACGGGTTGGGACAATATGTTTGAAGGCATTGCCCGCTACTTTACTCTGAACTTTATGGAGAACAAAGTCGTCGGTTCCAACAAAAAAATCAATTTTGTCCCAGGCTTTGAAACCTATTTAGGCAACTTCCGTGTCATTCACCGCATTATGAAAGAATTCGGTGCAGACTACACGTTATTAAGTGATCCTACAGAAGTGCTAGACACCCCTGCAGATGGTGAATTCCGTATGTATGCGGGCGGCACCACGATGGACGAAGTCAAAGATGCGCCCAATGCAATTGACACCATTTTGTTGCAACCTTGGCAGTTGGAAAAAACTAAAAAATACGTACAAACCACTTGGAAACACGATGTACCTAAACTCAACATCCCTATGGGTTTAGAATGGACGGATGCTTTGGTGATGAAAATTGCAGAATTGTCAGGTAAACCCGTGCCCAAATCTTTGGAGTTGGAACGTGGTCGGTTGGTTGACATGATGACTGATTCTCATGCATGGTTACATGGTAAAAAATTCGCATTGTATGGTGATGCTGATTTTGCCTTGGGTATGACCAAATTCTTGCTAGAATTAGGTGCTGAAGTCACCGATGTGTTGGTAAACCACGCCAACAAACGTTACAAAAAAGCGGTTGAAGAAGTATTAGCGGCCTCACCTTATGGCAAAAATGCAACTGTCCATATTGGTCGTGACTTGTGGCATTTCCGCTCATTGATGTTTACTAACAAACCAGACTTTATGATTGGTAACTCTTACGGTAAATTTATTCAACGCGACACCAACTACAAAGGTGGAGAGTTTGAAGTTCCTTTAATCCGTATTGGCTTCCCTATCTTTGATCGTCATCATTTACACCGCATGACTACCTTAGGTTATGAAGGCTCTATGTATATTTTGACTACTCTGGTTAACTGTGTACTCGAGCAGTTGGATAAAGAAACTAAAGGTATGGGAACCACAGACTATAACTACGACTTAGTGCGTTAAGTCTACCCCGCCACTGTTAAAGAAAGACCCAGCCCGGCAGGAAATACCTTGCCGGGTTTCTCTGTTACAGCAGTAAAGCGAGAGTGAGGAGCGACCATGCCCAGTGTAATGCTAAGAAAACGTGAAGATGGTAAGTTACTATTTTACGTAGCGAAAAAAGATTTGGAAGAAACCATTGAATCTTTGGAATTTGATAGCCCAGACAAATGGGGCGGAGAAGTGGTTTTAGGTGATGGCTCCAAGTATTTCTTTGAAATACTGGATACTCCCCCGCGGATTCCAATCACTTTACAAGCAAAACGTTTATAGAAGGAGGCCCTCATGGCTTTATATATAGTTGCTGAAGAATGTATTTCCTGTGGTGACTGCAAACCTGTCTGTCCTACCGATTCGATTAAAGAAGGGGCGGTGGTGTTTGAAATTAACAAAAAAACCTGTACAGAATGTAACGGGGATTATGATGTTCCACAATGTGTAAAAGTATGTCCGATTGATAATTGCATCTTGCCTTTAGTGGCATGAGGCACAACACAAATTTAAAGTAAAAAAGTATTATCTTACAGCGTGTAGAACATCTTTTCCCTGTGGAGGATGTTATAAAAGTCCAAATGTAGATTGGACTAACCAACAGGTAGTCCAACATTTTGAAGCTTCGAATGTTGGGTTACACGCTGTTCAACCGATTTTCCTACACCCTGCAAGGGAAAAAGGCACATTTGGATTTGTGAAGATACCTAGGCTTTAGTGGGTACTTCAGTGCGGATCAATGGGTCGCTGGGTATATCTCTTTCATAGATAAATTGAGGAAGCTTAAGTTATGATCAGTCCAGAACAACTGCAACACATCGCCAGTTCGCTCAAGACCGTCACCCTGAATGAAGCGGCTATTTCTCAAATACGCGCCGATAACCCTGGAATTCATTTTACCTATTGTATGGACGATGATATTCCAGAGCTTGAACCAATGCTAGCTGGAGAAGGATTTAATCTGTACCTCATCGATGGCCGCGAGCATTGTTTATGCCTAACAGCTAACTATGAAAATGCCACCGGTATTGTGATTGCTGAAGTTATACCAGAATAGGGTAGGGTAGTGTATGGCTGAGCCGACTGATCCAGTTACTTTACCCGTTGCCGATTGCAGTCTGTGTCCTTTTCGCAGTAAAACCTTACTCATGGGACGCTGCATGCCGGGCGATACCTGCGTGTTTATCGAAAGCGGTCGCCAGATTGATCGGTTTTTCCGTATGAATCCTGTATATGCCATCAATTATTTACAGGATAAATTCTGGGAACGGCGGGCAATCGCCGTGCGCTATGTCCCACAAAAAGCCTTAACCGAGCTAATCCATGACGAAGATGAAGTTGTTCGCCGTGCGGTAGCTTATCGCTTACCCATCCAACAATTACATTTATTAATTGACGATAGTGATCGTGAAGTGCGCATGACGGTTGCAGATCGCATTGCGCCGGAGCATTTAGAACAATTGGCAAATGATGAAGATTACATCGTGCGTCTTACGGTCGCTAAACGCTTACCCGCAGGTCGGTTATTCCGCTTCATCAAAGACCCAGATCCACAAGTGCGCAAACAAGTTGCCCAACGTTTACCCGAGGTCAGCTTAGGCTTAATGGCCAACGATGGCTCGGCGGATATTCGCCGTATCATCGCAGAACGCATGTCGGCAGAAGATGCGATATTGCTCCTCCATGATTGTGACTGGGTGGTACGCTATACTGTTGCTCAAAAAGTTGCTACGCAACATCTCCCTCCGTTATTAGATGATCCTGAGCCTGATGTGCGTGACTTGGCACAGCAGCGCCTTTCTTCAACGCATGCCCTGGATTCCACTCATGACTAATTCACGCTTAGTGCTTGCTGGACAAGATATTACCGAGTGTTGCAAAAAAATCATCCCTGGACAAACCGATGAAGTCTTGCAAACTAAATTACAAAGTTTAATTCCCGACTACCCGATCCATTTAGCTTTGACAGGGGATGAATGGTATCGTCTCGGCGGCGTGGTTGACATGGAAGGTAAGCGTATTGCTAATGATTTGATAGAATGGGTCGAACGCACCTATATAGAATGCGGTCAAAACTTGCATACCCTGATTGAATATACCTTAGAACAAAAGCTGATTGCGACCAAACAAACGGGTAAAACTTTGTATTTTGTCGTGCAAACGGGCGAGCGTGCGGAAGACTTTACCCTGATTGAGATCGACAAAACGCTCGAAGTTTCCGATCGCATGTTAGTGGATGAACAAAATCCTCCGGAAGACTTGGAAGAATTTATCGATCCTTTGCAGCCATTTTGCATCGAAAGTTTTTGTTTTGGGCATTCACGTTATACCTATCGGCGTAAGACTGATGTCAAGTTATTCATGGAAGTCATTAACGAACGCCACCCAGGAGAACATCCGGTGCAGCGCTTTATGGATGATTGGAATCGTAGTAGCGCGGGGCAAAAAAACCGCATGTCCGATGATTGGATAATTCGCCCTTATCGACATACCGGACGTTTTGGCGAACAAATTGTGAATGTTGAAATCATCAACATCAACAAAAATAACTTGCCGCATTTAGAGGACTTTGCAGGTAAAAAAGGCAGTGCTCTCAGTAATGTACTCAATCGCTTTGATCGACAAGTCGGTTACCCGTTTGCATGGTACTTTTATATGCTCAAAGGCAAATTAGTCTCTACCTACAGTGCCGAGTCGGTGTATCGTGATATTTCTGGCGACTTTGCTTACCTGCCCGAGCGCGACGAAGCGGTGCTGCGTGATTGGATTGCGACGCCATATAACGTTTAATAATATAGTCAAGTAGACGTATAAGCGTTAATCAGGTAGGGTTCAACGAGTTTGTGCATGCAACTAGCTTAAGCATTCGGAATGACAAACGAATCGTTAGAATCTTCTCAAAAGCGCTTAAGTTGTCATAAATTTTATGGATCTATGCACAAGTAATCGCTGGGGGTAGATTTCTGCTCGCTTTAGTATTGATGATTGAGGCGATGAATTTTTGCACAATCCGCATTTAATAGTCTGAACGGCTTAGGGAGTAGGATGAGATAATGATTAGTGCGTAGCAGGGATTGCAGTCAGATACAGTTACATGATTTAATTACTTGAGTTTATTAGTCCAATCGGCTGTACTCTTCGGAGTCGACTAGCTCAATTAACCCCATATTCTGTAAACCCTCTGACAATGCTTGGTAACGATCTGATTCATTGAACAGATACGTGCATAATCATATTAAAAGGAATGCTTGCTATGAGCTCAGACAATCTGCAAATGAATAACAACCCTACACCTGACCTTGCTGAAGATAATGCGTATTTCCCTTCGCCCTATTCTTTAAGTCTGTACACCTCCGATAAGACTGATTTTGATCGCGCAGATTATCCCCGACCCTATACGGGGGGCAAGTGGAAAGTATTAATGATTGCCACGGATGAAAGATACATTTTGATGAAAAATGGCAAAATGTTTTCAACTGGAAACCATCCGGTCGAAATGTTATTACCGATGTATCATATTGATAAAGCAGGCTTTGAAATAGAAGTAGCCACACTCTCTGGTAATCCTGTTAAACTTGAAATGTGGGCGATGCCACAAGCCGATCAAGCAGTAAAAAGCGCGTATCAGAAATACCTAACTAA
>SXGT01272614.1_pt1 | contig 21368 bp, 13 predicted proteins | sample 3176221 | NCBI WGS metagenome assembly SXGT01 (sample SAMN11356862, study PRJNA531348) | freshwater metagenome | isolation source: freshwater sample F1-120 | place: China: Fuxian Lake, Yuxi | collected 2017-12-25
GATGCCCGACATCGAGACGCCCGAGAGCCTGGCCGGCAAGCCGTACGTCGCGCTGGTGTGGGAGCTGCCGGCCGGGCTCGACCTCGATCGGCCCGAGACCGTCACCGGCGACTGGCGCTATCCGCCGTCGGCCAAGTTCGACCGCTTGCTGCGCGCGTGCCGGGTGCCGATCGGCCTGCTCACCAACCACGAGGTCATCCGCCTGGTCTACGCGCCGCACGGCGAGGCCTCGGGCTCGATCACCTTCGACCTGACCGACATGGGCGACATCGGCGGCCGGCCGATCCTCGACGCCTTCGTCATGCTGCTGGCGGCGCGGCGCTGGTTCGGCGTGGCCGAGGCCGACACGCTGCCGGCGCTCCTGGCCCGGAGCCGCGCGCGCCAGGCCAACGTCACCAACGCGCTGGCGGCGCAGGTGTTCGACGCGCTCGACGTGCTCTTGCGCGGCTTCGAGGCCGCGGCCGGCCGCGATCGCCACGCCGATCTGGCCGCGCTGGTGCGGGCCGAGGGCGACGCCGACGACCACTTCTACGGCGGCCTGCTGACCGTGCTGCTCCGGCTGGTGTTCATCCTCTACGCCGAGGATCGCGAGCTCCTGCCGACCGATCACGAGACCTACGCGACGAGCCTGAGCCTGGGCCAGCTGTTCGAGGATCTGCAGCGCGATCACGACGCCTTCCCCGACACGATGAGCCGCCGCTTCGGCGCCTGGTCGCGGCTGCTGGCGCTGTTCCGGGTCATCCACGACGGCGCCGAGCACGGCGCGCTGCAGATCCCGCGGCGCCGCGGCGAGCTGTTCGACCCGGGCCGCTTCCCGTTCCTCGAGAGCTGGGCCCCCGCCGGCAGCGCGCCGCCCAGCGACCTGAGCGCGGTCGGCGTGCCGACGGTCGACGACGAGACCGTCTACCGCGTGCTCGAGCGCCTGCTGATCTTGGAGGGCCAGCGGCTCTCGTACAAGGTGCTGACGGTCGAGCAGATCGGCAGCGTCTACGAGGCGCTGATGGGCTACGGCGTGGCGCGCCTGGGCTCGGGCGCGGTGTGCTGCCGCCACAAGTCGCTGCAGGCCGGCTCGATCGGCGGCGTGTGGATCGAGGCCGCGGCGGTGCTGGAGGAGGCCCCGGGGAACCGCGGGAAGGCGCTGATCGCGCGCTACGACGTGGTGAAGGGCGACGCGGCGAAGGTGGGAGGCGACCTGAAGGCGGCGAAGGACGAGGCGAGCGTGCTGGCGGCGCTCGATCGGATCGCGGTGCGGCGGGTGGCGGCGCGCGGCGCGGGCTCGCTGGTGCTGCAGCCGGGGGAGGAGCGGCGGCGGACCAGCTCGCACTACACGCCCCGGTCGCTGTCCGAGCCGATCGTGAAGCGGACGCTGGAGCCGCTGATCATGGCGATGAGCGATCGAGGCGAGCCGTCGTCGGCGCAGCTGTTGTCCTTGAAGGTGTGCGACCCGGCGATGGGCTCGGGCGCGTTCCTGGTGGCGGCGTGTCGATATCTGGCCGACCACGTGGTGGCGGCCTGGGAGCGGGAGGGCGCGACCGACAAGATCGCGTCGGCGCGGGAAGACGTGGTGAATCACGCGCGGAGGCTGGTCGCGCAGACGTGCCTGTACGGCGTGGATCGGAACCCGTTCGCGGTGAGCCTGGCGAAGCTGTCGTTGTGGCTGGAGACGCTGGCCAAGGACGAGCCGTTCACGTTCGTCGATCATGCGCTCAGGTGGGGTGATTCGCTGGTCGGCCTGAGCTTCGAGCAGCTGCAAGCGTTCCACTGGGCGCCGACGCGGCAGGTCGAGTTCATCGAGCCGTGGCTGACCGCGTGCGTCGAGGAGACGCTGAGCCTGCGCGAAGGAATCTTGCAGCTCGCGGGGGACGCGTCGCCGGGCGTGCAGCGACTGAAGGAGCAGCTGCTGTGGGACGCCAACGACGCGCAGGAGCGGCTGCGCGTGGTGGGCGATCTGGTCGTCGGGGCGTTCTTCGAGTGCGGCAAGAAGGAGAGGGAAGGCGAGCGGCGGCGGCGGATGGACGCGGTGCAGGCGTGGCTGGAAGAGGGAGGGGAGCTGCCCGAGGAGCTGGCGGAGGCGAGGGCGCGGATTCGGGGGCGGATTCCGGTGTTTCACTGGGCGCTGGAGTTCCCGGAGGTCTTCCATCGCGGGCGGAAGGATCCGCTGGGTGGCGGCGGGGTTGATGGAGGGGCGCGGGGAGGGGAGGCGTTGATGGATGCGTTCGTCGGGAATCCGCCGTTCGCTGGGAAGAATGGGATCACGGCCGCGGGTGGGCCGGAGTATCTGGACTGGCTGAAGACCGTGCACGAGGGCGCGCATGGCAACGCGGACCTGAGCGCGCACTTCTTCCGGCGGGCCGACTCGCTGTTGGGCGCGCACGGGACGATCGGGTTGATCGCGACGAACACGATCGCCCAGGGCGACACGCGCGCGTCGGCGTTGCAGCCGATGCTCGCGAAGGGCTACGTCATCTACGACGCGACCCGATCGATGCTGTGGCCGGGCGAGGCCGCGGTCGCGGTGAGCGTGGTGCATCTGGCGAAGGGCTCTGTCGCTTCGTGCACAGGCGCAAAGTACGTTGACGGCACCGCCGCAAGCGAAGTCAGCAGTCACCTCCGGCCGAAGCCTGAGCGCCCTGACCCGTCCCCGCTCGCGTCGAATAGCGGGAAGTCATTCATCGGCACATACGTCCTCGGGCTAGGGTTCGTCTTGACGTTCGACGAGCGGGCGGCGCTCGTAGCGCGCAATCCTCGAAACGAGGAACGCATCTTTCCGTATCTTGGCGGTAAGGAAGTGAATACAAGTCCAACTCAGTCATTTGATCGATACGTCATAAACTTCGGTGACATGGATCTCGATCAGGTCGCACAGTGGCCAGATCTGCTTGCGATCGTCCGCGAGCGTGTAAAGCCGGAACGAGACCGCAACAAGAGAGATGTCCGCAGGAAGTACTGGTGGCGGTTCGGTGAGACCACTCCGGCGCTATACGCGTCTCTGGAAGGATGCTCCTGCTGTCTTGTTACTGCGATCGTGGCGAAGCACCTGGCCTTCTCGTTCCAACCAACTGGGCGCGTGTTTTCGAAGAACCTGTGCGTCTTCCCCGAGGCCTCGTTGGCGCGATTCGCTACGCTGCAGTCCAGTATTCACAGATGTTGGGCATGGTTCCTGTCTTCTACGATGAAGACAGACCTCAACTACTCCCCCTCGGATTGCTTCGAGACGTTCCCGTTCCCCCCGGACGAATCGATGGACGATGGCGGCCCCCTCGACCAGGCGGGCCGCGCGCTCTACGACGCCCGGGCTGCCTTCATGCAGTCGACCAATCAGGGGCTGACCACCACGTACAACCTGCTGAAGGACCCCGACGTCGACGACCCCGCCATCGTCGCCCTGCGCGCCCTCCATCTCGACCTCGATCGCGCCGTCCTCGCCGCCTACGGCTGGGCCGACATCCCCGTCCCCCTGTACACCGACCCCGTCACCGACGCCGACTGGAAAGCCCGCGAAGCCTTCGAAGACGAGCTCATCGATCGCCTCTTCGCCCTCAACGCCACCCGCGCCGCCGCCGAGCGCCTCCTCGGCCCCGCCGCCTCCGCCGCCAAGGCCAAGCCCCCCAAGCCCAAGAAGCCCAAGCCCCCGGCCGCCACCCCCGAACTCCCCCTCGACCAGCCCCCAGCTCGCAAGCCGCGCGGATCGCGCAAGCCAACGTCGTAGAACTTCTCATCTCATGCCCATGCCCGTCCATAGCGAACTCACCAAGTTCTACAGTCTCTTCGAGAAATTCGAAGAGCAGTGTTCCTTGCTCGACGTCGCGTTCCTTTGTCTCAAGCCAGACGCTGGCGACTTGCAGGTCATGGGACTCCGAGTGACAGCCACGACTCGAACGCCTTGGCCGCAGGACCTGGAGGATTCGTCGTTTCTCGGTGTTCGGCGTTCAATTCCAGTTTCTGAGTTGAATGGACTGCTTCAGCAGATGTGTGAAGGACGGATTACGCTCGACGGTGTCTGCGGGCACTTCCCGCCGCACTCAAACTGGAGCTTTAGTCGGCAGTGGTTGGTGCGCTCGCGCCTTGGTGCTAACGGAGGTCGGTGGCCGACTGTGAGGGCCTATGGTAGCGGGAGCATGTACAAGTCGGCCTTCGCGGACCCGGCGGGATATTTGCAGTGGCTAGCGTCGATCGAGTGCAGCGAGGAAGTTCACGATATCAGGGACTTGGTTGCCCGCCTCGGGTTTGACGAGATGACGTTTCACTCCGGCGATAATCAGCGGGTTAGCCACGTGGAGATGGAGTTGCCGCTCGTAGCGACGGGTGTGGGCTGCCGCGCGGGCGCCGCCGTCGCGACGTTCTCACTCGGACGCGGCTCGTTGTCCGCCACGGTGAAGTGCTTCGGAGAGGGAGGGCAGGATGGCGCGAAGGCGCCGTTGGTCCTGTCGAGTGATCCCAGGGAGGTGACATTTCCGCTGGCGTCGCGGAACGGGCGATTCCAGGCCTCGCTGAAGCTCATCGCGAAGGGGGAGCAGATTTGGGACGATCACGTCAGCGAAGTGGCCATGCCTGAAGCGCCGCCGCCGGGGCCGGAAGAGCTGGACCCGTTTCGCGAATCCATTGGGCGCAGTCCCACGAACGATTCCGCCGTCGATGTCGTCTTGATTTGTGCTCTCAAGGAACCTGAGTTGGCTCAGGTGCGGCGAATTCGAGGAACTTCTTGGGCAGTTGTGCGCGTGGGCGCTGACGATCCTCATACGTACGAGGAGACCCGTCTCCAGTGCGACGGCGGCCTTGACCTCCGGATCGTGGCAGGCACACCCAACCAGATGGGGCCGACGTCAGCGGCAGTTCTTGCCACTAAGATGATCCTTCGGTTCCGTCCGAAGATGGTGGTGTTAGCTGGCATCGCTGCAGGCGTTGACCGTGAGGGCCTGTGTATGGGGGATATCTTGGCCGCCGAGCACACCGTCGACTACGGCGCTGGTAAGATAACAGAGGAGGCTGGGGTGCCAGTCCTGCGGCCGGATCCCAAGCCCCTGGCCGCAGAGCAGCGTTTGTTGTCCCGCCTCAAGCACTGGGAAGCATGCGAGTCAGGTGCGTTGCACGCAATTCGCAATGGATGGCCGGCGCGTTCGCCTCAATCTGCGCTTCGCCTCCACGTTGGGCCGCTAGGTTCAGGCTCCGCGGTCATCGCCAGTAGGGGCCCAGTGCAGGATGCTCAGAGCCACTGGCGCAAGTTGGTTGGTATCGAGATGGAGGCGTACGGCGTCCATCGTGCTTGCGCCGACGCGGTGCACCCCTCCCCAGTGTTCTTTTGTGCGAAGTCCGTCTGCGACTTCGCTGACGCCAACAAGAACGACCAGTGGCAAGACTACGCCGCCTTCACATCCGCGGAGTTTGTCTTCGCATTTCTTCGTCGAGAATGGCGGAACTTGTTTCTTGAGGTTCCGGCAGCGCCTGCCGCACCGCGGGAGTTCGTCTGGTAAGACCTGAAGTGAATTGATCTGGCACAGCTGGAGTAGGGCCACCATGGCAAGCCTCGTTCCTGACATCCTCAATACCATCAAGCCGGCGCGACTCCGGGAGCTCTGCGAACAGCGCGGCTTGCCGACTGGGGGCGACCAGGGGGACAAGCGTACGCGGCTGGCGCGCTCGATGCGTGGCCAGCTCGAAGAGCTGGTCCCGCTGCTGAAGCGCACCGAGATCGCGGCCTTCTTGGGCCACGGGGTGTTCAGCTGGCCCAACGGCGTCGAGGGTGAGTTCACGCGTTGCAGCCACGCGACGCGCCCCCAGCTCGAGGAGCTGCTGCGGCTCGTTGCGGCGGACGACCCGCGCGCATACTCGTCGTCGCGGCCACTTGGGCGGAGCTGTCGGATCCGGTTCTGGGCCAGCAACGATGAGGATGACGAGGACGACGAGGAGGACGACCGCGAGGACGAGGATGAAGACGACGACGACGACGGCGAGATCGTCCGCGGCGCCGAGAAGGTCGCCCGGCTCGGCATCGAGCGCGACGACGACCTGATGTACTACGTCAAGAACGGCGACGTGTGGGCAGTGCCGCGGAAGGTGCCAGGGCAGCCGCGCGGCCAGGCGCGGATCATCCGCGCGGCCGGGATCACGATGGACTACGCCCACTACCTGTACTTCCTCGACAGCGACGGCGACATCTCGCGCAAGCGGCGTCACACGTCGGGCGCGCCCGTCGCGCCTGCCGTGCCGGTCACCCACGGCACCATCGTCGCCGCGCGCTACCGTGGCGAGGTCCACGAGCCCGCGCGCGTCATCAGGGTCGACGAGCAGACCGGCGACGTGCTCGTGCACTGGTACGACGATCGGTTCTCCGAGGTCGACCCCGAGGACATCGTGCGCGTCTCGGACAAGCCGTGGACCCTCGCCAAGCTCGGCGAGGACGAAGTCGAGCTCGAGGACAGTTCCGACGACGACGCGTCGCTCGACGCGCGGTTCCTGGCCTGGCTGGGCGAGCACATGGAGGCGCGGCCGCGGTTCACGCTGCTCATCAAGACCCTGGTCAAGCGCCTCGCCCGCTACACCGCGGATCAGCGGCTGACCACCCGCGCCGTCGTCGATCTCGGCCGGGTCCTGGCCGTCGGCGGGTACCAGGCCGAGCCCGATCTGCAGTCCATGACGCGCTCGCCGGGGATCGCCGCACGCGTGACGGTCACCCGCGCCGCCGGCGCCGGCACGCCGGTCCGGGGTTCCGTCCCCGCGCCCCGGCCTGCGGGCGCGCCGGCACCACCGCCGACGCCCGTTCGCACGCCGTTCGAGCAGGTCGCGCTGCGCTTGCAGTTCCTGGTGCAGAACGCCGCGGCGATCCGGCGCCTGGATGAGGGCGAGCGACGCCGTGCGGTCGAGTTCGCCGCGCGGGGCGTCGGCCTCGGTGCCGCGGATCAGATCCGCCTGCGTGCCCTCGCGCACCAATACGCGTCGGACCACACCGACCTCGCGCCCGTGGTCGGGCACCTTCGCGCCATGCTCGCCCCGGCGCTGCGGGCCCAGCTGCTCGCAGACCTCCGCGAACTGTGCCCACCCGGCGCCGACGTCGATGACCTGGTCGCCGTGTACGAGACCGACCTGGCTAGCCCGGTCACCGAGCGCCGCGAGCCGGCCCCGGTGGTGCGGGTGGTGGCGCCGCCGCCTCCCGTCGCGCCGCCGCCGCAACCCGCCACCACGCCGGACGAGCCGGCGGCCGCCGGCGGCGTTCGCGCGAATGCACTCCTGGACTCGCTGTTCTCCGAGGAGCCCTGATCCATGACCTCGACGTTCGAAGCCGACGCCGCCCTCGCGCGCGCCACCTATTCCGACCGGGTCGTCGACAAGGTGATCGCCAACCAGGAGGCCTTCTACCGGCTCCCCCGGTTCGTGGCCGAGTACCTGATCGCCAAGTTCGTGCGCCCCGGCACCGAGCAGGCGGACCTGGCCCGGGTCAAGGAGCAGATCAAAGGCCGCGTGCCCGAGGCCGGTCAGAAGGAGGTCATCAAGCACCAGCTGCTGCGCAACGGCAAGCACGTCGTCATCGACCTGCTCGAGGTCGAGACCGACCTGGCCGCCGGGCGCCACTGGGCGCGCGTGAACTGCCTGGACGGCGAGCGCCTGGCGATCGACGGCGCGCTGGTCGCACGGCACGAGGCGGTGCTCAGCGGCGGCCTGTGGGGCACCGTCAGCCTGACCTACGACGCGGCGAACTCGACGCAGGTGGCGGTCGCGGACTTCATGCCGTTCCAGCTGACCCGGCCCGACGTCGCGGCCTACAAGGCCGGGCGGGCGCAGTTCACCACCGAGCAGTGGATGCGCCTCTTGCTGCGCAGCGCCGGCTACGAGCCGGACGCGCTCACGCCCCGCCAGCAGTGGTTGCTGCTGGCCCGACTGGTGCCCCTGGTCGAGCCGAACATCAACCTGATCGAGCTCGGGCCGCGTGGCACCGGCAAGACCTTCTTGCTGCGCAACGTGTCGCCGGCGGTGTTCACGATCTCCGGCGGCCGGCCGTCACCCGCGACGCTGTTCGTCAACAAGCTCACCGGTCGGGTCGGCATCCTGGGCGCGCGCAAGGTGGTGGTGTTCGACGAGATCGCCGCGACCACGTTCAACGATCGCGAGGTCGTGGCGACGCTCAAGGACTACATGGAGAGCGGCGAGTTCAGCCGCGGGACCCGGAACTTCAAGTCGGACGCCAGCGTCGTGCTGGCCGGCAACCTCGACGTCACCGGCGACGCTCCCCGCGACGGCTACACGCACCTGTTCGAGGACCTGCCCCCCGCGCTGATCGACGCGGCCTTCCTCGACCGCATCCACGGCTACATCCCGGGCTGGGAGATCCCAAAGATCAGCAACGCCTCGCTGGCCCGCGGCGTGGGGTTCGTCGTGGACTACTTCGGCGAGGTGCTGAAGGAGCTCCGCACGCAGGAGGTCGCCAGCCAGTTCAGCGACATCCGCATCGAGGCGCCGGCCACCGTGCGCGACGAGCGCGGCGCCATGCGCATCGCCGGCGGTATGTTCAAGCTGCTGTTCCCCGATGGCGTGGCCTCCGACGAGGACCGTCGGGCGTGCCTGCGGTTCGGCGTCGAGCTGCGCCAGCGGGTGCACAACCAGCTCACGCGCATCGCGCCCGGCGAGTTCTCTCGGCGGGCGATCTCGTTCCCGGGCATGGCCGAGCAAGACGCCCGGGACCTGGTCGAGACCCAGAAGCTCCAGCAGCGCGACGCCCGCGCCAACCGCGACCCGCTCGTCGGCCACGTCACCGGCTTGGTCGTGCTGATGCGCGGCGACACCACCATCTCCGGCGACGTGTTCTTCATCGAGGTCTCGAGCCTCAACGGCCGGCCGGGGCCGAGCGTCACCGGCCTCCGCGGCAAGGTGCTCGAGGACTCGGTGCGCACCGCCTACCAGACGCTCCAGCTGCTGCCGGCGCCGTGGAACGCCGCCGCGGCGCGCCTCGCCGGCGGCCAGACCGCCGTGCACCTGGTCAACATCGCTGACCCCAAGGACGGCCCGTCGGCCGGCATCACCTTCGTCACCGCCCTGGTCTCGGCCGCCCTCGGCCTCCCCGTCCGCCCCGGCCTCGCGATGACCGGCGAGGTCTCGCTGCACGGCAGCGTCGAAGCCGTCGGCGGCATCGCCCAGAAGATCGTCGCCGCCGCCCACCACCAGCGCCGCACCGTCATCATCCCCGCCGCCAACGCCGCCGACCTGCGCGATGTCCCCGATGACGTCCTCGGCAAGATCGAGATCATCACGGTCGAGCGCATCGAGGAGGTGCTGCAGTACGCGCTCTTGCCGGCGCTTGAGGCGACCGGGGCGGCGGGCTAGCCCGTTCGCGCGTCGGTGGCTGCCGGGGGCGTCTCATTGCCGGGCTGCCAAGACGACCGTGCTATTCGATACGAAGGCCCAGTTGAAGGACGAGTCCAATGAGGCGGACGCCGGATTCGCTGTTCGGTGCGCCGTCCACCCTAGGAAGCGAAACGCTGCCGCCCAGGTATTGAAGCGCCAGCCCCCCCGTAAGTTGTCGCTTCGTTCCGTCAACGAGCGGGTTCTTGTACCATGTCCACTCGAGATCGAGGCCCACGAAGCCAGCCGTGCCCGCAGCGACGCCTAACGTCTCGTTGCTGCTTGTCTGGATCTTCATGCCGCCAATTCCTACTCCACCTGAGAGGTAGACTTGGAGTGTAATGCCCGACGTTGGGCGCAGGATGTTGGTTGTGCCCGTTGGTGTCGTCGCGAAAGTGCAACGAGCTTCGCGCAGACGGTATCGAGCTCCCAAGGTTGCCGTTGCACCGGATCCCGTATACCAGACGTCTTTGTGATTGTCGTTCTTTGAAACTGCGCGTCCTACAGAGATGGCGCCGTCAAGACGTACAACGGCGTCGAGAGGGGCGCCGTAAAAGGCGTCTGCACAGCGGGACTGTGAGTAAGAGACGGGATCGGTCTCGCCCGGCGGGACTGTGACTGAAATCGATAGTTCGTCGGCACGGCTGACTTGGCAAAGTGTGGCGAGCGCAACGACGACGGTGATGGCATGGTTCATGGCAGCTCCGTGCATGTTGGATGCCGCAGCCCTTGAGTAAGGCACTGGTCCTGTAAGACTATCGTCGGGGGCGAAGTGGCGAGATGGTGGCCTGGTGGTGCAGTCTTGGCTAGTAGGTCGCTTCTTGCGTCGGGGTCTTTTAGGACCCGCATGTCGAAGTCGGCTCCAGGATAGCAGATGCGGTCGTCCTTTAGCTGTGACCATTCGATAGGGCGCACGATCGCTTCCTCGCCGGGCGGGGTTGCGAACTGGAATGCCCGACAGATGCCTGGGGGGTCGCATCGCATGAGGAGATACGGACCGACTGGGACGGCGGCTTCTTCGTCTCCGGCGCCCCTGGTGCAGGCTGCGCCCGCGACGCTCTTCTTCTTGGGTGTGCGCCAACGGTAGGGGACGCGGGCGCGGACCTCTGCCCGCGTGGCGGGGCGACATGCCATGCGTGGATCGTCGTAGCGCCCCCAGATGAGGAGCGTCTTGTCGGTGCGGTGTGATGGAAGAAGCTCGGCAGTCATGCCGGTCGGCGTGGCACTGAAGAACGGAGCAAAGAGCGGCCATCTGTCGTTGCACGATGTGATGAGAGACCGGTCGTCGCATCGCATCGTGATCGCGCCCTCAGTGAATGAGACGCCGGCGTCCGGCGTGCACGTCGTTGGCAAGCGGCAATGCAGGACGCGGCCATGACGAGGGGCTGGGCAGATGTCGAGGACGACATTGCGGAGGTCGCCTCCTCCCGGCCTTTTTAACGTATGAAAGCGAACCCGAGCGGCCATGCGATCGCGTTGGACTGGCGTGATGCGTTCAAGGGAGACCTTGGGGGCATCGACGAGGCGCGTCTCGCCAGAAGTCAGGAAGGCTCGCTTGGTGCCGGATGTGAATGTGGCTCGGTAGCTCCAGTCAGGCAAGAACGGAACGAATGTCACCGGAGTTGGTGCTTTGGCCTGAAGGCACCATCCAGGATGCGCATACAGCGTCGTGTTGTGGTCGACGGTCAGGGCGAACGGAGTGCAGAGTTGTGCGCGGTATGCGTTCAGATCGCGAAGGTTTCTCTTGCTGATGGTGGCGTTTGCGACTTCGATTCGAAATGGGCCTGGCAGCGCTGAATCTGGATCGCCATGCAAATGAATTTGGTCGGCGCAGACATCGTCGCCTGTCACGTCTTCGTGGGCTGGAGTGTCAGAGACTAGACGGCCGATATCAAAGTAGTCCGCAAAGGGGGCGTGCTTGAAGAATGGGAGGCATGTCTCAGTGTTGCACACGTTGTCGCGAAGAATGTCTGCGTCCCAGGTCCATCTTTCAGGTGCGGAGAGCGCGGTGTCGGTACTGTTGCACGAGCGAAGGAGTGACCGTGGAGGCCTTGTGAGAGTGAAGAGAAGCGTTGTGCGGCCGGACGTGACGGAGGCGAGTTCATGCCCGGAGACGTTGGGAAGGTTCTTTGCTATCGCGCTCATGGTTTGCGTGGCCATGACTAGCGCGCGCGACGAAACCGGAACGGCGCAGGTTGCATGGGAGGCGGAGGAGGGCGTGCAGGTGACTGTCGGCGTCAGAATGGCTGATTGGAGTGGTGAGCCAGCTGGCGCTGGGACCGCGAAGACAATCGCAGGGCCCAGGCGCACAGGGGCGCTGTCAGCGTTGGTGACAACGACGTCGGACACGACGAAGGTCTCGTCGAGTGAGATGTCGTAGGTCAAGTGGACTGTGTTGGACGACCATGCCGAGTCGTTGAAGAGTGCGGCGAGGAGGAAGGCGGCGCGGGCCCAGTGTTGGGGTGAGCGAGCGGTGGGCAAGGTGAGTCCTTCCTGCGCAGCAACGTGTGGCCGGTCGGCGCAGCGACGGTCGTGCTCTCGAAAAGTGTAGTGTCACCGGGCATGTGTCTGCCGGTCGCGGCCCCCGCCGCCTTTTGACTCTGACGCGGATAGTCAGCAAAGGCAATCGCCCAGAATAGGTGGGCAGCCCGTCGGACGACGGTGCAGCTGGTGGGGACCGCAGACGAAGATGCCGTGGCGCTCTACTGCGCGACGTCTCGTGGTCACCCCAGGCGGGTGAGGTGCGCGCGCGCGCAACCGCAAGCCGCGCGTCGGCCAGCGAGGTGCCTCGTGATGGCGCAGCCCGCGGATCCGATTCGCCGACCCGCCCGTCACGTCGACGTCGCCGATCGCGGTGAACTGGTCGACCTCGATCGGGGGATCCGCGTGGGCGACCCGGTCCGGATCCGTTCCGCCGGTCCTTGACAGTCGTCGCGCCGCCGGGCGCGATGCGTCGGATGCGTGGGGGCCACGCCGTCGCGACGTAGACCCGTCTCTCGTCATCGATTGCGCCGGCGCCCACGCCTGGATCGATCGTCGCCACCGCCCGCCCGTCCTGCATCAGCGCGTCACTCCGCGTCCAGTACCGATGACCGCCGTGGACCAGGACGACCGCCGCTTCGACTCCGCGCCCCGCGGCGCGCGGCGAGGTCCTGCTCCAACGGCGGCCGCGCCCATCAGGCCGTGACCTTGCGGACCGCGGCCGCCGCGCGCGTCCAGTCGAACGGGGGTGGCAGGTCGAGCGCCAGGCTGAGGATCGATTGGGCGAGCAGCGTGGAGTCGAACCGGTTGAAGGTCTCCTGCTGCGCGTCCCGGTCGGGCGTGCCATTGGCGACGATGTTGGGGGTCCCGCCGACATCGGGCCGGTAGGCGTTGGCCGCGTCGGCGGTGCGGACGCCGGCTTCGCCGGTCTGGTCGGTCCCCGGCGAGAGCCACGCGGGGTCGTCCAGAAAGCTGCGGAGCTGCGCGCGGGCATCGTCGAGCCAGGCGCCGCTGTCGCTGCGCCCGAAGGCGCCGAACCATGTCCGTGTCGCGACGTAGAGGGGGGCATAGATGGGGGCACGCTTGCCGGTCACGGGGACCGCGTCCTTTGCCTGGAAGGTCAGAAACGACGTCCAGACCACGTCATCTTCGTAGGCCGCCATGGAGAGCCGGTGCTGCATCGCGCGATTGAACCAGAGATTGCCCGACGGCCATCCCACAGAGTCGAGGAGCGCGGTCAGGCGCCACAGCGTCGAACGCTTGAGGGCCGCGAGGAGCGAATAGCCGATGACCTGGCCGATGCTGTCGACGAGCCAGTCGTAGCAGCTGCCCTGGCTCGAGTTCTGGATGAGCAGCCAGCGCGTGGCGAAGGCTCGCGTGATCGAGTTCAGGACCAGGCCGGGGCTCGCGGCCCCGACCTGCTCGAGCCCATCGAAGTAGTTCAGCTTGCCCGTGCCCAGCGCCATGTGGCGCGCTGCCTTGAAGGCCCACGAGTACGGGAATGCCGACGCGCCGCGTGAGACCACCGTCGGATATTCGGCGCAAGGGCGCGTCAACGTGTAGCCGCACTCCACGAGGTAGGTCATGCACCGCTCGAACAGGCCGGCGAGGCGCTGCCGCGTCTTTCGTAGGGGCGCCATCCGCTCGGTGTTCAGGTCGAGCGCGCGGAGCAGCTTGGTCGCCAGGCCGAGGCCGACAGCGTAGCCCGTGTACTCATCCTGCGACGGCTCCGCGCCGACGTTGGCATCGCAGTAGTCGATGTCGCACGGCCCAAGGAGCGGCTTGCCGGGGGCGGGCGACCAATCGAAGACGTCGGGGTTGGTCCCGACCCCGGCGCGCGCCCAGCGCAGGAGATACCCGTTCCGCCCGCCAGCTGCCTCCAGGCTTTCGAGGCGGTCGAGCGTCGCGTCGAGGCACGTCAGCGCGTTGAGGGCGTTCTGGCTCAGCGAGTTCTGTCCGTCGATGACCTCGAAGAAGAGCGTGGTGGCGGTCGCGACGACGATCGGCGAGTAGGCGAGGCCGGGGTTGTCGGTGAAGCGATGCCAGGCGCACGCGAGCGCCTCGTCGGGTGCCCAGAGGATGCGTGCGATCGCGTCCTTGGCAAGGTAGTCGCTGACGAGATGGCCGCAGAAGGTTGCATATCTTGAGAAGTCCGTGCCCGGCGTGGAGAACTCGGTCCGCAACGCGGCGAGCGTGGGGCTCAGGAAGTCGAGGCTGATCTCGAGGGGGTCGTTGAAGTGGAGCGTGACGTGCTTGTCGGTCGTGCCGGGGCGGCGGATCTTGGCGTACACGCTGTCGCCAGGGCCGAAGTTCCCGGGGAAGGTGAGGATGCCCAGCGAGTCGGTCCACCAGTTGTTGATGTCCGAGGGCAGGAGCCCATGCCCCGTGGCGCCCACTCGTCCTTGGTAGAAGGCCTGCAGCCCGAAGGCCGGCCTACGCGTGGTGCCGTGCTTGTAGAGGATCTGGAATGACATCGAGGTGACTCCGTGCGCAGCGCGAACTACCGGTTCGTGGTGCTCGTGCGAGCGCGAGTTCGAGTTGAGTGCAAGCGCCAGACCGGCGCTGCAGGCTCATCTAGACGGCAGGCCATCCACGCGTCCGGACTACGAACGACCGCGCCACGTTGGGGCGCCTCGCGGGCGGCGTGGCGCGCCTCTCGTCCAGGCGTCCGGACCGCCGCGGGCGGCGTGTCCACGAACGCAGACACGCGACCGTCGGCAATGTCACACACGATGGTGCCGCCCCGGTCGAGGCGCGCCGCCGCCAGCGTCGATGCGCGAGGGGTTGATCGTGGTGCCGCCTTGACACCTCGCGTATCCGGGATCATCGTTCTCGCGATGCTGTCCGCGGTGGAGAAGTTGGTGAAGGATCCCGGGTCGGAGTTGGTGCTTGGGCTGGTGGCGCCGGTAGGGGCGCACCTCGACTCGTTCGTCGAGGTCCTCGAGGATTGCCTGCGGGCCTACCGATATCGGCAGCGCGTCGTTCGCGTGAGCGACCTCTTCCGTGCGCTCACTGAACCGGCCGTGGCCGCCGCGACCTCTGAGTACGAGCGGATCTCGCGCCACATGGATCTCGGGAACCAACTGCGCACGCGAAGCGGCGCGGCTGAGGTCCTCGCGGTCTGGGCGATGAGCGACATCAACGCGATCCGGCGCAACGAGGCCAGTGGCGGGCGCATCCCGTCCACGGCGTGGACGATCCGGAGCATCAAGCACCCCGACGAAGTACGCGCATTGCGCGCGGTCTACGGTCAGGGCTTCTTCTTGATCGGCTTGGCGGTGCCTGACGAGGTTCGCCGTGCGTACCTCCGGCGCAAGGGGCTCAAGGACGGCGAGATCGACGAGTTGATCCGACGGGACCGGTCCGAGTCCGACGTGCGCGGCCAACACATGCGCGAGGCATTCGAGCTTGCGGACGTGTTCATTCCCCACGGCGGGGCGAACTCCGCGCAGGCGGCCGTCGAACGATTCCTGCGGCTGGTCTTTGGCAAGCCGGTGGAGCCGCCGACGCAAGACGAGCAGGCGATGTTTTTGGCCTACGCGGCCTCGACGCGCTCGGCGGACCTGTCGCGCCAGGTCGGCGCGGTGCTGTGGACGCAGCGGCTGGGTGTGGTCGCAACGGGGTGCAACGACGTGCCTCGGGCTGGCGGCGGCCTCTACGATGAGCGGGGCACCGATCAACGAGACTACGTTCGCGGCGGCGACGCCAATGAGGTCCAGAAGGAGCAGATCGCGAAGGAGATCGCGACGAAGGTCTGCGCGGAGTTGGGAACACGCGGGATCGAAGCGCCTAGCGACACAGTCGCGCGCGCGTGCCGGGCGACCGCGCTGTTCGACATCACCGAGTTCGGACGGGCGGTCCACGCGGAGATGGACGTGATCCTCGCGGCAAGTCGCGCGGGGACCAGCACGCTGGACGCGACGCTCTACTGCACGACCTTCCCTTGCCACAACTGCACCAAACACATCGTGGCGAGTGGAATCGCCCGAGTGGTCTATGTCGAGCCATATCCAAAGAGCCAGGCCGAGCAGCTCCACGGCGATGCGATCTCGCTCGGACCTGGCGGGGGCGGAGATCTGCCGACCGCCGGCCGAGTGAGCTACGAACCATTCGTCGGGGTGGGGCCGCGCCGCTACCTCGACCTGTTCTCGATGCGGGTCGGTGACGGCTACGCCCTACGGCGCAAGGCCTCGACAGGATTGGCGTCATGGGACGAGGGCGATGCCTGCGTTCGCGTGTCAATGCCGCCGACGTCCTACCTGGACCGCGAACAACAGTTTGCGAAGATGAGCGAGGACCTGCTAACAAAGGAGCCAGCCCCATGAAGCCGCGCATCCGCCTCGATGACCCGCACATCCGCGCCGTCTGGGAGGCCAGCGTCGCCTGCGGCCGCGAGGTCGCGTCGTGGCCGGCGTGGAAGCGCAGCGAGGATGTCGGGCCGACCCGGCCGCCGTTGCCGCCCAAGCCGCCGCGCGTCCCGCGCGACGACTGACGGCGCCGGCCGCCCTAGTTCGTCGCCTGCCGAGGCGGTCGCGTCCGTCGCGTAGCCGTGCTGCTCGATCGCTTGGTCGCGCTCAACGCCTCGCCCGCCACGCGCGCACCATCTCCACCACCGTCATCGTGTCACCGGGCGCGCAATCCCGCGATCACGTCTGCGGCAGGACGAAAGCGGCCGGCGCTGATGGCCGCGAGGCCGCGACGCAGCGCCTCGTTCAGGCTGGCGGCCTCCGCGTCGCTCATCTCGTCGTCGTCGTCGGCGAGACATACCTCGAACTCGCCGTCGGGCATCCCGGCGGGGGCCTCGCCGACGATCCGTCCGTGCTCGACGCGCACGCGCAGGGCCTTCATCGCCCGAGCGTACCCCGTGGCCCGGGGGCTGCCAACGGTTCCCGGCCCGCGCGCCGTAGCGCCCCTCCGTCACCCCGTCATGGCAGCGTACCCCCGCCATGACCACCGAGCCCGCCGGGCCGCCGGTGCATCGAGTCGCCGCCGCGCGAGCGCGCCCGCCGCGTCACAGCACGACGTCGGCCCACAGGCTCGCGAGCGTGAGCTCGATGGCGTCGAACGGCTCGGCGCGGACCGTCGCGTCGCCGCGGTGGACCGCGACGATCAGCCACTGCGCGCCCTCGCGGCGCAGCACCTCGAGCGTGCGCTGGAGCGGATCGACCAGCCAGACGTGCGGCACGCCTTCGCGGGCGTAGATCGGCAGCTTCTGCGCCCGGTCGGTCGCGGCGGTGGACGGCGACAGCACCTCGCACACCCAGTCCGGGGCGAGCGTGAAGTACGGCGCGTCGTTCGCCAGCACCGGCATGCGGGCCCGGCGCCACCCGGCCAGGTCGGGCACCAGGACGTCGCCGCCGACGTGCAACTCGGGCTCGTCGAGGATGAACCAGCCACCCGGGCCACCGCGACCGCGCCGGAACGGCGGGCCGAGCTCGTCGTTGAGCGCGGCGATCGCCGCGGCGTGCGGCTTGGCCGGCCGCGGCGAGACGTGCAGCTCGCCGTCGATGAGCTCGCCGACCTGATGCGGCGGCACCGCCCGCAGATCGTCGTAGCTGGCTCGGCGTCGAACCGGCGCGACCATGCGGTCAGGCTAGCACGCGGGGACGCGCGGCCGCCGGCCGATCCTCAGCGTCAAGGGGCGCGCCGACGGCGTAGTTGGCGAGGGTGGCGTCGGTCGGCCCGCGCGTCGTCAAGAGCGGCACGTCGCCGCTGCGGCCGATGACATGTCGACCTCTGAGATCCATGTTGTTGCGGGAGGTTGCGTGGCGGCCGTCGGACCTCCGCAACCGCAAGCCGCGGCGGCCGATAGCTCCGGCAACAACGCGGAGCGCGCCGTGGGGATCTTCGATCAGTACAAGCAACAGTCCGTGCTCGGTGCGGACGAATCTGCGATCGGCACGAGCAAGCCGATGGCGGCCCCGGGAACGCGTGGCGCCACCTCGCGCCTGCCGCGCCGCGCAAAGCCGACCACGGTCGACGACATCGAGCATCACCTCTACTACGGCTGGAAGGCCCACGACCTGCTCCGCGACGTGCTGATCCCTGAAGCGCGGCAGCTGATCGAGAGCCGCGGCCCGATCGGGCGCGCTCGCGATGTGTTTCGTCGCCTGGCGTCGAGCTTCGGCTCCCTGCGCGACGCGGTGGACGCCGTCGCACGGCAGCTGGCGACGCTCGAGCCTGACACCTACTTCGAACTCCGCGAGCGGGCGGACGTCCTGGTCGCCGCCCACGAAGCCCTCGCCCCCGACGTCGAGCGCTTGCTCAGCCGGCGTCCCCCGAGTGGCGCCGGGGCCCCGGTCCCGGCGGACGACCCGTTTGGACTGCACCTCTCGCCAGCCGCGCCCGCCGGCGGCGACCACGGCGCGGGCGACCAACACGCCTGGGCCACCGAGCTCGACAAGCGTGACGCCGAGGAGCGAGCGACCGCGGAGCCCCAGCCAGTGAGTCACGACCAGGAACAATGCAGCGCCGAGGCGCCGGCATCGTCGGATGCCGTCTCGGGCATCCACCTGTTCGCGGTGATGAAGAACCAGCTTGGGGCGCGGTGGGGATCCGTCGTGAGTTCGGAGCTGGTCGGGCCCGGCGTCGTTGGCCCATATCGCCTCAAGGCGTCGCTCGGCGACGGCGGCCGGGTGAGCTTCTACCTTGCGTTCCACCGCGAGCGCCAATGGCCGGAGTGGGTCATCGGTCCGGACAGCGTCGCCGAGTTCACGGTCAACATCGACCACTATGTGGGGGCCGCGCGGGCGAGCTTGCCTGGGAGTCCGCGGCTGCCCGACTCGATGCGCGACGGCGCCGACCGCCGGTTCGCTGACCCGTCGATGCTCGAGCTCGAAGCCAAGGGCCAGGCGCCCTACCAGCACGACGCGAATGTGCCCGAGGTCGCCGATGATGACCTCGGCTCCTCGGTGGGGGCCGCGCCGGACGAAGGGCATGGCATCTTCGGGACGTTGCTCGCGGCCATGCGGGAAGGCAGCGACCAGGCCAACGGCGGAAGCGCGGCGGTCGGGGCGTGGAACTCGCACGTACGCCTGGCGGAGTACGTCGAGCCGGCCAAGCGGATTGCGCGCCAGCTGCTGGCTGACGTGAAGGCTGGGAAGGTGCCTCACCTGGAGGCCCGCAGCGCGGCCGTGGCGGGCCGCAACCAGCGGATGCAGAAGGTCCGGGGCCGCCTCTCACCGGCCGGCCGCTACGCGTCGCAGCGCATCAAGAGCGATGGCGGCGTCTCCGAATCGGAGATGGTCGCCCGCAAGGTCCCCGACATCCTGCGCGCCACCGAGCCAGGGGGCGCCGGGATGGGCGTGCTGGGGGAGCCTGGCGACGAGCGGGCGCTGATGACGTTCCTGGGCGCGGAGTCGCCAGAGTGGGCCAAGTACCAGAGCGCGATGGAGGACGGCGTTCCGCGAGCCGCGGTGGTCGCCAAGGCAACGCAAGAGATGAGCGAGCAGCCCTCGGTCAGTCGCGCGATCATCAACTCCGCCGGCAAGAGCAACAAGTGGGTGACCCGCGTCGCCAAGCTCGGGCGGGCCGCTGGTGCCGCGACCGCCGTCCTTGGCATCGCCGATGCGGTCGAGACCATCAATGACGCGGACGCGAGCCAGCGCCTGCACGTCGCGGCGCAGGAAGGCGGCGGGTTCGTTGGCGGCATCATCGGCGCGGAACTCGGTTCGATGGCGGCGGTCTGGCTCGCGTCGGTGATCATCTCGGGCCCGGCGGCGCCAGTGGTGCTCGTGGTGTCGATCATCGGCGGGATGATCGGCGCAGCTGTTGGCGCTTCCGCGGGCCGGAAGGCAGCGGACGCGATCCCCGAGCTCGCAGTGGAGGGCCTGAACGCGGTCGTGACGCCCGGCTCCGCGCAGTCGGGTGGCTATCCGGGGCTCTTCGAGCGGAGCACACGGCGTGGCCTTGCCCAGAAGGACGTGCGTGAGCGACTGCGCCAGGCGATGGTCGACCTCGACGGCGAGGTCGCCCGCATCGACGGCGCCATCGCGAAGGTGGTCGATCGCAACGCGCTCGATGACTTGCACGCAGAGCGGTTCCAGACGCTCAGCCGTCGCGATCACCTCGGCCAAGTGTACGCGTTGCTGCGCACCGGTCGGATCTCCGATGCCGACGCGTGGAAGGCGGTGGGGGGAGAGGTGATCGAGCCCACGGCGCCCGACGCAGCAGTGGAAAGCGCACCATCGGACCGTTTGGGGGCCACGACTTCGAGTACATCTGTCAGCGAGGCCGAGGCGCCGCCATGAAGCTCCGACGGATCCCAGGTATCAGCTCGGCGACGGTCACGTGGCTCGTCGTCGCGGATTGGATCTGGTTGCTCCCGTTCTTCGCCGCGCTGCTCTATGTGACGACCCCTGCGAGGTACAACCCGTTGCCACCGTGGCTGTTACTGCTGTTGGTGCCGCTCTCGACGGTCTGGGTGCGCTTGTCGCTCGCGCACGGGGCCGCCGGTGTCGAGATGCGGGCGTTGTATTTCTGGTCGGTCGTCCCGGTCTGGTACCGGCGCCAGCCAGTCGTGCGCATCGCGACGTCGCGATCGTCCGACGACCTCGACCATGACGACGAGGTCCTGCTCTATGCCCGACCCGACGGCGAGGCCTGGTGTCTGGAGGCGTACCAGGCCCGCGTGCTGGCAGCGTCCATGCGAGAGGGCATGACGGACCTCAGCGCCGCGCGACGCTGACTGTCGCGGCCTCAGCCACCTGTTCCTCGTCCTCGTCCGTCGTCGACGCTGCCGCTGGCGGCCCGGCGTGGTCCGCTGCGGCGAGCAAGCGGCGGCCGAGCGGCGATGCGCGATGCCACCGTAGCCGGCCATCGGCCGCGGGTAGCTCGGTCGCCAGACCGAGCGCGACCAGGCGGTCGAGATCGCGCGTGCCGGTGGCGAGGCTCTTGCCGGTGAGCTGCGCCGCTTCGCCTGGCGTCAGCGGTCCCGCGGCCGAGGCCGCGAGCAACTCGCTCAGCCGCGGCTCGTGCTCGAGCGCGTGGCGGGCCAATTCCTCACGCTCGACGGGCGCCAGCGCAGCCTCGGCGGCCAGGAGCACGTCTTCCAGCGCGTCGTGGTATCCGCGCCGCCGCTCGTCCATCGCCTGTTCCTGCCGCCGCGCGATCACGCCGCGCAGTCGCTGGACCATGGCGACACGGTGCTCGATCGCCTGCAGCGCGACCGCGCGACCACCGGCGCGGAACGTCGCGACGTCGTCGCTGGCGAGCCGCCGGGCGATGCGGTCTGCGAGGGCCTGTTCCTTCGCCGTCGTGGTCATGGCGAACTCCATGAAAGGATCGTGCAAGGATTAGCATGCGCCCGCCGCGAGAGCCACGTCAAGCGACCGGACCGACGCCGGCTCCGCGCCCGGCCGCGCGCGCGAGGCGTGCCGGTTGGACCGACGCGGCAACGCCGACGCTCGCGCGCGGTGACCACGCCGCCTGGCTCGCCTCATCGCGAGATCCCACTGCGCCCAGTCTCCCCGCGCGCCCGGATTTCGCGATACTACCGGCGACGACGATGAGCGCATCGACCGAGACGGCGAGGTTCGGTACCAGCGCGGCGGTGCGGC
>SXGT01156539.1_pt1 | contig 21365 bp, 23 predicted proteins | sample 3176221 | NCBI WGS metagenome assembly SXGT01 (sample SAMN11356862, study PRJNA531348) | freshwater metagenome | isolation source: freshwater sample F1-120 | place: China: Fuxian Lake, Yuxi | collected 2017-12-25
CGCCGTCGAGGTCGCCGACGCCGGCCACCGCCTCGCCGATCCCTTCCCAGGCGAGCGTGTCGTAGATAGTCACGTCGGCCGACACCGAGAGGTCGATTTCCCCGGACAGGCGGCAACTGCCCGGGTCGCAGTCCTGGTCGATTCCGTCGTCGCACACCTCGGTGGCACCAGGGAACACGGTGTCGTTGGCGTCGTCGCAGTCGTCGCCCGCGTCAACCGTGCCCGTGTCGCCTGCGCATCCGGTCGTGCCCGTGGAGTCGCCGTGGCCGTCGCCGTCGGCGTCCGGGTACACCGTGGTGGCGACCTCCTCGTCGGTGCCCCCGTCGCAGTCGTCGTCGGCGTGGTTGCACACCTCGGTGGCCCCGGGGTGCACGAGGGGATCGCCATCGTCGCAGTCTTCCTCGTCGAGCCAGCCGTCGCCGTCACTGTCCGGAGGCGGGAGCGCCGAGTCGCCGGTGTCCGCCGTGTCGAGCGCGGGCGTGCCGCTGTCGCGCGCGGGGCCGCTCTCCTTGTCCTCGGGCACGGGGCACCCGGCGAACAGGGCGAGGCACCAGGGCGCGAGCGGGAACATGCGCCTACAGCTCGTACGCGATCTCGCCGTCGACCCAGGCGGTCGCGAGCGTGCTGCCCGACTCGAGCAAGATCATCCAGCCTGGCCGGATGTGGCGCTTGCCGTCGGTGTTGAAGGTTGCCTTCACCGGGTTGATCGAGCCGTCGGCGGTGATCCAGCTCTGGGTCAGCGCGGTCGGGGCGTCCGGGTTCTGCTTGTCGATCGCGGTCTGGACCGCCGGTTTGAGCTGGATAACCCCGTTCTTCGCGCGGACGTCGCCCCAGAACTTCGCCCCGGTTATGCCGTCGCACTCCTCCCAGTCCCCGGCGGGGATGAAGTAGGTGACCGTGCTCGATGCGGTCGCGACGGTCTGGCGGGTCATGCGGCGGTGGCGGGTGATGGGCACGGGAAGTTCCTTCTTGCCCGGCACGATTAATGCAGAGAGAGAGAGAGATCTGTCAAGATCTATTCGTCGCGACTGGCGATTTCGTGCGCCCTCGCGGAGGGAACCCGGCTACCGCCCGATCGCCGCCCCGGCCGCAGCCGCCGCCTCGATGAACGGCCGCGGGAAAACGCCCATCCCCACCGTCGCCAGCACCGCGAGCACGATGGCGACCCGCATGGCGCCGCCCGTCGCGACCGGCGCCGTCTTCGAGGGCGCCTCGATGTACACCGCTCGGCCGAGGCGCAGGTAGTAGAAGAGGCCCACGACGGTGACCAGGGCGCCGGCGAGCACGAACCAGGTGTAGCCGGCCAGCCAGGCGTTCTTGAAGAGCACCATCTTGCCCCAGAAGCCCGCCACGAAGGGGATGCCGCCGAGTGACAGGAGGAAGAGCAACATCGCGAGCCCGAGCCCCGGGTTGCGACGCGCGAGGCCGTTGAAGGCCCCGATGTCGCCCTTGTCGTCGACCTCGACGGCCTCCGCCACGAAGAAGGCGCCCATGTTCGCGGCCACGTAGGTAGCCAGGTAGAAGACCATCGCCTCGATGCCGGCGCCGCGGCCCATCAAGAGCGCCACGAGCAAGAGGCCCATGTGCCCGATGCCCGAGTAGGCGAGCAGGCGCCGCGCGTTCTGCTGGGGGATCGCGAGCGCGTTGCCGAGGGCCATCGATAGGATCGCGAGGGCCAGCAAGATCGGGGTCCAGCGCTCGGCGGTGGACGGGAAAGCCTCCCACAAGAGCCGCGCGAGACCGCCCAGGCCCGCCGCCTTCGGCGCCACGCTGAGAAAGGCCACGAAGGGGGCGGGCGCGCCCTGGTAGGTGTCGGGCACCCAGCCATGGAAGGGGACAGCGCCGAGCTTGTAGGCCATGCCGGCCAGCATCAGGAGTGAGCCGAGCACCAGCATCGGGCCTTGTCCCGTGCGCACCACCGAGAACAAGGTTTCCCCGGTGGCGCCGATGACGAAAGAGAGCCCGTAGGCGGTGATCGCCGCGCTCACCGCGCCGGCCACGTAGAGCTTCACCGCGCCCTCGTTGCCGACGGTGGTGTTCTTGTGGAGGGCCGCCATCGCGTAGAGCGGCACGCCCATCAGTTCGAAGGCCACGATCAACGTGATCAGTTCCTTCGCGCCCGGGAGTAGCACCATGCCGCAAGTGCTCGCGAGCAAGAGCAACAGATACTCGCCGTGGCGGCGGGGGAAGAGCCGCTCGGCGTGGTCGATCATGCCGGTGGCAGCGAGCACGCCGGCGCCGAGCACCACGCGCTGCACGTACACCGTGAACGCGTCGTTCTCGAAGGCCCCGGCGAGGGCCACGCCCGTCGGGACGAACCATGTCGCGACAAACAAGAGCGCGAGTCCCACGGCGGCCAGCGCGGCGGCGCCTCGCCGGGGGCCGGTGCCCGGCACCAGGTCGATGACCAGCACCAGGACGGCCAACGCGCACACACCGAGTGGGATCGCGAGTGGCATCATGGCGCCCCCCCCGCCTGCGCCGCCGCTTGGACGACCGGCAGGTGCAACGAGGTGCCCACGTCGATGGCGTCGAGCACCAGGCGCGGCCAGCAGCCGAACACGATGAGGCAGCCGCCGAGCAAGACCAGCGCCACCCACTCCGTGCCCTTCGCGTCGGAGAGGTGGTGGTAGCGCTCGGGGGGACCCTCACCCCAGAAGATCGCGCGCACCGCGCGGAGCACGTACACGGCGGTGATCCACGCGCCCACGATGCCCGCGAGGGCCCAGACCACGTGGCCAGACTTCCACGCGCCGAGGAACACCAGGAATTCAGCGATGAAACCGGCGAAGCCGGGCATGCCCAGCGAGGAGAGCCCCGCCAGCGTGAAGAACACCGCCACGCCGGGCATCACCTTGGCGAAGCCGCCCATGCGGAAGATCTCGCGGTCGTGAGCGCGGCCGTACACGAGCCCCACCAGCGCGAAGAAGAGGCCCGTCATCAGGCCGTGGGCGAACATCTGGAACACGGCGCCGTTCCAGCCGTCGGTGTCGAGCGTGGCGGCGCCGAGCATCACCACGCCCATGTGCGACACCGAGGAGTAGGCGATCACATACTTCAGGTCGGTCTGCGACATCGCGCCGAGCGCGCCGTACACCACGTTGATCACTGCCACCGCCCCGACGATCGGCGCCCAGGCCACGGCCCCCTCGGGGCAGAGCACCATGCCCACGCGCATCACGCCGAAGGCGCCGAGCTTCATGAGCACCCCGGCGTGCAACATCGACACGGCGGTGGGCGCGCTGGCGTGCCCGTCGGGCGACCAGGTGTGGAAGGGGAACACGCCGGCGAGTGAGCCAAAGCCCAGCCACAAGGCAGGGAACACCCAGAGCTGCGCTTCCCGGCTGAGCGGGTGCTCCATGAGGTGCAGCATCCCGAAGTCGCGCGCGCCGCCGCCCTGGTAGAGCGCGAAGATGCCGACGAGGATGAAGGCTGAGCCGATGAGCAACATCAGGGTGAGCTTCATCGCCGCGTACTCGCGGCCGCCCACGTCGAGGCGACGCATCGCGAAGGCAAACGGGCCCTTGATCTCGACCTTTTTCGTTGAGCCCCAGATGCCGATGAGCAGGTACATCGGCAAGACCGCGATCTCGTAGAACAAGAAGAACACGAAGAGATCGAGGCTCACGAACACGCCGAGCACGCCGGCGACCAGCGTCAACAGGAGGATGTAGAAGTCCTTGTCGCGGTCGTCGAGTGTCCACGTGGCAAACACGCCCGCGAAGAGGATGAGCCCGGTCAACAGGAGCAGCGACACGCCCCAGCCGTCGACGGCGAGGTCCCAGTTGATGCCGAGCGACGGCACCAGGGGGAACGTCTCCCGCAGTTGCAGCCCGCCCTCGTGCAGGTTGTAGGCGAGGCTCACCTCGATGGCGCCCCAGAGCGACACGAGGCTGGCCGCGGCGCTGAGCACCCGCGTGGTGCCCCGCGAGGACGCAGGCACCAGCAGCAAGATCGCGGCTGCGACGAGCGGCGCGAGCACGGTGATCGACAACCAGGGCACTAGCGCACCCCCCCGATGGCGCCCCAGGCCACCACCACGAGGGCACCCATCACCAGGAGGTAGCTGGCGTCGCGCAGCTTGCCGGTGTGGAGCACGCGCAAACGTTCGCTGCCGACGAGCGCCGCCCAGCCGAAGAGGTTCACCGCGCCGTCCACCACGTAGCGGTCGACGAACCCAACCATGCCCGCGAAGGGGCGGAGACCTTGCTGCCAGCCGCGCACGAAGAGCCCGTCGATGGGCCCCGAGCGAATGAAGCCGGCCAGCGCCGGGACACCGAGGCCCTCGAGCTTGCCCTGCCCGTACTTCATGTAGGCCAGGCCGATACCGCCGAGGCCCATCACCAGCGCGGCGAGGCCGGGCGGCGTGAGCGCGAAGTGCCAGGGGGCCCCGGCCACGTCGTCACCGAACCGACCGGTGGTGAAGCCGGCGACCGTCGCGATGACTGCCAGCGCGGCCATCGGCAACAACATCACCGGGGGCGACTCGTGGGCTTCCATCGAACGCGAGCTCGCGGGGCCGAGGAAGGCCATGCACACCACGCGCGTCATGTAGAAGGCGGTGAGGCCCGCGGCGGCGAGGCACAGCAAGAGCGGCCCGTAGGCGTGCGCGTGGAAGAGCTCCTCGAGCACGAGGTCTTTCGAGAAGAAGCCCGAGAGCGGAGGCACGCCCGCCAACGCGAGGGAGCCGAGCACGAACAAGGCGGCGGTGAGCTTGGTCTTCTTGGCGAGACCGCCCATCTCGCGCAGATCGTTGGTGCCCACCGCGTGGATCACCGAGCCGGCGCCGAGGAAGAGCAGGGCCTTGAAGAAGGCGTGGGTGGTCAAGTGGAAATAGCCGCCGAAAAAGCTGCCTGTCCCCAGCGCCGCCACCATGTAGCCAAGCTGCGAACAGGTGCTGTACGCGAGCACCTTCTTGATGTCGTGCTGCACCAGGGCGGTACAGGCCGCCACCAGCGCCGTCACCGCGCCGATCCAGGTCATGGCCGTCAGCACGGGAGGCGCCGCCTCGAAGATCGGCCATGCGCGCACCACGAGGAACACGCCGGCCGCGACCATCGTCGCCGCGTGCAACAACGCCGACACCGGCGTGGGGCCTTCCATCGCGTCGGGGAGCCACACGTGGAGCGGCACCTGCGCGCTCTTGCCCATCACGCCGCAGAAGAGGAGCGCGGCCACCAGCGTGGCGGCGCCGCTGTCGCCTGGCATCTCGAAGTCGAAGCCACCCGTCGTCACGTACAGGAGCACGACGCCCGACATCAGGCCGATGTCGGCGAAGCGAGTCACCCACACCGCCTTCACCGCGGCACGGCCGGCCGAGGGTTTGTCCCAGTAGAAACCGATGAGCAGGTAGGAGCAGAGGCCCACCAGCTCCCAGCAGCCGAGGAACTGCAGCATGTTGGGCGCGAGCACCATGCCCGACATCGCCACGATGAACAGCGAGTGCCAGGCGAAGTAACGACCGAGCGCCGGGCGCGGCTCGTGGGCCATGTAGCCGAGGCTGTACACCTGCACGCAGGCCGCCACGAAGGTGACAACCACCAGCATGGGTGCTGAGATCGCGTCGAGACGGAAGCCCACCTCGGCGATCGTCTTGCCGTCGTGAACCAGCCAGTCGAAAACCATGCCCACGGCGGGCTCACCGGCCACCGGGGCGCCGCTCCACGCGACGATCGCGGCCACGCAGGAGGCGAGCGCGGAGACGACGGAGAGCCACGCGGCGGGCATGCCCGAGTGCCGGAGCGGCCAGACGAACGCCAGCACGCCGAACGTGCAGAGCGGCAAGAACACCGGCACCATCGCGAGCTCGATCATCCCTGCATCTCCGAGGGAACGTCGGCGTCGACAGACTTGTGCGTGCGCGCGAGCAACACGACGATAGCGAGACCCACCACCACCTCGGCCACGGTGAGCGCGATGGAGAAGAGCGCCGCGGCCTGGCCGAACGGGGTGCCGCGGAAGTGCCCGAGCACCACCATGTTGAGGTTGGCGGCGTTGGCCATGAGCTCGACGCCGAGCAGGATGGCCACGAGGTTCTTGCGGGTGAGCACGCCAAAGAGGCCCACCGCGAAGAGAGCGGCAGACAGGGCGAGCCAGGCCTCGAGCGGGGGGCCGTTCATTCTTCGGGGTCCTTCCGCCGGGCGAGGGCGATCGCCCCCACCATCGCGGCGAGCAGCAAGACGCTGAGCGCCTCGAAAGGCAGCGCGAGGGGCCCGAGCAGCACCTCGCCGAGCAACTTCGCGCTGGGGGATCCGCCGACCGCCGACCGCGCCTGTGGAAGGCTGGTACGCACGACCGTGAAGGCCACGAGTCCGAAGATCGCGAGTGAGGCCAGCAGGGCACGACCGGGGTTGGCGATGAGCCCCGCCGTGGGGGCCTCGGGGCCGCGGCGCACCAGCATCACCGCGAACAACATCAGCGTGATGATGCCACCGGTGTACAAGAGCAATTGCATCGCCGCGAGAAAGCCTGCGTCGAGCATCGCGTAGAGCCCCGCCGTGGCCACCAGCGAGGCCGCGAGCCAGAGCACCGCTCGCACGAGGTCTGTCGTGCGCACCACCATGACGGCGGACACGATGGTGCCGAGACCCACGATCATGAAGAGCACCCACGCGGTCACGATGTCGCTCCGTCTGGGGCGGGCGCGGCCTTGGGCGCCTCAGGCTTCGGCGGCTTCGGGGGCTCCTGCATGCCGATGAGCTTCGCGCCCGTTCCCCAGCTCTGGGCCTTCTTCTCGTTGGCGTAGAGCCTCTCCATGGTGAGGAACAGCTCCTCGCGGGAGAAGGCGGGCGTGTCGGCGTCGCGGAGCATCACGATTGCGTCGGCGGGGCACACCTGGATGCACAGCTCGCAGTGGATGCAGGCGTTGAGGTCGAGCGTGAAGTCCTTGCACCAACCTCTCGGCTTTCCAGTCTTTTCCGAGTTGGCTCGGCCGCCGGGGACCACCACGATGATGTGCGACGGGCAGATCTTCTCGCACATCTTGCAGCCGATGCAGGCCTCGTCGCCGTGCTCGTCGTGCACCAGCGCGAAGGAGGTGCGGTAGCGCGCGGGCAGCTCGCGACGTCCCTTCCACGGCAGGGGCTCCGTGGTCATCGGGCGGAACAGGTTCTTCGCGCTGACCCAGAGCGCGGCGAAGGCGGCGAGGAGGCCCATCATGTGAGGTGCTTCCAGAGCGCGGCGGCCACCAGCGTGAGCAGGGAAAGGGGCACGAACACCTTCCAGCAGAGCGCCATGAACTGGTCGGCGCGGTAACGCATGAGCGTCCAGCGAACCCAGAAGATGAAGGCGTACAAGGCCAGTGCCTTCGCGATCATCCAGTGCGGCCCGTCGATGAACGGACCTTCCCAGCCCCCGAGGAAGAGCACCGTGGCGAGGAGCGACGCCACGAGCGTGTGCACGTACTCGGCGAGGTAGAAAAGTCCGAACTTCATGCCGGTGTACTCGGTGGTGATACCGGCCACGAGCTCCGACTCCGCTTCAGGAATGTCGAAGGGGATGCGGTTGGCCTCGGCGAGCGAGGTGAGGAAGAAGAGGACGAAGGCCACGAGTCCCGGACCGGGCGGCCAGAGCGCGAACCACGCGTAGCCGGATTGCGCCGCGACGATGTCGGTGATCGAGAAGCTCCCGGCGAGCACGATGGGGACCATCGCCGACAAGAGCAGTGGCACCTCGAAGCTCACTGCCTGGGCCGCCGCGCGCATCGCGCCGAGCAACGCGTACTTGTTGTTCGACGACCATCCCGCCATCCACACCGGGATGACCATCAGCGAGGTGATCGAGAGCGCGAAGAGCACGCCCACGTCGAGGTCGGCGGCCACCAGGCCCGGCCCAAAGGGCAGCGCGGCGGCGGAGGCGAGTATGAGGATCGCGCCGATGGGCGGCGCGAGGTTGAACAGGGCGCGGTCGGCGCCATCGGGGACGATGTCCTGCTTCTGCAGGAGCTTCAAAAGGTCGGCGATCGGCTGGAGCAGACCAAAGGGACCGACCTCCGTCGGGCCGGGGCGGTTCTGCATGCGGCCGGCGAACTTGCGCTCGAACCACACCGACCACGCGAAGGTGACCATGAGGAAATTGACGACGACGAAGCCGACGACTCCGCCGTGGACCCATGGGTTGCCGAGGATCATCGTCATCAGCGATCGACCTCGCCCATGATCGGGTCGAGGGAACCGAGGGTGACGATGATGTCGCTGAGGTTCTGCCCCTGCGCGAGGTAGGGCAAGAGCGAGAGCGCGTGGAGCGAGGGGCTGCGGATCTTGCAGCGGTAGGGTTTGTCGCTGCCATCGGCGATCACCCAGGTGCCGAGCTCACCGCGCGGCGACTCGATGGCACTGTAGGCGATGCCCGCCTTCGGCTTCACGGCCCCCGGCAACTTCACGGATTTGAGCGCGTTGATCGGCCCCTCGGGCACGCCGGCGAGCAGGAGGTTCACCAGCCGGATGCTCTCGCGCATCTCCGCGAGGCGAACCTCGAAGCGCGCCTGGCAGTCGCCCGCGCTGGCGGTGGCCACGTTGACCTTCAGCTCGCGGTAGAGCCCGTAGGGCTGGTCGCGACGCAGGTCGTAGTCCACCCCCGAGGCCCGTAGCACCGGCCCCGACACGCCGAGCGAGAGCGCCAGGCCGGCATCGACGACGCCCACGCCCTGGGTGCGGGCGAGGAAGATCGCGTTGGTCCGAACGAAGTCCTCGTACTCCACGATGCGCGCAGAGATCGCGGCGAAGGTGCCACGGACGAGCGCGTCCCAGCCCGAGGGCAAATCGTGCCGACACCCGCCGACTTGCAGCGTGTTGTAGTGGAAACGCGAGCCGGTGAGCGCCTCGAAGCAGTCGAGGATGGTCTCCCGCTCGCGAAAGGTGTGCATGAACAGCGTGGCGCCACCGCCAAGCGCACCGCCCATGTCGAGGCCGAAGGTGCCGATCCACAAGAGGTGACTCGCGACGCGCTGCATCTCGGCGCCCAGCGCCCGGATGGTCTGCGCGCGCGGGGGCGGCTCCACGCCGAGGAGCGCCTCAAAACCCATGTTGATCGCCATCTCGTTGGAGAAGGCGGCCACGTAGTCGTTCTTGTCGACGATGGGCGTGATCTGCACGTAGGTGAGCTTCTCGCAGAGCTTCTCCACGCCACGGTGGAGGTAGCCGAGGTAGGGCACCGCCTTGATGCAGGTTTCGCCGTCGAGATACAACTTGACGCGGAGAACGCCGTGAGTCGATGGGTGCTGCGGGCCGAGGTTGAGCACCAGGAGGTCGCCCTCGGGATCGTAGCTCTCCACGTCGAAGTGGGGATTGGGCACCTTTGCGCGCGCGCGAATCAGCGCGGCGACAGGCTCGGACACGGGACCATGGACTAGCGCCATGGAAAGTGCCTCGTGTCGATCGCGTAGTCCCGACGGAGCGGGTGCCCGGGCCAGTCTTCAGGCAGCATGATGCGACGCAGATCCGGGTGCCCGGCGAAGCGCACGCCCACGAGGTCGAACTGCTCGCGCTCCTGCCAGTCCGCGCCTTGCCAGAGGCCCGCGAGAGAGGGGCAGGCGTCGCTGGTGGGGATCCACAGGCGCAAGACGACGTCTGTGCCTGGCGCCCCGGGCACGGGGATGCGGCGGAGCCGATACTCCACCAGCGCCCGATCTGGCTCCGTCTCCGAGGCCGGGTAGTGCGCGGCACAGCAGTAGACGAAGTACTCGAAGCCCTGCCCTTGGAGGTAGGTCGCGATGTCGATCAGCTTCTCGGCGGCAACGTTGACGACGCCGTTCTCCTCGACGAGCTCGAAGCGGGAAAGGTCGACGCTCACTGGCCACCTGTCGGTCGACGCAGTCCCCCGCCGGGGTCGAGCCCGAGCACCGCCTCGAGCTGCGCCTGCGAGGTTTGCTCGTCGCGCCCCGGGTCGCCAAGGCGGCCGATCGCGGGCGAACGCAGTCCCGGCATGTCGGGGCGAAGCTCGGGCTCGGTCCACCGTCCCTCGCGTTTGGCGCGGATCTTCTCCTGCAATCGCCGGATCCCCATGAACAAGGCCTCGGGGTTCGGCGGGCAGCCGGGCACGTACACGTCAACCGGCATGAAGGTGTCGACCCCGGGGACAACGCTGTAGATGTCGCGGTAAAAATCACCGGAGATCGCGCAGGATCCCATGGCGATCGCCCACTTGGGCTCCGGCATCTGGTCCCACAGTTTTTTCACGCGCGGGGCCATCTTCACGGTGATCGTGCCGGCGATCACCATCACGTCGCACTGGCGGGGGGTGCCGCGCGCGATCGTGCCGATGCGGTCGAGGTCGAAGCGGGAGCAGGCCGCGGCCATGAACTCGATGCCGCAGCACGAGGTGGCCATCGGGAAGACCCAGAGGGCGTTGGTGAGCCCCCAGGTGAGCACGCGGTCGGCCGTGGTGAGCCCGAGGTCGACGCCCGGGAACTTCTCGAGTGCCTCGTACAAGGGATGGACGAAGGCCTCGTTTTCTTCGTTCACTGCCACGTGAGCGCTCCCTTTCGGACGGCGTAGAGCCATCCGAGCAGCAGGATGCCGAGGAAGGCAAACATCTCGACCATCACCACCAGCCCGCCGCCCTCGATGTTCAGCGCCCAGGGCAACAAGAACGCGGCTTCCACGTCGAAGACCACGAAGACCAGCGCCACGACATAGTAGCGCGGGTGGAATCGCACCCATGCGAGCCCATCCGGCTCCTCGCCGCACTCGTAGGTGAGGCCCTGGGTCGGGGGCACCTCGCGGGCGCGGACCCCGAGGAATTTCGCGGCGATCAGCGTGCCGAGCGCAACGGCCGCCGCGACAGCGGTAAAGGCGATGGCAGCGAGTCCAGCGGGCGACACGGCAGGTGAACCAGCGGGGGAGGGGAGGTGGGCCCTTGCGGGCGCACGAAGCTATGCCGTGTCTCGCCATGTCGCGAGGGGCGCGCTCCGATTCGCGCGCGGTTAGGAGACGGATGTGCAGAAGCAGATCACCATCCTCGGCCGGAACTACACGCTGAAGGCCGACAACGGCGAGGAGCTCGAGGCTGCCGCAGCCGACATCGATCGGCGCATGCGCCTTTTGACCGACCGGAAGAACGGGGTCGACCCCTACACCGCCGCGATGCTCACCTCGCTCAACCTCGCGAGCGAGCTGCGCGCCGTCAAACGCGGCTATCGTGAGCGCCTTGAAGCCATGGAACGAAACGCCGCCGCCGTCGAGGCCGTCCTCGCCGCTGCCGTGGCCGAAGACACCACCGCCCCCGGCGGTGCCGAGGAGGACGCATGATCGACACGCTGGCCGACAAGATGGCCGACAAGGTCAATGAACGCGTGGAGCAGGCCACGCAGTACATGGAGAAGGTCGCGAGCCCGCGTACCAACCGCGTGGTCGGCCTGGTGCTGGGCGTGCCCTCGTGGACGGTGCTCGGCCTCGCGAAATGGCTCGATCCGAACCCCCAGGGCTACGGGACCCACCTTCAGCTGGGCATGAGCGAGTGCACGATGATGCACTTCACCGGCTACCCCTGCCCGATGTGCGGGATGACCACGACCTTCGCGCTCTACGCGGACTTCCGGGTGATCGACGCGCTCTTCAACCAGCCCTTTGGCCTCGTGCTGTTCGGCACCACGGTGGCGCTGGCCATCATCGGCGCGCTCGATGTCGCGACTGGAAAGGGCTACTGGAAACGCGCGCTATCCTGGGTGGACCGACGGGAAACAAAGGTTGCGGCAGTACTGTTGATCGGCATGTTGGGCGGCTGGGTGTACAAAGTGTTCCAAGTGCACCCCGAGCTGCTCGGGTAGCTCGGGCGGGTAGCCGACCCTGATCGGCATCGGTCTCCCGACCGCTGTGAAACTTGGCGCGGGGATTGCATGAGGGGCGCGCATGAGCACCCCTGTCCACGCCTACGGCTATGAGATGGTCGCGCCGGGCGAGCCGCCCCGGCGAACCTTGCGGCATTTCGAGAACCTCGCCTACGACGAGGCCCTGGTCGAGGTCGCGGGATGTGGCATCTGCCACACCGACCTGGGCTTTCTCGACCACGGCGTGCGCACCCGGCACGCTCTCCCCCTGATCCTAGGCCACGAGATCAGCGGTGTCGTGCGGGCCGCCGGTCACCAGGCCACCCACCTCGTGGGCCGCCCCGTGGTGGTGCCCGCCGTGATCCCGTGCGGGAAATGCCCCGAGTGCAAGGCGGGTCGCTCGATGATCTGCAAGCACCAGGTGTTCCCCGGGAACGACCGCGACGGGGGGTGGGCCTCCCACGTGGTGGTCCCTGCGCACGCGCTCTGCGAGGTGCCGGGCGCGTCGACCGATCCCGACGACCCCTTGCCCGGCCAGCCGGAGATCACGCTGCGCCACCTGGCCGTCATTGCCGACGCCGTGTCCACCCCCTTCGCGGCGCTCACCCGCGCCAACGTGAGCGAGGGCGACGTGGTCATCGTCGTGGGTCTCGGCGGGGTGGGCGGCTACTGTGCGCAGATCGCGGCGGCGCTCGGCGCCTTCGTGGTGGGCCTCGACGTGAGCGAGTCGAAGCTGGCGCTCGCGCCCTCGCTGGGGTGCGGTCTCGCGCTCGATCCCCGGGTCGACGACGCCCGCGCGCTCAAGAAGAAGGTCGGCGAGTGGGTGGCGTTGCAGGGCGGCGCGAGCACCCGCTGGGTGATCGCCGAGTGCAGCGGGACGGTCCCGGGGCAGCGCACCGCCTGGGGACTGCTCGTGCACGGCGCCAAGCTCCTGGTCGTCGGCTACACGATGGACAGCGTCGAACTGCGCCTGTCAAACCTCATGGCGTTTGACGCCGAGGCCATCGGGAACTGGGGTTGCCCGCCCGAGCTCTACCCGGCCGTCGTCCGCCTCGTCCTCGACGGCAAGGTCGACCTCGCCAGTCACACGGTTTTCCGGCCGCTCGACAACATCGTCGAGGCCCTCCACGACGTCCGCGCCCACAAGGAAGCGCGTCGCGTGGTGCTCGTTCCCTAGTCTCTGGAGCTCTCGCGCATGTTTCCCTGGAAGAATCACGATCTCGTCGAACACGCATACACGCACGTGCGCTTTGAGCGCCGTGCCGTGCACCGCCCCGGCGGCGCGGTGGCCGAGGGCCTCCACGTGTCGTGGATCGTGCTCGACAACGTCGAACAACTCAACAGCTACACCACCGAGGCGATCAAGGAGGTAATCCTTGGCTTTCGGCAGGCGAGCAATGAGCGCGGGTGCGTGGCGGTGGTGTTCACGGGCGCCGGTGATCGGGCCTTCTGCACCGGCGGCAACACCAAGGAGTACGCCGAATACTACTCGGGCCGACCGGAGGAGTACCGCCAGTACATGCGGCTCTTCAACGACATGGTTTCCGCCATCCTCGAGTGTGACAAGCCGGTGATCTGCCGGGTCAATGGCATGCGCATCGGCGGGGGACAGGAGATCGGCATGGCGTGCGACTACTCGGTCGCCCAGGACATGGCGCGTTTCGGCCAGGCGGGCCCGCGTCATGGCAGTGCACCCGACGGCGGTGCCACTGACTTCCTGCCGCTTTTCGTGGGCGTCGAACACGCGATGTTGTCGTGCACCGCATGCGAGCCCTGGAGCGCCCACAAGGCCTTCCGACTGGGGTTGCTGACAGACGTCGTCCCTGCGTTGCGCGTCGACGGCGACTACGTGGCCAACCCCCTCGTTCATCACGACGGGGTGGATGCCTACGGCCGGCCCCGGGCGGGCGAGTACAAGACCGGCGCCGAGGCCGACGCGGCCAAGGCGCTCTTGGCGAGCGGCAAGGTCGACCTCGCGCTCCTCGACGCCACGGTCGATGCCCTGTGCACCAAGCTCTTGATGACCTTCCCCGGCTGCTTGTCCAAGACCATCGAGTCGATTCGTAAACACAAGCTCGCGTGGTGGGACAAGAACCGCGAGGGCAACCGCGCCTGGCTGGGCCTGAACATGATGACCGAGGCCAATGCCGGTTTCCGTGCCTTTAACGATGGTAAAGGGCGCGACCGAGAGGTCGACTTCGCCGCCCTGCGTCGCCGTCTCGCCGAGGGCGAGGCCTGGGGGGAGGAGCTCATCATGGCGGTGGGCCCGGCCGGCATGCGGCGGCGCGAGTGAGCGGTCCCATTCGTCTCGAGTGGGCACACGGCGACGCCGTGGCGCGGGTGATCCTCGCGCGCCCACGCGCCAACGTGATGGACAGCGCGATGATCGACGCGATTCGCTCGACCCTCGCCGAGATCGGTGCCCGTCCCGACCTCAAGCTCATCGTGTTCGAAGGGGAAGGTCCCAACTTCAGCTTCGGCGCCGCCGTGGGCGAGCACTTGCCAGGCGAAGTCGAGCGGATGCTCCCCAAGTTCCACGCGCTCTTCTACGAGCTGGAGGAACTCGGCGTCCCGACCGCCGCCGTGGTGCGCGGACACTGCCTCGGCGGCGCGGCCGAGCTGGTGACGGTCTGCGGCTACGTCGCGGCAGCCCCGGGCGCTCACATTGGATTCCCCGAGGTGACACTCGGCGTTTTTCCCCCCGTGGCCGCCGTGGCCCTTCGTTGGCGCACCGGTGGCGCCACGGCCACGCGGATGGTGGTCACCGGCGATCCCGTGACCGCCGAGGTGGCCGCCCGGCACGGCCTCGTCGACGAGATCGCCGACGACCCACGCGACGCGGTGGACCGGTGGTACAGCGCTCATCTCGGCGGACTCTCGGCGGTCGGCCTACGCTACGCCTGGCGCGCCTCTCGAGCACCCTTCCTCGCGGCGCTGCGCGACGAGCTGCCGAAGCTCGAGAGTTTGTACCTTGACGACCTGATGAAATGCGCCGACCCGGTGGAGGGCCTGCGCGCCTTCATGGACCGGCGCCAACCCGAGTGGAGGCACGCTTGAGCCGGGAATCGATTGTCAAACAAGCCCGAGAGCTCTACGAGGACATCAACCTCGCCTCGGTGGTCGCGCGAGTACGCGCGGGCCAGAAGGCGGTGGGCTACCTCCCGGTCTACGCACCACGCGAGGTGATTCACGCCTGCGGCATGCTCCCGGTGGGCGTGCACGGCGGCGGCGACCAGGTGGAGATCATCCGGGGCGACGCCTACTACCAGTCGTACATCTGTCACCTGCCGCGCTCGGTCGTGGAGCTGGCCCTCTCGGGACGACTCGATTGCCTGAGCGGCATGCTCTTCCCGTCCACGTGTGACGTGATTCGCAACCTCTCGGGCGCTTGGCAAGTACTCAAACCCGATACCTACGTCCGCTACCTCGACCTCCCCCAGGGGGGCGCGCCCGAGTTGATGACGGAGTTCTGGGCGGAGGAACTTCGTGTCCTTCATCGCGACTTGGCGCGGCTTGCTGGGGTCGAGGTGAGCCAGGACCGGCTTCGCGACAGCATCGCGCTGTACAACCGAGTACGCGAGGTGGTTCGCGCCTTGTACCGGGCGCGTCGCGACCACCCCGAGCGTGTGCCCAGCGAGGAGCTGTACCTCGTGCTCCGCGCGGGCGAGGTGATGCCACCCGAGGAGTTCCTCGAGTTCGGGGCGGCCTACTTGGCCGAGGTGGCCGCCTCCACCGCCAGCCCGCGCGACAACAGCCGCGTGGTGGTGGTGGGCGCCTTCTGCGAGCAGCCCCCGCTGGGGCTCATCAAGACACTCGAGCGAGCGGGCTGCTACATCGTCGACGACGACTTCCTGGTTGGCAATCGTACGATCACGCGTCCCGTCGCGACCGAGGGCGATCCCTACGTGGCGCTCTCGGCCGCCGTGGTGCATCACGCCGTCAAGTGTCCAGTCTTCTACGAGCCCGACCCAGGCGGCAAGAAACGGGTCGTCCCCGATCTCGCTCGAGAGGCCCGCGCCGACGGCGTGATCTTCGCCGCGCCGAGCTTCTGCGACCCGGCGCTCCTCGACCGGCCCATGCTGCGTGCGGGCGCCGAGGCGGCCGAGGTGCCGTGTATTGCCTTCAAGTACAGCGAGAACACGGGCCAGTTCCAGCAATTCCGCGAGCAAGCGGGCACGTTCTCTGACGCCATCAAACTGTGGGGAGGTCGCTAGTGTCCAAAGACCGTTCGATGGAGATCCAGAAGGAGATGATCGCCGGGCACTTCCGGCGGCTCGAGGCCGCGCCCGACACGGGCGAGAAGGTGGTGTACACCTTCGTCCCCGGCAACCTCACCGAGCTCATTCGTAGCTTTGGTGCCCTCCCGTTGTTGCCGGAGATCAACGCCCTTCAGTCCGGCATGCGCCAGAAGTCGCGGGGCTACATCGCCGAGGCCGAAAAGGTGGGGCACTCGGAAGACGTGTGCACCTATGTCAAGTGTGACATCGGGATGGCTCGAACCGGGAATGTTGGTCCCACGGGAACGCGACTGCCCAAGCCCGATTTGCTGCTCCTGAGCTACACGGGCTGCTACACGTTCATGAAGTGGTTCGAGCTGCTCCGCGAGCAGTACGATTGTCCCACGGTGTTTTTGCAGGTGCCCTACCAGGGCGATGGGCACATCTCGGCCGCGCAGCGCGACTACATGGTCAAACAGATCCGCGACGCGGTGGTACCCGCGTTGGAGCAGGTGACCGGTCGCAAGTACGACGAGTACCTCATGCGCGAGGCGCTGGAGAAGAGCCGCCGGATGGAGGACGACCTCGTGGCCGTCTTGCACAGCGCGAAGCGTCGCCCCTCGCCGATCGACAGCTACTTCGGCGGCGTCTACTACATCGGGCCCATCTTCTCCGCGTTCCGGGGAACCGACGAGGGCGTGGACTACTACCGCGCCTTGCGACAGGAGGTCGAAGAACGGGCCGCCGAGGGCCTCGGGCCAGAAACCCCCTCGGGACGCCTCGACAAGCAGAAATACCGGCTTGTCGTGGAGGGCCCGCCCAACTGGACGAGCTTCAACGAGTTCTGGAAGATGTTCAGCGACGAGGGCGCTGTGGTGGTGGCGTCGACCTACACCAAGGTGGGCGGCACCTACGACCTTGGTTTCCGTCACGACGCGGGCGACCCGCTGGGGACGATGGCCGACTATTGCGGAGGTTGTTACACCAACATCAACCTTCCCGGGCGCATCGACATGCTCGTGCGCTACGTGAAGGAGTACGCCGCCGACGGCTTCCTGATCAACTCGGTGAAGTCCTGCAACAGCTTCTCCGCCGGGCAACTGTTGATCTTGCGCGAGGTGGAGAAGCGTACCGGCATCCCCGGTGGCTTCATCGAGTCCGATCTCGTCGATCCTCGCTATTTCTCGGCGGCCAACATCAAGAACCGTCTCGAGTCCTACCTGCAGATGATCGACGCCCGGCGCGGCTCGGCCTCGGTCGTGGAGGCGCACGCCAAATGAACTGTTTCCTGGGGATCGATCTCGGTTCCACCACCACCAAGGCTGTCTTGCTCGACGAGAGCGGGCGAACACTGGGGCGAGGCATCACCAACTCTCGCAGTAACTACGACCTCGCGGCGATGGTGGCCCGCACCGAGGCCTACGTCACCGCCCGATTCGGGCTCCTGCGCGCCGAGGTGGAGCGGGCGGCGGGCAGCGCGGTGCTCGAGCGACTGCTGGTTGCCTTCCGCGCCGAGCAAACCCTCGCGCAGCTGTCGCGACTCGACAAGCACCTGCATGACGAGATCGACCGCACCGTGGCGATGGCCCTGCGGGGCCCCGCGCACGAGGCCGTGGGCGAGATCGTCGAGACCATCCGTCGCGAGGAGGAAGAGTACTTCGCGCGGCCCACGGGCGGAGCGAGGTCTGACTTCTTCCGCGACATCGCGTCGAGCGCCTTCATGCGCGAGGCCGAGCGCATCGGCCAGACCGGAGGTCCCGGCTTCGATCTGCTCGTCGGCCTGTTCGACAAGTGCATCATCCGGGTGGAAAACGAGCCGATGGAGCTTGGTTTCCAAGAGCACATCCCCAGCGCCCTCGCGCGAATCGGCAACCCCGCGGCGGTGGTCGACGGCGTGCGTCGCGCGACCGAGGCCAAGCTCACCGAGCTGAACGGGGTGGGGACGGGCTACGGTCGCGCCCGGCTTCCCTTCCCGAAGGAGCAGATCCGCAGCGAGATCCTGTGTCACGGGCTCGGTGCGCACGCGATGTTCCCCGGCACGCGGACCGTCCTCGACATCGGCGGGCAAGACACCAAGGCCATCCAGGTCGACCCGGTGGGCATTGTCACGAGCTTCCAGATGAACGATCGTTGCGCCGCGGGTTGCGGTCGATACCTCGGCTACATCGCCGACGAGATGAACATCGGCCTCCACGAGCTCGGTCCGCTCGCGCAGACCGCTCAACGCGCGGTCAAGATCAACTCCACGTGCACCGTCTTCGCCGGCGCCGAGTTGCGCGAGCGCTTGGCCCTGGGCGAGCGTCGCGAAGACATCCTCGCCGGCCTCCACCGCGCGGTGATCCTCCGGGCGATGAGCTTACTTGCCCGGTCGGGCGGCGTGGACGACGAGTTCACCTTCACCGGTGGCGTGGCGCGCAACGCGGCGGCGGTGGCTGCGCTGAAAAAGCTCGTCAGGGAAAACTATGGCGAGAAAGTACTAAACATCTCGCCGGAGAGCATTTACACCGGGGCGCTGGGTGCGGCCCTCTTTGCATTGCGCGACGGCGAGAGTCGCAAGGAGATGGCGGCATGAACTGGGCAGCAGGCATCGATATCGGCAGCGGCGCCGCCAAGGCCGTGGTGGTTTCCGTGGACGGGGCCGACGTGCAGGTGAGGGGACACGCAGCCGTGCGCATTCGCCGTCGCGACGTGAGCGCCGTCGCTGACGATGCCTTCGCCCAGGCGCTGCGCGACTCGGGGACGGATCGCCTCGACTACATCGCGACCACGGGCGAGGGCGAAGACGTGCCCTACGCCACGGGGCACTTCTACGGGATGACCGCCCACGCGCGTGGTGCCCTCTTCCTCGAACCCCGGGCGCGCACGGTGCTCGACGTGGGGGCGCTCCACACGCGGGCGGTGATCATGGACGAGCGCGGCAAGGTGCTGGACTACAAGATGACCAGCCAGTGTGCCTCTGGCTCCGGGCAATTCCTCGAGAACATCGCTCGATACCTCGGGATCTCGCTCGCCGAGGTGGGGGAACTCTCGCTCTCGGCCCAGAAGCCGGAGACCGTCTCCTCGATCTGCGCGGTGCTCGCGGAGACCGACGTGATCAACATGGTGAGCCGCGGCATCTCCGCGCCCGACATCCTGCGCGGGATTCACGACAGCATGGCCGGCCGCTACGCGCAGCTCATCCGTCGCCTGGGATCCAGCGGCATCGTCTTCGTGTCGGGCGGCCTCAGCAGCGACATCGGCCTGCGGCAGTCCCTCGCCGACGCGCTCGGCAAGGAGTCCGCGAAGAAGGGCACTGTCGAGCTCATCACCCACCCCCTGGCCATCCACGCGGGCGCCATCGGCGCCGCGATCTGGGGGGCCTGGCGCTACGAGACACGTCAACTAGGGAGGCCCTCGTGGACTCAGAACGACCCGATTCCGACTCATCGATCCGCATCCGCATCCTGACCGCTGCCGACGAGCGCCGCCTCGCCCACATCGACCAGCGTCTCACTGGCCGCTCTCGCCTGGAGTGGTACCGGCGGCGGCTGGGACGGGCCCTGGCCGAGAGCGACGTCAACGTTTCTCTCGGCGCCGAGGTGGACGGCAGCCTCGTCGGGGCGCTGCTGTGCACCGTCCAGTACGGCGAGTTCGGCGTGGCCGAGCCCGTCGCCGTGCTCGACACGGTGATCGTCGACCCTGGTTTCCAGAAGCAGGGCGTCGGCGCGGCCCTCCTCGACCAGCTGCAGAAGAACCTGGCTGGCTTGCGCGTGGAGAAGGTGCGAACCGAGGTGGACTGGACCGAGATGGCGCTCTTGGCCTTTCTCGCCCGCTCCGGCTTCGCGCCCGCCGCCCGCCTGGTGTTGGAGCACCGCGTCGCCTCCGCGTCGTGATACGATGCGTGCATGCTACTCCTCCTCCCCGGCGCGGCATGGGCCACGACCGTCGGCATCTGGGGCACCGGTCATCTCGTGGGCGACCTGCAGCTTCGGCTCATGGAGAGCGGCGAGTTCAGCCTGGTAGAGAAGTATGAGCTCAGCAACGTGGCACCGACCGCGGCGGAACTCGGCGCCTACGACGCGGTGTGGATCTTCGGCGACTCGCAGTCCTACGACCCCCACGACCTGGGCGACGCGCTCGCTGACTACGTGGACGGCGGTGGTGGCGTGGTCATCGCCCCGGCTGTCTTCACTGACAAGTACATTGACGGGCGGTACATCGACGAGGGCTACGCCCCCTTCACGTTGATCGACTCCTCTGGGTTCAGCGGCTCCTACGCCGTGCTGGTGCCTGACCAGCCCGACCATGCCGTGCTCGACGGCGTGACGCTGGCAAGCGCCGGCAGCGGCAGCAACGTGATGTACGTGACGACCTCGCCCACGGCCACGCTGGTGGCGCATTGGGACGCGACCGATTCGCCCGCCGTGGCCGTCACCGAGGCCCACGGGCGCTCAGCGTTCTTCTCGCTGGTGCCCGCCTCCTCCGATGTGTACGACACCTACTACCCGTTGGACTCCGACGTGCCGCGGTTGCTCGCCAACCTCACGCTGTGGGTCGCGTCCTCCTCGGGGAGCAGCGACGACACCGGCAACGGTGGCGACGACACCGCCCCCGGGTCGGACGATTGTTTCGACTGCGACGACGATGGCTACGACAGCTCGGTCGACTGCAACGACCTCTCCAGCGCGATCCACCCTGGGGCGGCGGAGGGGGCCGACGGCATCGACAACGACTGCGATGGCGAGATCGACGAGGCCGGCGGGAGCGACGGCGCGAGTGAAGATGAAGGTGGACTTTGCGGTGGTGGGCTGCTCCTGCCCCTCGCCGCCACCGCGCTGGGAACCCGGCGCCGCGCGGCCAGGCAGCCAAAAAGGCCTTGACGCCCAGGCAGTGACCTCATAATAGGTGGGGGCTTCGGCGATGAAGCGTTTCGCCTTGACGGCGGCGCGCCACGTTGCTATAAGCCCACCAGCCACGGTCGACCCCCTCGGGAGTCGAAATGCGGTGGCGTCGCGGACCCTCTCAGGAGGTCATCCCCGTCGGTCTTTGAAAAATTGGTAGCAGTTACGTAAGTTCGAATAGAGTTTTGATTCGACCCCGGTTTAGCCACCGGGGGCGGAACAGGTTTCAAACTGGAGAGTTTGATCCTGGCTCAGAGTGAACGCTAGCGGCGGGCCTAACACATGCAAGTCGAGCGGGGCGCAAGCCCAGCGGCGAACGGGTGAGTAACGCGTAGGTAATGTACCTCCTGGTGGGGAACAACCGTGGGAAACCATGGCTAATTCCGCATGACGCCGAAAGGTGAAAGCAGCAATGCGCCGGGAGAGCAGCCTGCGTCCCATTATTTATTCCTAGTTGGCGAGGTAACGGCTCACCAAGGGTACGATGGGTAGCTGGTCTGAGAG
>SXGT01817601.1_pt1 | contig 21364 bp, 21 predicted proteins | sample 3176221 | NCBI WGS metagenome assembly SXGT01 (sample SAMN11356862, study PRJNA531348) | freshwater metagenome | isolation source: freshwater sample F1-120 | place: China: Fuxian Lake, Yuxi | collected 2017-12-25
CGGTCCGGGAACCATTTAATCAGCGTCGATACCGGGGAAATATAACCCAATCCCAAGCCGATACCGCCAATTACGCCGGACCCCAACAGCAACATCCAGAACTGATGCAGATAAATACCCAGAGCCGAGAACAACATGCCGCCGCACCAGCACAAGGCGCTGACCACCGCGGCTTTGCGCGGGCCGACGTGTTCAAGCCAACCGCCCCATAGTGCGGCCGACGAGCCCAGAAAGACAAAAAACAGCGTGTACATCCAGCCCAGCGTGGAGATTTTCCAGTCGCAACCGGTAATAACCAGTTCCTGCAAAAAACCGACGTCAGGACCGCAATTAATGCTTTCTTTAATGCCCACCGCTTTGGATAAAGGCAACCAGAAAACCGAAAAACCATAGGCCATACCGATGCACAAATGTATCGCCAAGGCAGCGGGCGGAAGCAGCCAACGGTTATAACCATGACCGGCAATGATGCGTTCTTTATCTAAAAATCCGGGTGAAGTAGTGCTCATAATATTGGCTTGTTGAAATTGGAATTCGGGTTTCTGTGTTGCGAATAATTGTTTGTCCCGCTTTTTAAGACGCAGGTCAGCATAATAATTAAGCATGTGTCATTAGCCGATCGAGTACCGGATTCGAAAACGCATTGTATGTTACGCCTTTAAATTCTATCATGCGTTTTCCTTATAAAACACGCCGCCACTTCTCCAAGGCAATACTCTCATGACTTTATTGCAGCTATTCTGGCTCTTTCTCGGCACAACCTGGACCGCTATTGAAATCGCTATCGCCATTAAAACCCGTGTGCGGTTTACTACGGCAAGCGCGCTGGAATACCGTTCCGAACGTTTGATCTGGATGGTCGTTGCCATTGCCCTGTCCGCATCGCTCTGGATTAAACAAATGCACCTGGCGACCTTACCGATTGAGCCGTTCAATCGCCAGATAGTTGCTGTCGTGATTTTTATCAGCGGCCTTGCACTTCGGTGCTCTGCGGTATTTAATCTTGGCCGGTTCTTTAGCACGACCGTTATTACTCAAAACAGTCATCGCCTGATTGAAAGCGGCCCTTACCGTTTTATACGGCATCCGGCTTATAGCGGCTTGCTCACCGCTTTCCTTGCTGCCGGCATTGCCATGGGTGACGGCGTGGCGTTACTGATATTGCTGGGCCCTGTCGCCTATGTATTAACGCAGCGCATACGCATTGAAGAACAATGGCTGTCCGAACATTTCGGCAAAGTCTATGACGACTATTGCCTGCGCACCAGGAAACTGATTCCGTGGCTTTATTAGCGGGAATTGTGGCTGTGTTCAAGCCGGTAAATCGAAGACATAAAACGCCTTATTCGTTATTCGGAATACAGGCAAGCATCTCTCTAATCTCTTTACAAACGCCGGGTATTATCAAGCGCGGCGATTTAGCCAAACAACTGTCATTAACCGCCTTACCGACACAGGCATCTACCGCGAATTGAGGGGCAATTTTAGGCAGTCCGTCTTCACCAACCAAGCGGGGAAGTGGTCGAATGGTTGGTAGTGATGACGAAGCTTGTTTATCCGCTTGCGACGGCTGATCTATCGGCTCCGGTTTTTGTTGAATTTCCGGTTTTTGTTCAGGCTCCGGTTTTTGTTCCGGCTGTGTTACTTGGTCAAGCGTTTTATCAGGTGCCGGTTCGGGTGTTTTTACCTTGGCGGCCGTGCTGGATATTGGCGCAACGGGCGGTACCGGGCTGCTTTTAATGGCAGGTTCGGTATACACATCCTGAATAACAAAGCGATAAGCAAGTAATGCTAATGCCAGTACGAGGCTTATCCTGACCATAAAATCGGACGACACCGATTTATTTGCTTTTTCGCCCAACCCCAGTCGGCAATTGATGCAGGTTGCTTCAATAAGGGGCTTGCCTTCGGGGATCACATTTTTGGTTTTACAATGCGGGCAATAGCAGGTGATATACTTTTTTGCTCTGGGTGAAAGAGAATTGTCAACCTGTGTTATGTCCGATTTGGGCGATTCCGCTTCCACAGAAGGACGATTGTTATAAACAGGATTATAGGGCGGTTTATGAATCGGGTTATAGGAGGACGGCGGTTCGGTCAGCTGTTGCTGAAATTCTTCAATGCTCTGCGGCCTGTGTTCCGGGTATACGGACAAGGCTTGCATAACTGAATCGGAAAATCGCGGACTTAAACTCGGTTCCAGAGCGGCCAAATGGATGATGGGGTCATTTTGTAAGCGCGTAGTGGCTTCATGCGGCTTGATGCCGGTAGTCATATAATAAAGGGTTGCAGCCACAGAATAAATATCTGTTGAAGGCGTGAATTCGCCGTTTGACATATATTGTTCGAAGGGTGCAAAGCCGGGCGTTAAAATCACTGAAAGCGACAGGCTTTTATGACCAAGTGCGCTACGCGCCGCACCGAAATCAAGTAATACCGGATGCGCATTATCGACCAGATAAATATTGTCCGGTTTAATATCGCGGTGTAAAAAGCCTTTTTGATGAACCTGAGCCAAACCGTTCAGGATCGGCAGCATAATTTTTAAAGCCTCCTGTTCACTGAGCCTGTAATCTTTCAGGTGCAAAAATTCTGCCAAGGAAACGCCTTTATAGTAATCCATCACCAGATAGGCGGTTTTGTTGGCCGCGAAAAATTCGCGGACACGCACCACATTGGTATGGCTGAATTGGGCGAGAGTGCGCGCTTCCTGCAAAAACTGTTTTAAACCGTATTCAAATTCGGTACGGTCCTGATCGGAATGCGCTTCCACATTCTGGCATTGATTTTCGCGTGCAACCAGTGTGGATGGCAGGTATTCCTTAATCGCAACAGCCGTTTGTAAAACCAAATCCCAGGCTAGATAGGTGATACCGAATCCGCCCTTGCCCAAGACCTTGCCGATCAAAAATTTTTTATTGAGAATAGTCCGGTAAGGCAACACTAAAGAACTATATTGGGTATTGCTGTTAAATCCGCACTGCGGACAGACAGCAGAGCCGGTCTTATTAATGGACATGCAGCCCATACATAAATCATCAAGCTCCCGAATAACCATGATATTTCCTTAATCGTTGTTCTGAATGGTCAGCACGATAACCGAAATATTGTCATTGCCGCCCTTGCAGATAGCCGAATTGATTAACGCACGGCAGGCTTTCTCGGGCGAACTGTCAGCGATCATGTGCATGATTTCGTGATCGCTGATCTTGTCAAAAAGCCCATCGGAACATAATAGAAAGGTATCGCCTATCCAGATAGGGAACAAGACCTCGGAAACATCAACCACTACCTCGGGATTAGTACCCAGTACATTGGTTAATACATTTTTATTGGGATGATCTTTAGCCTGATCCGGAGTAATCATGCCATACTCGAGTAATTGTGCGACCAGCGTATGATCTCGCGTCATTTGTTCTATCTGCAGATTCCGAATGCGATAAAGCCTGGAGTCGCCGACATGGGCATAGCAGCCCATACCCTTGGCGACCATAAGCGCCGTTGCGGTTGTGCCCATCCCCCGACAGTCAATATCTGTACTGGCATGACTGAATATTCTGCGGTTAGCTTCCAGATAGGCATTCACCAGGGTTTGTTGCGGATTGACAAAATTACCGGCAAGACATAATTCACCAATGGTATCTACAGCGGTTTGACTGGCCACTTCCCCTGCCTTGTGTCCGCCCATACCGTCGGCCACTATAGCCAAGCCGGTTTGGCGGTCTCCTATCGGTGAAAAAAACTGCACGGCATCTTCATTATTTTGCCGGTGGCAGCCAATATCACTGATCGAAGCGACAGTAATAACATAGTCCTCAATATTTGCCATCGGTATACCTGTTGTTTTGAAGCGTTTGAGCATTTCCGCGAGGAAAGAATAGGTATTTAACAATGTAACGCTGTCCGGTTTATAACATCGTCATGCGTACCCGTTGAAACTCTATCAAACAAACCAGTAAGGTGCAATCTACAGCAGCTTGAATATCATGACTGGGATCATCGAAAAAAAGATACTCCTTCCATAGAAATAGCTTTATGCTATTAATTTAATAAATCATGAGGATTTGCTATGCCCTATACCCAAGATATTGTAGAGGAACTAAACATTTTGGTTCGTTATAACCTAAGCACTATGCAAGAAGGAATTAAGGTTCATAAAAGCGCCGCAGCACCCGCTACCGTTGCAGCAACACAACGGTTGTTCAATAAGGGACTGGTTACACGGGAAGACGGTGGGTATTTGACCGGTCTGGGTCATGAAGCGGCGGAACAGGCACAAATGCTTTTGGATTTACTTAATCCTGCATAAATTCGAAACGAGGATAAGTTTCCCTTAAAATCAAGAACTAAGCAGACCCATATAATAAGGCGGCAAGCATCGGCGTTACGGTACATTGAAAAACCGTAAGCCAATAAAAAAGGCTTAACGATTAAATCGTTAAGCCTTTTCAAGGTTACAACCTATCAAGCTTCAAAGACAACGGCAGCCTTCAGCTTTTTCATTGCATTTTGTTCAAGTTGCCGTATCCTCTCGGCAGAAACATTATAGCGTTCGGCCAACTCGTGTAATGTGGCCTTTTTATCTGTCAGCCAGCGACTTGACAGTATATCCAGGCTTCGCTCATCCAGCGTTGCCATCGCTTCCGCCAATAAATCATGCTCATGCCCGCCCCAATCGGCACTTTCCAGCAATTCGGCAGGATCGGCGTTGTGCTGTTGCAGATAATTCACAGGAGCAGCTATGCTTTCTTCTTCTGATGATTCATCAACCGGCATATCGAATGACATATCGCGTTGACCCAGGCGTTTTTCCATTTCATATACGGCGCTGACTTCGACATCAAGATCTTTGGCGATAGCGGTCGCCTCATCATTCGACAGCCAACCTACATCTTGTTTGGATTTACGCAGATTAAAAAACAGTTTGCGTTGGGTCTTGGTTGTGGCAACCTTGACAATGCCCCAGTTTTTAATCACATACTCGTGAATTTCAGCCTTAATCCAGTGAACTGCAAAGGAAACCAGACGCACGCCCATATCAGGGTCAAATCGCTTGACGGCCTTCATCAAGCCGACATTACCTTCCTGGATAATGTCCGGCATGGACAAGCCATATCCGCTGTAGCCTCTGGCAACATGAACAACAAAACGCAAATTGGTCATAACCAGCTCCCGTGCCGCCTCCAAATCGCCTTTGTCTCTAAATCTTAAAGCCAAATCGCGTTCCTGGTCTGACGTTAACTTGGGCATTTGTCTGACCAGATTTAAATAGGCGTCAAATGTTCCAACCGATAAATTAACGGGTAAAGCTAATGCGTTATTCATGGGTAATCCCCCTTAGTAAAAACTTGCCAAGATTCTAGCACTCTCTAACAAAGAGTGCTAATAATTTTCAACATCGCATGTTACTAACAGGTTTTGGTGTTATGTAGCTGATACACCACCACCGCCCACGAACCGACTATACCCAACAGGGATGAAATAAATATCAACGCCAGCGTTTCAGTAAAACTTAAAAACAACAAATGAAATTTTCCATCATAAAGCCCGGAAAGTGTCTCTACCGGTTGTTTTAATATCAGCATTATGATGGTAACAATAAACCACGCTATTATCCCCGAAATAAAACCTATCCAGAATCCGCTGTATAAAAATGGCCTTTGGATAAAACTGTTAGTCGCGCCGACCAATTTGGCAATGGTGACTTCATCGCGACGATTATGCAATTCCAGACGAATGGTATTACCGGTAATACACAGCACCGCCAAACCCAACAACAAATTCAATAAAATAGCACCGCGCCGGCCAACCTGCATAATAGAATGTAAACGTTCAACCCATTGCATATCGAACTGGGCGAAATCGACTTTATCGGACTGTTGTAATTTTTCCAGCAAGTCGGTCAGTCCCTGCTTGTCCTGCAAGGTATTTTTAGGCAAGACCTGAATGACAATAGGCAAAGGATTTTCTTCAAGTACGGTAATCGCTGACCCAAAGCCGCTATAAGTCTTGAATTCCGCAAAGCCCTGTTCTTTAGTAATCAGTTTGACATCCTGAATCGCGGGATTCTGTTTGAGATCGTCGGCGAACTGATTGGCGTGTTCATCAGAAACGGTATCTTTAAGAAACAGGGATATTTGTGCGCTAGCCTGTAAATCGCCGGTCAACTGCTGAAAATTCACCATTAACAGATAAAAGCCTCCGGCTAATGAAATCGCAATGGACAAAACGGCAATGGTCATTATCGAAGTGAACGGTGTCGTGGTTAAGCGACCCAGACTGGAAAACAGCGCATGGGCATGAAGATCGCGGTAAGCCAATAATTTATCAACAAAATCCCCACCGGAAAGACGGGTCTGAGGGGTTTGGTGCCTGGCCGGCCTGGCGTATCTGGATTGCTTGGTATCTCTGGTTTGACGCCGCCTGTTATTAGTACCCTTCATGATTTAACTCGAAACCAGCTGACCTTGATCCAGTTTCAAGACCCTGTGGTTCATTTGTGTAATTAAAGAAATGTCATGTGAAGCAATCAGTACGGTAACGCCAACTTGTTGAAACTGTTCAAACAAAGTCATTATTTCCGCAGATAATTCCGGGTCCAGGTTGCCGGTCGGCTCATCGGCTATAATCAACGGCGGCTTGTTGACCACCGCTCTGGCAATGCCGACACGTTGCTGCTCACCGCCGGACAAACCAAAGGGGTATTTTTTTTCCTTGCCTGATAGGCCGACTTTATCAAGTACTGCCCGAACCTTGCGTACGATTTCCTGATGCCCGAAACCCGCTATCACGAGCGGCAGCGCGACATTATCGAAAACCGTTCTATCCTGGAGGAGCTTGTAATCCTGATAAATAAAGCCCATTTTTCTTCGCAGGTAAGGAATCTGCTTGTCCTTGGCATGACTGAGATTTTCTCCATCCAGTAAAATCTGGCCCCGCGTACAGCGCTCCATCACCGCAATCAGTTTCAACAAGGTACTCTTACCTGCCCCAGAATGTCCGGTAAGAAAGGCGATTTCACCATACCCCAGCTCAAAACTGACACTGCGTAACACATCGCCTGTTTCCGGATAGCGTTTGCTTACATTATCGAATTTGAGCATGGCAATATTTTAAATAGGGTTAACTTCAGTCTCTGACAAATAATGCATCTACAAAATTTTCCGCATCAAAATCCTGTAAATCGTCAATTCTTTCGCCTATACCGATATAGCGTATTGGAATCCCGGAGTATTTAGCCAGCGCGAAAATAACCCCTCCTTTTGCCGTACCGTCCAGCTTGGTCAATACCAGACCGGTCAATGCCACCGCCTCGTTAAACAGCTTTGCCTGAGATAAGGCGTTCTGGCCTGTACCGGCGTCCAGCACAAGCAGAACTTCATGCGGTGCTGTCTCATCCAGCTTGGCCATAATCCGTTTTACTTTTTTCAGCTCGTCCATCAGGTTTGATTTTGTGTGCAAGCGTCCCGCCGTATCGGCTATCAATACATCAATACCTTTGGCATTTGCCGATTGTACCGCATCATAAATAACGGATGCCGAATCGGCGCCTGTATGCTGAGCCACCACATGGATATTATTACGTTCGCCCCAGGTTTGCAATTGCTCGACAGCGGCAGCCCTGAAAGTATCACCGGCGGCTAACATGACCGTTTTGCCCTGTGTCTGCAAACGCTTGGCTAATTTACCGATGGTCGTTGTTTTACCTGCGCCGTTAACACCTACGACCAAAATAACAAAAGGCGTATCCTGCTCGGGGATCTGCAGGGGCTGGCTGCAAGGTTTCAGTATATCCAGCAATTCCTGCTTTAACGCGGCCTTCAATGCAACACCGTCGTTGAGCTGGTGTCGTTCCAGGCGTTGCGTCAATCGGTTGATTATCTCTGTGGTCGCATCAATACCGACATCGGCCATTAACAAAGCAGCTTCCATTTCTTCCAGAAGATCTTCATTAATTCCTTTCTGCCCGATAGACAAGCCGGCAAGCGCGCCTCGCGTCCGTTTTAACTGTGACTTGAGACGCAGATAAAGCGATTCGGGCTCAGGCTCTACATAAATCTCTTCAGCAGGCGCAGCAGCAATCGGTGCTGTAATTGGCGAAACTTCAACGGCTTTCGGTTGTGCTTCTGCAAACCCGTATTTGCTGTAAAAGCTGATCGCGATCAGCGGCAACATTAATAATGCAGAACAGACATGGTGCGCCAAAACCGCCCACAATGGATTACCCAGTTTGAAGCCGACGACTCCCAGACCAATTTGCACAAACAGCAGTAAACTCAGCAATAATCCGGCTTTTCCAAGCTGCTTCGGATAGCGGGCGGAAGTTACATTCACCATCAACAGGCTTAGCAAGATAAAGCAAAACAAGGCGCCCGCTCTATGCAGCCACAATGCGGCAACCTGTGCAGCATAGGCGATTACGCCGTAATAACCGCTAAATAAGCCATGCAATAAATCCAACGCGCCTCGATAATCGGCTTCAGGCCACCATTGCCCATTGCACTTAGGAAAACCGGTGCAGGCCAAAGCGGCATGATTGGCGCTAACCCAAGCGCCCAGAACAATCTCAGCGAACAAAACCGACATTGCAATCCAGGCAAAATAACGCGGCCATTGTTGCACCGGCCGGTGAATTTCAACAGCCGGGTTACTGCGCAAATACAGCCCGAACAACAGCCAAAACGTCATCATCTCCAGCACGGTCAGGCCGGCAACCACAAGCGGCATGGCCTGCGTTTTCACTATCCATAAACCAAAAGCGGACTGCAAAGCAACCAAAATCAGCAGACTCCATGTCGATGTCAGTGCCGTGAAACGGCACTGTTTTTCACGCCATGCCAGTAAAGCCGATAAAAAAATCAATAATCCCAATCCTCCAGTCAGGTAACGATAAGTCATTACTTTCCGGGCTTTGGCTATATCGGGAACTTGATCAGGAAATGCCGCCGCGGCTTTCTCCATAAAACCCGCATTATCACTGACAAGCGCCTGTCCAAAGCAGCCCGGCCAATCCGGGCAAGCCAGTTCGGCACCGGATAATCGAAGGTATGAACCTGATACGATAACTATTAACGTTAAAACAACGCTAAACAAAGTTATTTTTCTAAACATGTTATTTTCCACTAACCGATTTGTGAGATTCTCAACAGATGCATGAGATCACTTTTTAATTTATACGGATCGAATCCCGGTTCATATTGCATCATTAAGTTACCCAGAGGGTCCATCAGAAACAACATGCCGTCCGGTATGTTGCCTTTTCTGATTTCAGCTAATTTTTTTATCATGGCTGCGCTGGGTTTAACGCGGATAAGGTCGGAATTAAGAGCAAACGCCCGATTTTCCTGACCGATTAATTTTGACACCAGCGCATCATCAAGCCTATTTTCTTCACGCAACAAACTCAGATATAGCGCTCGGTCATCTTGGCTTTCAGTCCTGCGCAAACGCCACAGCAAGGTATCTTTCAGCCACAACTGCTCGGCTTGTTCAGGGGCAAGTTCTTTAAAAACAACAACAATGCGGCGTGTACGAGGCAGCTCTTTATTGAGCATCAATCGTAACTGTCTGGTTTTAAGGATTGCTTCAAGACAGACTTCATTACAATGATCGTTTGGAATGACATTAACCATCAACCAATGTCCGGCCAGTTCAGACATATTATTCACTGAAAATGAATCAAAACCGGTGAAATCACTACGCTCCGTTGTCACAGGAGGCGTTATTAACTGCCCATTATTGGTACTGCCCTTTAACAGCCCGGAATGATCTTTTAATGCCCAGGCAATCAGGAAAGGAATGATAGTCATGCCGAAAATAAGCAGAATGAGCAGTTGGTTTTTTTTCTGTTGATTAATCATTGTTCTTTTTAAAGCTATACCCAATAAACAATATGGTTAGTGTCAATGCCAGGGCAAACCATTGGAATGCATAGGCCGTGTGTTGCTCGGGTAACATAACAGTTGTTGTATGCCACTCCCGTTTATATCCGTCTGGCAAATCCTTATCCAGTTCTATCTGAAACTGAAATAACGGGTAGCCCAATTTTTTGGCTATCTGATGGCTGTCGGCTACTTGCACGACTGACGGCCAGCTGTCAGTTGGGATTTCCGCACCGGCCAATTTCATGCCGACGCCGGGAAATCGATTAATCCGTCCGCTAACGGTAACCTGACTTGTATTAATGGTTATATCAGGTAAAACGCTACGATTTTTATTTAAGGGCAGCCAGCCTCTGTTGACCAAAACAGCCCTGCTTTCTCCCTGCACTATAAAGGGTGTCAATACCAAATAACCGGCTTTCCCGTCACTGATCTGGTTATCAATCAAAAACTGATGTGCTTGATCATAATGCCCAGTTACTTGCACTTTTCTGTATCTGAGTAAATCGGCATCGTCTTCTGTAGTCGTCGATAAATGCACGATTTCAGAAGCCTCCCCTTGTTTCTGTAACTTTAGAAACAGCCGTTTTGCATCGGAACGGTGTAGTTGCCAAGTCCCCAGGGACAGCAATAATGACAATAAACACACATACGCAATAGTTGTCCCTTTCTCTAAGCCTATTGCATAGCGTCCTATTTTGATAATCATGCTTTTTTTCTTTAACCTATTGGCACAGACACCAGAATAACCGAAAATACAAAAAACCCAACATCAATAACTTATCTCATGATTATCAAAAGCATCGTTATTATTACCTTTATTCTGATAATTATCAGTCTGGGCTCTGCGCTATTTCATCTGGTTAAACATAAGGACCGGGAACCCTCCGAAAAAACAGTTAAGGCTCTGACTTTTCGCATTGCTCTGTCAATCCTGTTGTTTATTTTCCTTTTTATCGCTATGGCAACGGGTATGTTTAAACCTAATGGCATCGGCATGCAAATGCACAGACCGGCACAACAGGCATCACCTTAACATCAGCTCGAAACGCCTGCCTAACGACAAAAAAAAAGCGCTGCCGGTTAAGCAGCGCTTTTTTTGGTTTTACCCTATGCTTACATGATGTAAACAAAAATAAACAAACCCAACCAGACTACGTCGACAAAATGCCAGTACCAAGCTGCTGCTTCAAAAGCAAAATGATTTTCAGGCTTGAAATGTCCTCTGGTACTGCGAAACAATACAACACTGAGAATAATCGCACCTACGCAAACATGGAAACCGTGAAAACCCGTTAACATAAAAAAAGTAGAGCCGTAAATACCTGAGCCCAGAGTCAAACCCATTTCGGTGTAAGCTTCGTGGTACTCGTATGCCTGAAACGATACGAACAGAAACCCCAAAGCTACCGTGGCTATCAAGCCTTTAATCAACTGATCGCGATTTTTGGCAAGCAAGCCATGATGCGCCCAGGTACAGGTTACACCGCTGGTTAACAGGATCAAGGTATTCAGAAAAGGAATGCCCCATGCCCCCATCGATTCGAATTCACCGCTGGCTTGACCATCAATAATTTTCCCGCCGAGCTTGCCCGGACCATTGGTCGGCCAGATTGCATCATAAGCAGGCCACAACAATTCCCTGGTAGCAGCGCCGGTACCCTCTCCACCCAACCAAGGCACGGATAAGTTACGCGTATACCACAGCGTACCGAAGAAAACACCAAAAAACATGATTTCTGAAAAGATAAACCACATCATGCCCATGCGATAGGAAATACCTACCTGGGCGTTGTACATACCGGATTCGCTTTCACCCGCCTGCAGCGTGAACCAACCCGCCAACATCACAATGAAAATAATCAAACCAATAACCATCAAGGTCGGGCCGATAGCTGAACCATTTAAATAATTTGCAAACCCAGCCAGCATGGTCACTAATCCGGCGGTACCAATAACCGGCCAGGTCGCTTTATGCGGAATGTAATAAGCGTCACTTGTAGACATAAGCTTCCTCTCTCATTTCACTGATTTTTCAGTATTATCAAAAAATGTATAGGCAAGCGTAATTGTTTTATATTGTTCGGGTAATTCAGGATTAATCACAAAACGCATCGGCATCGTCTTGGCCTCTCGCGCTTTGAATGTCTGTTCCGTAAAACAAAAACACTCGGTTTTTTCAAAATAAGTACTGGCGACTGCGGGTGAAAAACTTGCAATTGCCCGCGCAACCATTACCTTATCGGTCTTGTTTTCTGCATAAAAATTCACCGTACGATATTCACCCGGATGAACTTTTAGTTGTTTTGTTTCTGCACGAAATACCATCGGGGTGGCTTCGTTTAGAGAGGTCATCAATTCTATGGTAATTTCCCTGTTTTTATCGACAGGGTACACAGTTTCATTGACAGCCTTAATAGCATCGGGTCTATCGCGTTCTATCCACTTCCATTCACATAAAACATCGTAAATGGGAACCAAGGCATAACCGAAGCCGAACATCGCCAAGGCAACCAATAATAATGTACGCGCTAATCGGGTATTTTTTCGCTTAAGGTCTTCGTTCATTGAGAAATGGCTTTCATAACTGCGTACACATAAATAATGACCACAACTGATATTAATGCCAATGCCGTTAAAATATTTTTCTTCTTTGTATCCATTATGCTGCCTGATACATTACCTGCAATCAGGTAATGTATCTTTATGGTTATTTATACTTTAATGAGCTCTATTCATAGAGACAACTTAAGCCTCGTCTAGATATGCTCAGTCGGTATAATGGTAGGTGGTGTAGTAAAGGTGTGGTAAGGCGGAGGTGAAGGTAATGTCCACTCAAGGCCATGCTTGCTGGCATCTTCCCATACTTCATCACTGACTTTTTCGCCGGTTCCGCCTTTGATTGTGTCAATAACGATATATAAAAACAGCAACTGGCTCGCACCAAAAATAAATCCACCAATACTTGAAATCATATTCCAGTCGGCAAATTGCACGGCATAATCAGGAATTCTGCGCGGCATGCCTGCTAATCCTAAGAAATGCTGAGGGAAAAACAGAATATTAACGGATATTGTGGACAACCAAAAATGCAATTGGCCGATTTTTTCGTTATACATGTGACCGGTCCACTTGGGCAACCAGTAATAACCGGCAGCCATCAGCATGAAAACAGACGCAGGCACTAATGTGTAATGAAAATGTGCAACGATAAAATAAGTGTCATGGTACTGGAAATCAGAGGGCGCGATAGACATCATCAAGCCGGTAAAACCACCCATGGTAAATAAGACCACGAAAGCGATTGAAAACAACATCGGCGTTTCAAAGGTCATAGAACCTTTCCACATGGTCGCCGTCCAGTTAAATACTTTAACGCCGGTAGGAATCGCAATCAGCATGGTGGCGTACATAAAGTACAACTCACCGGCAATTGGCATACCTACGGTAAACATATGGTGAGCCCAAACGATGAATGACAAAAATGCAATCGCAGCCGTTGCATAAACCATTGAGCTATAGCCGAACAAGGGTTTGCGAGCGAAGACCGGAATAATCGTTGAAGCCACACCGAAGGTAGGCAGAATCATGATATAAACTTCGGGATGTCCAAAGAACCAGAAGATATGCTGGTAAAGAACCGGGTCACCGCCACCGGCAGCATCAAAAAAGCTGGTATCAAAAAATTTGTCGGTTAGCAGCATGGTAACCGCACCTGCAAATACGGGCATAACCGCAATTAACAGGAATGCAGTAATCAACCAAGTCCAGACAAACAACGGCATTTTCATCATGGTCATGCCGGGGGCACGCATATTAAAAATAGTCGCGATGATGTTAATGGCGCCCATAATGGACGATATCCCTAACAAATGCACCGAGAAAACCGCAAAAGGCAGCGCTTTACCGGTCTGCAACACCAGCGGTGGATATAATGTCCAACCGCCGGCAGGTGCGCCGCCTTCCATGAACAGGGTGCTGGCCAGCAACAAAATACCGGCAACCAACATCCAGAAACTCATGTTGTTCATGCGCGGCAACGCCATATCGGGTGCGCCGATCATCATTGGAATCATCCAGTTGGCCAAACCGACAAACCCCGGCATAACCGCTCCAAACACCATCACCAACGCATGCATGGTAGTCATCGAATTAAAGAACTGCGGCTCAACAAATTGTAACCCCGGCTCAAATAACTCGGCACGGATAATCATTGCCATGGAACCGCCGACAAAAAACATGGCCAATGCGAATACCAGATACAACGTGCCAATATCTTTATGATTGGTGGTTATAACCCATCTTAAAAGCCCCTTGGCAGGACCATGATCATGATCGTGATGATCATCATGTTCAGCTATGACAGCAGACATACTTTATACCTCAAGAATATATAAAAAAAATTGAATAGATAAGAGAGTCAATAGCTTATTCATCATCGTCCTTTGCAGCAGGCAGCGCCGCTTGCAGGGCTTGGATTTCTGAAGGTTGTATAGCATCATTCAATGAGTTACCCAAATCATTACGGGTATAAGTTACAACGGCGGCAAAATCATCCGCGCTTAACATTTTACCGAAAGCCGGCATCATGCCTTTCCCCGCCAACATGAAATTAACCTGGGCTTTAATATCACCCGTTACCACCGCACTTGCCGTTAAAGCCGGTCCCATGCCGCCTTTGCCGTCAGCACCGTGACAACCTGCACAGCTGCTGGCGTAGACGGATTTTCCACGCGAGACCAAATCTTCTTTCGATAATGTCGCACCAGCCTCAGATTTTTCTTGCGGCTTTGCTGTTTCCTCAGATGCCGGAGCGGCTTGACCTTCTGACAATTCATGAATGGCTTTCGGCTGTATTTCATCACCTACCGAGTTACCCAATGCATTTCGGGTATAAGTAATAACCTGCGCCAATTCATCTGCTTTCAACATCTTGGCAAATGCCGGCATCATACCTTTACCATGCAGCACCAGATTGGCCTGTGCTTTAATATCGCCGGTTACAACAGAACTTCCGGTCAAAGCAGGAAATGCCCCCGGAACCCCTTCACCGCCCGGCATGTGACAAGTCACGCAGTTTTTCGTGTAGACGGTCGCGCCTTTGGACATTAATTCATCACGGCTTTGATCGCTTAAATCCGGTCCTTTTTTGTCTTCTTCTTTGGTTTTCTTAACCCAGGCATCATAATCAGCCTGTTCCATAGCAATAACCACAATCGGCATAAACCCATGGTCCTTGCCGCACAGTTCAGTACATTGACCGCGATAAGTCCCGGGAGTCTCTACAGAAGTCCATGCCTCGTTAATAAAGCCCGGATTCGCATCTTTTTTCCAACCCAGATCCGGCACCCACCAAGAATGAAGAACATCATGTGCTGTAAATACGAAGCGGATTTTCTTTTTAACCGGGATCACTAACGGCTTATCAACATTCAGTAAGTAGTGCGGTACCGAACGCGGATCTATACCCGAACCTATTTGGCGTGCCTTGTTACTTGCTTCATCCAGAGTGCTGAAAAAATGAATTCCGTTATCAAGGTAGTCATATTCCCATTTCCACTGCCAGCCCGTTACCTTGATGGTCATTTCGGAATCTTGTACGTCATCCAATTCCAACATGGTTTTTGTTGCCGGTATCGCCATACCAATCAGAATCAACGCCGGGATAATAGTCCAAATAATTTCAACGGTCGTATTTTCATGAAACTGTGCGGCTTTATGCCCCCTTGATTTACGATGGTGGAAAATCGAGTAGAACATGGTACCAAACACCAGGATACCTATGACCACACAAATCCACAGAATCAGCATATGCAGGTCATAAACGTCATTACTGACCTTTGTAACCCCTTTCATTAAATTGAGCGTGTAATCCGCCTGCGCTGTCTTTAAGGCTAGAGCCATTAAGACCAGACCTGCGAATAGTTGCTTGGTTTTGTTCACGGAGCAGCCTCTTCGATAGTAGTTATAAACTCTTGTATGCTTTATATTTTCGTAATTTCAAGACACGCCAAATGCTTGCTTTAATCCTTATTACGCAATAATTATCACAAATATATTGTGAAATTTTAACCTATGACGGCTATCTACACCAGATGTCCTTTCCCTGATTTTGTTTTGCGCATAAAAAAGGCCTGTGAATTACCTTGATTCACAGGCCTTTTTTAAACTTGGATACTCAACTATTCAATGCATCCGCATAAGCCATATCAAATTTAGGAATATGGTTATCCAACCAGCCTTTAACCATTTGCCCTACTTCTTCGGTAACCTCCGCCTCACCGGCGTGGAACTTTGTTTGCAATCCTGCGCAAACACCCACCAAAGCATCGTGTTCTGCCTTATGAACGGCAAAATCCGAATAACCTTTGGCCTGCATTTCTTTTTCTTCATGGGCAAAATGACCAACTACATAAGCAATTAAATCATCCAGTTGCTCACCTATCGCAGAACGGGCTGCGCCGCCTGTTGCCAAATCGTATAATTTATTCAACTTGCCGAATAAAATCTGATGTTCTTCGTCTGCGAAACCGACATTTGTACCGTATTGACCCGCTGTCCAGGTAATTAAAGCCATAATATTCTCTCCTCATAATTTTTATTTATAAAAAACCACATAAAAATTATGGATTATATTTTGTAGCAAGTCAATTTTAGTGCAGCTTTGTAAGAAAAGCTTTGTCAATACGGCAACCGCCAATTTCAGGATGATCAAGCACATCCTGCTCAAAATCCCGATAAGTCGGCAATTGGAAAGCAATACGATTGATTTTTCCGGCAGAAAACTCAAACTCCATTGCACCGCCTTTTGCGCGTGGGCTACCTGCCTTTGTTGTAAATAATAAAATTCCCGCATTATCGGTCCGCTTGCCCGGCTGCTCTGGAAGCATACGCGCACAAGTCAGCTCGTCTATCGATAATCCGGAAAAAATCTGCACTAACTGGCGTGCATTAACAATAACACCCTCGCCGGGAATAACAGCAGGATTAGCTATGGGAACAGAGGGAGCTGAAGGTATAACAGTTGCAGATGCTGTCGGTGTAGCGGTTGTAGCAGGAGTAATAACCGGCGTATTCAATAATGCTTCCAAGCCGAAATCACCTAAATGATTTTGCAGCAATACCGTACCGTCACCATTTTTTACCGTGCTTAACAATGGAAATATCTGACTCTCCATTTCCGCTTTGTTTGGATTTTTGAGTACGGCAACCAGTTGCCTTTCAATCGACTTGAGAGGAGTAAAGAACCGTTCTTTTTTTTGTCCGGATTCGCCGATTATCGCCCAGTCCGATGGCGTATTAACAGGCAATCCCATTGCTTTCATAACGCTATAATCATCGGCGGCCAAACAATTTCCGAAATTTTTATTGCGATATCCCTCTATGATTTTTATCCCTATCTCATCATTCAAAGCTTTTTGCTGGCTTATATTGTAATTTTTCCAATCATTGCTATTAAGCAGGAAATAATAAATAAACGCATTGCGGTCGAATTTATTAAAGCCCAGATCTTTCATAACCAGTTTTAATTTACGGCAATTGCTTTCAACGTCTTCATAGCTCGACCAATTCGGTTTTAGATTAGGTTTTGCCGGATGTGAAGACTGTTCAATCAACTGTAACAACTTAATTTCCCCGGAAGCTGCTTTGATAGGCAAATAACCGATTTCTTCCAAGGACAGATCACGCGCATCCGGTACACCATCAATTGTTTTCTTTAATAACAAAGAAGGAATAACCTCGGGATAGACTTTTAATTCGCCTAACTGTTTAGGCTCCGAACCAAGAATATTAACGCCTCCCTCATCTACCGCATACACTTTAAACAGTGTTTGATTGAGCGCGCCGGCTTTACCGGAAAAAGTAACCGTAGCGGGCAGAGAATGTGATTCCGAGCTGTGTTTTGCCGATGCGGCAACCGGAGCGGCGCTTACCGCCTGAGGATTGTTTGCCAACCATTGACCGGCAAATTGCCCCATAATGGAGACACCCATACCGACGCCTGTCAATGCCAGTAAATTGCTGGCTTTGGTCACATCCCCCACCAAACCGGCTACATCGACATCACTGTCGGCACTGGAATAAAAGCTATAGTCGACCGTGGTTTCCTTACCCGTATCGAGGCGCATCCAAGGCGTCAGGTTAAGCTTTTTGGCATCAAACTTAAAATTACATTTTCCCGTTGTTGCCTGATAAGAAAAACCGGCGGCTTCATTATTGAACTTGAGACTCTCATTACGAACAGTAAAAATAAGTGCTGACGAAATGTCGCCTTTCTCATAAGACGGCGTCATATTCGCGCAACCGCTTTTCAAGATATTGTCACCTTTAAAATCAAACTCGGAAATCAGTCGTACATAGTAATCGTCACCATCAATAGTTTGAAAACCAGGCAATGCTTGAAATTGTTGGGACTGTACCGATTGGGAATCGCTTACTGAAGCGGATGGGTAATCTATGGCGATTTGCCGGGTCGATGTGCATCCGAGCAAGAAGGCGCTGGCAAATAAACTGAGTTTTACAGATAAGTTATAACAAATAGACATACATTAACCTTAAATACCGCACGTTATGCGATGAACCAAATAAGAAAATAATAGGACTTAGCGAGAGGCTTTGTCATGTTTTATTTTTAATCGGTTATTTTTAATTCAATGCGCGTATTTCTGGCTTACATCAGTGTCATTTTAATTTGGGCGACAACTCCGCTGGCCATCAAATGGAGCGGAGAAGAAACCGGTTTTTTATTCGGTGTCACCGGACGTATGGCGATTGGAACAGTATGTGTTGTATTTGTACTACTGCTGTCAAAACAGCGACTGGCCTGGCATAGCAAAGCTCGATGGACTTATGTGGCCGTGGCGTTACAAATCTACGGTGCAATGCTGGCGGTTTACTGGGCTGCGCAATTTCTTCCCTCGGGCTGGATTTCGGTAATATTCGGTCTTACGCCGCTCATCACGGCGCTATTGGCGGCTCTCTGGTTAAGAGAGCGCAGTTTGACGCCCGGTACATTACTGGCTTATGGCCTGAGTATTTGCGGTTTGTTTATCATGTTCGGCTCGGCGTTACAGTTAGGTCATGACGCGGCGCTGGGCATCGCGGGCGTGCTGCTCTCCGCCGTTTTACAATCTGCCAGTTCGATATGGATAAAACACCTGGCCGCAAAATTACCCGCTTTATCTCAGGTAACCGGCGGCTTGCTATTGGCGCTGCCGGCTTACTTGATAACCTGGGGCATAGCCGACGGACACTGGCCTGACACATTATCGGCTACGGGCATAAAAGCAATTATCTATTTGGGCGTCATCGCCACACTTATCGGTTTTGTGTTGTATTACTATTTACTTACGAAACTAACCGCTACACGGGTTGCCTTGATCACACTCGTGTCTCCGGTATTGGCCTTGCTGATCGGTCATACCATTAACCATGAACCACTGACAATGAAAGTATTAACCGGTACCCTACTTATATTATCAGCACTGATCATGCATCAGTTTTTTGACCGCGTTATTGCTTTAAAACAAAAAAATCAATAGTCAAATATACCTGCAGAACATCGATAAATTACCGGATTAAAAATAATCCTAACTTATCCAAAATGTTTTTGCTCTACGTCTATTTTTAGTGCTACTATTGGGCGCAGTGAAAGTTTGAGCCGGCTTTATTCTAGAGCTGGGATTTGTAAAGCCAAGCAAAATTGGCGATTTTTTAAGTAAGAGTGTGATATGTCAGATCAAGTTGTAGGTACCGTTAAGTGGTTCAATGATGAAAAAGGTTTCGGATTTATTGAACAGGAAGGTGGCAAGGATGTTTTTGTTCACCACAGTGCAATTAACGGCACCGGTCGCAAAACCTTGCGAGAAGGTCAAAAAGTTACCATGCAGGTAACTCAAGGTCAAAAAGGCCCGCAAGCTGAAAATGTAACCCCAGCGTAACAAACTCATAAAAAGAACCCAAAAGCCCTTCAGCTTTTGGGTTCTTTTTTAAGCCCCTTATCTTTTCAAAAGAAATGGTTAGGCAAGGCCTTTTATTGCGCGGAAGATTATAAATTTTGAATTCGACGCAATTATTGAGTGCGCGCCAAAAATTCGATTAAGGTGAGTATGATATTCCAGATGTCTATTACCGATTACTCGTAATTCCCCACCCGGTCTCAATGCCTTGTGAGCCTGTTTAAACATCCCGACAGCAATCTGGTTGCCAACCGTGTTGTGTTGATGAAAAGGTGGATTACACAAAACGAGATCGACCGAATCGGACTTAAAATCCGTTAAACCGTCACCGACACAAAAATCCACATCTCTCCCCAGTCCAAAAGCCCGGTAAAAATTTTCCTTGGCCGATGCGACTGCCATAAAAGATTCATCTACAAAGTAAATACATGCATCCGGATTTTGCTCAGCCGCTTTTAAACCGAGCAAACCGTTCCCGCAACCCAAATCCACAATGTCTGCTTTACCTGGCTTCACGGGAATATGCTGAAGAAAAAAACGTGTACCTATGTCAAGGCTGTCACGAGAAAATACATTGGCATGATTAGTAATCAAGTAATCGCTTCCTTCAAGCCGATAATGAACCGGGTAAGGACTGGAAGGAGCCATCAATCTGGCGTCAGGCAATGCAAAAATAAGCCGCGCTTTTTTCCTGGCTAACGAAGTCGTCGTCTCCCCCACCAGTCTCTCAAGCAGCTTCCATATCGATGACGGAAGGTGTTTGATCATACCTGCTACAATGACTTGGGTTGATGGCGTCAAAAGAGGATGCAAACGTATTAACTCATCTTCCAGTAAAGCCAAAGTCTTCGGCACTTTTATCAGAATCACATCAAATCCGGCATCAATTGTTTCAAGACTATTCATCAACCTGACACAGTCCGGCGGCAAGCCGTTTTCAACAAGATTAAGCTGTGTCGCCTGATGGGAAAGATAGGAATCCGATAGTGCACAGGGACGAAAAGCGTTCAGCGCAACAGCCAAAGCACCGAACGTATCATTAACTATCAAAATCCTGGCATCACTTGGCGGTTGTATAGTTTCCGCCAGATAGTCCAGCACATACTCATCAGCAGCATCCCAACCGCGCAGTAACTCCAGCGGACGCACAGGCAAGCGTTTAATCTTAAACTCGCCTTGAGCAACGCTCAATAATTCCTCTGTTTCAATCGGCATTACAATAATCAAATCCAGGTAATATTCAAACCGTTCAAGTCCAATGTGACTTTAAACTCATGTCATGCTCTTCTCTGTTTCGACTCACGCCAAAACCATTTGTCCGTTTTCGGAAAATAGGCAGTTTATTTTAAAATGATGTGAACCATATCATAAAACCGCTCTACCCTAGTACCCACACCTTAAAATATATCGGATAATATCACCTTTTAAGTAGTCAAATTGACCGCATGGCACGACCTCTCGCCCCACTGATCCTAACCCCTGAACAACGCGAACTCCTCGAAGCGATCACGCGCAGCCGAGAAC
>SXGT01078580.1_pt1 | contig 21355 bp, 19 predicted proteins | sample 3176221 | NCBI WGS metagenome assembly SXGT01 (sample SAMN11356862, study PRJNA531348) | freshwater metagenome | isolation source: freshwater sample F1-120 | place: China: Fuxian Lake, Yuxi | collected 2017-12-25
AGAAAGAAGGTTTGGCTGGAGACGCAGAAGCGCTTGAGTGATCCGCTGGCCGCCGCATCGAAAGTTTTGGAAACAATCGTCGGTGATTTGCGCGACGGAATATTTACAGATTAGAGCGCTATGAGCAACCCCAGTAAAGTGATTTCAGATAACGTACTCTGGCAACGGAGTAGAGTTTCCGACGAAGACCGTCAGGGCAGACTTGCACAGAATCCGCTGACCATCTGGTTGACGGGCCTCAGTGGTTCAGGGAAATCGACGGTGGCATATGATCTTGAGTACGAATTGCTCGATCGCGGATTCAAGGCCTTCGTTCTCGATGGCGACAACGTTCGCCACGGCTTGTGTGGCGATCTCGGCTTTTCGGCCGACGATCGAACGGAGAACATCCGCCGGGTAGCTGAAGTCGCGAGGTTGATGAACGACGCCGGGCTTATCGTGATCTCCGCCTTTATCTCGCCCTACCGGCGTGATCGAGACGGTGCGCGGCGCATCATTGGCGAGGAGCGCTACGTCGAGGTCTACCTCAGCACGCCGATCGAAGTGTGCGAACAGAGGGATCCGAAGGGGCTGTATGAAAAGGCAAGACAGGGGAAGATTCCCGATTTCACGGGGATTTCCGCGCCGTACGAGACACCGACCGATCCATCAATCAGTCTCGATACGAGCGCACTTAACCGCCGTGAATGCATGGACCGACTGCTTGACAATCTCCTGCCGAAGGCCGGTCGGGAGCAAAGCGGAGCAACCCGGAATTCGCACTGGAAAGCGAGCAGCTAGGTAAAAGATGGCCAGAAAAAAGATATTGATCGTCGTAGGAACCCAGCAGAAGGGTTTTTTCATATCGCTGGCGCACCGCCTAGCGGAAAGTGCCGATGTAAGGATTGCGGTCTTCAAAGCCGACATCGCGGATGCGTTGCGGCCCTACCTGCCGGGAACCTGCATCGAGGTCATGGATTTTCGACGTGGAGCCCCCGAAGGGGAGCAGACCGTCCTGCGAGAATGTCTCCGGGTTGAGCGTGCCTACGGCGAAACCATGTCGATGCTCTGCTCGCAGGATCGTGCGCTGGGACACGCCTACCTTCTCAACATCGACAGGTACCCCATGGCCAGCCGAGCGAAATGGGACTTGGCGAGAAAATACGCGAGCATTGTCGGCGAGATTGCCTGCTACGAGGATCTGATCGAGCGGGGAAAACCGGATCTCGTGCTGTCACAGACCATTCTGCGCACACTGTGGTTGATCACCCGCAGCAAAGGCATTTCCTACCGTGCCCCCGGCCTGATCAAATTTGGAACCCGTCTGTTCTGGGTTGATTGTCCCGAATATTCGAGTAAAGCCTATGTCTCGGCGATCAAGCAGCGGCTGATTGAGGAAGGCGGCGCGGCAGTGTCCGACGAGGCGGCCTACGAGCAGGAAGCGGGATCCAAGCTCAATCATTCCAAGATCCGGTTCAGTTACGGCAGTGCATTGCGCAAGGCAATGCGGATCGCTTTCAAGGATGTCTATAGTCGCCTTCGTGGCCGATCGAAGGAAGACTCCTACCCCTTGTTCGGATGGATACCATCGCTTTTCGCCAGCGTGGCGAATCATCGATTTGTCGCCGCGCACGGCCAGAGGCCACAGGATCTGGCCGGCCGTCGCATCGTCTATTTCCCCCTGCATCTTGAACCCGAGGTCGCCCTGCTCAGTGTCTCCCCGGAATTCAACAACTCGATCGAGATGATAAGTTGGATCAGCAAGGCGTTGCCCGCAGATGCTGTCCTGGTGATCAAGGAGCACCCACTGTCTTTTGGTGTCCGTGCACGCAGCTATTATGAGCGCGTGCTCCGCATCCCCAATGCTTGCTGGGCGGATCCGCAGGTGCCGAGCTGGGACTGGATCGAGCAGGCGACGATCGTCGCCACCATCACCGGAACCGCTGCCATCGAAGCGGTCCATCATGGGAAGCCGGTGCTTTCTTATGGCCGGCATCAGGTCGTCAATTACCTGCCTTCGGCCCGCTTTGCCAGCGACTATCGAAGCACGCGGGAGGCGATCGGGGAACTGCTCGATGGCAAAGCGGACGCAGCAGTCTGCGCGCGCTCGCGCCGAGCCCTGAGGCAGGCCCAACTGGACGTGTCTTTCTCGGCGCCGGGATTCGAGAAGACCTACGCCTCACGTCATCCTCAACCGGAGGTCGCCGAGCACGCCTTTGAGGCGTTGCTAAGGTATCACGGCGATCTTTTCGGAGGGGAGACTGCAAGATGACGATGACCTTCGCCGGTCCGAACCAGCAGCAATGTGTCAGAGTGCGACCTTGCTATGGGTGGCAAGAGTTAGGCGGAACGGACCATCGGGTGACATTCGCCGGGACACCGGGCGATCTGAGGGCACTCGCGATGGACCTCGAAGCCTGCGCTCCAGGACAACCGGACCTGCCGGCGCTGATGAGGAGCGTCGAGGCCTGGCCGGGTCATTTTGCGTGCATGGTCGAAACCGCGCGCCACGTGTTGGCATTCGTCGACCGCATTCGCAGCTACCCGGTGGTCTACCGCAGGACAGGCGATCCTCTGGTTTCGAACTCTCCTCATAATCTCGTAAGCGGAGAGAACCTGGAACTTGATGACTTGGCTTGTCAGGAACTAGCGACGACGAACTACGTTACCGGAGCGAGAACGCTATACCGCAATGTCATGCAACTACTGCCGGGGGAGGCGATCCTGTTTCACAAGGATGGCTCACAGCCGGTCCGATGCAAATATACGAACTACCTGACGGAGGACCTTGCGGACCGGACGGAGGCGGACCTAATCGAAGAGCACGACGCCGCAGTTTCTGGGATCTTTCGTCGCATCGTGGAGGATGCCGCGGGACGCGAGATCTGGATTCCGTTGTCGGCGGGTCTGGACTCGCGGCTGGTGCTAACGAAGCTGAAGGCCATGGGTTATCAGAAGCTTCGCACGTTTTCCTATGGTCCTCGCGGTAACGACGACGCGAGTGGTGCCGCACGAATCGCGCGTGAGCTCGGCGTGCCGTGGACCTTCATCGCCTATGAGGCGCGTCTGGTCAGAGACTTTTTCTGGTCCGCGGAACGCAAGGAATATTGGCGCTATGCCTCTTGCGGAGCTTCCGTGCCTTTCATGGTCGACGAGGTCGCACTGAGACACCTGCTCTCGACCAAGCAACTGGCTGATCCATCTCAGGCAATCATCATCAATGGCCAGTCGGGCGACTTCACGTCCGGCGGGCATTTACTCGGCAGGCACCTCGACAGGCTCGATCCCAACGAGCGTTATCCTTTGGCCATGATCATTTCGGGGGTTTTGAAGAAGCATTATGCACAGCGCGACCTTTCCGCTACGGAGCGGGAGCAGTTCACCAAGCTGATCCTCGACAAGATCGGGGTCGATGACGGCACCTACCGCGGACAACAACTGGCGAAGCTTTACGAGTTCTGGGAGGCGGAAGAGCGGCAGGCCAAGTACGTCGTGAACGGCCAGCGGTCCTACGATTACATCGGCCTTCCGTGGCGGCTTCCTCTCTGGGATCGCGAGTTGTTCAACTTCTGGCGCGGCGTCCCCTACCGCTTCAAGCTTGGCCAATCGCTGTACAAGGCCTATCTGCGAGCAACCAACTATTGCGGGATGTTCAAGGACCGGGAATTCCCTGTTGAAAACTTTCACGGCTGGGGTCGCGTGATCTTTCCGGCTGCGCGCGTGGTGGGGTTGTTAGGAGGCCCGGAGGCCAAGAACCAGACCTATCGACTGGCGGCGTACTTCGGAAAATACGCAAACCACTATGCGCCATACGGTTTTGCTGCTCATTTGCGCGACTTTCGTCGCTTGCCATCGCCGTTGGGACGCTATGCTGAAACTTTGCTCGCAGAGCTTCGGTCCTAATCAAATTTGGTGAAATGATATGGATGCCGCTACAACCACACTAAGAAAACAGCTAAGCACTACGGCGCTAGCGGATGTCTACCGATTCTTTCGCTATGCACTGCCCGACTTTGCTCTCAATCGCCTCTTGCGGACGATGCGGCGGGGTCAGGCGCGTAAGGCGATGCTGTATCCCGTCCGGCTCCTGATGTCGAAGATCAGGGGGCGGCCTCGGCGCGTGATGGTCGATCTCGTCTCGGTGTGCAATCTGCGCTGCCCGATGTGTTCCGTTCCACCAGATATCGCCATCGGCGCGACGCAGAAAAAGCATCTTGACCTTGCGGAATTCAAGCGGATCGCCGACGAGCTTGAAGGCCACGTAACCGACCTTTCGCTGGTTTACTCCGGTGAACCCCTGTTGCATCCGAGCTTCAAGGAAATCGTCGAATATGCAAAAACCCGGTTCTATCTTTCGACGATCTCCAATGGCACGGTGATCAAAGGCGGCCGCCTGGAGGCGCTAGTCGATGGAATCGATTACCTGCAGTTCTCATTCGACGGCCTGTCCAAAGAGAGCTACGAGAAGTATCGCGTCGGAGCCAACTATGACTCCGTGCTGGCCAACGTTAACGCTGTAATTGAAGCGAAGCAGCGTGCTGGTATCGGGCTTCCAGTCATCACGATTACCTTTCTGGTCAATTCCTACAACGAGGACGAAGTTGAAGACGCTAGGAGGTACTGGCTCGGCAGGCGGGGCGTAAACTATTTCTTCGACAAGCCTATCAACCTGAACGTGCACCGCCGTTCCGACGATAAGAAGGAGCACGATCTGGTGCATTGGTTGCCGCAAAAGAGCAAGATGACACTGTACAAGAGGGATGAGGCGGCCGGTACGGTCGAGGTAGAGAAGAAGCGTGCCCCTTGCTCAATCATGCAGACTCCTGTGATACGGGGCGACGGCGAGATCCTGATGTGCTGCCACGACTTAAACAATTCGGTCAAGATCGGCAACATAGAGAAGGACAACTTGGTGGCGCTCTGGGGATCAGAAAAGTACGCGGCTATCAGGCAACGCGGCGCTAACCGCCAGTACCCTATCTGCAAGGTGTGCGGCAAATAGGATGCTGAAGGTAATCCTTGGCTATTTCCGGCACATCCTGAAGCGGTTGCGTTCCTTTTATCACTTTGGACACTTCGATTCCTTCGTGCACGGGCCGATCCAGGTTGGCCACAAGAACAACATTCGAGTCGGGGTGAACTGTTCGATCAATCGCGGCGTGATCCTTCAGGGACACAGCGGGATCGACGTCGGCAACAATGTTGTGCTCTCACCAAACGTGATGCTGCTTGACGCGGGTCTCGATTTTGATGTGCTGCGTTCAACTGGACAACGCCTCCATGTCGGCAAACCCATCGCTTTGGGCGATGGGTGCTGGATAGGTGCGGCGGCAATAATTCTGCCCGGTGTGACCTTGGGCAGGAATGTCCTTGTTGGCGCGGGCAGCATCGTGACCAGGTCCTTTCCTGACGACAGCGTGATTGCCGGTAACCCAGCCCGGGCTCTTGAACGAGGAAGCCGAGATGATTAAGGCAAACAGCAATGTTCTAGTGCTTGCACCCCACACCGATGACGGAGAACTCGGCTGTGGCGGTACCATCGTAAGGCTGCTCGAGGAAGGCTGCAATGTAACCTACCTGGCATTCTCGACAGCAGAGCTTTCACTGCCGCCGGGGTTCCCCCCGAATACTCTGAAGCAGGAAGTCAAGGAAGCGACGAGACGTCTCGGTATTCCTGACGCGAATGTGCTGGTGTTCGATTTCGAAGTGCGCAAGCTCAATTACGTGCGTCAGGAGATCCTGGAAACCCTGGTGCGAATCAAACGGGAGCGTCCGATCGACGTAGTGTTCATGCCCTGCCTGCAGGACATACACCAAGATCACTCGACGGTGGCCGCCGAGGGCCTGCGGGCATTCAAGGACAGGACAATACTCGGCTACGAACTGATCTGGAACAATCTCACGTTCAACACGACGTCCTTCGTGCGTCTGCAAGAGCGACACCTTGAGCGAAAGATTGCGGCGCTGGGTGCCTATGAATCCCAGCGAGGCAGGTCCTACGTTTCTGCCGAATTCGTGATGTCCCTCGCCCGCACCCGGGGGGTCCAGATCGGCTCGGAATATGCGGAATGCTTCGAGGTAATACGCTGGGTGATCTGACGCGTACTTTGGATTCCCACGACAACCTGACAGACAGCGACCGCCTTCCTTCCTTTTTCAGTCAGCGCCTATGATGAAAACGACGATTCCCTTGTTTCGTCCCCATTTTCCCGGGGAGACCCGGCTGGCCATCGCGAAAGATATTGATTCCATTCTCCGCGACGGCTCCCTGATGCTGGGAGCCCACAATGTCGCCTTGGAATCCGCGTTGGCGATGGTCGCCGCAACCGATTGCGCGGCGACTGTCAATTCCTGCACCACGGCGCTGACCTTGGCACTCGACTTTCTTGGCACCCGGGGAAACGACGTTTTGGTTCCAAGTGCATCGTTTATCACCTCGGTCAGTTCCATCACTTTTGCTGGCGGCAGGCCGGTACTTGTCGATTCCAATCCAGAGACGCTGTCCTTTTCGCTGGGTGACTTGCGTCGTAAGCTTACACCGCAGACGCGCGGACTTTTGTGGGTACACCTCACGGGAGCAATCTCCGCAGAGGCTGACGCGATCGTCGATTTTGCGAGGAGCCACGGCCTTTTCATCGTTGAGGATTGCGCCCATGCCCTCGGCGCCGAAATTGGCGGGCGCAAGGCTGGTTCTCTGGGTGATGCTGGATGCTTCAGCTTCTATCCGACCAAGATCGTAACGTCCGGAACCGGGGGAGCCGTGGTAACCAGCAACCGAGCGCTCGATGCCTATGTCCGCAAGATGCGTCTGTTTGGAAAGCGTCCAGACGACGGGCAGGTAGATGCGCTTGGAAACGACTGGTTCCTGGATGAAATTCGAGCCTGCGTGGCCCGGCACCATCTTGCTTGCGTTCCGCAACAGGCTGCGCGCCGGCAGGCGATAGCCGATGCCTTTCGTGACGGCCTTAGAGGTGTACCAGGCATCACGTTCCCGCTCGTTCCCGAACACAGCAAGCCAAGCTACTACCAGTTTCCGGTCTTCCTTTCCTCCCGCGACGACCAGCAAAGGGCCATGGTGCGCCTGAACGACGAGTTCGGCATCCAGTGCAAGAAGATCTATACGCCGACTCATGAGGAACTTTGCTTTCGACAACTGGACGACGGTTCCCTAAAAAAGACGGCGGATATGCTCCACCGTTCGCTGTGTTTGCCAATTCACGCGGCCCTGAGCGATGCCGATGTTGCTAGTGTCATCGCTGCGGTGCGAATTGTCGCCAGTGACCTTGGGAAGTCATGAAAACCTGCCTGGTCGTTGGTGCTTCAGGCTGGCTGGGAGGGCGTGTTGTCGAAACCCTCTCTTCCGATGGGAACATTCGGGTGGTTGCCACGTGGCATCGTCGGGCACCTGCGGCGCCGCCGCGCGCCAATATTCGGGTAGTGTCCCTAGACATCACAGATGCGGATGCGGTGGCGGAACTCATGGCCGCAGTTAGGCCGCAGATGGTGATCCACGCCGCTGCGGCGATTTCGGCGAGCACGACGGCCAACTCCGTTGCCGAGATGACAAACGCAAATTTGATCGGTACCGCCAATCTCGTGGGTTCTAGCCGGGATCTCGGCGTTCAACGTTTCGTCTTCTGTTCCAGTGTCGGTGTTTACGGCGAAGAATCCCCGCCCAATGGTTTCGTCGAAAGCTCACCTACGCTCGCTTCAACGCCGTATGGGATGAGCAAACTGGCAGGCGAACTACTGCTAAGCGAGGCGGTCAGAGCTTCCGGGATGGAAGGAGTCGCATTGCGCTTGGGAGGGATTCACGGATCCGGGCGTGATGCCGGGGTCATCGCCGGTTTCAGCCGGCAGGCGATTGGCAACGAGACGCTACGTGTGGCCTCGCCGCAGTCGGTATTCAATTTCCTCTTTATCGAGGATGCTGTCCGGGCGGTCGAATTGGCGGCCAAGGGTCCGACGTGCCGCCCGTATGCCAGCTATAACGTTGCGGGCGACACGCCGATGTCGGTCGAGGATCTCGCTCGCACTATCGTACGTAAGACATGTTCGTCGAGCGAGGTGGTCGTAGCGGATCCTCGTCTCCTCAAGTACCGGGTGCTCGATACGGGGTGTTTTCACCGCGAGATGGGCTTCGTCCCAAGACGGTTCGACCAGGCGCTGGACGTCTATTTGGATAGCCTTCAAGCTCAGAGGGCGGATCGATGAGAGTCTCGGTGCTCGCCGATTCACGTGGGTTCGATACCTATTACGTGAATTCGCTTTATTCAGAAAGCTACGGTTATCACGAGACATTCCCATACGTGCTGAGCCGTGAGTTCGCCATTGAGGGCAGTCACGAACTGGTCCATATCCCTGATCACTACCGGGGAGGCACCGTTCAGAGCAATATTATCCGCCTGGCACTGACGAGGCCGGACATGGTTGTACTGGTGAATGGGATCTGGGAGACGCTTCTGACTAGGGATATGTTCCTCGACTATGTAAAGAGCGAAATCGGTCAGAAACGACAACCATACAGTGATCCGCTCGACTTTCGTTTCTCTGGCGAGGAACTTGTCCGCCTGTTTCTCCAAGACAAGCTTGTCAATTCTCCGGCCAAGTACATCGAACGCGAGCGCCGGATATGTTCGTTCTTTCTCCGTCGAGGTCGCAGCGCAATCGTGTTTGGGCTCCCTGTGACGCCGGCGCATCATCTCGACGGCATCCATTTTGCAGGCAATTATCGTTGCCTGCCCGAGTGGGGACGCTGCCTTGAGGCGCTGAATGTCGAAATGCGTGAACTGTCTAGGGTCTATGCATGCGGGTATTTCGATACCGATGCCCTGATGAGGGGCTGCGGAGGCGCAAGTGCCTGCCTCATCGACCAATGGCATTTCAGCCGGCACTTCCACGGCGAGATCGCCCGGCAACTGCGCACCTGTATTCTCGACGCAGCAATTCGTCCGACGCTCTCGGAAACCCAACAAAAATATTACATGCCAGGGGTCGGGCTGGACGAGCCCTGTCTTGTTTATGGTACGGGCGATGCGGCGAGGCACTGGGTTCAAGGGCATCCCCAGCATCGCGTCGTCGGGTACGTAGCGAGCGATGCGGAATGCGTGGCGCAGCCCGAAGGAATACCGACCATGGATCTTGGGGCCGCGGTGGAGACAGGAGTGAGGGTTTTGGTCTTGCCGGAGGGACATCAGACCCGATGGGCGGACGAGGCTGAAGCCGTCGCCGGATTTGGTGGCGCCGGTGGCGTGCTGCTTTATCCCGACGAGATCGAGGAGCTGTCGAATCCCGTCGGGCGCGGTGCCGACGGCTAGCATCGATCCTCGTCCCTATTACCTGGCGGTGCTGCCGCTTCCCCATGCTTGTTGCAATCCATCAGCCCAATTTCCTGCCCTGGCTAGGGTATTTCCACAAGATCGCGGAAGCCGACGTCTTCGTATTCCTTGACGACGTCCAGTTTTCGAAGGGCAGTTATACGAATCGGGTCCAGATTCTTTCACCGACCGGCCCGAAGTGGCTGACTGTGCCCATCCGTTTGAGCTTCGGCCAGGCGATCAAGGAAATCGGGTTTGCCAGACCGGATTGGCGAAGCGCCCATGCGGAGACCCTGCGCGGCTATTACCGGAAGGCCCCGGCGTTTGCCGAGGTGTGGCCTGTCATTGACGACCTCCTGCAGGGGGCTCCGGACGACGACCTCGCGGACCTGAATTGTTGGCTGATCGCCCACCTCGCACGCAGGCTTGGTCTGAACTGCGAGTTCCGTCGTTCCTCTGAGCTTGACCTGTCCTCCGCATCAGACGACAGGCTTATCGAGATCGTTGCAGCGGTGGCCAAGGATGGCACCTATTTTTCGGGGCGTGGAGCAGCCAGTTACCAGGATCCCGAAAAGTTTGCGGCTGCCGGTCTGGGCTTTGTCTATTCGCGGTATCTGTCGCCGGCCTATCCCCAGTTCAATTCAGCTCAACCGGTTCCTGGCCTGTCGATTGCCGATGCCTTGTTCAATCTCGGATGGGTGGCGACGGCAAAACTGCTGCAGATGGAGTCTGATTGACGCCAAATCCTCTGAGGGTACTGTGCCTCGACATCGAGGGTGGCTATGGCGGTTCGTCGCGGAGCCTGTTCTACCTGCTTCGACATGTCGATCCTGCGCGCAACCGGATCGAGGTATGGTGCCGGCGACCCGGACCGATAGTCCGGAAATACGAGGAGATCGGTGTGCCGGTGAGGATCGTGCCGGATCTGCCGAAGGTTAGCGCCTTGCCAAGACTCTCCCGTAGCGCGTGGGCACATCTGCAGTTCGCGCGCGTCTTCGCCCGCTCGCGCGATCTGCGGCGATCGCTGGTCCTCGAGATTAACGAGCGCTTCGATGTCGTCCATTTCAACCACGAAGCGCTCTATCTGCTTGCAGGCTGGCTAAGGAGCCGGACCAAAGCGGCATTCGTGATGCACAACCGGACGCAGCTGTGGGATACGTGGTTTGCGAGAATGCAGGCGCGCCGGTTGGTTGCCGACAACGACGTGAATATCTTCATCACTGAACGTGAAAGGGACAACATCCGAAAGCTGGCTGGCTGGGCTGGTGGCGTGGTGATCCACAACGCGGTCGAAATTCCGGAGTTCAAACCGGCGCCTCATGCTGCAATCCCGCGCGACGAAGGATTTCGCATTGCGTGCCTGTCCAACTTCTCATGGGGCCGCGGCATCGATCGCATCATCGATGTGGCAGTCGCGCTCAAGGCACGGGGTCGTCCGGACATACGTTTTGTGGTCGCCGGTTCAATGAATCTTTCTGGGGCGCTGCCAGGCAAGCTTGGCGAGATCGCAGAACGTGGCGGGAGTCTTGAGGACTATGCTGCGAATTGCGGGGTGGGCGACATGATCCTGTTCTTGGGGCACGTCGATGCGCCGGAGAGCGTGCTGTCGGGATGCCATGCCCTGATCAAGCCCTCGCGTGAAGACAACCCTTGGGGCCGCGACATACTCGAGGCCCTGTCATTCGGACTTCCCGTACTGGCCTGCGGGTCTTACCCGAAATTCGTGCAACCGGGAATCAGCGGCTACCTTTACCCGCATGACGACCGCTTTGACGCGAGCCAAGTCGCTGCCGACATTGCCGAACTTGCCGCCAACCGGACGCTTGCCTACCGGATGTCGGTGGCGGCCAAAGAGAAGGTCGTGACCGAGTGCAATGGTCCGGCCAGGGCAGCCGACCTTGAAGGTATCTGGCGCCTTGCCTTTACGTTGCGCAGTCCCGTGGCCACACGGCGGTTCTGACGACATGATCGACGCCAGCCGTTCATCCGCGCGGTCGGCGCCGTACCCTGACCTCCTGGTTGCAATCCCTGACCTGAATGGCGGAGGGGCAGAACGCGTTGTCCTTAACCTGGTGAACCGACTCGTCAGGCAGGGACGCTCAGTGTCCATGGTCACCTTTGCGCAGGGAGGTCCGTTGTGGGACAGGCTCGATGCGAAGATCGGAGTGAGCAACCTCGGCACCGGGACGTTGCGTAGATCAATACTGCCACTGCTGGCGGAGATTCGCCGCATTCGGCCAAGGGTGTTGTTTTCCACCCTTGGCTACGTCAATCTTGCTGTCCTTGCGCTGCGCCCGTTCCTTCCACGAGGTACGCGTGTCTGGATCCGTGAGGCCAACCTGCCCTCCATCAGCCTGACCAACAATCGCGCCACCTGGTTGATGCGATTCGGCTACCGCCGCTTGTATCGATCAGCTGATCTGGTCATCTGCTCTTCGCAGCGCATGGCCGACGAGCTCACACGGGATTTTGCGGTACCTGCGGCCGCGATTCGGATTCTTCCCAATCCTGTCGATGAAGGGGAGATCAGGCGGCGCGCCGAAGTTTCTGCTGGAAGGCGAGGCAAGGGGCGTCTGTTTGTAGGTGCGGGGCGGCTGACGCGGCAAAAGGGATTCGATCGTCTACTGCGGCTGATGGCGGAAATGCCGGATACCGATTCGCGGTTCGTCATCCTCGGCGACGGACCGCAGGGCGAGGAGCTAGTATGTCTTGCCCATGAGTTGGGTATCGCGCACAGGGTGGGATTCGAGGGCTTCGTGAGCAACCCCTGGGCCTACTTTGCGGCCGCGGATGCTTTGCTGCTTCCGTCCCGCTGGGAAGGAATGCCGAATGCCGTCCTCGAAGCGCTTGCGGTGGGAACTCCGGTAATTGCCACGCCCGAAGCGGGCGGCATTGCCGAAATCGCCGCGCGCTGTCCCAGCTCGGCGGTCACGGTCGTCGAATTCGGTAAAGAATTCGCGGGTGCGATGGAGGCGATCTGTCCGCAACCAGTCGGGTCCTTGCGCGAAAGTTTGCTACCCGCCGAGTTCAGGATTGAAGCCGCCGTCGCGGCATTTGATTTCTGGTTGCCGGGCCATGCCTGACCTGCAGCCGCCCCGCGTACTGCATGTGATCACGAGCCTCGATGTTGGAGGCGCTGAGACCATGCTCGTGAAGCTGCTGCAAGAATTGGCGGTCGAGATGCCATCGGCAGTCGTCGTGCTCAAGGACCGTGGGCCGCTGGCGCCGCGCATCGAGGCGCTGAGTGTTCCCGTCCATTGTTTGGGTGTGCGACGCAGCGCACTGCCTGGCCCGACGGAACTGCTCCGCCTGGTTCATTTGGCACGCGAGTTCCGGCCAACTGTGGTGCAGGGATGGATGTATCACGGCAATCTCGCCGGCTGGCTGGTCAGCCGGGTGGTGTCTGAGCGGCCCATTTTTGCCATGAACGTACGTCAGACCCTTTACGATTTTGCCCGCGAACGTTTTCTGACGCGGCGTGTAATTAAGCTCGGTGCGATATTGTCCTCAGCGGCCGATGTGGTCGTCTATAACTCTGAACTCAGTGCCCGGCAGCACGAGGCAGTGGGCTATCGACCTGACAGGCGAGTGTTGATTCCAAATGGATTCGATCTTGAACTGCTCAGGCCGGATCCGGAAGCAAGGCGGCGAATCAGGAACGAGTTCAAGCTTGGCACGGCAGCCAGGATCATCGGCCACGTATCCCGTTTTCATCCAATGAAGGATCACGCGACGCTTTTGGAAGCGGCGCGGTTGCTGGTTAGTAAGATCGGAGACGTGACATTCCTGCTGATCGGGAATGGCGTGACGGAGGAAAACGCCGAACTGTCTGCACTGGTTCGACGCTTGAACTTAGAGCGACACGTGGTTTTCGCGGGCGAACGGGCGGATGTGCCTCAGATCATGTCGGCGATCGACTTGGCGGTTTCGGCGTCGGCATGGGGAGAGGGGTTCCCGAACGTGATCGGCGAAGCCATGGCAGCCGGTGTTCCCTGCGTTGTGACGGATGTCGGCGATTCGGCGATGGTGGTGGGTGACTGCGGCAGGGTTGTTCCCATCCGCGACCCGGGTGCGTTGGCCTGTGCCATGGCGGAGATGCTCGAAGTCAAAGACGAGGAAAAGGCTGATCTGGCACGGCGCGCCCGGTCGCGGATCCAGGATCACTTTGCGCTGGACAAGGTCGCAGCGATGTATCGGGTGCTCTATCAAGGCAAAAGAGTCGGTTAGATGTGCGGTTTTGCCGGATTTGTTGCGCCCCCCCAGCCCGCGTTTTCCGGGGAGGTGATCTTGGCGCGCATGGCATCGGCATTGGCGGCACGTGGTCCGGACGAGGCAGGTCAATGGTTTGATGCGGAGGTTGGCGTTGGCCTGGCGCACCGGCGTTTGGCCGTCATCGGGCTCGGCCCGGAAGGCCGGCAGCCCATGGCGTCAGCCTCTGGCCGCGTGGTGATCGCCTACAACGGCGAGATCTACAACCATCGTTCCCTGCGGCGAGAACTTGAGGCCTCTGGGATGCGTTTCAATGGCAGCTCCGACACCGAGGTCTTGCTTGCGGCGATTGAGCACTGGGGCATAGACGCTGCCTTGCGACGCTTGGCCGGCATGTTCGCGTTTGCCTTGTTCGATCGTACCGATCGCAGCGTGGTGCTGGCACGCGACAGATTCGGCGAAAAGCCGCTGTATTTTGGCTGGCAGGGAAAGGCATTCCTCTTCGGTTCAGAACTCAAGGCCCTGAGGGTACATCCGGCCTGGGTGGGTGGCATTGACCGGCGCGCCCTTGCTCTTCTGGCCCGCTACAACTACATACCTGGGCCAACGTGCATCCACCCAGGCATTGCGAAGCTGCGCCCGGGAAGTTGGCTGCGTTTGAAGCTAGCAGGGTCTAGCTGGCAAGCCGAGGAGGGTGTCTACTGGTCTGCAGTGGCGGCCGCTATGGCAGCGCGGGACAAACCTTTCCGAGGTTCCTTTGCCGATTCGGTCGAAGCCCTGGACTCGGTTCTTTCCGACGCCGTTGGCGGATCAATGGAGTCTGAGGTTCCACTCGGTGCCTTCCTCTCGGGAGGGATCGATTCCAGTGCGATCGTTGCTTTGATGCAAAAGACATCGAGTCGCCCCGTGCGCACCTTTACGATAGGTTTCGACGACAAGGCCTACGATGAATCGGAAGAGGCACGTCGCGTCGCCGCACATCTTGCCACCGACCACCATTCGATCCAGTTGGGAACTGCCGATGTCCTGCGCTTGATTCCGCGGCTGCCTACACTGTATGACGAGCCTTTCGCTGATGCCTCGCAACTGCCTACGGCTTTGATATCGAACTTCGCGCGGCAGCACGTCACCGTTGCCCTTTCCGGCGACGGTGGTGATGAGCTTTTTGGTGGATACAACCGCTATCTCTGGGGTGGTCGTGTGTGGCGTGGAATTCGCCCGCTGCCGCGCAGCCTGAGATGTCTGATGCAGGGCCTGATCCGCAGCTTTGGTCCTACCCGGTGGGAAGGGTTCCTGCGGTGGTTTCCCTTTGGGGCGTGGGTCCGGCATCCCGGCGAAAAGATGCACAAGCTGGCGGGTGTACTCGATGCGCACGACCCGCGCGAATTGTATCGGCGGATGGCCGGCTTCTGGCACCAGGGACTTCCGGTCAAGGAGAATCGCGACGATGCCGGTTGGCATCCCTGGGACGATGGAGTCTGGGAGTCCAGGCTTTCGTTCGAGGAGCACATGATGCTGGCGGATACGCTGACCTATCTCGCAGATGATGTCCTCGTCAAGGTTGACCGGGCGGCGATGGGAGTTGGCCTGGAAACCCGGGCGCCATATCTCGATCACCGCGTTTTCGAGTTTGCCTGGTCACTGCCCTTGGATTACCGGATTCGCCGCGGGGAGACCAAGGCGATCCTCAGGCAGGTGGCGTATCGTTATTTGCCGCCGAGACTTCTCGATCGGCCGAAATCGGGCTTTGCCGTTCCAATCCATAACTATCTCAAAGGACCCTTGCGTGATTGGGCCGAAGCCTTGCTGGACCGGAGGCGGCTCGAGCAGGACGGCTACTTTGACGCGGACGCGGTGAGATCGTCGTGGGAGCAGCATCTTTCTGGAAGCTTCAACAACCAGTACGAAATCTGGAGCATCCTGATGTTCCAAGCGTGGCAGGAACAATTGGGCCGATAACCGGAGTTCGTAGGATAATTATTGAATTTTTCCGGTTCGCTGCGGTGGCGGGCAAGGTGTAACCGGTGGGGAAACTAGGAATTGGTGGATCAGAGCGGAAATCACGAAGAAGTTCGGCGTCACGAAGTCGTACAGATTGGTTCCGACCGATCGTTCGGTCTAGTGATCGGCGCAGTATTGATCGCGATTTCAATATGGCCACTCACTCGCGGCGAGGCTCCGTTTGGGGTGGGTTTGGCGTTCGCAGCGGGCTTTCTGGGTATGGCTTTGGCATACCCAGTGGTACTCCATCCCCTCAATTGCCTTTGGTTCAAATTCGGCGAACTTCTGCATCGGATTGTCACGCCGTTGATTCTCGGGGTCATCTATCTAACCACCATTATCCCTGTCGGAGTGGTGATGCGCTTGCTCGGCAAAGATCCGCTGCAGCGGAAATTAGAAGCTGATAGGAAAAGCTATTGGATCCACAGAGATCCGCCAGGTCCGGGACCGGAGAGTCTTCCCCGGCAATTTTGATCTCTAGGGAGTATTTATGAAAGGTTTCATCACCGAACTATGGGTTTACATGCGAGCTCGAAAAAAGTATTGGCTTATTCCGGTACTGGTCGTGCTGGCACTTTTCGGCGGACTGGTCGTGGTGACCCAGGGGTCGGCCGTGGCACCGTTTATCTATACGCTGTTCTGAACCCGGCACGTCAATTAGATGAAGATTTTGGGCATTTCGGCCTTCTATCATGACAGCGCTGCGGCACTGGTAATCGACGGTGTTCCTGTAGCCGCTGCCCAAGAGGAGCGGTTCACCCGGAAAAAGCATGACTCGGCATTTCCGGCCTCAGCGGTGCGATTTTGTCTCGAGCATGCCGATCTGGAATTGAACGACCTCGATCATGTCGTGTTCTACGATAAGCCCTTCCTTAAGTTCGAGCGGTTGCTGGAAAGTTACATCGCCACCGTACCAAGGGGGTTTCAGTCCTTCCGTGTCGCGATGCCAGTCTGGCTGAGGGAAAAGCTGTTTCAGAAGGACTTGCTGATTCGGGAGTTTCGAAAGCTCGGCGAAGGTTTCGAAGCCCAAGATAGGCTTCTCTTCACCGAGCATCACCAGGCCCACGCCGCGTCTGCCTTCTTCCCGTCCCCTTTCGAGGAGGCGCTGGTATTGACCCTCGATGGCGTTGGCGAATGGGTGACGACCTCGGTCGCCATAGGATCAGGCAGTCAGTTGAACGTCATCAGGGAGCTGCATTTTCCGCATTCGCTCGGCCTGCTCTACTCTGCGTTTACCTACTACGTCGGCTTTAAGGTCAACTCCGGCGAGTACAAGTTGATGGGCCTAGCTCCCTACGGAAAGCCCCGGTTCGTGGAAACCATCAGAGCGCACCTGGTGGACATCAAGGAAGACGGAAGCTTCCGACTGAACCAGGGCTACTTCGATTACGTTACCGGGCTTCGCATGACGAACAAGCGCTTCGAGCAGCTCTTCGGTCGTCCCCCGCGACGTCCGGATAAAGACGACCTCGATTCGTTTCACATGGATATCGCCGCTTCGATTCAAGAAGTTACGGAAGAAATCGTATTACGCCTGACGCGGTCGCTGGCCAAGGAAACCGGGCAGCGGAATCTCTGTCTGGCCGGTGGGGTAGCGCTAAATTGTGTTGCCAATGGCAAGGTGCTTCGTGACGGCGCGTTTGAAAACATCTGGATACAGCCAGCCGCTGGTGATGCCGGTGGCGCATTGGGCGCGGCACTCGCGGGTTATCACGCGCGTTCCGGCAAGCCACGACAAACCATATCAGGGAAGGACTCGATGGCCGGCAGCTACCTCGGCCCGGCCTTTACTGACATGGAAATACAAAGGCGGTTGATGACGGTCGGCGCGCGATTCCAAATACTCAGCGATTGCGATCTGACCGAAAAGACGGCCGAGGCGTTGGCTGGGGGCAAGGCCGTCGGCTGGTTTCAGGGCAGGATGGATTTCGGTCCGCGCGCGCTGGGTGGAAGATCGATCCTCGCCGATCCCCGTTCGCCAACCATGCAGAAGGTCCTGAACATGAAGATCAAGTTCCGCGAGTCATTCCGCCCGTTTGCGCCGTCGGTACTCCGCGAAGACGTGGCCGAATGGTTCGACTTGGAAGGCGATAGCCCCTACATGTTGTTGGTGGCACCGGTGAGTCAATTACGCCGGGTCAAGATGAACGAGCAGGAGGAAGCTCTGTTCGGCATAGATAAACTCAACATCAGCCGCTCGGAGATCCCGGCGGTCACCCATGTGGATTATTCGGCAAGAATCCAAACCGTTCACGCGGATACGAACCCTCGCTACCATGAACTCCTTACGGCGTTCAAGCGACGGACGGGGTGCCCCCTGCTGGTCAACACCAGTTTCAACGTGCGCGGGGAGCCGATCGTATGTACGCCGGACGATGCTTTTCGCTGCCTGATGGGAACTGGTATGGACGCACTGTCGATCGGTAACTGCTGGCTTGAGAAGAGCGAGCAGGATCCTGCGTTAGCCTTGGACTATTCGTCCGCGTTCGAACTCGACTAGGCGGAGTTCCCCAGCATGGATCAGATTGAAGAGCAACGCATCCTCGCTGAAATACCATTGTGGCGCCGAGCATTGTATGCATGCGTCGGCATGGTCCTGATGCTAGCCGCGATGCTGATATTGGGCGAACTCGTGTGTCGTCTGCTACCTGTCAATGAAGGGTTGCGGACACAACCTGTCAACGCTGAAAGCCCGATTCATCGCTTTCAGCCGAACCGCAGTTCCACATGGTCGCGCGGCTGGAACTTTTCAATCGTCAATCGAATCCATGTCAATAACGAGGGTTTCGTCAACGACCAAGACTACAAGACGGAGGGCCCGCGACCCTTGCTGGCAGTTGTCGGTGACAGCTACATTGAGGCAGCGATGGTTCCGTATCGCGAGACGGTTCAGGGGCGGCTGGCGGGAAAAGTCGGGACGAACGGCCGGGTCTACAGCTTTGCCGCATCGGGCGCTGGCTTGAGCCAGTACCTTGTCTGGGCGGAGTATGCCCGTGACAAGTTCCGGCCCGACGCATTTCTGTTCCTCAACATCAGCAACGACTTTTCGGAGTCGCTCTATCATTTTGAGCGCAGTCCTGGATTTCATCATTTCGAAAAGGCACCTGACGGCTCTGCAGTCATGCGTCGGGTTGACTATCAACCAACACTGATGCGTCGGCTAGCGAGATACTCCGCTTTGGCTACCTACCTGTTCACAAACGTAAAGATCGAGTCCGTTCTGAAGGTGCAACTTCAACACCATGGGGGCGATGACAAGCGCTGGGCAGGAAACATCGCCCGCGATGCGGTACCCGAGCAGGTGGCCGACTATCAGTGGGCTGTGCGTAACTTTCTCGAGCGCCTACCCTTGGCCACCGGGTTACCACCCGAGCGAATCGCGATCGCTGTCGACGGTATTCGCGAGGCCGTGTATAGGCCAGCCGACAAAGCGGATCTGGAACGCAGCCTATGGGGAAGGATGCGTACCCACATGGCCGATCAGGCTGCCCGGCGCGGCTTTGTCGTCATCGACATGCAGCCTATCTTCGAACAGGCCTTCGCTAGAGATAGTGAACGGTTCGAGTTCCCGACCGATTCCCATTGGAACGGCTATGCCCATGGCCTGCTCGCGGAAGCCGTAGCTAGCAAGATGCCGTTCAATGCACTGATTGCTGGCGTCCGCTAGCGATTCGCCGCCCGTCAGCGCATTTCGGCCTTGGCCCCTACCTTCCGCAACTGGATTCCTCTCGCAGCAAAGGTGGCGGTAACGCTCGGCATTCTCGGCCTACTTGCGAAAACCGTGGATATCGGTCAGATGGCGGGCTACCTGCGGGAGACTGACCCGTTGCTGTTCGTAGCTGGGCTTGCGGTCATGGTGATCCAGGCCCTGCTGGCGACATGGCGGTGGAATTTGGTCCTACATTACAAGCGGATTTCCATCGGGTTCGGAAAGTTGCTCCGTTTTCTGTGGCTTGGGCTGTTCTTCAATCAGATCCTTCCTTCGACAGTCGGCGGTGATGCGGTACGGGGCTATAGCCTGGTACGAGAAGGCTGTAGTCTTGGTTCCGCTTCCGTCGCTGTGCTTGTAGATCGGCTGATGGGCGTTTCGGGCTTGGTACTGCTTGTTACATTCACATTCCCACTTTCGTTCAAGTATCTTCCTCCAGGCGGCGCCCGCTCCGGAGTTTTGGCAGTTGTCGCTTGCGCCTTGACCGGGTTAGTGTTGCTGATCCTGTTGGATCGCGTGTCAACCCGCTTCCTGCAATGGCGGCTTGCCCGAGGCCTCACGGCGATGTCCAGAGAGGCGCGGCATTTGCTTTTCGGCAAAGGACCGGGGCTCCAAGTGCTGGTTTTGTCCCTGGTGATTCAGCTTCTTTCTGTGGTGGCGATTGCGATTCTTGCCTTGGCGGCTCAAATCAATGTGGCTATTGATGCTTTGATCCTGGTGCTCCCGGTGGCGACGTTATTGATGACCATACCGATTTCTGTGGCAGGTTGGGGTGTGCGGGAGGGGATCATGGTGGTCGGCCTTGGATACGCATCCGTCAGTCCGGAGCGTGCGCTGGCCCTTTCCGTGCTTTACGGGATACTGCTTCTGGTGGTGGCGCTGCCCGGGGGATTGGCCTGGTTCATTGATGGGTGGTGGCGGGGAAACTGCGAGCGCGGGTGAGTCCGATGAATCTGAATAGACGGAAAAAATTAATCCAGGCGCAGGCTGACGCACTGGCGGCGAAACGCGCGACTTGGATGAGACGAAATGCGTTTTACTATCGTGACGATCGCGACTACATGCGGTTCCTGATCCGCCCCGGGCAGAGAGTGCTCGAGCTGGGGTGTGGCAACGGCGAATTGCTCAATACATTGGAACCCTCACAGGGTGTAGGCATCGACCTGAGTGCCGAAATGGTAAAAGTTGCACGCGAAAGCTATCCGCACCTCAATTTTCTACAGGGCGATATCGAGGATCCCGATTTTCTAGCCGGTTTACAGGGACCTTTCGATGTCATTGTCCTGTCCGATACTATTGGCTATCTTGACGATTGTGCCCAGACGCTGGAAAGCCTCCACAGGTTCTGCACGCCCGATACAAGGATGGTGATCGCCTATTACGGCTGGTTCTGGGAGCCCATCCTGAAGCTCGGCGAAGCCCTTGGGCTTAAGATGCCGTCGGTTGAGGTGAACTGGCTGTCCACCGAAGACACGATGGGTTTTCTGCACCTCGCAGACTTCGAGCCAGTTCGTCGCGAGTGGCGTCAGATTGTTCCAAGGCATCTTTTTGGCCTGGGTACTCTGCTTAATCGATTTGTCGGCACGCTGCCGGTGATTCGGCGCTTGTCCCTTCGTAACTACCTCGTCGCTCGGCCATTGCGGGACATCGCCATGCGCGAGCCCTCGGTCACTGTCTTGATTCCATGCCGGAACGAGCGGGGGAACATCGAGAATGCAATCAAGCGCATGCCGCGGCTATGTTCCGACATAGAAATTCTCTACGTTGAGGGTCATAGTCAGGACGGTACGCTGGACGAGATCAATCGGGTCAAAAAGGCGTATCCCCAGTTGGATATAAAAGTACTTGTGCAAGATGGAAAAGGGAAGGGCGATGCGGTACGAAAAGGGTTCGCGAATGCGCGTGGCGAAATTCTGATGATCTTGGATGCCGACCTAACGGTGCCCCCCGAGGATCTGACCAAGTTCTATGGGGTGCAGTCTTGCTTAGCGATATTTGAGCACCGCCGAACTGATGTCCGACGGGTGTTTATCCTTGAAGAGTTGGAAGAGCGGTTTGGTCATGTAGGACGGTGGTGTGAGCGTCGTGGCGTTCCTCTAAAGGTAGTCGAGTTTGAGGAGCTTTCTACGGTCGCTGGAAC
>SXGT01490769.1_pt1 | contig 21348 bp, 14 predicted proteins | sample 3176221 | NCBI WGS metagenome assembly SXGT01 (sample SAMN11356862, study PRJNA531348) | freshwater metagenome | isolation source: freshwater sample F1-120 | place: China: Fuxian Lake, Yuxi | collected 2017-12-25
AGAGGATGCGTCCGAAGAAGCCCGCGTCACGCAAGCGCCGGAGCTTTATCAGTCCAGGCAAGAAGAGCTTGTCATGCACAACGCCGTTCTTGATGCCAGCGTCTTGCGCCTCGCGCGCTACGGCGACAGCTTCGCTAAGACTTTCCGCTGTGGGTTTCTCACAATAGAGGTGCTTCCCAGCCGCGATAGCGCGGCGAAGCAGTTCAGGGCGCATGCGCGTCGATCCGGCGTCAAAAAATAGTGCATCGCGCTTGTCGTCCAGCGCACGGTCGAGTTCGGTTGCGCGCCTCTCAATGCCCAGCTTGTTAGCCAAGGCGTCAAGCTTGTCGCGGTTGCGACCGACGAGGATCGGATCTAGGCGAACAGAATCTCCGTTCTTGAGCGCCACCCCGCCATCTTTGTTGATCGCCAGGACCGAACGGATGAGATGTTGATTCATCCCCATGCGCCCAGTAACGCCGTGCATGATTATACCAAGTCGGTGAGTAGCCATGAATGCTCCGTATCTCGTTCGAATAGGTATAACTATATAGTTACACAGTGCAACGGCGCGAGCCGGACCAAATAGCGTTCTCTAGTCAGCGGCGCGCCTCGCGTGGGGCGTCGCGAGCTCGACTTGTCGCTAGGCTTGCAGAGTCGAAGCGCAGAATGATTGGAGCCAGTTGTCTTCTGGACGCCGATAGGAATCCGCGCGCTTGCCGGTGGAGCGCCCGGTGCGACGCTCGCGGCTGTCATCAACCTAGAGCGCTTTAAAGGCCTTCTTTGGAGGCCGGTCGACGGGCGATGAAAGAGAAGCTCGCCCCAACCAATATCAGCGTTGCCGCTATGGCGTATTCTACGAAGGCCGGTAGCCCTCGTGTGCCAGTAAGCGTCGGCAAACTCAGCGGGATGAGGCCAAGAAGGAGGATGGCAAAGCCGACAAGACCGAGCGTCTGCCTATCGATCTGAGGGCTGGCGCCTTTAGGGTTGGGTCGAGGTTCGCGCAGCCGCTCGAAAAATGTCGCTATTCGCATCGCTTCCTCGCCCCGCGCGGGCGCGATCAGCGCCGCTACGAGAAGCGCCGCTATGCCCACAGAAATGATCGGTACGCGCGCGTCAGCGGCGCCCACGCCGTTGACAGCCAGGATCAGCGCGGCGGTCAGGCTGGCGCCAAGAGAAATGAAGAATCCACGTTCAGAGATCGGCCGCACAAGTACGCCAGCGAGAAAAGGAATACAGAGTCCAACAATGACAAAACTTGCTACCGCCTCGGAGAATCCAAAAATCCCCGTGCCGGTGATCGCCAATGCAATCGCAAGCGTCGTGGCAACCGCTGCAGAAGCCAAGGTCGCAACGCGCGCCAGTCCCAAAATAAGTTGGTCCGATGCCGCCGGATTGATGCGACGCTGGTAGATGTCGCGTGCGACGATCCCGCTGTCGATGTTGAAAGCGCTTTCAAGCTCGCTCACGGTGGCGGCAATCATTGACCCCGCCATTAGCCCCAACAAGCCGATAGGAAGCACGTTCGTGGCCATAGTCGCGAAGGCCAATTCGGGAGGCGTCGCGGGCAACAATTGAAAGCAAGCGACAACTGGAATGAGGGCAAGGATGGGCGTGGGCACCAACAGCGCTGCAGCTAGAAACATGGCTTTGCGCGCATCGTTCTCCGTCGGCACGCTGGAGAGGCGCTGGATAATGGGAAATGAGAAGTTGCCTGTTACGATTGTCAATGCCCACCAGGTAAAGAGCCAGCTCCAATCCTTGTCGCCGCGGTCGAAAACAAATAAGTCTGTGGTAAGCAACCGACCCACGGCTTCGGCGTCGCCGATCTGCACAAGACTTAAAATCACAAGCGGGACGAGGCCCGCGAGTAGAACAACGAATTGAACCGAGTCAGCAAGAACGATGCCCCACAATCCGCCGGTCAGCGCAATGATGGCCATAAATAAGCCGGCGACGACGATGGTTGGTAGTACAGGCACCCCCAGTAGACCGTTCATCATAAGCGCAAACGCATAAAGTCGGAGCGCGCTTGAAATGGCGTTAATTACCAACATCGCGGCAGCTACAAGCTGGCGCGTGCCCGGTCCGAAGCGGTTTTCCAGATAGGCCACAGGGGTGGTAAGGCCGGCCCGATGCCATCTCTTCGCAAAAATCAGTCCTGTAACAACATAAGCGAACATCAAACCGTAACCCAGCAGGACGCCGAAGCCGCCGTCAGTGAAGACAACGCTGCCGAAGGATACAAATGCGAACGCGCTGAACGCGCCCATGTAAATCGAAAGTCCGGCCGCCCACCAAGGGACTTGACCACCGCCGCGGTGAAAATCCTCGGCGGTTTTAACAAAACGGCGCGAGTAGAGCCCGACGATCAGCATCACAAAGAGGAAGGCGGCTACTACCGCATAGGCGGGGAGCGCGCTCATGATTTGGCATAACGCTGAAGGCTTGCGCTTAAGGACTCAGCGAAGAGCTCGATCGTGAGCTCTATGTCGTCGTTTTCGTGAGCGGCCATAAAACACAGCGAGAATCCGGGATCATGTCGGCGCATGAGCACTCCGCGGCTGGCGCATTCACGGATGAACGCATCGTTGAGACTGCGATTGCTGAATCCGTCAGGACGGAGGTCAAAGAAGATGGCCGGCGCGGTCTCGGACACCGCAATCTCAACTTGAGCCCGGCGTCCGACATCGCGAAGGCCCTCGCACATATGCGCGGCACGGCGATAGATCGTGCCGATTGAGTCGGTTTCGCGGAGGATGGCGATCGTCTCTAGGCTAGCGACAAGCGACAAAGCTTCGCTCGCGTAGGTCGAAGTCACCCAAGTCCGGGAGATCGCGGTCATGACCTCACTGCGGCCCGTCAGCGCTGCAAGCGGCATGCCGTTGGCCATCGCTTTGCCGATCACCGTCAGGTCGGGCGTCACACCGCATAATGCTTGGGCGCCGCCAAGGTGCCAGCGGAAGCCGGTTATGATCTCATCGAAGATGAGGAGCGCGCCGGCGTCGGCGGCCAGCTTCTGCAATTCGCGCAGATAAGGTTGCGAGGGCATGACGCCATACATCGCTGGCGTGACGATGATGCATGCGAGATCGTCGCAGGCGGCCGCTACGATCGCCTTGGCGGCAGCGAGGTCTCCATAGGGAATTGCTTTGGTTAGAGCCGCAATTGAAGGGGGAATTCCTTCCCCTTCACGGACTGCAGCATACCAGTCGTGCCAGCCGTGATATCCGCATGCGACTACGACGTCGCGCCCTGTGATGGTGCGCGCAAGTCGTACCGCAGCCGAAGCCGCTTCGGCGCCCGTCTTGAAAAAGCGCGTCATCTCCCCTGACGCGATGGTGTCCGCTATCACCTCCGCCAGTTCGACCTCCTCGACCGGCGGCAACGAGGTCAGTACGCAGCGTTCAAGCTGCGCCTTCAACCGTTCATTGATCCGAGCGTTGCCGTAGCCGAGCACGATGGGACCGAGCGCTGCGACGTAGTCGATGAAGACTTTTCCTGTTGGATCCGTCAGCCTACACCCGTCAGCCTTAGCGATATGGCTCGGAAACGTGGAGGCATCGGCGAAGGCTTCCACGCGTTTGCTGTGCGTTGACGTTCCGCCCGGGATACGCGAACTGGCGCGCCGGGCAAGAGGGGTGCTGGAGCGAAACGTGTCAGAATGCATAGGTCTTGTCTCGGGTAACTAAACAGTTATCTATCGCCGCTGAAGCCTAACCGTCAATAGTCCGGTGCGCCCTTGGCGCCTCATTGCCGCGCTGCTCCAAAGCAGATCGGCGTTGGGACACGCGCGCATCCGTTCCACCAGCGAAAGCTTGTCGCCGGGGGCGGCCTCGTCGGCAATCGTTAATCAGTTTCGGCTGACCGCGAACGAGACGCCAACAAACCCGGAGCGGTTCGGGGCGCCTGTAACTGAATTGTTTGAAAGAGGTTGCAAGTTTAAGGTCGCCAGCCCGATAGTAAGCCAAGGGCGCGCGAGCGCCGGGCAGGTGGAGATGCTGCAGATGGCCGCCAAGCGGACCACCATGAAGAAGGCCAAGGCTACCGCGAAACCTCGTGGCTCACGAGTCCGGTCCAAACCAGCGCCTGTCACGAAACTGCGAAATCCCGACGAGACGCGACGGCGGCTGCTTGATGCGGCGACAAAGGAATTTTGTGACCACGGTTTTCATGGCGCGCGCATCGATCGGATAGCGGCGCGCGCTGGGGCCAACAAGCGTCTGCTTTACGCTTATGTCGGCGACAAGGAGCAAGCTTACCTTCAAGTGCTTGAGCAAGCTTATCAGGAAATCCGGTCTGGCGAGCGCATGCTCAATATGGAACGCATGTCGCCTGAAGAGGGTATGCGGACCCTAGCGCGTTTCACATTTCAGCATTTTCAAAGACATCCAAACTTCATCCGTCTCCTGATCGGAGAGAACCTCAACGAAGCGCGCTTTTTGAAGCGCAGTGCGGTCATCCAAGATATGCATTCTCCCTTGGTCGATCAGATCCGGGCGCTACTAAAGCGCGGCGAGACCGAAGGCGTGTTCCGAAAGAGCGTCGACCCCGTGCAGCTTTACATATTGATTGCCGCGCTAGGCTTCTTCTATCTGTCAAACCGATATACGTTGTCGACGATTTTCGGTATGGATCTGATGTCGAGTGAGCGCTTGTTGGCGCGAGAAGAGCATATCGTAGCGCTTGTGATGGGCTATCTCGCAGTTGATCAGGCTAGTGATATGACACACTCCAAGATGAAGCGCGTTGCAGGCAGTTGAGCTGTCGGGCTTATATTGTTCGAGCCTCAAAAGGCGAAGCATCGACGGCCGAAAATGCGGCCGAGTCCGCAAGCGATCGCGCGAGAGAGGGCGGTGCGTTCTCAATGAACGTATTCCGCAGCCTACCAGTCGCGGGTTTCGGATGCTTGCGTAAATGTCTGCAGGTAGCGGACGAGCAGCGTCAAACCTTCTTCACCCATCTGAAGCGACTGGCGCACCATCACCGAATGCATAATCAAAGATGCATCCGATTTCACCGTTTACAACTGGGGTCGGCTGTCGGAGGCCGCGGACCACATGGATCCAGAGGGAACGTTCCATGTCTCGGTTTCTGTTGACGAAGTCGGGGTCAGCCATCCCTGCTAGGCCCAAGGCGCAGTAAGTGCCTAGGGCGGATTCGACATTGCCGATGCCCCCGTTCTCGCGCATTTGCGATTCGGCTGACAGGAGGCCTAAGAGTAGGGCGGAGCGAAGTTCAGCGCGGTCAGGGTGGTCAGTCGGCATAGCGTTGATGAAGCGCGACAATTGTCCAAGCATCACGAACCTATACACGAGGCGACCGTTGTGCGGATCTATCCAGGACCCCGCACGCGGCCCTTCCTTTATTTGTCCTGACAGAACGCCTAGCCGGATTCTGACGATAGCTTCATCAAGATAGTACGGGTTTCCGGTTACTTCCGCAGCTCTGGCCAGCAGCACCGCCGTGAACCCATTGTAGTTGAAGTTCGGTACGAGCGGACGAGAAGCGGCCCAGTCGGCAGTTCGCAGTGCGGAGTTCAGGTAACGGGCATCCCCCGTCGCTCGATGCAGTGAGAGCAGCGCCTCGCCGACGAGGCCGGCGTCATAGTTTAATCCGCCGTCACCCGTATCGTCGATTATCCAACCGTTGCGAACAATTTGATCGTAGACCCCTCGCCGACGTGCGGATTCTAGGAAGGACAACCCTGCCCGGTCTTCGTCGCGCATAGAAGACGGATCGGGGACGGGGAAGCCGAGTCCTCCAGAGCCGAGCTCTTCCTGCAGCTCGACGAGATAGTCGCCTGCAGTACGGGCGGCTTCGAGGTAGGTCCCGTCGTCAGTGAGGCGCCAGAGCGCCAGAGTGTTCTCGATAAATTTGGCCGGCACCCGGAGCGGCCCCGGCGCCAGGTCCTCGGTTGTCCACCAGGCGTGGGTCGAAAGTTGTTGAAAGAGTGCACCGGCCAAAGCTCGCGCCTCCTCTCGCACCAGTGGCGGCTCGTTGCCTTCCACGCGAACATAGCGTTCTGGCCGCTCGATAGGCTGGTCCGCGAAGTGGCAGGCGGCGAGCGCCACCGTTTCGCGAATGGCAGTCTCATCACGGCCTGAAAGGGCGCGCGCAAGGTCGGCGCGAAGCTCGGCGGATGGGCGGGAGGAGGGGGCGCAACGGCCATCCAGGGTCTGGGCGCTTGCGCAGGATCCGGCGAGCAAGATTGCCGCCAACAAAACCGAGCTACGAGTGCTCATGCGCTACATCTTTCAGATCAGATTTGGCGAGAAACTAAAAAACCAACGGTCCCAATTTCGCCTAGCCGGGACGCTCAGCATTGCCGAGATAGACCTCTGAACGGATCCATTTGTCAACGCAAATAACTATTGAGTTACGTTGGCGGCCGGGTTGTTGCGTCCAGAGAGCCGCGGTCCGCTAGGACCTTGGTTCTATCGCGCAAACGCTGAAAGCAGTGGCGCGGATGCTCGCATGCCCAAGCTGAGAGCGGCTCGCGCCCCACGTCCCCACACTTCCAAACCGCAGGCCTAGAAACAAGGCCCGTGGCGCAACAGCTTGCGATTCGTATCACGGGTGAGGCTAAATGCGGTGTCGCATGCTCGAACGGGGCGCTCATCGCAGGACGGCTGGCGCCATCTCACCGGATATCAGAGCAATGCTGGTTTATCCTAGGCTCTGCGCAGGGGCTTGACGGACGCGTTCAATTAAGAAATAACCAAAAGGTTACTATGGGAATTATGATAGGTCGCGCCGCCCAAGCGCGCTTTTCTCGATCAGTAAAACGATCAAGGAAACATGGCGTCGGTCGTCTGCGGCATGCGGATTTTGGTTGCGTCTTCGGGTGGCGGTTCGCGTGAAAGTCTCTTGGTCGGTCCACGCGGGGCAGGCTGTTAGTTTCTAGAAATTCAGACTCTCCACGCCGCTCAGAGGGTCGCCAATGCAGTCGCTCGGGAAACGAATGTCACGAGCCAAGCTTAGTGGAGAGCTCATATATGATGTCCATCCTCTTCCCGCTGGTCCTGGTTGGGGTGGCGCCAACGAATGCTCCAGTTTTGACCGAGTATCCCGCGAGCGAGCGCTCGTGGGTGATCGGCGAGGGGCGGGGAGCCTGTGATAGTGTTCCAGAGGGGCATCCTTTCGAAGGCTTGGAGACTCGATCACGGCCTTGGCCGGGACGGCAGAGCGCGGAAGAACGTTCGGCGGTACAGGCGACGGTGGACGCGCTAGTCTCCGCCATGAACACGGGTGACAGCAGTGCAATACTAGCCCATCGGACGAGGCTTGAGTTCGCTCTCGGTCGCTATGTAGGGGAGCCCGAGGATCGCCCCTTTTATGGTCAGCCGGTGGATGTCTCAACACCGGACCTGCACCTTATAAAGAACCTATGGTCGGACCAACATCTACGATCTAATGGTCTCTACCCTTGGGACATCGCAGCATTGACTACGCCGTCCCGCGGGGCGCCGGATCGTCTACGCGTAGCCACGCGGATTGCTCGCGCTCATCTCCATGTCTACGAGTCTAACGAACTGGAGCATGACGACTATCTGCATGAGGCAGTGGCGGCGGCAGAATATTTGCTTACGGTCCAGGCTGCTAACGGCGTCTTTGGGTACCCCTATGACGCGAACGCCACCATTGGTCTTCGCGGCGTCGCCGCCCGGTTTGTGCATGAAGCACGGCAGAGAGGCTTCGAAGTCACTGAAGGTAACTGGATTATCGATGATCTCCAATCTGGAGATCTCAACTTCGATAATGCCCAAGCGGGTCTCTTCCTGCTGCATGCCTATGTGCAAACCGGCGACGCTCGCTACCTCGAATCTGCCCGACGGGCGGGTGAGTGGGCGATGAGGCGGCCGCTTGTAGCTAACTATAACTATAACGGCTTCAACGGCCAACTTTTGTCTAGACTTTATCGAGTAACTGGCGAGGAGCATTATCTCGATCGCGCTCGGCTGGTCTTCGAACATGGCGTATTGTCAGGCCAACTTCAAAATGGCCGTTGGTTTGACCAGCACAACGCGAAGATTCAATATCATTCGATCCTGATGTCTCAGTTGGTAGAGTTTTACCTTGCGCTACAATTGGCCCAAGACCCTTTTTCCACCACTGTAGAATCGGCGATCGTCAGGGGGCTCGACAATCTCGCGACGGAGATAACCACTTATGGATCGTCAAATACGCAAGAAATGCTTGCCGTCGATGCGCTTGTGTTTGGATCGCGTGCGCTGGGGCAGCGTGAACTTTGGACGCGGGCAATCAACGTCGATGTAAATTTTTTGGTTGACCGGTTTCGCCCGAGGATATCAGCGCTAGGCCAGCGACTTCCTGATCCCCTTGGGACCTACATATTGTTTGCATCCGAGGCCAGTTCAGCGCCCACTGGCATCGATAGCGTTGTGGGCCCGATCATGTTGGCGACACCGCGGCAGGGGAACTAGTCATCGGCCCGGAACGCATGGATGCGGTCGCAATGGCCGAGATGGTTGCGCGCGGCGAGTGTACGGCTGTCGAACTGGTCCAAGCAGCGATCGATCGGATCGAGCGCGTTGACGATCGGATCAATGCGGTTGTAACCAGATTGTTCGATCGCGCCTTAGCGCAGGCGTCGAATCCTCGTCAGGGTCCGTTCTGCGGCGTGCCGATTTTGCTGAAGGAATTGATGCCCTATCCGGGTTTGCCATCGACGATGGCCTGTCGCGCCTTCGCTGCTTCCGAGACCGGGCCGGTGCCATTAATTGTTGAGCGTATTGAGGCGGCGGGTTTCATTGTTCTCGGTCGCTCGAACAGTTCAGAGTTCGGCGCCCTCCCAGTAACCCAACCCGAACTATTCGGTCCAACGCGTAACCCCTGGAGCCCGACCCACGATGCTGGCGGTTCAAGCGGAGGCGCAGCGGCCGCGGTTGCGTCTGGTATGCTGCCGCTCGCCCAGGGCGGCGACGGCGGCGGATCGATACGCATCCCGGCATCGGCGTGTGGGGTCTTCGGCTTGAAGGTATCGAGGGGGCGGATCAGCTCAGCGCCCAACACTAATGCAGATGGGCTAGGCACTCATCATGCTCTAACGCGAACGGTGCGAGATAGCGCCGCATTTCTGGATGTCGTTGCAGGATCCACACCAGGAGACCGCTGGTCGTGTCCCCCGCCTGAGGAGCGCTACTTCGAGATCATCGATCGACCGCCTAAGCCCCTTCGGATTGCTGTGGCGCCAAGTGGTTTCATGGGGCAGGGCGAGGCGCACCATGAATGCATCAAAGCGGTAGAGGTGGCCGCGAGGCTCTGCGAGGATCTCGGGCACCATGTGGAACTTGCCCAACCAATTATCGATCACGAGGCGGTTCACGAGGCTTTTCTTGGGATCGCCGCTATTGGTGCGGCGCGCACCGTCGATGGACTGCGGGAGCAAATTGGTCAGATCCCGCCAGGTGCGCTTGGGCGATGGATCCTCGGCGCTGCGAATAAGGGGCGCAAAGTGCCTTCCTGGGCGTACGCGATGATGACGGATGTCCTTCAGCGCGCAACCTATCAAATGGCCGATTTTCACAACCGATACGACCTCATAGTCACGCCTGTATTGCACCAGCCCCCTCTGATGATCGGCGAGATTGTCAGCGAGCGCCGATTTTCCCGTATGCGAGCAAGAATGCTCGCATATTGCCCCCACACCGCAGTCATAAATGCAACCGGACAGCCTGCGATGTCGGTCCCTCTACACTGGTCGTCTCAAGGCTTGCCTATTGGAACTCAGTTCATTGGCCGACACGGGGAGGAGTCGACTCTATTGCAACTCGGACGACAGCTTGAGATCGCCCAGCCCTGGGCGGATCGTTGGCCGCCCGTCAATTGCTGGTCTTAAGCAGCGAGCGGGATGGCGATGGCCTGAGCCATAATTGCCAACTCGGCGGCCAATAATCCCGTTACCGAGCCTCCCGTGAGCGACGACCGATCCTTCACATCGGCGACTAGGTCGGCGAAGAAGGGCCGTGGCTGGCCCCTGCAGTCGATGTATCTCGGTCCCTTCTGATCGACCACGAACAGGTGCTCACCCCCTGGTCTGCCAAGCAAGTCAATGGTTCGTCGAACCTCCAGATAGCCGGCGGTACCCATAACCAGAGTTCGGCTGTCGCCCCAGACGCCCAGTCCTATTGGCGACAACCAATCGACGCGGGCAAACCCCCTGGCATGCCCGCCGGCAAGCGAGAGTTCGCCATAGTCGCTAAAATCCGGAAAGCTTGTAGTCGCGCGGTTAGCGATGGCGCTAGCCTCGACCCTGGCCGACACGCAGCGCGTGAAATGCAGGAAATGGTCGGTCTGGTGCGATCCAATGTCGGTAAGGATTCCGCCCGCTTTTGCCGTGTCTGCGAACCATGGGGGGCGCTGATCCAAGTCCAGGCGATGTGGGCCGAGGCCCAGAACGTGCACAACGTCACCGATCGCTCCATCTGCAGCAAGTTCGATTGCGCGCAATGTGGCCGGACTGTTCAGTCGCTCTGAGTACCAAATCATGAAGCGCCGGCCGCTCTCTTGCTCCGCCGCTCTCACCTCTTCAAGCGCCTGAAAGCTGATAACGCCGGGCTTTGCGGCCAGAACGTCGTGCCCACACTTCATAGCCGAGACCCCTATCTCGGCGCGTTGCGACGGTGTAGCTGCGGTGACGATCAAGCGGATCGCAGGATGCGTCAGCAGCGCCTCGGGCTCCATCAAAGGCTGGCTATAGCGTCGGCCAAAAACCGCGCGCGTTGCGTCGCTCTCGGCGCTGAAGCCCACTAGCTGAGCGCCCTGAGCGAGCAACTCGTCGACCATGGTGTAGATGTGGGCATGTTCGGCGCCGATGACGCCAAACCCAACATCCGCGCGGAAACCATCAATTGCTCTTGTCACGAAGGGCCGCCCTGCTGCCTTGCAGAACCCAGTTCTCCATGCGTGTGCCTACTCAACGCCAGCATCGCAAGAAGTCCGATCAGCGCGGGAAATGCCGCCAGTGCGAACAGAATCTCATTGGACCAGCCGATTGAAATAGCCGCGCCCATGAGTAGCGGCCCCAAAATCCCGCCTATCCTTCCAACCGAGAGCGCCGCGCCAAGCCCCAGCGACCGGATCGATGATGGATAGAGGCTCACTGCCAGCAGGTGAATGGAGAATTGGGCTCCGCCAACAAATCCGCCAACCATCCCAATGATAGCGAACGCACTCAGCGGAGATGATATCTCAAGGCCGACCGAAGCGATCGAAACCGCCGCCCCTGCAAACGCCCAAGGCGCCACCCGCATAACGCCCCAGCGATCGGAAAACCGAGCCAAAAGTAGCCCCAGAGTAATGCCTCCCAAGTTGAACAGAATTGTCGAGAATACAGCGAGCCTTAGGGGTGTTCCCGCGGCGGACATGATGGACGGAAGCCAGCTGACGATCGCGTAAACCATGAACAAATTGGAGGTGAAGATAGTCCACAATAAGAGCGTTGTTTTGGCTCTGCCTTGTCGAAAGAGCTCCAGCAAGGATCCGCGCGTTGCGCTAACCTCATTGACAATGAATCGATCGCTTGCGGTCGGTGTGTAGGCTCTGTCTATTTTTGCAAAAGTTCGGATAAGTTCTGGCCGGCGTTTGGGGAAAGCGGCCAAAAAGTGCATTGACTCGGGAAGCTTGGCGGCAACGGCCAGCCCGACCAGAATCGGCAGCAGACTGCCAATGAGGAAAATCTCTCGCCAACTCACAGTCTCCATGAGCGCGTTGGCGAGCAAGCCGGCCAACATTGCGCCGATTGGCACGCCGGAAAACATCACGGTCATGAACATCGCTCGCCGACGAGCGGGTACATATTCGGCCGTGATCGCGTTGATGACTGGCAGTGCGCCGCCAAGACCGACCCCTGTGAGAAAGCGCCCGAACAGAAACAGCTCAAAGGACGGCGCGAAGGCGGTCAGCAGCGAAAAGATGCCCATGAGTGCGCAACTGAGAACGATTGCAGGTTTTCTTCCGATCCGATCGGCTGCAGCGCTCAATGCCGCCGCGCCGATCATCAAGCCAAATAGACCTGCCGAGAATCCAAACCCCATCGCTGTTGCATCAATCTCGAACTCCCGTGCGATTCCAGGCGCGACATATCCGATAACCTGAGTGTCGAAGCCATCAACGAGTGCAACCAGGAAGCATAGAACGATCACACGCCACTGCATCGGCGAAAGCGGATTGCGATCGATCGCGTCCACGATATCGACGTTTCGTCCGCTGACCGACGCTCCTTGATCCCCACCCTTAATGTCCGATGTCATGCGAGCCTCCGAAGTAACCAAACGGATACAGCCGAGGGGACGTCTGGACAAGCGACTTCTCTTCCGCCAACCAGCCAGGCTGGCGCGGAGAAACTTGACTTGCAGAAGTAACCAGATAGATACAAAGCAGATTGCTTGGGTTGGGCGGCGGCGCCAAGGAGGAAGTCGCGCCTATCGTCGCGGCAATCGAATAATTGAAACTGAGCGATGTTTTGAGAGAGTGCTTGGACAAATGGCTCGATCATATTTCGATTTCTCAAGGCGGCGATTCCTTGAGGTGGCCTCGGGCTTTGCTGCTATCTCGGCATCGCCGGCGCAAAGCCGGGTATCCGATTTCCCGGAGACTGATGCCGTGGCGATGTCCATGGCTCTCGCGGATCGGCGGGTCACGGCGCTGGAGCTTGTGAATAGCGCTATCTCGCGGCTTGAGAGGGTGAACTCGTCTATTAACGCGGTTAACTCGACGTGTTTTGAGGAAGCGCGAAATGCTGCTCAGACCTCATTTGGCCCGATGGGTGGCGTGCCGACGCTCATAAAGGACAACAGGCCGCAGCGCGGGCAAAGATATACGCAAGGTAGTCGAGCTTATCAAAATAGGATCGCCGAGGAGACAAGCACAGAAGTCCTCGCGATTGAGCGCGCGGGGTTTATCTCGATTGGGCGCACGACCTTGCCTGAGTTCGGCTTGGCGCCGACAACAGAGGCGCAGCTATGTGGTCCCACGCGCAATCCATGGAATCTTGAACGATCTTGTGGTGGGTCGAGTGGGGGGTCGGCGGCTGTCGTCGCTGCAGGTGTCGTGCCCGTGGCCTATGGAAACGACGGGGCAGGCTCAATCCGTATTCCGGCAGCAGCGTGTGGTCTGGTCGGACTCAAACTCTCTCGCCGCGTTGCTGGAGCGACGACGATCAGCGGTCTGAGCGTCAACACATGTCTTTCCCGCAGTGTACGCGACACGGCCGCGTGGATTGCTACAGTGAGCGACACGGAACTCATCACGCCACGCACTGGAGGCAAGTTTCGCATTATCGCCAATGTGCAGACGCCGCTTGGCGGCAATGTCGACCCTGCGGTGGTCGCGGTGTTTGAGGCTACCATCGCGGTGCTCGAGAAGTTGGGCCACCGTGTGCGGCAGCTGCCGCTACCCTACAACGGCAGAACCTTCGTCGATGCGTTTTTGCGGCGATACGAGGCGGGAGCTGCGAGCGTCGTCGCAGAGTTCGAGGCTTGGGCTCGCCGTGAGGCTACCGAAGCTGATCTGGAGCCCTATACCCTCGGCTTGGCCGCGTCCGGCAGAGACTACACTGCGGATCAAAGGGCGCTGGACGAGACTGCGATTGGCGCAGCATGCGAAACATACATGGATATCTTCAGAGACGCTGAAATCTACATGACTCCAGTGCTTGGATCGACCGCGGTTCCGATCGGCCGTTTCGGGCCGCTGATCGAATACCAGGAACAGAAGTCTGATCTGATCGACTATGCGACCTTCTCCTGGATTCACAGTGCCGCCGGCGCGCCTTCCATATCCCTTCCGGTCGGTTCTAGCCCTGATGGATTGCCGATAGGGCTGCAATTTGGCGCCAATGCTGGCCGAGAGGACCTGCTCTTGCAGCTGGCGTATGCTCTTGAGCGCGAACTCGATTGGGGGGCGAGGAAACCGCCGCTCTGGGTGGGCCAAGGTTCCGCCTAACCTGAGCGCGCACGGAGCGCCTCGTCCTCGTTCCCTACGAGGGGCGTCCGAAGATGTAATTTGCAGCCGGTCATGATTTCTGCGCGGACCACAAAAAATGACAAACGTTGCTTTGGTGGGCTTTGGCTACGGCGGAGAGACGATTCACGCCCCTCTGATTGCATCAGTTCCGGCGCTGAACCTCCACACGATCGTGACGAGCCAACCCGACAAGGCCCGTAGCGCGTGGCCTGGAGCCAGGATTGTTGCGACCGTCGCAGACGCGCTCAATGATCCAGAGGTCGATCTGGTTGTGGTGGTCACACCGAATGACTTGCATGCCCCACTGGCTGAGCAGGCGCTTGTGGCGGGCAAGCATGTGGTGGTCGACAAGCCATTCACCGTGACCGCTGCGGAGGCTCGGCGGCTGTGCGAGCTGGCCGAGGACACTGGATTGTTGCTTTCCGTGTTCCAGAGCCGTCGCTTTGACTCGGACTTCCTCGCGGTGCGGAAAATCATCGAAACAGGTCGTCTGGGCGAGGTCGGGCATTTCGAGAGCCGCCTTAACCGCTATCGCCCAGTCGTCAGAGACCGTTGGCGGGAACGTCCAGGACCCGGCGCGGGGGTGTGGTACGATTTGGGATCCCATTTGATCGACCAAGCCCTCACGCTATTTGGAAGTCCGATCGGGATAACAGCCGATATTGCCAGCCAGCGTAACGCCCAACGAGCACCAGATTATTTTCACGCGATCCTGCGTTACCAGCGGTTGCGCGTCGTTCTACACGCTGATGTTCTCACTGCGGCCCACGACGAGCGCTTTGCTGTTCACGGAGACCGTGGAAGTTTCCTCAAGTCGGGGATCGATCCGCAAGAAGCAGCGCTACTCGCGGGCGATCGGCCTGGTGATCCAGGTTGGGGTGTGGACCCCCGGCCGGGCGTCTTCGTCGATGGCCGTGACGGTTCACGGGAAGTCTTTGTGGGCGAAGCAGGCGACTATCGTCGCTACTACCAAGGCGTCGCAGATGCGCTACGCGGCTTTGGGCCAAATCCAGTGCGCCCCACTGACGCAATTATAGTGATGGAGATAATCGAGGCAGGAATCTTGAGTAACGAGGTAAGAGCTGAGATCCAACTTGGGGGAGGTTGCCCAACGACAATTATCCTGAGCGCTGAGCGACAATTATCCTGAGCGGTGGATATCTGCCCTGTTGGGCCGATTGACGCCGGGAGTTTCTCGTCTGCTCCGCCGACTCAGCACGGCCTTGTCCCGCAGCGAGGGAGAGGCCGGTGCCGGGCAAGCGGATCACTGATCAGCAGATGAGGCGCTACATGGAGTTTCGGTCCAAGCACGATCAGGACATCGCAGCCGCCAAGGCGGGGATCTCGGTGGCCTCGGGCCGGCGCATTGAGACGGATCCACGCTTGGCTTCGGAGAAGAAGGCGCCGCGCCATTGGCGCACCCGCGAAGACCCGCTTGCAGGCGCATGGGAGAGCGACATCGTTCCGCTGTTGGAGCGCGCCCCGGGCCTAAAGCCGGTCACGCTGCTGCGCGAGCTGCAGCGCCGCTATCCCGGTGTTTACGAGGACAACGTGCGCCGCACGCTCGAGCGGCGCATCAATCAATGGCGCGCGCTCAAAGGGCCTGACAGAGAGGTGATGTTTCCTCAGACCGCGATCGCGGGCCAAGTCGCGCAGTCGGATTTTTCTCACATGGACGATGTCGGCGTGACCCTCGCCGGCGTCGCCTTCGTCCATATGATCTACCATGTGACGCTGCCGTTCTCCGGCTTTGAACATGCCGAGCCGGTGATCGGCGGCGAAAGCTTCGTCGCACTGGCCACGGGTTTGCAAAACGCGCTCAAATTACTGGGCGGGGCGCCGAAGGAGCATCGCACAGACAGCTTGTCGGCCGCCTTCCGCAATCTTGAGACGGCCGCTGCGGAGGATCAGACCCGACGATATGAAGCACTCGTCGGCCACTACGGCATGATCCCGACGCGCAACAATCGCGGCGTCGCCCACGAAAATGGATCGATTGAGAGCCGTCACGGCCACGCCAAAGAGCGGATCAGGCAGGCGCTCATGCTGCGCGGTCACGCCGATTTCGCCGACCTCGACGCTTATCGCGTGTTTGTGGCCGACGTGATCGCCGCGCACAACGCGCGACGCGTGCGCGCCATTGAGTTCGAGCGATCCTTGCTTCAACCGCTGCCGATCGCACGCGCGATGGACTGGGAAGAGGCGTGCGTCCGCGTTTCAACCCACAGCGGTTTCACCTTTCGCCGCGTGTTTTACACGGTGCCGTCGCGCTTGATCGGTCGGCGTTTGCGCCTGCGCGCCTATGCCGATCGGCTCGAGATATTTCTTGGAGCGGTTTGCGTGTTGACGCTGCGGCGAGAGCGCCCGCCCGAAGGCAAACGCGCCCACGTCGTCGATTATCGCCATGTGATCAGCAGCCTCAAGGTCAAACCAGGCGCGCTGATGGGTCTGCTTTATCGCGACGCGTTGTGGCCGCGAGCAGCCTAACAGCGCGCATTCGAGGCCCTGATGCGCGCAACGACGCCCAAGCGTGCCTGCCGAACCGCTATCGATCTGCTTGCTTTGGCTCACGAGCACGCCTGTGAAGCCGATCTTGCCAATGCACTCGACACGATTTTGGAAGCTGGAGACTTGCCCGACCTCGGCGCATTGCGCAGCCGCTTCTGCGAGCGCACGTCCTCTCCCGCGCCCGTCGTAAGCGTCATCATGCCGCCGGCCTCATCCTATGACGCCCTCATCCGCATCCGCCAAGAAGCGGAGGTCGCGTTATGAGTGCGATCAACGTCGATACCGCGCGCCTGCCCATCATGCTGACCGAGCTCCGGCTTCCCACCGTGGCTCGGCTGTGGCCGGCGCTGACCGAAATTGCCGACAAAGAAAGTTGGCCCGCCGCGCGTCTACTCGCAGCACTCGCCGAGCACGAGATCGCCGAGCGCGCTCAAAGACGGATTGCACGCCACGCCATCGAAGCGCGCCTCCCGCCGGGCAAGACGCTTGAGAGCTTTGATTTCACAGCCACGCCGACTGTCTCGAAAGCGCGCTTCCTCGCGCTCGCCGAGGGCGACGCCTGGCTCGAGAAGGGTCAAAATGTCTTGATCTTCGGCCCGCCCGGCGTCGGCAAAACTCATCTCGCCGCAGCACTTGCCTCCGCATTGGTCGACAACGGATTCCGCGCGCTCTTCATGCGCACCACAGACCTCGTGCAGAAGATGCAAGTCGCTCGGCAAGAATTGGCGCTGACCGCGCTAATCGAGCGGCTCGATAAATATCATCTGCTCATCCTCGATGACATTTCCTATGTCCAAAAGAGCCAGGCAGAGACCAGCGTCCTCTTCGAACTTATCTCAGCGCGTTACGAACGACGGTCGCTGCTGATCACAGCAAATCAGCCGTTTGGAGCATGGGATACGATCTTCCCAGATCCAGCCATGACCGTGGCCGCCATCGATCGGCTCGTGCATCACGCCGTCATCATCGAAGTGAATGTCGAGAGCTTTCGCAGACGTTCCGCCGTGAAGCGCGGCGCTAAACAGACTGACGCCGCACCAATACAAGAGTCGAAATAATTGTCGCGGCGCGTCAATTACAATGTAGCCTTGATCGCCAGCGACAACTAAATCATCATCCTACCCTGCAGGCGCTCAAGATAATTGACGCTCGCCGCTCAGATTAATCGTCGCGCTACAGGAGGTGGCTGATCTGCACAGTGCCCTGGGTTTCTTTCGCGCGGCCGGCAGATCATCGGCCACTAAAGAAGGCCGCGACATTTCAGTCGAGCGGGCCTATTGCGTTCCCGCGCCTCTACCAGGATCGGCTCGCGTCACCCGAGCTTCGGTCTTTAGTGAGCGTCTCGCGAGGCGTTCTAGAAGCGCAGCGATGGCCTTACTGTGGCCGCTGGCGTGAATGTCAGAGGCCCGCAGACGCGACGCCGTGAACTTCGCTGTGGTGTCGTTTGTGGGAGCAGCGTTTGCGAGTTCGTGACGCCTATTAATTCAGCCGGAGGCCAGCGGGCGCTTTGTTAGCGGCTCGACGGTTGTGGCATCAATGGCCTTCGCGTGCGCCTCAGGCGGCGTATTGTTTCGCGCGATCGGATTCGCCTTCATCGAGGGCCGAGATCGTAATGTCTCCTTAGTGCTGCAAGGTAGTAAGGCGGCCAGGCGCCAATATCGCCGTGGGATCCAGGGCGCGCTTCATTGTATGCATGAGATTGATCTCTGCTTCGCTACGCGAGTGATGAAGGTAGGGTGCTTTCAATTGGCCGATGCCGTGTTCAGCGGAGATCGATCCTTGATAATGCTGGACGAGATCGTAGATCAGAGTGTCTATCTCAAACTTGGAAGCTTGGGTGTCATCAGCACCCAAGCTGACGAGAAGGTGAAGATTGCCGTCTCCAATATGACCAAATGTAAGCATGCGTGCGCGGGGCCAACGCGTCTTGATTTCAGTCTCGGCTTGGGCGGCAAAATCGCCAATCCGGAAATTTTCAAGTCCGATGTCGTAGGAGTGGCACGGCGCGAGCGCTTGGTAGGCGCTAGCCACACCATCCCGCACAGACCAGAATGCACGCGCCGCAGCCGCTGATTGGCTAACGACGGCGTCAACAATGATCCCTGTTTCTGCCGCGCTTGCCAATGCTTGCTCAAGGAGAGCGGCATCTGTTGCGGAAGACGCTTGGGCTTCAATCAGCGCATAATACCCAAGCCCAGGCTGGAGTGGCGCCCGTAATCCCGTCGCCTCCAGTACTTCGCGATAGAAGTTCGGCCACATCAGTTCAAATGCTGAAAGCGCCCCACCGAGCTTTGCACGCATCATCACAAGAAGCGCCAATGCTTGTTCATAGGTTTCGGTCGCACAGAAGGCGACATTTGTGTTTGGGCATAAGGGATAAAGACGCAGCACCGCGCGGGTGACGACTCCCAGCGTACCTTCGCTACCGATGAACAATTGCTTCAAATCGTAACCGGCATTGTCTTTTAGCATACGCCTGGCGGCGGGGATGATCGTCCCGTCAGCTAGGACAGCTTCAACACCAACCACCAATTCCCGCATCATGCCAAAGCGAATAACGCGATTGCCCCCGGCGTTGGTAGCGATGTTGCCGCCGATCGTGCATGAGCCGCGTGAGCCCAGGTCAAGGGGAAACATGAATCCGTGCGCCTCGACGTGTTCTTGAACCTCCTGTAAAATCGCTCCCGCCTGCACGGTGAGCGTCGCCGTCGGTGCGTCCAGCGCTTCAATTGCGTTCAGGCGCTCCAGTGACAGAACGAGTTCGCCTTCACGTGGAACTGCACCCGCGACCACCCCGGTACGGCCGCCTTGAACAATCACAGGCTGCTGTGCTTCGCTACACAAGCGCATCACAGTTGAGACCTCCTCGGTCGAGGCGGGGCGGGCGACAATTTTCGGTCGCGGCCCCGTCGCGCCACTCCAGTCGGTGCAGTAGCGCGCTTCGACTTCGTCGCCGTGAGCGAAGCCGTTGGGGCCAAGCGCCGTCGACAGCGCATTGAAAAAGACTTCATTATCACTCATGAAACGCTCGAATTTTTTGCGGCCGTGAACGCAGCCTCGAACCGACGCGCGTCATCTTCGGCGCGCACAATGGCGATCTCCTTTACCGGCCCATACCCTTTGATGGGTTCCGGCCATTGCGCCCATTCGATAGCGGCCTCGTAGTTGAACTGGTCCAGTTCAGCGCTGATGCGCGTTAAGCAGGCGATGTACTCATCAATCAACGCACGCTCCTTACGCCGTTCGCGAGTCCACCCAAACGGATCCCATCTGGTGCCACGCAGGACACGCAACTGCCCTAGGAACGCCAGTAACGGGATGATCCAAGCACCGAAGGTGCGCTTCTTGGGCCGGTTAGGCGCGAAGGCCTCACGCCCTGGCATGAACGGCGGCGCCAGGTGAAAGCGCACCCGGCCTCCTGATTTTCGTAATGCTGCAAGGAAGTCGCCGCTGACATGGAGTCGCGCGACTTCGTACTCGTCTTTGTATGCCATCAGTCGCGCGAGGTTGCGCGCGCCGATGAGAGAGAGTCTCTCGCTACCAGGGCGTAGACTTTGCTCTGCCTGATGGAGTTGCGTCATCACCGAGAGGTATCGGTCGCTATAGGGCTCGTCTTGATACTCACGCAGGAAATCGGTGTTCGCCTCCATTAGTGATTTATAGGTCAGCGGTTCTGCAGAGGCGGGTTCTTGTTTAGCGTATGCGGCACTGCGGCCCAAGCGGAAAGCAGCCAAGTTGGCGTCAATCTCAACGCCGTTGAGGTTGATCGCCTCTTCAATCGCCTCAAGGCTCAGCGGCATGAGGCCTTGCTGCCAGGCTGCACCCAAGAGAATGAGGTTTGCCCCAACGGTGTCATTTAACACCGCCTCGCTGAGTTCGGTCGCTGCAACAGCGTGGCAGTGATCGGCGCCCAATAGCCCTTCTATCCGCGCCGCCAAAGGTTCGGGCGCGGCGATGGCGTCGCTATGCCTGGTGAAGCCGCCAAGTGCGGCGGCGTGTGTATTCCAGACTGCTGCGGCCGATTGCGGGCGAAGCAGTCTGAGGGCTTCGTGACTCGCAGCTACGACCAGATCGCACCCGATTAAGAGATTCGCCGATCCCGGTGCGATCTGGCCGCCGTGCAATTCATGAGACCGATCAGCGATTGAAACATGGCTGAGGACCGGCCCACCTTTTTGCGCCATCCCGGTCATGTCATAGGTCGAAGCCGAACGACCGTCGATCAATGCCGCAGCGGCGATAATCGCGCCTAAGGTCACAACGCCGGTTCCGCCAACACCCGCAAGGACTATTCGATATGGCAGCTGCTCGCATTGGGAGGAGGCGATGGGAGGAGGCGCGGCGCGATCGAGGGGCGTGTCGATCCTTCTGACGCGTAAGCGTTCGATTGCCGCTCCTTCCACTGTGACGAAGCTGGGGCAGAACCCTTTCAGGCACGAGGCGTCGACGTTGCAAGCGCTTTGATCGATGACGCGTTTTGTTCCGCGAGGTGTCGCAAGCGCTTGTATGGCGATGCAGTTGGATTGGATGCCGCAGTCGCCGCACCCTTCGCAAACATCTGGGTTGATGAAGACGCGCTGAGCAGGCTTTGGGGCGAGGCCTCGTCTGCGTCTGCGCCGGTTCTCTGCAGCGCAAACCTGATCATAGATGAGCGCGCTGACGCCAGGCGTCTCGCGCAAGCTTTGCTGGACCTCATCAAGCGCGTCTCGGTGGTGCAGTGTTACGCCATCCACCGTGCCGGGCGGGGCGCGCCTTCGGACTTCGTCGGAAACTAGCGCGATGCGCTCTACGCCCTCTGCACGTAGAATCTGCGTAACCTTGCCGATGGAAAGCGGTCCGTCCACCGCTTGGCCGCCGGTCATTGCCACCGCG
>SXGT01703807.1_pt1 | contig 21347 bp, 17 predicted proteins | sample 3176221 | NCBI WGS metagenome assembly SXGT01 (sample SAMN11356862, study PRJNA531348) | freshwater metagenome | isolation source: freshwater sample F1-120 | place: China: Fuxian Lake, Yuxi | collected 2017-12-25
GCCAGCGAAATTGTCAGCTGATTATACATTTGAGATACAAATACTTTGAGCTAGTTAATCCGTTTTTGCGACTGTTGACTTTTCAGATTAACCGGTTCAACTCGAAAGAATTCGAAACATTTCGAGGAAATCAAAATGTCCGGCGTTTTTTTGTTATTGTTATTTGTCGCGCGGCAGGATGGGCGGGTCTGCGGCCTGGGGCCCGCGCTCTGTGCTTTTTTCTTGCTGGGGCCGGTTCGCCACAAGCCGATCGAGAGTGACGGCGCCGATGTGCGGGCAGGGGCGCCCTTGGTCGAGCTGCAGGGCTCCGCCCGGGTCCTGCTGTCCGCGGAGCGGACCGCGCTCAACCTTCTGGGGCATCTCTCAGGCGTGGCGACCCTCACGCGGGCGGTGGTCGACACCGTGGCTGAAGTAGGCCAGGCCCGCGTGGTGTGCACACGGAAGACGACCCCCGGCCTTCGCACGCTCGAAAAATACGCGGTCCGGGTTGGCGGGGCCGCAAATCACCGATTTGGTCTACACGATGCCGTCCTCATCAAGGACAATCACCGGGAGGTCGCCGGAGGTGTGCGTCCCGCCGTTGAGGCCGCCCGCGCCACCCTCGGTCACCTGGTCGCGCTGGAGATCGAAGTGGATACGCTCGAACAACTCGAGGAGGCGTTGGACGCAGGCGCAAACGTGGTGCTGCTCGACAATATGTCCGTGGCCGACCTGACCCGCGCGGTCACCATGGCGAAAGGGCGGGCCATCACCGAAGCGTCCGGGGGCATCACGCCGGAGACCATCCGCGAGGTCGCCGCCACCGGTGTCGATGTCATCTCAATCGGGTGGATCACGCACAGTGCCCCTGCGATGGACGTGGCTCTCGATTTCTCCGTGTCGAAGTAGCGGGACATCGGGGGCGAGCGGACACCAGGGTTGGAAGGTAGGACGGAGCGGATGAACGAGTGGAATCGCCTGTCGTTCGATTGGGTCCGCCTCCTCGTCCGACTCGCAGTGATTGGCCTGCTTGGGTCCGCGTCGATCGCATCCGCCCAGCCCGTCCCACGGCCCGACGGTCTGGAGAGTTACTTTGGACGCTACGAACTTACCCCCACCTTTCATCTCAACGTCACCCGGGAGGGCCGCGCGATCTATCTGCAGGCCACCGGCCAGCCCCGCGCTCAGCTCACCCCGCGAGGTCCGCACGAGTTCGTGCTGGTGGGAAGCAGCCTGCGTGTGATGTTCAACGTGCGAGAGGACACGGGCGAAGTGCTGGACCTGGTCTTCGAGCAAGGCGGACTTGGACGGCGCGCGGTGAAGCTGGAACCGGCTGCCATCATCGCCGGGCGATCGCCTATCGAGTTGTCACCGGAGGTGCTCAGCCGCTACGTCGGGACCTACGAGGAGCAACCCGGATTCGGCATCGCCATCAGCCGGACCGACGGCGGTTTGTTGGCCCAGCTGACCGAGATGCCGGCGACACTGATTCTCCCCGAGTCGCCGACGGAGTTCTTTTTCCGGGAGTCGAGCGCCCGCATCACCTTTCGAGTCGATGCGACCGGCGGCGCCACCGCCCTCATCCTTCATCAGGGTGGCAGCGACGTTGAGATGCCCAGGGTGGGGAATTAGCCGAGGCCTCAGCCTCGCCGGCAGGGAACACACCTCATGCAATTGATATTCGAGCAGATCCGCGTCGGTGGCGACCGCAATTTTGCCTACCTGCTTGGCGACCGTGACGCCGGCCAGGCGGTGCTGATTGATCCTTCGTATTCGCCTGAGGCGGTGGTCGAGCGCGCCACAGCCCAGGGCCTGAGGGTGACGCACATCATCAACACGCATGGCCACGCCGACCATACAGAGGGCAACCACGCGGCGGTTGAGTTGACCGGGGCGCCCATTGCCGCCCATCCCGGCGCGCCGTCCGCACCCGGCGTGGCGCTGGGCGATGGCCAGGAACTGCCCGTCGGGGCATTCGCGCTTCGCTGCCTCTACACACCGGGGCACTGCGATGACCACGTCGTGCTCTATGAGCCGTCGAACCAGCTGCTGATCACGGGTGACCTGATCTTCGTCGGCAAGGTCGGCGGCGCCAAGACGGACGACGACGCCCGCACCGAATGGAGCAGTCTGCAGCGGGTGCTCGACGCCGTGCCGGACGAGAGCACCGTCTGGCCCGGTCATGACTACGGCGCGAGGCCCAGTTCCACCATAGGGCTCGAGCGCCGCACCAATCCCTTCCTGCTGTGTGCAGATGTCGACGCCTTCCTGCGGCTGCGCTCCGAGTGGTCTGGCTACAAAAAAAAGATGGGTCTGAAGTAGCAAGCCCCTTCAGGGGCGCCGACCAGTCAGGGCCACTTCTCGCCCCGCGCGCCTACCGTGCCAACCAGGCTGCTGGCAGGCCCGGCTTGGTCTCTCGCACGATCGCCAGGACGGCGGCACGGTCCGCTGGTCGCAGCCGCTCGTATCCAGGAGCGGATCCCTCCAAGACATCCAGCAACCGCGCATACACCCCGCTGCGGATCGAGTCCGGGAGCCCGTCGAACAGGGGGCTGTAGATCATGAAGCTGAGCGGGTAGCGGAACAGGCGGGTCTGCAGGTCAAAGTCTCGGAGCGAGCGGCCCTGGCGGTCTCGTAGCCCGCGAGTCGCAAACGTCTCGGTGAAGCTGGAAACGCCGGCGATCGGTTCGCTGAGCGGGGCTTCGTCCGCGAACAGCATGTAGCGCACCAGTTCTTCGATGCCCGCCTGGCGCGCCACCGCTTCCCCCCCATCCAGCCGTCCGTCGTGGTCCGCAATCCGTGCCTCCCAGCCGATTCGGGTGAAGAGATTGACCATCTGCGTCTGATGCTCGAGCGTCATCAGGGCCACCAGATCGCTCGTGGGGACGAGAAAGCGGCTCGGGTCTACAAAGCGCGTCAAACTGGTCAGGTTCTGGTGGGCCGGATCGACCTGCCCGGCGGGGGTTGCCGGGTCTCGGGCCAGCGCGTTGCCGCGATGTGTCTGGGTGCCATGGGTGCCAGTGACATACCAGCCCCCCCAGCGCTCGTCGAACGATGTCCGGTGGTCGGTTACGACGGTGCCCAGTCGGAAATCTGGACGGCCTGTGGCGCTCGTAGACACCGAGCCGATGTACGGACCAGGTACGCCCAGCGTCGCCGCTTGTTGGTGGCACTGCAGACACACGTTTGGCCGTGCGAAACGCGGGCGCTGGGTCTGGCCACTGTCGATCGAGTAGAACACCGCACCTCGAAGTGGGTCGAGCGCCATTACCTCAATCAACGGGGCCCCCGGCACGACGGCGACAGCTATGGTGTCGGAGAAATAGATGGCGCGCGGAGTCCGCGGGGACACATGGGCGGCCTGGAGGCTGGTCTTCGAGAAGACAAGCACCTGCGTATCCGCGGCGAGATCGAGGCGCTCCAGCAGGCTGGGTAGATAGCCGAAGCGGTCGTCATGTGCCAAGACGACCTGACCAGCGGTCACTGCCTCCGCCAATCGGCTCACCGGGTTGTCGAAGGGGCCGGTCTCGTAGGCAATGGCGGGGTGCGCCGCCGGGAGGTTGTCTCGATACGGCTGGACGGTTTGAGCTGTGGCGGCCGTCCCTGCCAGCGCTGCGACCAGCATCGGCGCGAGCCATCCGAGGGGTATGGAAAACCGCATGCATCCCGATCTTACCGCCCAGATTTCGTTTCGAGTTCGCCTTGCGGATCGGCTACTCTGGAGGCGCCATAGCGAGTGTTTTCGCGCCGAAACGGCCCGCGGTCGTCGCGCGCATGCTGTCGTCTGCGTACATGCCCTCTCTACGATTACTCCTAGGTGCCCTCTTGGCGACCCTCGCGACCACGCCGGTCGTGGCTCAGCCGGTCTCGCTGACCGCGGCCGCGGAGGCGCCGGCGGCGCCGACCCGCGCCCTGCTGGACCAGTACTGCGTCACGTGTCACAGCGATGGTGCACGGGAGGGGGACCTTTCTCTGGAAGGTATCGACCTGGCTCAGCCTTCCGCGCACGCCGAGACCCTCGAAAAGGTCGTGCGGAAACTACGGGCGGGGCTGATGCCGCCGCCACGGCGACCCCGTCCCGACGCCTCCACGGTCTCGGCTTTTGTGACCGGGCTCGAGGCGGCGATTGACTCGGCCGCCGCCACGTCGCCGAATCCCGGGCGCCCCGTGCTGCATCGGCTCAACCGCACCGAGTACGCGAACGTCGTGCGCGACCTCGTGGGGCTCGAGGTCGATGGCGCAACGTTGTTGCCGCCAGGCGACATGAGTCAGGGCTACGACAACATGTCAGATGTGCTGACGGTGTCGCCCGCCCTGCTCGAGAGCTATATCTCCGCCGCCGGCAAGATCAGCCGCCTGGCGCTCGGCGACGCAGAGGCGACGCCGCGGGTCGAGACGTACGTCGTGCCTCAGGCTGTGTCACAGATGCGACATGTACCGGGAGCGCCGTTCGGGACGCGCGGGGGCACGGTCGTGACCCACAATTTTCCGGCCGACGGTGACTACCGGTTCCGGCTGTCCTTCTATTACTCGAGCATCGGCCCCGTCTTCGGCGACAACGTTCCGGCCGAAGGCGAACAGATCGAGATCTCGGTCGATGGCGAGCGGGTCGCGTTGCTCGACTTCGACCGCAAGCTGAAGGCGACCGAAGACCTGAGAACGCCGCCCATTGCCATCACCTCGGGACCGCACGTTGTCTCGGCCGCTTTCATCGAGCGGGCGTCCGGCCCGGTGCAGGATTTCGTCATGCCGTTCGAACGGGCCCTGGCCGACCTGTCGACCGGACAGTTTCCGGGCTTGACTGGGTTGCCGCACGTGCGCAACCTCGGGATCGACGGTCCCTACGACGTCACAGGCATCAGCGAAACGGCCAGCCGCGCCCGCATCCTGTCGTGCCGGCCTGCCACCCGCGCCGAGGAGACACCCTGTGCCGAGGCGATCGTGCGGCGACTGGCCCGTCAGGCGTTTCGTCGACCTGTGACGGAGATCGATGTCGAGCGTCTGATCGGCCTGTACGAGACGGCACGGGCGGACGGCGGGTTCGAGGCGGGGATCCGCATGGCGCTGCAGGCACTGTTGGCGGATCCTGAATTCGTGTTCCGATTCGAGCGTACGCCCGACGGAGTGCGCGCGGGGTCGACCTATCGCGTGAGCGATGTGGAACTGGCATCTCGACTCTCGTTCTTCCTGTGGAGCAGTATGCCGGACGAGCCATTGCTCGCCGCGGCTGAGCAGGGGCATCTCTCAGACCCGGGCGAACTCGAGCGGCAGGTGACCCGGATGCTGGCGGACCCGCGGGCCGAGACGCTCTCGACTAATTTCGCGTCGCACTGGTTGCATTTGCAGAATCTGCGGGATGCCCATCCCGATGTGTTCCTGTTTCCAGATTGGGACGAGAATTTGAACCGCTCGATGGTCCGCGAGACCGAGCTGTTCTTTGACAGCATCGTTCGAGAAAACCGGAGCGTTCGCGATCTGCTCACTGCGGACTACACCTTCGTCGACCAGCGGCTCGCCACCCATTACGGCGTGCCGAACGTGATCGGCAACCGGTTCCGGCGCGTGGCCGTGACGGACGAACGTCGTCACGGCCTGCTGGGACATGCCAGCATCCTGACCCTGACCTCGGTGCCGAATCGGACCTCGCCGGTCATTCGCGGGGCGTGGGTCCTGGATGTCTTGCTGGGGACTCCGCCGCCGAGACCGCCGGCTGATGTGCCACCGCTTGACGAGAACGAGGCGGGCGAGCGTCATCTGTCGGTGCGCGAGCGAACAACGGCGCACCGGGCCAACACGTTCTGCGCGTCTTGCCACAACGTCATCGACCCGGTCGGTTTTTCGCTCGAGAATTTCGATGCGGTTGGTGCGTGGCGTACGCGCGACAGCGGGTTTCCGGTCGACCCGTCCGGAACCATCTATGATGGAACGCCGGTGGATGGCCCCGTCAGCCTCCGGCAGTTTCTGCTGCGCAACGAAGACTTGTTTCTCACCAACTTTGCGAGGAACCTGCTGATGTATGCGAACGGCCGTGTGTTTCAGCCGTACGATATGCCTGCGGTGCGGACCATCGTCCGCGATGCGGAGCGGGAAGAGCATCGTTTTTCCGCATATGTGATGGGGATCGTGACCAGTACCCCGTTTCAGATGAGGCGGGCCGACATGGACACCGATGTCGCGCTGGTCGACCAGTAGCAGGGCCTGGTCCCAGGCCTGATGGGGACGTCGAGGCGGAGGAGGCGATGTTTATCACCAGGAAACATATTTCGAGGCGGACGGCGCTGCGCGGCGTCGGGGTCACCCTGGCCTTGCCGTGGCTCGAAGCGATGATGCCGGCCCAGACCGCCATCCGGGGTTCTGTGGCGCAACCGCGCACCCGGTTCGCCGCGCTGGAAATGGTGCACGGGTCGGCTGGGAGCACCGCCGAGGGGACCCGGCTGCACTACTGGTCGCCACAAACCGTGGGCCGCAACTTCGAGACTACGCCGATTCTGCGGTCGCTCGAGCCCCATCGCGACTATGTGACGGTGGTCAGTCATACGGATATCGCCCCGGCCACTGCCCAAACCGAGGCTGAGGCGGGCGCCGACCACACACGTTCATCTGCGGCCTTCCTCACGTCTGCGCACGCGCGGATGACCGAGGGCGCCGACATCTTCAATGGCGTGTCGGTTGACCAGGTGTACGCCGCGGCGTTTGGGCAGGACGCGCCGCTGCCGTCCATGCAGGTGTGCGTCGAGGATGTGGGTTCCCTGACTGGCGCCTGTGGCTACGGATACAGCTGCGTCTACGCCAACACGATTTCCTGGGCGTCTCCGACGACCCCGCTGCCGATGGAGCGCGACCCCCGGGTCGTGTTCGAGCGGTTGTTCGGTGACGGTGCCACGCCGGCCCAGCGGCTCGATCGTCGTCGGGCCAACGCGAGTATTCTCGACGCGATCCTGGGCAAGGTCTCCGACCTCCAGCGCGACCTCGGTGCGGTCGACCGGGCACGGTTGAACGACTACCTCGAAGACGTGCGGGAGATCGAGCGCCGCATTCAGTTGGTCGAGTCGCAGAACTCGACGCGTCGCGGGATTGATTTGCCCGAGGCACCCATCGGCGTGCCCGACGCCTGGGTTGATCACGTCCGCATGATGTTCGACCTCCAGGTGTTGGCCTTCATGACCGACGTGACGCGCGTCTCCACGTTCAAGATGGGGCGCGACGTGAGTTCGCGGGTCTATGCGGACAGCGGTGTGGAGACACCGTTTCACTCGTTGTCACACCACGGCAACCGGCCGGACCAGCTCGCGGAATTCGCCAGACTCAACGAGTTCCACGTCGACCAGGTCAGCTACTTCATCGACCGGCTCAAGAACACGCCCGATGGCGACGGCAGCCTGCTTGACCACTCCCTGGTGCTGTACGGCAGCCCGATGGGCGACGGCAGCGTCCACAATCACCTGCGGGTGCCGCTGTTTCTTGCTGGTCATGCGAATGGTCAACTGGCCGGCAACACGCACGTGCTGTGTGCGGACGGCACGCCGATGGCGAACCTGCTGGTCACCATGCTGCACAAGCTGGGGGTCGACATTGACAGCTTTGGCGATAGCAACGGCGAGGTTGCGATTTAGCGGGATGCGGGAAAGCACGATGCCAGTGAGTCGTTCGTCGTTGTGTGGTGGCCGCATCGTCGCCGCGGCGGTTGTGGCGCTCGTGTGCTACGGCGCGCATCCAGTCGTAGCCTCGGCCGCCGACACACCGTTGGCCGACGCGGCCATGCACGGCGACCTGGAGACGGTACGGGCGCTCGTGAAGAGCGGCCGCGATATCGACGAGGCACAGGGCGACGGGATGACGGCCTTGCACTGGGCCGCGTTTCGCGACGACGTGGAGATGGCGACGCTGTTGGTCGGGGCCGATGCCAACGTGGCCGCGACCACTCGTGTCGGCGGCATCGTCCCGCTCTGGATGGCAGCGACCAACGGCAGCGCCGTCATGATCGACCTGCTTGTCGATGGCGGAGCGCTGGTGAATTGGCCGACGTCGACCGGGGCCACCCCGTTGATGGCGGCGGCAACATCAGGGAGTGTCGACGCCGTCCAACGGCTGCTGGACCACGGCGCATTCGTGAACTCGCGCGAGAAGGCCAACGGCCAGACGGCGTTGATGTTCGCGGCGTGGGAGAACCGGGCCGACGTCATCCGATTGCTTGTCGACCATGGCGCCCACGCGGGACTGACATCGCTGGTCGTCGCGATGGACGATCGGCGGTACGACAGCGACGGGAACGAACTACCGGCGGGTCGTCCACGGGCTCCGGGCGCCAACTCGATGATGGGCGGGATGACGGCGTTGCTCTACGCGGCGCGCGATGGCCATCTCGAGGCGGTGCAGGCGCTGGTTGAGAGCGGCGCGGTTGTCGACCAGGTCGCCGGAAGCGAGGGGTCGAGCCCCATGGTGATTGCGATTGCCAACGGGCACTACACCGTCGCGAAGTGGCTGCTGGATGCCGGCGCCGACCCGAACGTGGCGAACATTGATGGGCTGGCCCCGCTGTATGCCACCATCAACATGCGCTTCGCCCCGGTTTCATGGGCGCCGAACCCTCGCACCGTCCAGGAGCGTGTTGACGCCTTGGAACTGCTCGCCGCCTTGCTCGATGGCGGCGCCGACCCGACCGCCCGTATCGCCCGTGGACTGTGGTTCAGTCCAACCTCGCACAACGGGCTCTGGATCGACCCGGCCGGCGCCACGCCGTTCTGGCGCGCGGCCCAGGCCAGCGATGTCGAGTCGATGCGTCTGTTGTTGGCAGCCGGTGCCGATCCGCATCTGCCGACGTTTGCCGGCACCACCCCGCTCATGGTCGCCTCCGGGATCGGCTGGCGGGGCAACTTCTCCCAGAATGCGCCGGAGTCCTGGATGCAGGCCGTGCACTTCCTGGTTGAATTAGGCGCCGAGGTGGATGCGGTGGACAGTCGAGGCTACACGGCCCTGCACGGTGCGGCGGCGCTCGGGAACAACGAGATGGTCGAGTTTCTGGTGGCGCGGGGTGCCGACGTGACGGCCATCAACAAAGCCGGAGATTCAGCCGCCGACATGGCGTTCGGGCCCTCGCGGTTCTTCATCCCGAAACCGGATACCGTGCAACTGCTTGTGGCCCTCGGGTCCCCGTTCCGGAACAATTGCCGATCCGATCAGTGCGTCGACGGGAAGTTCTTCGGCGGCGCGAACACGACGCAGCCGTAACGGCGTCAGTCGGCGGGTGGGGTTACTTCCGCGGGGTCAGCCGCTCTCCTGCCGGGTCTGTGCGCACGACCATCGTGTCCGCGGCCAGGTCGCCCAGCACCACGATGCCCGCACCTTCCAACTGCATCGCGCGCATGCCGCGCCGAGTGGTGACGACAACGGTCCCCGTCGGGGTGTCCGTCGTCCACTCCGACAGGGCGCCTCGCAGGTAGTACTCCAGCCCATACTGCCAGGCGCGGTGGAGACCGTAGGTGTGTACGGGCTCGCCGCCGGACAGGCGGCTGGACTCCCGCGCCGCCACCCGCGTGCTCAGTTCCGCGTCCAGGTGTGGCATCAAGGTGGTGTTCAACTGCCAGAGGCCGAGCGCCACGCTCAGCCCAGCCACCGCCACCGCCTGGTGGAGTCGCCCCCGCCCGCCAAAATAGGCGGCGGTCAGGGCGGCCACTGCCAGTACGCCGGCTAGCGGGCGTACCGCTCCCGGCTCGACCCCCGCACTGGCGACGCCGGGAGCCACAAAGAACGCGATGGCCATGGCTCCCAGGGCGCCGGCGGTACCGAGACCGATGGCGCGAGCTGCCGTAGGACGCGACAGTGCGACGGCGATCGCGTGCGCCAGCAAGACGATGGCGGCCGGTATCGCGGGGAGTACGTAGCCGGGTAGTTTTGACTGCGACAGGCTGAAGAAGGCGATTGGGAAGATCACCCAGCCGGCCAGGAACATGGAGGGTGATCCGGTCCAATCGCGTCGGGTCAGGGTGCTCGCCGCGTTGTGTATCGTGGCCACGAGGGCGGCGGTCCAGGGTGCCAGGCCCACCACCACTACTGGGCCGAAGTACCAGAACGCCTGTTGGTGCTGAAAGACGGGAGTCAGGAAGCGGTCCACATTGTGCGAGATGAAGAACACTTGGACAAACTCCGGGTTGCGCATCGCGCACAGGACATACCAGGGAAGCCCGACCAGGGCGAAACTTCCGATGGACCAGGGGCCAGCCAGCCGCAAGACGTGGCCCAACCGGCGAGAACACACGGCACCGAGGAGAATGCCGGCGCCCGCAAGCACGACACCGGCGGGACCCTTCGCGAGCACGGCGAGACCAAGGGCGATGCCGAATCCGACTTGCCAGGCGGCCATGGCGTGCGGGCGCCGCTCCAGCACGAGCGGTGTCGCCGTCACCATCGCGAGCGCCAGTGTCGCCGAGAACAGCATGTCGGTCGTCGCCGCGCGCGCGAACACGAGAATGGCGATACTGGACGGAAACAACAGGAGGAAGATGGCGCCGGTGGGTCCTCCGAAGACGCGTCGTGTCAGCCAGCTCAAGGCGAGCATGGTTGTCGCAGCGCCTGCGACCGAGGGGAGGCGGGCCGCCACCTCGCTGTCTCCGAACAGGTGATAGCCAACCGCCGCTACCCAGTAATACAGGATCGGTTTCTCGAGCCACGCTTCGCCGTGTAGCCGGGGCGTGACCCAGTCGCCTCCTTCGGCCATGGTCCGGGCGATGGCGGCGTAGCGCGGTTCGTCTGGTCCCACCAGACCGAACGTGGTCAGGCCGTGAAAGAGACAGACGTAGGTGACAAGTGCTGCGACGGCCAGGTACGCGGCCGTGGACCCGGCGGCTCCAGGTGATGGTGGATGTTCAGGCTCCGGCATCTCGCGTCAGCGTTAACGGGTGGGTCACGGCTCAGTCGGAGTCGTCGCGGGAGCGTGTCACAGCGAGATTGTACGCTGATTGACGTCCTGGCGGCCCGAAAGGGTCGAGGTTGGCCGTCGCCGAAAGTGGTCAGCCAAACAATATCGACCGATCAAAAAATTGACTTGATCTGTTTCGGTGTTTGCGTGGTATCGTCGTGCCCTAGCACAGTGGGCCGGCTATGGAAGCGCGGCCTCCGAGGACCTAGCACGACCGATGGAGGTGATCGTCCCATGAGTCAGGAGATCATCGAGTTGACGGAAGAGACGGCCCAGCAGGGTGTCTCACGACGTGGTTTCATTAAAGGCGCGATCGCTGCCAGCGCGGCCGTATCGTCGGCCAACTACTTGTTTCGCGCGAACGGTGGGGCCTTGCTGGCCCAGTCCGCGGCGGCAGGTGCCGTTGAACGGTTGATTACCGTCAACGTCAACGGCCGAAGCCGACGCGTTCAGGTTCCGCCGATGGAGACCCTGTCCACCACGCTGCGCTATACGATGGGATTGACCGGCACCAAGATCGGTTGCGACCGCGCAGAATGCGGGGCTTGCACGGTGTTGGTGGACGGCGTCGCCCATTACGCCTGTTCCACGCTCACCCATACGGTCCGCGGTCGCGAAGTCACGACGATCGAAGGGCTCGAGCGCGAAGACGGCACGCTGCACCCGATGCAGCAGGCGGTGCTGGAAGAGCAAGGCTTCCAGTGCGCGTTCTGCATGTCCGGGTACATCATGAACACGGTCGCGCTGCTCAACCAGAACCAGAACCCGACGCGGAAAGAAGCGGCGGAATGGCTCTCTGGCAACCTGTGTCGGTGCGCCGACTACGACAAGATCCTGACGACCGTCGAGCGGGCGGCGGCTATCACGCGGGGGGCCTAACGTGGCTGATTACAAACTGCTCGGAAAGAACTACCAGCTCCCCGACCTGTATGCCAAGGTCACGGGGCGCTCGAAGTACGCTGAAGACCACCGTGCCGAAGGCATGGTCTTCGCCAAGCTCCTCGTGAGCCCGATGCCACACGCACGAGTCATTTCCATCGACACGAGCGCGGCGGAGCGGCTGCCGGGCGTCGAAGGCTTTCTCTTGCCGTCCGACTTGCCGGAAGAGGTCGAGGCGCCGAACGAGGCGTCGTTGACGATGGAGCCCAAGTACGAGGGCGAGCCCATCCTGGCCGTGGCCGCGGTGAGCGAGCAGATCGCCTCTGACGCGATCGAGCTCATCAACATTCGGTTCGAACCGCTGCCGTTCGTGCTTGACCCGCTTGACAGCCTCAAGCCGGGTGGTCCGAACGCCCGCTTGGACGGCAACACGACGCTCGGCCGTGAGATTGGCGAGGTCAAGTGGACCGAAGCCGACATGGCTGGCTTGGCGCCCGGCGAAATCCCGATGGACGGCGCCTTTGCCGATGAGTGGGCTTACGGCGACCTCGAGGCGGGATTCGCGGAAGCAGATGTCATTATCGAGGAACACTCCTACAACCAGTCCACCTCGCACCAGCCCCTCGAAAGCCGCACGACGATGGCCTACTGGGAGGGCGGCAAGCTCTACGTCTATCCTTCCGTGCAGAGCACCGCGCGCAGTGTTGGCCCCATGGCTCGCTGGGCCGGTATCGAGCCGTCGGACGTGGTACTCATCAATGAGTTCACGGGCGGCGGGTTCGGCGGCAAGATCACCGGCTACGTGCACGCGCAAATCCCGATTCTGCTTTCCAAGAAAATTGGCAAGCCGGTCCAGATGCGGATCTCCAGGCGGGAGGAGAACGCCATCGGGCGGGCCCGTCCTGGCGTGCAGGCCCGCATCAAGCTGGGCATGCGGCGCGACGGCAAGATCACCGCGTTGGACATTCATTGCGTTGGTGACCAGGGCCCCTACTCGCAGTCTGGTGACGCGATGAATGTGGCCGGCATCGGATCGTTGTGCTACCAGCCTACCGCGGTGCGCACACGGGGCACGAACGTCTACACCAACACGCCGCCTCGGGGACCGCAACGCGCTCCTGGTGGTGTGCAGTCGATGACGATGCTCGAGCCGATCATTCAGCGCGCGGCCAAGCGGCTTGGCCTTGACCAGGTCGAGGTTCGGCGTCTGAACGCGCCGGAAGGACAGGCGAAGTTTGGTCGTCTCGGACAGGACGGCACGCAGGGCAACGTGTCGAGCGCATTCGCCAAAGAGGCCATCGACAAGGGTGCCGAGTTGTTCAACTGGACCGAGCGCAAGGCCCGGAGCGGGCAGCGCAACGGCGCCAAGGTCACGGGCATTGGCACCTCCCTCAGCGCCTACTCAGCCGGTGCATCCGGTGTCGACGGCCTGTTTGTCATCAAGCCGGACGGCCGGATGTATATCCAGTCCGGTGTCGGCAACCTCGGCACCGGGTCGACCTTCGACACGATGCGGGCGGCGGCCGAAGGCATGGACATGCCTTGGGAGAAGTGCGAAGTTGCCTGGGGCAACAGCGCGCTGCATCTGCCGTGGAGCGCGGCACAGGGCGGCAGTTCCACCACCCACGCGCATACCAGGTCGAACTGGGCTGCGGTTGAGGACGCGACTCGGAAGATGCAGGCGATCGCGGCCCGCGACCTCGGCGGTTCTCCCGACAGCTACGAGGTCAGCGGTGAACGCGTCCATCGCCGCGGCAATCGAGGGCAGGGGCTGAGCTTTGCGCAGGTGGCGCAGCGGGCCATTGACCTCGGTGGCGAATTCGACGGTCACGTATTGCCTGAAGACATCAACGGCCAGACCACCGCATCGGCCACCGCGTTGGCCGGGCAGGGGCTCATGGGTGTCGCGAAGGACAACTACGCGCTGGGCGGTGCCCTGATGTCATTCTGCGCCGGCTTCGCAGAGGTCGAGGTAGACATCGAGACCGGCGACATCAAGGTGATCGACTACGCGGTTGGATCCGACGCCGGAACCATCCTTCACCCGAGGACCTACGCGGCGCAGTTGTTTGGGGGCGCCATACAGGGCTTCTCGGTGGCCCTGAGTTCCAAGTGGGTCTACGACCGGCGCTGGGGCTTGCTGGTGGCGAAGCGGTTCTACAGCAACCGGCCACCGAGCATCATGGACGTCCCGCACGAGCAGCCGATGAAATGGGCCAATGCGGATCTGGCGGATCCGTTCAACCCGCTCGGCGCCAAGGGTATCGGTGAGGCCGCACAGGGGGCGGGGTCCGGCGCGGTGGTGAACGCCATCGCAGACGCGCTTGATTCGCTCGGTGAAGGCAAAGGCGACTTCTACCGGTCGCCGGTCACGCGAGACATGATTCTGACTATGCTCGAGCAGGCGCCGACCGGCCACGACCGGCTCACGGCGCACGTCTAAGGGGAGGCGAGAAAATGGCCGTAATTCGCGACGTAATACCTCAGCTTGAGCTGTTTCAGCCCGGCAGCGCCGACGACGCGCTGGCGTTGCTGGCGGAACATGGGTCTGATGCCTGGGTCTTTGCCGGTGGGCTCGACACGCTCGACTGGTTCAAAGATCGAGTGAAGCGACCGAAGGTGGTTGTTGACCTTGGCGGCATCGACTCCCTCCGCGAGATCCGCACGACCGCCGACGGTATCGAGATTGGGGCGATGGCCCGCTTGATCGATGTCGTCAACAACACGGACATCAAGGCGCAGTTCCCGGCGTTGGCCTTTGCGGCCAAGTCGGCCGCGTCGCCGCAGATTCGCAACGTGGGCACCATCGGTGGCAACATCGGGCAGGACACCCGATGCTGGTATTACCGCGATGGGTGGACCTGCTACCGGGCGGGTGGGAACATCTGCTACGCCAGCCCCCCCACGGCGATGAACCGGGAGCACTGTATTCTCGGGGCCAGCCGGTGTGTTGCGGTGAACCCGTCCGATACCGCACCGGTGCTCGTGGCGCTGGAAGCGGAGATGGTCGTCCGGCGCGGCAGCGCCGAGCGGGTCATTCCGGCCGAAGAGTTCTTCGTCGGACCGGAGATTGACATCGAGCGCATGACCGCGCTGGAGCCTGGCGACCTGCTGATGTCGATTCGGATTCCGTCCAAGTGGGCCGGCGCCCGGGTGTATTTCGAGAAGGTTCGCGACCGTGACAGCTGGGACTTCCCGCTGGTCAACGTGGCCACGGCCATCAAGGAAAGCGGTGGCTCCATCACGGACGCTCGGGTCGTCGTCAATGGCGTGGCCCCGACCCCGGTCCGGCTGACCGCGGTTGAGAACGCCATCATCGGGCAGTCCATGAATGAGCAGACCGCCGAGCGGGCGGGGAACGTGGCCATTCAGGGTGTTGCGCCGCTGACACACAATGGGTTCAAAGTGAACCTGATGAAGAACCTGGTGAAGCGGTCCATCCGCGATGAACCAGTGAACGCGTAGGACCACGGTCCAGCGTTTACACGGATCACGCGAAGGGCCGAGGCGTCACTGCCTCGGCCCTTTGTGTGTACACGCGCCGCAACCGTTTAACGACTGGATACCCAGCATGCCAATCACCCCCCTACACACAACCGCGAGCCGGCGCGCGTTTCTCAGGCGAGCAATGGCCGGGGGCCTGGGCGGCGCCATGACCTCGGCCGCGACGACGGGACCTGGTTACGCCGCCTCCCAGGTGGCTGGCCCGATCCGGTCATTCGATCACGTCGCGATTCCGATGCGGAACACGGACGCGATGCTCGCGTTCTACCGCGCACTCGGATTCTCAGTGATGGAGGGCGAGAACATCTGCTCGGTGCACTTCGGTGACAACAAGATCAATCTCCATCGTCCCGAATTCTGGCAGAGTGGGACCTTCACCCTACGCGCGCCTGCAGCAGAGCCCCCGTGCGGAGATTTCTGTTTCGTCTGGGACGATACGGCGACCGCTCTGGTTGAGATGCTGGACGGGGCCGGGGCGGCGGTCATCCTAGGACCGGTGGAGCGCATCGGAGGCCGTGATGGTGGCACCGCGACCGGCACGAGCTACTATCTCCGCGACCCCGACGCCAACCTGTTGGAGTTCATTGTCTATACGTAGGCGGCGTCGACGAACGATGGCGCCTGTCCGTGTCTGTCTTCCCGGGAGTCCGAATCGATGAAGCCCATGCTGCCCACGCTGTCGATGCCCAGACCAATCCTGTGTGCCCTCTTGGGGCTGTTCGTTCTCGCGGCCGGCGGACCGACCACGGCCAGCGCGCAGACGCCCGGAGTCGACGACGGCGCGGCACTGTTGGTGGAGTGTGGTTCCGCGTTGCGCGCCGCGGACGGGGGCGCGGTGCTGGAAGAAGACCCGGTCGAGCGCGGTGTCCACATGGGCCAGTGCCTGGGCCTGGTCAGCGCGGTCTGGCACACGCACAAACTGATGGTTGATGCGTATGACAGTCGTCAGGCGTTCTGCCCCACCGCGATCCTGAGCGCAGGCCAGATGGCGCGCCTGGTCCACGCCTATCTCACCGCGCACCCAGACGAGCTCGAGCGCTGGGACACTCAGCTGATTCTTGAGGCCTACGTGGACACTTACCCGTGCCGCACGCGCTGAGCCGACACCGCTATCCGGCTCCCCCCAACTCGGCGAATACCGCAGTGAGGAACCGCTCAGGGTCGCCCCACTTGTCTTGGTACTCGCGAGTCGGGTTGGCCGCTACGACTTCCGCGTAGCTTCGGCCCTGCTTCACCAGCTCCTCGACCCGATCGGCCACCGTGATCACCATGTCGCGGAACTCGATCACATCGGCCCGACCCGCCACCACTCCATGCCCGGGCAGGATTTTGGTGTTCGGCCCGGCCATGCCGGCGAGTAGTCCCAGCGCCTCAATGGTGCCCGCCAACGTCCCGCCGTTGTTCCGGTCGATGACCGGGAACGCCACCGTCCGAAACATATCCCCGGTATGGATGACGTCCGACTCGACAAAGTGGATGATGCTGTCGCCGTCTGTGTGGCCGGGCGGCATCGGAATGACGTGCGCCGGGTCGCCGTTGAGATTGAGTGTGAGGTCTTCGCTGAACGTCAAGACCGGCAGCGCTCCCGCTGGCTGCGTCGCCGCGAGCCGATCGCGGACTCGGTCCTGGGCCACGATGGGCACGCCCATGGCGGCGAAGTTCTCGTTGCCGCCCGTGTGGTCCCCGTGCACGTGCGTGTTGATCAGGAATCTAATGTTTCCGTTCGATATTCGATTGATCGTCTCGCGAATCCGGTCGGCCAGCGGCCCGAACTGGTCGTCGATCATGACCACCCCGTCGTCACCGATCGACAGCCCGATGTTGCCACCTCGCCCCTCGAGATAGTGCACGGTGCCGCTCACGTGATGCGTGGACAGGACGACCCCGTTCCAATCCACGTCACCAGGCTGGGCTCTCACGTTCGTCCCACCGAAACCCACCACCAAGCCAATAGCCAGTGCGAAGCCGAACCCAACCGCCAGTCTGATCTGAGCATGCGTGTTCATTGCGTTCCCCTCTCTGACCTCAGGATGCACGACGGAGTGCAGTATGTCGCAATCGCGGCCTGCGGCGGGGTGAATTTCCGAGCCCTCACGCCTGATATCGAGCGCGGCAACATGCCCGTCGTGTTTCGGCTGCCCTGACTCGGGCGTGTCTTGCTCAGACCGCTATCGCGCCAGTTCGATCGTCGAGACGTGCAGGACCGTCTTGCCGCCCGATTCGCTCGTTGTGCCGGTGGCGCGGACCCGTTTGGCCATCATGTCCGCCAGTTCGCCGGGGTGGGTCGCGGCCCAGTCGCCCGTGATCGTCACGATCCCGTCGTCGGTCAGAATTCCTATCGGGTCACCATTCTTGGCGCATCGGACCATACAGGCGACATGTTCGTCGCTGGGTTCCGCGCTGCCCATGGCGGCGCACCCGGATTCCACCAGCCTCCCGGTGATCGTCTCGTCCGCCGCAGACGCCGCTCGGGCGGGTGCGATCGTTGTCCACGCTCCGAGCGTGAGGGTACACACGGCAGCCAGCGCAAGCGGGGGGAATGTCTTCATGTCGTGGTTCTCCCAATCGCCATCGAGTGTATCAAGATCCGCCGCCGCAGGAACGGCCGCCGACATCTGATCGCGCCGGCCTCGATGCTACAATACAGGCGATTCACGGACACTCTTCGAGGAGCCACCATGCTGCCATCCGGTCGCGTTGCCCGCGCGCTCGCACCTTGCGCACTCAGTGTTGCGTTGACGCTGGGGCTCTCGACGCTCGCGCCAGCCCAGGTCCTGGATGCGCCCGATCCGGCGCAGATGGAAGACGCGCCGCCGCTGGGCTACGCCGCGGTCCCTCATGGTTTGCAGATTCCCGCGAACATCGAGATGGGCGCCCCCTCCAGCGTGGTCTGGACCCCCAAGAACACACTCCTAATCTTCAACCGGGGACCGCACCCGCTGCTCGAATTCAATCCGGACGGCAGCTTCGTGCGCGCGTTCGGTGAGGGCGAGTATATCCGGCCGCACGGCATGCGTCTCGACCCCGAGGGCAACATCTGGACGACGGACGTGAACGGCCATACGGTCAGGAAGCTCAATCAGGACGGTGAAGTGCTGATGACCATCGGTATTCACGGGCAGCCTGGCGAGGCGAGTGCGGGCCTGCTGAACGAGCCGACCGATCTCACCGTCAACAAGGCGGGCGAGATCTTCATCCTCGTGGGGCACGGTCGTGGTGAACCGCGTCTCGTGAAGTTCGACCGTTCCGGAAAACTGCTGACGTCTTGGGGTGGTCCGGGCACCGCGCCCGGCAAGTTCGATACACCGCACTCGATCGTGGTGGATGACGCCGGGCTGCTCTACGTCGCCGACCGGCAGAACCGTCGTGTGCAGATCTTCGATGAGGACGGGACCTACATCAAAGAGTGGGCCTACAAGGGGCTGCCCTGCGGATTGCACCTCCATTCGGACCAGCAGATGTATCTCGCCAGCGGTTTCGCCGGCGAAGTTCTGCGTCTCGACGAGAATGGCAAGGCGGTGGGCCGCACCGGTCAGCCCGGCAAAGGCCTTGGCGAATTTGGCGAAGCACACTACATGACCGTCGCGCCGAACGGTGACATTTGGGTGGCCGATACCGTCAAGCCGGCGATCCATAGATTCGTCAGACAGTAGCCCCGCACGCCCGATCGCGTTCCGGAAGCCTGCATGCCCTCGTGGGTGTGGTTCAGTAAGGCGCTGGGTGCTCCGGTGTGCGACCTGTTCGGGGGACGGCTGCGCGACGCGCTGCCCTGCTACGCGAACATCAACCGCGCCACCGCCAACCGGCAGCCCGCAGGGTTCGCCGCGAATGCGCGCGCCGCGGTCGCCGACGGCTTCGCGGCGTTGAAGGCCGCGCCGTTCGATGGGTTCCCTGCACTGACGCAGCCGGTGGCTGCGGTGGGGGCGGCGACTGAGCTCGGGATTGCGTGCGTGGCCGCCATGCGGGACGCCGTGGGGCCGGACGTCGCAATCAAGAGTGACGCCACACAGCAACTTTGCGTACCCCTGTCGATCGAAGTCGCGCGTCGCCTGGAGCCACACCGGCTGTCCTGGTACGAAGAGCCGATCCCGCCGGAGCAGGTGGCCAACACCAAGACGATCCGCGACGTGATCACGCAGCCGATGGCCGGTGGCGAGTACCTGGTCGGCATGCACGGGTTCGCGCCACTCTGCCAGCAGGGCGCCGTCGACATCGTCATGCCGGACGTCAAGCATTGTGGCGGTCTCGCGGAGGCCCGCCGCATGGCCGTGGTCGCAGAACTGCACGGGGTCGCGGTGTCGCCGCATAATCCGAGCGGTCCTGTCGCGACCGCCGCAAGCGCGCAGCTGTGCGCGGCCATGTCCAATTTCGACATCCTGGAGTTCCAGTGGGGAGAAGTGGGGTGGCGCGGCGATCTGATCACGCCTCCCGAGCGATTCGAGAATGGCACATCGCCGTGTCCCACGGCCCCGGTTTCGGCATCGAACTGAACGACGCGGTCGCGGCCGAGCACAGCTGACACCGCGACTAACGCCTCTCCGCTCGTCCTGGCCGGCTGGCTAGCCCTCCTCCTCATCCCGGCCGGTCGTCACCTCGTTGTCGCGGCCTCTCCCCGTCGCTGCTGGCACCGTCTTGGCTCGATGCAGTTATTGACATTGGTCTAAATTTGGGTTTTGATTACTAAAAATTAAGTGTGCGAGTACTGAAATAATCCTTGAGTTGATGTTGAGTTGATGTCTAGACGTGAAAATCGTGGAAGGTCGAGCGCGCTCCGCTTCGCTGCCGTGGGCTGTCTCGTTGTGGGCCTGGGGATACCCCAGGCTGCGGCGGAGTCGCCCGCGAACAGGGCGGACGTGGAGCGCGCGCGAGGGCGTTTGTCCCAGTGGGCGGCTGGCGGTTGGCGACTCGGCGACGAGGGCGCCCGGTGGGACGGGGCCGCCGCCAGTGAGACGCGGTTGCGGACACCGGCGTTGTCGTCCCCAGTACGCTGGGACCGTATCGGGGCCTTGACAACGACCGCGCGCGGAGTGCGCCAGGCCGCAGGGGCAGCCAACCAGGCTGGGCCGCCCCCGCAGACGAGCTCGCTGTCTGGCTACATGGATTTCCATTTCAACAATCGTGAGCACGAAGATCCGGTAATCGACTTTCACCGGTTTGTGCTGCTCTTCACACACAGTTTCTCGGACCGGGTGCGGTTCGTGTCGGAACTCGAACTCGAGCACTCGCTGGTGGGCGAGGACGGCGAGGGTGAGCTTGAACTCGAGCAGGCGTATATCGACTTCCTTCTCGCCCGCGAACTCAACTTCCGGGCGGGCATGTTGCTGGTGCCGGTGGGCATCATCAACGAGCGGCACGAGCCACCGGTGTTCCACGGCGTGGAGCGCCCCTTTGTGGATGACGTCATCGTGCCGAGCACCTGGTTCGATGCCGGCGCCGGTATTCACGGCGAGATCGGGGAAGGGCTGCGGTATCGCGCCTACGTCATGGCGCCGCTCGACGCGTCGGGGTTCACGGCGGACGAGGGCATCCGGGACGGTCGACAGAAAGGCGCGGAATCGACCGTTCGCAACATCGCGACCACGGGACGCGTCGAGTACGTCGGTCTGGCTGGGCTGTGGACGGGCGCGAGCTTCTGGCGCGGCAAAACCGGGTTTGCGTTCCCGCGGATCGAGAGCCAAGTTACGGTGGGCGAGGTGGACGCCAGATATCGGGTCGGAGAATTGGAGGCGAGAGCCCAATACGCCCATGTGTGGCTCGACGGCATGGGCGAGTTGAATCGGGCACTGCGGATCGCCAATCAGCCCGGGGCCAACATCGCCAGGCAGATTCGGGGTTTCTACCTGGAGGCGTCCTACTTCGTGCTCCCGAATCCGGCACCGAGGGAAGCGGCGGTCTTCGTGCGCTACGAGAACTTCGATACGCAGTACCGGATGCCGGATGGCTTCCAGCGTCTCCAGCAATTCGACCGCGACGCGTGGGTCGTCGGAGTTTCGTATTATCCCGACCCCGACGTCGTCCTGAAGCTCGACTACTCCGTCGTTCGAAATCAGAGCAACGTGATTGACGAGCC
>SXGT01094591.1_pt1 | contig 21338 bp, 18 predicted proteins | sample 3176221 | NCBI WGS metagenome assembly SXGT01 (sample SAMN11356862, study PRJNA531348) | freshwater metagenome | isolation source: freshwater sample F1-120 | place: China: Fuxian Lake, Yuxi | collected 2017-12-25
GAAGTGATAGGCACCTGGTTCCGTGCCGCCCGTACGAAGCAGACCGTTGAAGTCATTGGCCGCGACGTGGGCCTGATCCGCCTGGTTCAGGAATACTATACATATAGAGAATGTCAACAAATATATTTTCATCATATAAACCATTAATATTTCTCCTGCCTAAAAGCGGTGGTGGTGGTGGTGGCAGTATAACCGAGAAAAATGCTGATGTTACATTTTCTAATAATATTTGCTTTGCATATTTTAATTTAGGATTTAATCACTATATTCACAAAAATAAAGAAGAAAAGATGGAAAAAGTTGAAAAGGAGTTTAATGGCCGTAAAAAGATTTATTTAGTGGTATTACCATTTGAAAAGAATTTGGATAAAACATTAAATGATACTGACATCTCAATTGGAACTGCTATATCATCATTTATTAAAAGCAATGTTAAAACGAGTATATCTAACGTATTAAGCAGGGCATATTTAAAACTATGGGAATTAATAATTTATTTTGATTTAATTGAAGATACTGAACAATTTACATCTGCGCATATAGCAGAAGGTCCTGGTTCATTTGTTCAGGCAACTATTATGTATCGTGAATTACAAGAAAAATTAAAAAAGATTAAATCATGTAAGAAGGATAAATATTATGTTGTTACTATGTACAGTGATAATGAACATTTGCAAATGCAAAAAGATTTTATTAATAATTATTCTAAAGAAAGTCCAAAGAGGTTGCATGTATTAGAAACTATTAGCATGGCTTCCTTGAACAAGTTTGAACAGGAGGGAGGCGGCGGTGATGGGGCTGGTAAAGGGGACGGGGACATAACAAAATTAAATACAATAAAATTATTTGGAGGTTCAGGTAAAACAAAAGGATTTGTTGAAAATGCTGATTTAGTTACAGCAGATGGTGGTTTTGATTGGAAAAATGAAACTTTACAAGAGCAAGAAGCATATAAATTAATATTTGGACAAATAGTAACTGCATTAAAAGTACAAAAGAATAATGGACATTTTGTTTTAAAAATCTTTGAAATGTATACACCTATAACATTAAAACTTGTTGAGATTTTAAACAGTGTATATAAAGAAGTATATATATGTAAACCATTTACAAGTCGTTCATCAAATTCAGAAAAATATGTTGTTTGCAAAGGTTTTATTAAAAAGAATATTACATCTAAATTTATGACACAATTAGAATCATTAGTAGATAAAATGGAAAAGAATGTTAATTTTAATGTTGTTGACTTATTTACAACGTATACTATACCTGTAAATATTTATAATAATTATAGATTAATTAATGATGAACTAATGAAGGTACAATATTATGCTATAAATAATATACACAAATTTGCAAACTTGGAAACTAAAAATGGTAAAGAGTATTATGAATATCTTGATAAACAGGTTTCTTCTTCTAAATATTGGATTGATATATTTCTAAATCCTGATAAATATAATAATGTACATAAATATATTAAGGATGTTATTGATAAAAACTCTAAACAATAATTTTTATATATACATAAAGATGAGTACTGTCAGTATGGAAGATTACCTTAAACAATTAAAACCAAATAGAGATGGTACATATACTTTACCTGTGGAAAATTTTACCACATTATTGAGTAGATATGGTGCAATGAAAAAGGAGATTAAAGAATGTGTTGAAATAAAAAGAGAGTGTGAAATATTGAAACAGAATAAGGAACATGTGCAAAGTCAATATTTTGACATTCAAGAAATAAAAATTGTGTTAGACAGAGTCCGTCAAGAAAATGATGAATTAAAAATAAGATTACAAAAAGCATTAGACTTAGCAACAAGAGCAAGTGACGAATTACAAAGTGTTCGTGCCAAACATAAATTGAGTTAGAAAGAACCTGTCAAGAAAATAGTGAACTTACAATAAAATTACAAAAAGCAATAAGTACAGCATAAAAAACAATTTTGTAAGTAATAAGGCAAAAATAAAATTTGAATTTTTGTTTATTATTATAATGTGTATATATATACATATTATAGTTCCATCGCATCAAATTAGTACAAACATACACATTGAACCATTTAGGAGAAGAGATACAACAATTACGTGAACAAAAAAATAAGGCCATTTTGTTGGCAGGGAATGCATTGGCACGATTACCTAAACATGAGACTATAACAATATTGCAATAATTTTAAAGTTTGTTATAATCAACTTTTTGTTTGTGCTTTAATCTTTTCTTCACGTTCTTTAACCAATTTATCAGAATAAAGTACACCGTCAACATATTTTTCATTTAGACCAGTAGTAACAAGGTCATTTGCTTCATCAAGGGTGATAGAACCCTGTTGTACTTTTGCAAATGTTTTCATCATAGCCAATAATGGTTGAATATCATGGCCATTTGCAATAGTAGAACAAATGCGTGGATAATTTTCATACAAATGTAAGCAATTTGCTTCTAGTAACATCATTGTCTTTTTTTTATCACTTTTCCACACATCTTTATTTGCTAAACATACATTCATTGCTTTTATAATATGATCCATTAAATCATTCACGCTTTCTTGATTAAATTCTGCCATAATTGTTATTATAGTAATAATAATAATAATAATTTTAAATGTTTTTGTTATATAAAAAGTATAAGGTATATAAGAAGTATAAAAAATAATTATAAGTATAATATATATAATACTATCACAACATGACACACGCTGATTCACACAATTTAATCAATTCTATCAACGCATATGATTCTATCAATTCTACCAACTCACTTAATTCATTTTCTTCTGACATAAATCCAGATGCTAAAGTTGCTCCTATTATTATAGGCGGTGCAGTATTTGTTGGTAAGGCTATTATAGGAGGAGCAATTGGTACCGCTGCATCATGGGGTACAACTCGCTACCTTGATAATCGTTTTCCTTCTAAAAAATAGAGGTTTACTGTATATAAATGAAGTACTGTATATAAATGAGTTTACTGTATATAAATGAAGTACTGTATATAAATAGGTTTATATAAATGGAGTACTGTATAAAGTAAGGGAGGGGGATGCTGCTAAAAATAATATATAATATAAATATAATAAAATGTGTAATAAAGAGTGTAGTGAAAAATCATGTAACAAATTTAGATTGTACTTTGTAGCATCATTACCAGATGGGACAAACACGGGTAACAGTTTTAATTATACTGTTACAAATAATGCAGACAGCAGAGTTACTATAAGACAAGTTAAAAATAAATCATTTAACAATATCCCACATTCACAAATTCTGTTTGACAGCAAGTCAATACCTCCTAATAATACTGCTATATCAGGTATTAGTGAAGTATATGCTTATCAGACATTTACTATTAATTTATGTAGGGATTCTATACAATGTTCTGCAGTTTTTAAGAATTCTGGAACAATGGGTGTGATAAGTACTGTACCAGTTATAGTATATGGCGTTACCTTTGGTACTGGAAGATTTAGAGATGTAAAAAAAGTAGTTATTGAAACTGATAATGAAGGTAAATTTGTAAATACATGGAATCCAAAAGGTATAAAATTTGCTCGTAGAATAACTTTTTATGAATATTGATGAATATATTTACTATGCATATATACACGCTAAGCCATGTTTATTAAATAGTTGGTTGTATTAACTTTATTTATAGATTTTATTTTATATCGTGATGATACATATGGTGTTGAACATAATATTGTATCAATTGATTTAATATATTTTATTTTTTTAATTGGATTATTTATACAATTTAAAACTTTTAATTTATTCATATTTTCTATATCTTTTAACTGATTATTAGATATATATATTTCAGTAAGTTGAGGCATATTAGCAATACAAGTTATATTATTATCAATGCATTCTAAATAAGTAAGATTATTGTACTCATCAATATTTTTTATAGCATTACTATTGATAATTAGTATTTCAATATTAGGAACATGTATTGATGTAATTGCATTACTACTTGCAGATAATTTTGTTATAGATGTTGAATTTATACCCTCTATTTTATTATTTTCACATGATAGTTCAATTATATTATTATTATTTATAATTCCAAATATCTTGTTATTACTAAAATTCATGTAAATAATGTTTTTATAGTTATATATTGCGTCAGGTACAGTAGTTAGTTTATTTGATGATATATCTAAAAACTTTATTTTTTGTAATATATTGATAATTATAGGCAGTTCTATCAATTCACATAACACTTTATCATTTAAACATAAATTAGATAAATCTAAATATTCATATGCTTCTAATTCACTGTCTTTAATCCTTAACTCAATTTTAGATTTCTTTTTATATGTATTATACATATCTTTAACATCATCAGTATCCCAATCAGAACTTTCAATGTCAATTGTTTCATTGAATTTTAAATCATTTTTATATATTAATGGCTTTCCTTTACCCCTGTTACCTTCATTATCCTGATTACATCTATTCTTTTCCTTATAGTTCATATAGTTTATATTTAGGTTTATATAGTTTATATTTAGGTTTATATTATTTATAACTTACAAAAATTAGTTTAAATAATCATCAATGAAAATAATTTGTTTATATCATTTACAATATCATTTTTAACTCTATTTTTAGGCTTCCCTTCTTTTGTTGAACCAGAAACAATTGGAACACCTACTTTTATAGCAATTGATTGAATTTCTTCTAATTTATTTGCTTTATTTAGCATTTTTTTAAGTTCTATATAATCAATTACTTCAGTCTTGGTAAATACTTCATCTGTATCATCATTATCCTTAATAAATATATTCTTACTATTCTTCTTCTTTTTATCGCTCCCTGTCTCACCTCCTTTACTTCCTTTATTACCTTCACCACTTTCACATGCATCAATTGTTTTAAGTGTTTCTATCGCCTTACCACCTTTTGTCTTCTTGGGTACAATATCAGAAACATATAGACTATAATCTTCATTTGTTATTACTTCATCATAGTATTGTCCATCTTCTTTATTACAATCATTATTAACATTCTTACAATCATTATTAACATTCTTACAATCATTATTAACATTCTTACAATCATTATTAACATTTTTACAATCATTATCTGACTTTGTTTTTTTCTTTACATCAACAACTTTTTTTTTAACGGAACCAGTATCATTGTAAAAGGTAGATGATAGTGATAAGATATAGTTAAGAAATAGTGAATCTGTTGTATAGTATCCCACACTAAAATTATATACAGGATAGTAATTATCGGATATATTAATTAGGATAATATACTTGGTACTATTTTCACATTTATATAAGGTAGATAATTTTAAAGAGTCAATAGTAATAATATTTATATTGCTAATATTTGCTATTTCAAATATAATTTTTTTAAAATCTTCATTCATATTAATCTTTTTTTTATATATTTCAAGTGTAGTTAAAATAATTTCTTTTTTGCTTGTCATAATTTGTTCTGCATATGTATTATGAAGTATTAATAATAATGAATTTATTAATGAATAAATCTTATCTTCATTTTTTGGAATATCTAAAACATATGGATATAACAATACTAAATCATTACCTTCCATATTTACAAATTTATAGCCTTTTATATCATCTATGCTCACTCCACTTTTATCATTTAAACATGATGTATGAAGATTAAATAATACAGTTTGTAATTCAATAAAAGTATATTTATTACTAACTCCTTTTTCATTTAATAACAAACTACTTTTAATTTTTTTTAATTCATCAAATAAATTTACTTTACATGTATTTACATTCTTAATAATAGACTTTTCATTATATCCAGAAACTAAATTAAAGTTTAAATTGTATTCGGTACTATTGGATACCGTTGAATTGCAAAAACTAATTAACTTTGTCAAGTCTAAATTAATACTGCCACCGCTACCACCAATGCCACCGCCACCAATGCCGCCACCAATGCCGCCCCCACTACTGCTACCACCAATGCCTCTATTACCGCCACTAATGCCGTCACCACTACCGCTACCACCAATGCCACCGCCACCAATGCCACCGCCTCTATTACCGCCAATGCCTCTATTACCGCCACCAATGCCACCAATGCCTCTATTACCGCCACCAATGCCTCTATTATAATTACTGTTCATATTATTGAATATAGTTAATATAGTTAAGATAGTTTTAAAATAGTTAATATAATTAATATATATAAATCAATTTTTACTACAACTCTTTATACTTATTGTTCGTGTTATTTATGATAAAATATTTTAATATAGTAAATTTATATAATAAGTTATGAATTTAGATATTAATACAATATCAATTAAGAATAACTCACAATTAATAAGTGATAATACAGAAATTATTATAAATGTTAAAAATAAAGAAAAATATGATTATGATAAAAAAATGGAAATTGTTAAAAAAATAAGTAAAATAAAAAAGAAAGAATATTTAATACATATTTTTAAAATTATTACACATGATAATAAAGATTACACTGAGAATAATAATGGAATATTTATATTTTTTCACAATCTATCCGATGAAACATATGACAAAATAGAAACATATATTAATTATATTTACAAATTACATAAATGCAATGCTAATAATTCTGATTCACAATTTATAAATAGTATTACAAATGATGATAATAAAAATATTTCTAATAAAAAAAAAGTTAAAATTATTAGTAAAAACAAATTCTAATAAACACGATCCATCAAAAGCGCCTTTAAAAACATAATCCTAACAAAAACGCCTTTAAGAAGCATAATCCTATCAAAAGCGTCTTTAAAAACATAATCCTATCAAAAACGCCTTTAAGAAGCATATCGGCCCCATGACATACCTCTTCCTGATGCATAATCTTTTCTATATAATTCAACAATTTTATTTTGTTGTATATGTTCAAGCCATGTTTGTGTTGGTCCAACTGTATAATCCTGCTCCCATCCTGATGTAAATATTGTATCATCTAATGCAACAATTGTATCCTTATGTGCTAAATGATAACAATTTTCCATATCTGCTTTTGCTATAGCATAATCATGTCCACCATCAATAAATATAAAATCAAATTGTGCATCCTTATTATTTTTAATATAATTGGGAATAGTAATTGTACTATCACCCAGTATAAGTGTGTGTCTATTAGGATAATGCATATCTATATATTCTTTTGCAGATAATACATAGTGATGTCTTCCTAAATCAAATGATGTTAACTTTACATTATTATTATTTAAAAGTATTTCGGCAGAATGACCTGCATTAAAACCAATTTCCACAACGTTAACTATAGGCTTGTTTATATTTTTAACTATATTATTCAGGTCTTCTACTTGTTGTGAAACTTGTTGACTATATCCTTCAAAATTGTAATAACCTCTACTGTTTAAAAATGTTGTTATGTTCATGTTTGTGATTGTATATATACTTCTTCTCAAATGTTTATACTACTTTCCAACCAAATGCATATAATAAAAATTGATAAGTTATGAGTATATGCTAACATTGTAATAAACTTAAACAATAAGCAATTATAATTTATAAGCAATAGGTATGGTATATTTATATTACAAAAAATTTCCAAAAGTAGATGATATAGTAAAAGCCAAAATAGAAAAAATAGATCAATTAGGTATAGAAGTATCATTACCTGAATATGACAATTTAAATGGTTATATTACTTACAATGAAGCATCAAGAAAAAAGAATTTTAATATTAATAAAATATTTACAGTAGGTCATGATGTTAATTTAATTGTTATAAATGTAGATCGTGATAAAAAATACATTGATTTGTCTAAAAGGACAATTAGTGATCATGAATCTGATTTATTTACAGTAAAGTTAAAAAAATACATGGTATTATACAATATGTGGAAATATATTTATCAAAGATATTGGGAAATATTTAGTAATATAGACAATAAAGAATTTGAAAAGTTTTTAAGCAATACATTATGGAAATTATTGCAATTAAAAAATGATGATACAGAGTATATTTATAATACTTGCATTAATAGTGATAAAACTGATGAGATTATTGAATTGCTTAAAACTGGTGTCGGGGATGGTTGCGGTGTCGGGGATGGTTGCGGTGTCGGGGATGGTTGCGGTGGTTATGATTACAATAAAATTAAAAAAGTACTTAATGATTATATTAAAATAAAAATTAATGTATCAAAGCCAGAAAAAGAAATTATAATTAATATATTATCATTTGGTGAAAATGGTTTAAATGATATTAAACAACTTCTTGATTATAAAAATTATTACTTTTACAATGATATAAAAGATGATTTTGATTTTGAAATATTGTATCAAGTAAATTCAAAATATAAAATTGTTATTAAACAAAAAGATTTTATTATTATAAACCCAAATTATAATATTAATAACATTGAAGAAAAAGTTATTGAATTAATTAATGATAAAACAAAAAATTATACAGAATTAATGCTTTCATTTTCTTGATTATTATACACCAAATACATTTAATCAGTCATCGTTTTTATATATCCATATAATAATATTTTATTATTTTTTGTAATAACAACTCTATCATTAATTTCACCACATAACTGAATTGCACTTGTAAAAGTTAATTCATTTGTTGATTTATTAATATTTGTTATTTTAATAGTTCTTTTCATTGTATAAAGCATCAATATATATTCTCCATCACCTTCTCCTTCTAATGAATCTTGGGAGTACATAACATAGTTAATCGTTGCACTGTTAAACATAACAACATTCACATCATCATGAGAAACAATAATATTTCCAACAAGTCTATCTTCTTTTGATAATGATGGGTCTAATGATAACCCTAATGCAATTAATCCACCAGGATATGCTTTTTCTAAATTTGTATTATCAGTTTTAATTGAAAGAATAGTTGATACAAGAGGTATTAATTTATTGTTATGTATTATTCCTGGTAATATTTTAACACGATCACCTATTTTAACTTGGCCTTGTTTAATTGTTCCTCCAATAACACCACCACATAAATCATAAATATTTGTTCCAGGTTTATTTATATCAAATGTTCTAATAATTGACATTTTTAATGGTTTATTTATTTTTTCATAAAATTCTGGAGTATTTACAGGATTTTGTATTTTTTCAACAATATATTGTAAAATGTATTCTATATTGTATCCAAATTGTGCACTTATCGGTATTACATTTTTAATATTATATTTTGATTTAATTAATTCATATTGTGCTATTGCTTTTTCTTTTTTAACTAAATCTATTTTATTTTGTAATATTAATGTTTTATCTAATAAAGATAATGCAGATATTGCTTTATAATGTTCATTGATGTATCCACCGCCACCGCCACCGCCACCGCTACCACCGCCACCGCTACCACCGCCACCGCTACCACCGCTACCACCGCCACCGCTACCACCGCCACCCATTTCCAATACATTATCAGTTGATATTAAAAGAAAACAATAATCCATATTATTTGCACCACTTAGAGCAGTTGCTTGTAAATCATTATGTCCAGGTGCATCTACAAATGAAACATGTAAACATAATTCTAATATTGTATCACATTGTTTACATTCTAATTTATCATTATGAATTTGATAACAATATGGTTTAGGACAGTTTGGGCATTTATATATTTTTGTATTTGTATAACCAAGTTTAATTGTCATATTTTTCTCTGCTTCTTTTTTAAATTTCATTAAATTGGTACCAGTAATTTCTCTTAATACAGATGATTTACCATTTGCTACTTCACCTAATGACCCAATGATTGTAGTGGGTTGTTCTGTTATAAATGTATTCATGATTAATATATATAATTATATGCTCTTATATATGTATATATGTATAATTAAAAGTAATGAGTTAACATATAAAATTCATTTTTTATTATAAAAAGTTAATAATTGCGTATACAACGGCATTTTTTGCAATTTATGGTATATAAATTAAAGTCTTTATGCTTTGTTAGTTCGGTTGATAATGATTTACAACTATGGCATTGAACATAGAGATTCATATATTTTTTAAAATTTGATATTAATAATTCGGGTTTATATTTACCTTTTATTAATAATTGTTCCGCCTGATTAATAGATGATGTTGTTGTTAACTCCTTTTCAGTAAAGTTTTTAATTTCTAATAGCGTTCTATTAATTTCTTTACAGTTTTTACCAAAATTAGACCATATAGTTTTTTTTGATTTTGTATCATATACAATTTTTGGTTTAGTAATAGTACATTCCTTAAAATTAATATATTCAGCATTATTATCAAATGCATCATATATTGATGTTAACAATGTAGAATATAATTCATCGGCTGGTGTATTACTAAAACTAATGTCTGTTTTATTATTCATATTAATAGGTGTATATACTTCTTACCTTTTATATCTTTATTAATTTATATATATATGCTTAATTAATAATATTCATTTTTTTATACAAGAATAAAAATTTATAATTTATATATATATTATAACAGTTATGAATGATAATATAAATTCAATTAATATATCCACTACAAATGATAGTTATACATTTTCAACTGGAAGCAATGAAACAATTACACCTGATAAATATATTGAGGAGCAAAAGCAAGAACGGGACGGGGACGGGGATGAGGAGCAGGAACAAGGAGGGGATGATGGAGGTGATGGAGGTGAGGAGCAAGAAGGGGATAAGAATTACGGTTATCCAAAAGTAGATGATCCAGATATCCAAGATAAATTATATAACAAAAGAGAATTTTATTATTACAAATTGCCTCAAAGACCTGATTTATCTAATTATAAAGAGTTAGAAGAATATAGAAAAAAAATATGTAATCCTGCGGGTTCATTACTTGAACATCAATCATTATTAAGCAATTTTATAAATCCAGATACACCGTATAAAGGATTACTTGTTTTTCACGGAACAGGAAGTGGTAAATGTAAACGTGGTTGCGAATATGATTTTATAAATGGTGAATTAATAAAAGCCGAAGATGTTTGGAATAGATATGCAGATATTACTACCCTCCTTCTGTCCCACGATGAAGTTGGGGTTAATTTAGGGGAATGGTGCATCCCATCTTACCCATTAATTGTAAATTCTTTTAAAACGGATATGAATAAAAATGAAGCATTCGTATTACAGAAAGTTAAAAGATTATATCGTGAAAAAATAAATTCAATAATTAAAGAAATTATATTTGATGATGAAACAAGTATAGGTATAACCTTTGCACATAAATTATTTAAAAAAGATTGTTATGATTGGTCAAATGATTTACACGAAGGTGATGAAATTGCAGTTCCCACTAAAATCCATAGACCCCTTACTACCAATGAACCCAATAACCACCAATACGCTTCAAGTATTAACAATCCCGAATTATTAGGATTACTTTATAATGCTACTATAAATGATGAAAAGTTAATTTTAATTGTTTGTGATGTTTTTAATGATGATGTAAAAAATATTAGGAACATAATTGAAAAGAGTACTAGCTATGACCTAATCTATAACATATCGCTGACCCCAGCCTCTACCAATATACTAGATAAAGATAAAGTTAATGTACATGTTATAATATATTGCAATAAATTAGCAACTTACATACAAGAGAGTAGAAATGAAAACATACTTGATACATTAATTAATAAATGCAATGATGATATTATTACCAAATTTATAAGGGGATTTGATACAAGTAAATCAAAGGGACAAACATTAGAAGATAAAATTAAGATAAACATGTTAAGGATGATAAGAACTGGGGGGGTTGAGGGGGTTGATGGGGTTATAGCATACAAGAAAATTATAAAAATAAACGTTATAGAACACAATGATTATGTATATGATTTAGAAATAGATACACATCATAATTATATATGCAATGGTATATTATGCCACAATACATGTGCCGCCATAGCAATTGCAGAAAAATTCAAGCCGATGGTTCAAAGATATGGAACACCAATTTATATATTAGTTCCAGGACCAATAATTAAACAAAATTGGAAAGACTCATTATTAATATGCACTGGAGATACATATTTAAAACATAATGAAAATTTAATATATATTAATGATGAAGAAAGAGAAAAGCAAAAGAACTTATCAATACAAAATGCATTATTAAATTATAAAATAATGAGTTATCGTAGTTTTTATCGTAAAGTGCTTGGTGAAAAGATAGTAGATAAAAAAGTTATTGAGGATAACAGGATAAAGGTATCATATCGTAAAACGGAAGAAGGAGATTTTGAACGTAATATTTCAACAGACCGTTTATATAATTTAAATAACAGTTTAATAATTATAGATGAAGCACACAATTTAACAGATAATACATATGGTGAGGCATTATTAAAAATTATAAAAAATTCTATAAATTTGAAGGTTGTTTTATTAACAGCAACACCTATGAAAAATTTAGCAGATGATATAATAGAATTACTAAACTTTATAAGACCACCTGATTTGCCAATACAACGTGATTTAGTATTTACATCACAAAAAAATTACTTAATGGAATTTAAAAAAGGAGGTTTAGAATATTTAAAAAAAATGGCAAGTGGATATGTTAGTCATCTTAGAGGTAATGATCCAGTAACATTTGCTACAAAAATAGAAATGGGAGATAAACCGAAGGGATTAATATTTACTAATATAACAAGATGTTTTATGGATGATTTACAACAAAAAACATATGATAATGCTATTATTATAGAGGATGATAGTTTGGATAGAAAATCAGAAGCCGTTGCCAATTTTGTTTTTCCTGGTTTAAGTGATGATAAGAAGAGTTTAGTTGGATTATATGGTAGAGAGGGGTTAAATACACTAAGAAATCAGTTAAAAACATATTATGATAAGATAAATGATTTAATAGCAAAAGATTTATTTGGATTAAAAAAGAATGATATTGAATTTATAAATTTTAATGAAACAACCAAAAACATAACAGGTGCCATATTAAAGAAGGAGTATTTAAAGAAATTTTCAACTAAATTTTATCAATCTTTAATAGATTTAGAAGAAAATATTTTTAGTAATTCAAAAAATAAATACGAATCAAGAACTGGTTTTGTATATTCAAATTTGGTTAAAGTTGGTATTGAATTATATCAAGAAATTTTAATCCAAAATGGCTGGAATGAATATAATGAAAATAGTTCAAATTATCAAATTAATGATAATACAATATGCTACCATTGTGGTTTAAAACATAAAGAACATAAAGAACAAAAGGAACATAAAGAACATAAAGAACATAAAGAACAAAAGGAACATAAAGAACAAAATGAACATACATTTAAACCAGCAACATTTTTAGTTGTTACAGGTGGTTCATCTGATGAGGTAGTAGATATTTCACAAGATAATAAACAGAAAATAATATCAAATGTTTTTAATAATAGTGACAATATAAACGGTAAAAATATAAAGTTAATTATTGGTTCAAAAGTAATTAACGAAGGTATTTCACTTAAAAATGTTAGTTCTGTATATATATTAGATGTTTATTTTAATTTTGGACGTGTTGACCAAGTTGTTGCAAGAGCAATTAGATGGTGTTCTCATATTAACCTAATGAATGAAAAAAATCAATTTCCAAAGGTTAAATTATATAAATATGCTATTGGACTTAAAGATGGTAAAATGTCATCAGAGGAAGATTTATATTATAAGGCTGAATTAAAATATTTGTTAATTAAAAAAGTAGAACGTGCATTAAAAGAGGTAGCAATTGATTGTGCATTACTTAAAGAAGGTAATATGTTTAAAGAAGAAATTACTAAATATAACAAGTGTATAAGACCAACGCCTGAACTTGCCAATAAATATATTAATAATGATGATAAGGATAAAGGTAATATATGTCCAGCACAGTGTGATTATGAAGATTGTGAATATATATGTGATAATAAATTACTTAATAAAAAATATTATGATCCAAATAGAAAATTGTATAAAAATCTAAAAAGTTATAATTTAGATTATTCAACATTTACGTTTAACTTGTCAAGAAATGAAGTTAATTTTGCAAAAACTAAAATTAAAGAGTTGTATATGACAAATTATGTATATAATTTACAAACAATTGTTGATTATGTTAAAGAATCATATCCTGTTCAAAAGAAAGACTTATTTGATGATTTTTTTGTTCAAAAAGCACTTGATGAATTAATTCCAGTTACAGAAAATGATTTTAACAATTATAAAGATATTATTTATGATAAGTTATATAGGGCTGGATATTTAATATATCTTGATACATACTACATTTTTCAACCATTTGATGAAAATGAAAATGTTCCAATGTATTATAGAACACATAGACGTATAGCCATACAATCTAAACTTAGTTTATATAATTACATTCATAATGAAAAGAAAAGTATGAAAAAAGATATGGATATGGATATGGACGATGAAGATAATACGAATGATAATGGTAATTATTATAATTTTGATGATGTTATGGATTATTATGATAACAGAGATGAACATGAAATCATTGGAATTATAGATAAAGAACTTAATAGAGGTAAGTCTAAACATGCAGATGAAATTAATGATGTATTTAAAATTAGAGAAAAGAGAGAAAAGATATTAGATAAAAAGAGAGGTACAGGTATTCCATCATTAAAGGGGTCTGTTTGTGCAACATCTAAACAAAAAGAATATTTAGAAAAATTAGCAAAAGATTTAGGTATAAAATTTGATAGTAATATTAAACGTGATGATATTTGTGTTAAAATTAAAGATAAATTAATTGAATTAGAAAAATATTCTAAAGGTAAGAAGAAAATAACATATATTATGGTTCCTAAAAATCATCCTGAATACAAATTTCCACTCAATCTTGAAGATAGAACTGAATATTTGAAAGATAATATTAATAAATTATTATCTAAAAATATAAAATTTAATGTTAAAGAGGGTAAGAATGTTATATTATTAAGTTTTTCACTTGGTGTACATGAAATTTCTGCAAATGATATTAAAAAAATTAAAGTTTATGGTTGGGAATCTAAAGATAATAACAAGTGGTCTATTGAAATATCTTAAATTTATATAAAACAGTGTTTATTATCAAGATATATTTGTCTTAAATATTTATTATTTAATATTTCTATCTCATGCTCATCATTAATGAATATCTTGCCACTATAAGGTACAGGATAATAATTTTCATTACAATATTTTGGAGCATATTTGATAAAACATAGTATAGATTCAACAATATTGCTATTAGTATAAAATTCAAATACTTTCATAATTATTGTAATATATATATCATTATTACCTAAACTACATTTTTTTAAAAATACAATATTATCGTGATATTTTAAATACATATTTATTAACTGTTTAACAATTATTAATTGTACATCTCTACCTAAAATGTTAAAATCGTTCATTATATTATGAAATAGTGCAACAAGTAAATCATTTAATGTTCTTAATATTATATAATCCTTTTTTTTCCAATTTTCAATATCAAATTCTAAATTCTTAAAATCAATTTCATCATTTAATTCATCAATAAAATTTTCTATATCTTCATCTGTCATATTAATTTTAATATTTAATTCATTATATTTACTTTTTTTAAGAATTTCGTCTGGAGTTAATATTCTTTTATCCCTATTACAATATTCATTTATAAAATTGTAATATTTATCAACATCTTCAATATACTTATCATCTGTAATTATAAAATCACGATATTTATTACTATTAATCTTAATTATGTATTTTGTTTTATTATAAGTAATTTCTTTGATAAAATTAATACTGTCTACCGCTTCTGTCCCGCTTCCGCCTTCTACTGCTTCTGTTCCCGCTTCTGTTTCTGTCCCGCTCCCCCCAAATACTTTAATATATTTAATTTGAAAAGGTATTGCTAATTCATAATTATTTATTAAAATTGTGTTATCATTAGTAAAATCTACGGTTATGTTGGGTAAAATGGGTACAAAGGGTATTTTAATTACAGATTTATTTATAATATCTATTTCCACTTGTTCTTTAATTATAATATGAAACTTATTAATAATATCCTTTTTATATTGGGTTTCTACATTTAAAGGGACGTTTGTTTGAGGGACGTTTGTTTGAGGGTCGTTTGTTTGAGGGTCGTTTGTTTGAGGGTCGTTTGTTTGAGGGTCGTTTGCTTTTATAATTTGAGGTTCATGAACTGTATGTACAATTAAAGGTTTTTGAAGCAGTAAAGATTGTGCTTTTTTAATTAGTTGTAAATCATCTTTATTATAAGAAATAACAGTAAATTGATTTTCCATAATTATATATATTTGTTTGTATATATAATTTATGAATAAAAAATCAATTTTTATAAAAATTTGATAATTATAATTAATATATATATATAAACATATATTCAATGACCGATACACCTCAAAGTCCATATATTAATACAACACTTATAACACCAATTATGGTGCAATCTAATCAATTAGATAATAAATTATATTTGCATATAAAAAGTAATTTAATTAAAAAGTTAGAAGGAAGATGTTATTTAACATATGGATATATTAAAAAAATTAATAAAATTGAGGATATTTCAGAGGGTATCGTTGAAGCAGAGGATTCAACATGTGGAATAAAGTTTGTTATAAAGTTTAATTGTAAATTATGTTATCCAATTAAAAATAAATATTTGATATGTAAAATTGATAGAATGAACAAGACATTAATTAGTGCAATTAATGGACCAATAAAAGTAATTATAACCCCAGACAAAATTAATAAGGATATATTTTTAACAGATGCAGATAGAAATATAAAAATAAAAGATAAATCAAGATTAATTGAGCCTGATATGTTTGTTAAAGTATTAATTCTTCAATCTACATTTAGTAATTATGACACTACAATAATTGCAATTGGTAATTTACATGATATTGCAAAAGATAATGAAATTGAAGCCTTTAAATTAGACAATGTAAATGTTAACAATAATACAAACATTGATATAAATGAATAAGCATTTTTTATAAGTAATAATATATAAAAAAAAAATATTATTATTATATTAGAATAAATACATTTATTAATTTCTACACATATTAAAATGGATTATAGACATATAAATAAAAAAAATTATAAAGATGATAATATAAATTATAAAGAAGATATTATTAATTACAATGATAATGACAGCATAAAAGATAATAAGATAGTAATATTAAAGAAGAACTATTATTGTACAAATTGCAATAAAAAAGGACATACTTATAAAAAATGTAATAATCCCATAATTTCAAATGGAATTATATGTTTAAAAATAGACTTGGATATAAGTATAGATTATAAACAATTAAGTGATTATATAAATACACATTTTAATAGTAAAATATATATAGAAAATATAAATGTTAATAAGGATACTGTGAATAAAAATATAAAATTTTTATTAATACAGCGTAAAAATTCATTAGGATATTTAGAGTTTATGAGAGGGAGGTATGATGATGATAAAAAATTAGCATATTTACTTGAACAAATGACACAAATAGAAATTGATGATATAATAAATAGAGATTTTGATGAATTATGGAATGAATTATGGGATGTAAATAATATACGTAATAAGAATCATTATAAAGAGTATACAATTTCTAAACAAAAATTTTATGAATTACGTTTGGATAGTATTACCAATAATATTATCAAAGATACGAAACCATTATATAATTTTAATGAATGGGGATTCCCAAAAGGACGACGAGAATTATATGAAAGTGATTTAATATGTGCAATGAGAGAATTAGAAGAAGAAACATTTTTAAAAGAAAATGATTATATTGTTTTAGAAAATTGTAAAAAAATAAAAGAATATCTTACTGGTACAAATGGTATAAACTACTTACATAACTATTTTATAGCACTAATCCCGACCACGCCCACAACTACAACCCCGACCACAGCCCCGGCACCCCCCAATAAAGAAATTGGTGATATAAAATATTGTGATTATAATGATTGTATTGACTTAGTAAGACCATATCACCTTAATAAACTTAAAATAATATATGTAGTATATTCACTTGTTAATGATTATTTACATCAATTACAACTTTAATGATTATTTACATCAATTACAACTTTAATGAATGTATAAATAAATTATTTTTTATTTTATTTATAAATAGATATAAATTATAAATAAGCAATGGAAATAAATTATAACAAAGTAATAGATTTATATGAAACGGTTATAATAAAGATTTTTGAGTATATAAAAACAGAAAAATGGGAATTATTAGAAAAAACAATAAGAGATAATAAAGATTTAGATTATAATGTTAAGGATAATTCAAATACGTACATATTAGAATATGCAATAATTTTTAACAAGATTAACATTGTAAAATTATTGTTATCATATGATAATATGCGTATAGATATTATAGATGATAATAATCGTAGTATTTTATATAATATAATTAAATTTGGATATATAGATATATTAAAATTATTTATTGAAAAAAATAAAAAAATAATTGGTGTAAATATTTTTGAATTAAAAGATAAATTGGGAAATATTGCTTTATTTTATGCAATTAATTTTAATAATGTAGAAATAATTAAATTAATTATAAAAGAAATGAATACATTATATATTAAAAATAACAATGGTGAAAACTGTTTACATATTGCAATTAAAACACAAAATATTAATATATTTAAATTAATTCTAAAACATATTAATAATTTAAATTTTAAAAATGATGATAATGAATCATGTTTACATATGATGATAAAATATAAATGCTATGATATACTAAAATATATTTTTAATGATGATAGTATTAAAAATGGCATTGAATTTAATGAAGTAGATGGTAAATATAATCATACACCACTTCATAAAATATGTTTAACATTAGATATACAATTATATGAATTAATAAAGGATAAAGTTGATATTATAAATGGATATATTCAAGACAAAAGTGGTAATATATTTTTTCATTACTTTATTTACAATATTACTAATTTAAATACAACACAAAATACTAAAATTATTCTTGATATATATGATATATTAAAAAAGATTAGTTTTGAATATAATATATACAATATTGATAATGAAACATGTTGTCATTTAATGTTAAAAAATAAAAAATATATTGATACTATGAGTAAAAACTATAATATAATATTAAATGATTTTATAACTAATACTGATATTAATATACAAAATAATGATGGTTATAGTTGTTTCTTATTTATTGTCAAAAATAATTATTGGAAGGATTTATATAATATTCTCATTAATAAAAAATTAGATATATTTATTTATACAAAAGATAAATTAACTTGTTTTAGTTTTGTATCAAAGGATGATTATAATTATTTTATTGAAATGATAACAAAAAGTTATATAAATCAATTACGTAAAAACCCTGTTAGAATATGGCTTGATTATTGGGATAATCGTTGTAAAGTAAGTGTTAAAATGAAAGAGTTAAATGAATTTGAACGTAATATATTAGTTAATATTAAAAATGATGAAGATATTTGTTATGAGTTATTATATAAGAAAATTTATGATTATTCATCTCTCTTTGTTAATGATATTACCAAATATAATAGATTTAATTCATATCCTCTTAAAATGGCAAATATATTATTAATAGAAAATTATCCAATTGTTAGCATTTCAACATATACTGGTAGTACTTTAGATGTATTAAGTGGTTTGTTATATATTACTAAGAAATATTCTAATATATGTCAATCATCACTTGAATTAATTGATACTAATAAATCAATTGTAGAATATAAAAATGGTGTTTGTAATTTTATTGGCTTTGAAATAGAATGGATTGATTTTCAATTACATATACCATCAACAAAAAATATGACATTACAAAATATATTAACAAAAAATATTACAAATAATAAATATAGATTTTTTATAATTCCTATTGGTATCCAACTTTATATTAATAATCAATATTATGCACATGCAAATTATTTAATAATTGATTATAAATTATTAACTATTGAACGCTTTGAACCATACGGTACTGATGCACCAAATGATATGAATTATAATGCAAATTTACTTGATAATAATTTAAAAAATTTGATTGATTCATATAAATTAAATTTAAAATATATTGGTCCACATGAATATTTAAATAAAATCGGTTTCCAATTAAAAGAAATTTATGAATCTAAAAATGATTATATTGGTGACCCTAATGGATTCTGTGCATTATGGAGTTTGTGGTGGGTTGAAATACGTATTAAATATCCAGATTTACCAATTAAAAAGATGGTTAAAATGTTAAATAAGGAACTAATTAATAAATCATATAAAGAATTAATTAGAAATTATAGTTCTTATATTACAAATTATAGAGATAAACTATTACTACGTTCTGATATTTCTATTAATGAATTATTAAATGAAAAAATTACAAGTAAACAAGCAACTAATATTAATAATATTATAATTAAAGATATTGAAGATATAACACGTGACTGAGTTAAGGTTTATATTTTTTACGCGCATATGGACCAAATAGGTCAAGATATTGCTTTTATATAACACCTGAATGAGTTAAGGTTTATATTTTTTACGCGCATATGGACCAAATAGGTCAAGATATTGCTTTTATATAACACCTGAATGAGTTAAGGTTTATATTTTTTACGTGCATATGGACCAAATAGGTCAAGATATTGCTTTTATATAACACCTGAATGAGTTAAGGTTAAGGTTTATATTTTTTACGTGCATATGGAATATAATAATATAAACCAATAATTAATAGTAACAAGCAAACATATAATACAATTTGTATAATTATTTTTGTATTATCTACTTTATATATTTCATCAAAATTTTCAATTAAAGTTTTAGTGGGCCTATTTTGTTTTATATATATATTATTACGTATTTTCATTAACCATAATAATAATGACTCTTTACTTTTAAGCGCATCATCTAAAGAGTGCATACTATTTTTAATATCTAATCCGCATTCATAACATGGTAACATGTATTGCAATTGAGAAAAAAATAGTTTATAATTTTCTTTATATTCAGGTTTATATGTTAATGCAATTGAATTTAAAAAAATCCACCCAGATTTACCCCAATGTTTAGGATTAATAGAGTCTATTGATTTATATGGTTCATTCAATATATTACTCATTATTCTAATAATATTAAATTATATTATAAATATTAGTAAAATATATAAATTGGTAAAATACATAAATTGGTAAAATATATAAATTGGTAAAATATATAAATTGGTAAAATATATAAATTGGTAAAATATATAAATTGGTAA
>SXGT01878455.1_pt1 | contig 21334 bp, 16 predicted proteins | sample 3176221 | NCBI WGS metagenome assembly SXGT01 (sample SAMN11356862, study PRJNA531348) | freshwater metagenome | isolation source: freshwater sample F1-120 | place: China: Fuxian Lake, Yuxi | collected 2017-12-25
AACTCGCTGAAGTATCTGCTATTGAGGCAGAAAAGCAAGAGGAAGAGAAGCAGTAACAGCCATAAATCGAAATCAAGGTGGAAGAGGAAGCAAAACAAGTTTCTCCAGAACAAATGATGAAAACAAAGGAGACTTCTTCATTTGTCAAACAACAATCTGCACAAAAAAGAAGGGTACTAACTGGCACCAAAACTCCAGGACATCCCACCTCAACTGACTTTAATCAATTTTCATAGCAACGTAAGTCTGCAGCTGTGCTTGTTGGCCAGAGGAAAATTTCAGCTACACCAAGCGTAAACTAGTAGTAACTAGGATTTGGACAGGGTGGAGTATCGGCATAAGGGCCTTCTCGTTAATTGAAAAACCTTTAGAGCAATCAGTTCCGCGCAAAGACATCTATGAAAAAAGAAGACTTCACCACAATGAGAGGCTCATTTGACTAAAGTGCAAATCCTCTGAAAAGAAGACGTCTCTCTGCTGGAAAATCTAAGCTACCCGCTTCCCTCACACCACAGCAGCAGTCTTTGAATAGGACCCAGTAGTTCATCTCAAGCGTCAGACTTCCTCCTCGGCTACCTCAAGAACCTGTTGCCGCGGCGGCCCGACCTGCGGGTGGTGGTGAGCTCGGCGACGCTGGCGACCGAGCGGTTCAGCGAGTTCTTCGGCGGCGCGCCGGTGATCGAGGTCTCGGGCCGGATGTACCCGGTCGACGTGCTTTACCGGGCGCCCACCGACGACGAGGCCGACCTCGTCGACACCGTGGCCAACGTGGTCAACGAGATCACCGAGATGGATCCGCGCCACGACGTGCTGGTGTTCCTGCCCGGTGAGCGCGAGATCCGCGACGCGATGGTCGAGCTGGAACAGCGCGCCCTGCCCCACACGATGGTGCTGCCGCTCTACGCCAAGCTCACCTCGGCCGAGCAGCAGCGGGTGTTCCAGACCCAGGCCCGGCGGCGGGTGGTGCTGGCCACCAACGTGGCCGAGACGTCGCTGACCATCCCCGGGATCGTGTACGTGGTCGACGCCGGGGTCGCCCGCATGAACCGGTACAGCGTGAGGACCGGCGTGACCCAGCTCCTGGTCGAGCCGATCTCGAAGGCCAGCGCCGACCAGCGCAAGGGCCGCTGTGGCCGCACCGCCAGCGGCGTGTGCTTCCGACTCTACGAGGAGCACGACTTCGAGACCCGGCCGGCGTACACCGACCCCGAGATCAAGCGGGTCGGGCTGGCCGGGGTCATCCTGCGCATGAAGGCGCTGCGCCTCGGCGACGTCGCGACCTACCCGTTCCTCGATCCGCCGCAGAAGCGCTCGATCGACGAGGGCTACCGGGTCCTCGAGGAGCTGGGCGCGCTCGACGACAGCGGTCGGCTCACCAGGCTCGGCGAGCAGCTGGGCCGGCTGCCGATCGATCCCCGGCTCGGGCGCATGATCCTGGGCGGCCGCGACGAGGGCGCGCTGCGCGAGGTGCTGGTGATCGCGGCCGTGCTCGGCCTCCAGGATCCCCGCGACCGGCCGCTGGCGGCCCAGCAGCGGGCCGACGAGGCCCACCGGCGATTTCGCGACGAGGGCAGCGACTTCGTCGGTTACCTCAAGCTGTGGGAGTTCTGGCAGGCGGCGCGCGGGCGGTCGAGCCGGCGCCAGCTCGACAAGCTGTGTCGCGACAACTTCCTGTCACCCCGTCGGATGCGCGAGTGGGAGGACCTGCACGAGCAACTCGTGCGGGTGGTGCGCGAGCTGGACTTCCGCCCCAACGATCGCCCGGCCTCGGGCGACCAGCTCCACCGGGCGCTCCTGCCCGGGCTGCTCAGCAAGATCGGGACGTGGAACCAGGAGGCCCGCGTGTACGTCGGTGCCCGCCAGACCCGCTTCCTGGTCCATCCCTCGTCGGCGCTGGCCCGCAAGCCGCCGCCGTGGATCATGGCCGCCGAGCTGGTCGAGACCTCGCAGCTGTTCGCGCGCTCGGTCGCCAGGATCGATCCGGCCTGGATCGAGCAAGCCGCCGGCCCGCTGTGCAAGCGCAGCCACGGCGCCCCGCACTGGGAGCAGAAGGCGGCGCAGGTGATGGCCAAGGAGCAGGTCACGCTCTACGGCCTGCCGATCGCGAACCGCAACGCGCCATACGGCGCGATCGATCCGGCGATGTGCCGCGAGCTGTTCATCGATCACGCGCTGGTCCGCCAGGAGTACGCGACGAAGGCCCGGTTCATGGCTCGCAACCGCGCGCTGCTCGACGAGGTGCAGCGGCTGCGCGACAAGGCGCGGCGCAGCGACATGCTCGCCGACGAGTACACGCTGGCCCGGTTCTTCGACGAGCGCGTGCCCGAGGGCGTCTTCAGCGGCGCGACGTTCGAGACCTGGCGCAAGACCGCCGAGGCCGCCGACCCGAACCTGCTCGAGCTGACGCTGTCCGACGTCCTGCTCGACGAGGCTCACGAGCTTTCGCCCGAGCGCTACCCCGACCAGCTCGTCGTCCCCGGCGCGCGCACGACCTTGCCGCTGTCGTACCGGTTCGAGCCGAGCGCCGACGACGACGGCATCACCGTCACCGTGCCGCTGGCGCTCCTGCCCCAGCTCGATCCGGCGGTGATGGCGTGGACCATCCCGGGCTGGCACCAGGCGCTGATCGACGCGCTGCTCGACGGCCTGCCCAAGGGCGTGCGCAAGACCCTGGGGCCACTCGACGAGCTGGCCGTCCACCTCGCCGGTGCGCTCACGCCCTTCGCCGGCCCGATGCTGGTGGCGCTCGAGCGCGCCATCCACGAACACACCGGCCAGCGGGTCGCGCGCGACGCGTGGAACCTCGACGCGCTGCCGGCGCACCTGAAGCTCGCCTTCCGGGTGGTCGACAAGCACGACCGAGTGCTCGCTGCCGATCGCGATCTCGGCGAGCTCCAGCGGACGCTCGGGCAGCGCGCCCGCGAGCTGTGGGCCAGGGCACCGCGCGAGCGCCACGAGCGCGCCGGCCTGACCGCGTGGGACTTCGAGGTGCTGCCGCGCTCGGTCGACGTCGACATCGACGGCCGCCGGCTCCTCGCCTACCCCGCGCTGGTCGAGACCGAGACCGCGGTCGACCTGCGCTTGCTCGAGTCGCCCGAGGCCGCCGACGACGCCACCCGCGGCGGGCTCCGCCGGCTGATCCTGCTCCAGCTGCGCACCACGGTCGCCAAGCTCGAGGCCACGCTGCCCGGCGGGATCGCGCCGGGTCCACTGGTGATGGCCGGCGCCTCGATGTCGCCGCGACGGCAGATCGTGCTGCGCGCGCTCGATGAGGCGTTCGGACTGACCGGGCCCGAGGGCATCCCGCGCGAGAAGGCCACGTTCGAGACCCGACTCGCCGATGGCCGTGGCCAGCTCCACGGCGTGCTCGCGCAGCTCGGCCAGGTGGCGCTCGAGCTCGGTCATGCGCTCCACGACGCGCGGACCGCGCTCAAGCCGCTGGCAGGCAAGCCCGGCATCCTGCGCGCCGCGTACGAGGACATGCAGAGCCAGCTCGAGCACCTGACGTCGCCCGAGCTGATGCGGGTCACGCCGTACGCGCGCTTCGATCACCTCGCGCGCTACTTGCGGGCGGTCCAGATCCGGCTCCAGCGGCTGTTCAACGACCCGGTCAAGGACCAGCAGAAGGCCGCTCAGGTGTCGCCGTTCTGGCAGCGCTTCCTGAAGCAGCGTTCGGAGTTCCTGGCCAGGGGCCGTCCGCTCACCGAGCTCGGCGAGCTGGGCTGGATGATCGAGGAGCTGCGGGTGCAGACCTTCGCGCCCGAGCTCCGGACCGCGTACCCCATCTCGTCGCAGCGCCTCCAGGACTACTGGGCGGCGCTCACCCGCTGACGCCGCCCGTCGAGTGACGCTGCCCTCGTGCTACGAACAGCGGGTGCAGCCCGTTCTCGCCTCGCTCGTCGATCTCCTCGCGCTCGAACGCCTCGACCGCGACCTGTTCCGCGGCCAGAGCCAGGATCTGGGCTGGGGCGCGATCTTCGGCGGGCAGGTGCTGGGACAGGCGCTGTCGGCGGCCGCGCAGACGGTGACCGCCGACCGGGCAGTGCACTCGGTGCACGGCTACTTCATGCGGGCCGGCGACGTGCGGCGGCCGATCCTCTACCAGGTCGATCGGCTGCGCGATGGCTCGAGCTTCACGACCCGGCGCGTGGCGGCGATCCAGGAGGGTGAGGCGATCTTCAGCCTGGAGGCGTCGTTCCAGGGCGTCGAGGACGGCTTCGATCATCAGGACGCCATGCCCGAGGTGCCGGGGCCCGAGGCGCTGCGCTCCGAGCACGAGATGGCGCTCGAGATCGCCGACCACTTGCCGCCGATGTTCCGGGCCATGGCGCTCGCCGAACGGCCGATCGAGATCCGTCCGGTCGAGGTGCGCGACCCGCTGCGCCCGCGCGCCTCGCCGCCCGTGCGCCGCATGTGGTACCGCGCCGTCGACGTGTTGCCCGACGATGCGGCGCTCCACCGCTACCTGCTCGCCTACGCCTCCGACTTCTCGTTCCTGGGCACGGCGATGGATCCGCACGGCACGAGCTGGGTGCAGCCCGGCATGCAGGTGGCGTCGATCGATCACGTGATGTGGTTCCACCGCCCGTTCCGCTTCGACGACTGGCTGCTCTACGTCGTCGACAGCCCGTCGGCGTCGGGCGGCCGCGGCCTGGTCCGCGGTCAGTTCTTCGATCGCGCCGGTCGCCTGGTCGCGAGCGCGGCGCAAGAAGGGCTCATCCGGCGTCGTCTGCCTCGCTGAGCGCGCAGGCGCTGGCGTCGATGTGACCGGGCCAGCGCTTGACCAGCTTGCCATTGGGGCGCGTGCCCGGCGGCTCGAGGTAGGCGCGACGATGCTGCAGGGTTCGGCCGGGGTTGGCGTTGGCGATGAAGCGGCTCTCGCCCATCGTCCACGGCTCGCGGTAGGCGCCGGCGCGCACGTCGACCGCGCGCAGGTAGGCCCGGGCCTCCTCGGCGGAGAGCGCGCGCCGCGCGGTGCGGATCACCAGACCCTGGACGTGATCCCAGGCATCGGCGGCGATCGGTTCGCCGGCCGCGACCGCCGCGTGATGAGCCGCCAGCTCGCCATCCTGGCGCAGCGCCGGTGGCAACTCGAGCAACATGGCGTGGACGGTGTCGGGGAAGCGCGCGATCGCGGTGTGGGTGTGGCGCGCGACCGTCTGCCGCGGGCAGCGGATCTCGACGACGCGCGGCTTGACCGGGCCGGTACAGCCGTCGTGGTGGTAGTACTCGCCCTGGCTCAGCCGACCGCGACTCGAGCGACCGCGGACATCCTCGTAGGCGGCGTCGTCGCCACCGACGTTCTTGCACACCACCAGGCCCTCGCGATCGACGAGCGCGAGAAACGCGTCCTGATGTTCGGCGGACATGAAGATCGCGTTGACGTAGTCGTCGGGGCCGGCGGCGCCGGTGGCGTCGTCGACGCCTTCGATCACCAGCCCGAGCCCGGACCGGGCCGCCTGGCGAAGCCGCCAGGGGCCGAGCCGCAGCGGGCCCGGATCCAGACTCGAGAGCATTCGCGATTGTAGATCGACCTGCGCGCTTGTCACCTCGTCTGTCATCATCGGCACCGTGACCGACGACGACCCCGCGCCCGATGAAGAGACGGTGACCGTCGTCGAGATCACCGACGAGCTCGATCTCCACACCTTCCGGCCGTCCGACCTCGGTGAGCTGATCCCCGACTACCTCGACGAGGCCGCGGCGCGCGGCTTCAGCGAGGTCCGCATCATCCACGGCAAGGGCACCGGGGCGCTGCGTCGGTCCGTGCATGCGCTCCTCGATCGACACCCACGGGTGGAGAGCTACCGGCTCGGCGACGAGAAGCGCGGGGCGTGGGGCGCGACGCTGGTGCGCCTCAAGCCCTGAACGCCCTTGACTCGCGGCGGCGCCCCTGGGATCCAGGCGGAGCCATGGCGGCGCGAACCGACGGCCAGCTCACGTTCGGCGAGATCGTCGAAGGCAGCGGCGTATGCGCCCAGGCCTCGACCGTGACCCGCGAGGTCATCGGGCGCAGCAACGCCGACGCGGCCGAGGACGCGCGGGTCCACCTGTACGTCATCTCGTGCCACGACTGCACCGCCGCCAAGGCGTGCTGCTCGTTCGTGACCACCGCGTACCTCTACGAGGCGATGCCGATCGCCGCCCGCCTGGTCCGCGAGCGCCGCGACACCCCGGCCCTGCGCAAGAAGCTCAAGGCCGCCGCCGACGCGATGGAGACGACCCGCTCCCTCGACTACCAGCGCCCCTGCCTCTTCCTCGACGCCACCGAGCGCTGCACCATCTACGAAGATCGCCCCAGCGTGTGTGGCACCCACCTGGTCTCGTCACCCGCCGTCGCCTGCAGCGCTCCGGACGGCCGCGTCGAGAAGATCCTGGCGCCGCTCCAGGAATCGGCCCCACCCCGCTTCGCCGAGATCCTCGCCGCCGACCTCGGCCTCGAGCCCATCGGCGTGCCCTACTTCGGCGTCCTCCCCCGCATGGTGCTGCTCTGCCTCGAGGCCTGGCCACGCCCCGACTACGCCAGCTTCCTCGCCGAGCGCTGCCAGGCCGCGGCCGACCGCTACCGCGCCTCGCGCTAGGGGGACGGTGTCAACTTTGTCAACTTTGCGCCGTCCGCCCTGGCGGCGAGACCGGCCGTAGGTTGACAAAGTTGACACCGTCCCCGGTCACGAGGGAGCGAGGATCGGCTCGAAGCGGGCGGTGAAGTGGCGGAGGAAGGGCGGCTCCTCGACGATGCGCATGCCGAGGAGGCGATCGCGGCCGGCGACGACCTCGGCGACACCTTCGAGGACGCGATCCATGTGAGCCTGGGTGTAGACGCGGCGCGGGAAGGCGAAGCGGACCAGTTCCTTGGTGGCGTGTTTGCCGAACATGACGGAGCCGACCTCGCAGGAACGGATGCCCTCGGCGAGGTAGAGCGCGCACGCGAGGGCCTGGCCGGGAAAGCGCGACGACGGGACGGCGGGCAGGAGGGCGCCGGCGTCGAGGTAGACAGCGTGGCAGCCCGGCGGCTGCACCACCGGCATGCCGACCGCCTCGAGGCCTTCGGCGACGTAGCGAGCGACGGCCTCGCGGTAGGCGAGGTAGCTCTCGTCGAGCGCCTCGTCGAGACCGACGGCGAGGGCCTCCATGTCGCGGGCCGCCATGCCGCCGTAGGTGGGGAACCCCTCGGTGAGGATGAGCAGGCTGCGCAGGTGCGGCACCCAGGCGGGATCGCGGAGGGCGATGAAGCCGCCGATGTTGACCATCCCGTCCTTCTTGGCGCTGACCATGCAGCCGTCGGCGAGGTCGAAGATGCTGCGCGCGATCTGGAAGACCGGACGTTCGGCTTGCTCGGGCTCGCGGCGCTTGATGAGCCAGGCGTTCTCGGCGTACCGACAGGCGTCGATGATGAAGGGGATGCCATGGCGCCGGTAGACGGCGGCGACCTCGCGCAGGTTGGCGAACGAGACCGGCTGCCCACCGCCGGTGTTGTTGGTGATCGTGATCATCCCGAGCGGGATGCGGGCGCGCTCGCGGCGACACAGCTCGTCGAGCCGATCGACGTCGAGGTTGCCCTTGAAGGGATAACGGCTGCGGCTGTCGGCGGCCTCGGCCGTGACCAGGTCGACGGCCTCGCCGCCGAGCTGCTCGATGTTGGCGCGGGTGGTGTCGAAGTGGTTGTTCGACGGCACCAGCGTGCCCGGCTTGACCAGCACCGAGAACAGGAGGCGCTCGGCGGCGCGACCTTGATGGGTCGGGATCACGTGGTGGAAGCCGGTGATCCGGCGCACCGCCAGCTCGAGGGCCTCGAAGCTGCGCGAACCGGCGTAGCTCTCGTCGGCGATCATCATCGCCGCCCACTGGGCCGCGCTCATCGCGGTGGTCCCGGAATCGGTCAGGAAGTCGAAGGTGACGCGGCGCGCCGGCACCCGGAACAGGTTCCAGCCGGCCTCGGCGATCACGGCCTCGCGCTGGGCCCGCGTCGGCTGCGGCAGCGGCTCGACGACCTTGATCTTGAACGGCTCGATGACGGTCCGGCGCGGCGTCACCGGATCACGACGCGCCCGGCTGGGTCACGCGCGCGAAGAGCACGTGGTTCTCCAGGTGGATGTGCAGCATGAGCTCGCGCTCCAACTGGGCGAGGCCGGCATAGAGGGCCCGCCAGGTCGCGCAGGCGTGTGCGGGCGGGACCATGGTGCCGGTGAGCTCACGGATCCGGTCCAGCCTGAGCGCGTGAGCGTCGTGCTCGTGCTCCATCACGCGAACCGGCGGGGCGATGTCGCTGCCGCGCACCCCGCGCCGGATCGCCGGGAACAGGATGTCCTCCTCCTTGTGCATGTGGCGCTGCATCTCCTCCCAGAACCCGGCCAGCTCGTCGGCGAGGCCGACCGGCACCCCGACCTTGTCGGCATGGACGCGCTCGACCTTGCGGGCGGCCTCGATCAGCGGCGGGACGTCGCGGCGCAGGGCCGCGTGGTAGTGCGCCTCGATGTGAGCGACGAGCTCCGCCGGCGAGCGGGTCTCCCAGCGATCCGCGTCGTCGCCGCGGGCGGCCTCGGTCTGGAGCTCGAGGTCGATCGCCGCCGGATCGAGACCGGCCTGCCTGCAGGCCGTGGCCAGCGTGCGCTTGCCACCACAGCAGAAATCGAGCTTGTGACGGAGGAAGACGCGAGTCGCGGCCGGGTGGGTGGCGGCGATCTCGCCGATCGGCGTGTCCTGGGTGTTCATGCCGTCGACTGAAAGCAACGGATGTTCCAGCGGCCGCGCCGCGGAACGCACGAAAACGCGCACGGCTTGCGCGCCGCGCATCCGCGGCCGCAACTCTCGCGGGCTCGGCGGTATGCTCTGGAGATGCGGTACGCGCTGCTGGTTCTGGTCGCGCTCGGCGGCTGTGGGAGCCCAGGATGGATCCTGCCCGAGGCCGAGGCCGTCCAGATCGCAGACGAAGAACTGGCGCGACGTGGCATCGGGGCGAGCGACCGCAGCCATACGGTCGCAACCAGCCTCTTGACGCTCGAGCTCGACGCCTGGGATCCGGCGATGATGGTGGGGTACGAGTACGTGGCCGATCCGGACCCCGAGCTGGGAACCGGATCGGCGTACGGTGAACTCGACGGCTGGGAGGAGCTGCAGGCGGCGGTCGACGCGGCGGTCGGAACCGATACCCACGTCCTGATCATCCATACCTGGGCGCACGAGACCGAAGCGCTGTGTCGCGACCAGTTCCTGGGCAACCTCCAGGGCCGGCTCGACGCCCTCGGGCTGTGACGTGGCCCGACTCGCTCGAGCGTACAATCGCCACGTGGGGCGTTCCCTGATCTGCGTGCTCACCGTGGCGGTCCTCGCCAGTGGCCAGCCGCGCGCGGAGACGCCACCGACGGCGGTCCGCTGTCCGACGCCAGGCGAGCGGTTCACCGTGCTGCGCGGGGACCTCGCGCCCGGGCGGACGTGCGGCTCGATGATCCTGACCACGGATGCGAGCGATTCGCGCCTGTACCTGGGCGGGCTCTATCGCCATCACTCGATCGCGCGGGTCGCGTGGCGCGAGCCGATGAAGGCGCCGTTCGAGGTGTCGCTGGAGTGGCAGCTGGCCACGCCAGGGCGGTGGACGCTCGAGCTCGACGGGCTCGGCGTGGTCGTGCTGCTCGGTCGGGATCGGCTCGGCTTCTTCGTCGACGACGCCCAGATGATGGGCACGATGTTCGCCGAGCTTCCCGGTGTCGGCGGTCCCGGGCGCCGCGCGATCACGCTGCGGCGGACGCTCCGCGAGATCGTGGTCGTGGTCGACGGCAAGGAGGTGGGGCGCAAGGCGGTGGACGAACCCGCGCCCGGCATGATCGTCGTCGGCCTCAGGGGGGCGCCTGGTCACCGGTCGCGCGCGCTGGTCCGGAGCTTCGCGGTGCGCGCGCTGCCTCTGCCGCCGTGACGCAACCGGGCTCGGCACGGCCGAGCAGCGCGAGCGTGCGGCACGCTCGCGCGAGGACGTCGACCGGCCGGAGGGCATGCATGCGGAGCGCGCCGCTGGCGTGGCCGACGGCGAGCTGACGCCCATCGGCGAAGAAGCGGAGCGCGCTGACGGCGCCCGCGCCCGCGGCGGCAAGCTCGAGCGGCGCGCCAGCGGTGGCGTCGAGATCGAGCACGCGCACGAGGCCGTCGGCGTCGCCCAGGGCGAGCACGGCAGAATCGGGTGAGAGGGCCGCCGCGGCCAACGGTCGCGGCGCGGTGGCGATGCGTCGGCCAGCGAGCCCAGGCTCGTGGAGGAAGACCTCGCCGTTCGGCCCCACCGTGATCACCCGCGCTCCGTCCGCGGAGAGCGCAGCGACACGACCCTGGAGCGCGCGCTCGTCGTCGAGGCTCGGCACCGACAGCACCGAAGTGTCGCCGCCGAAACGCGCCGCGAGGAGCAACGACGGTCCGGCGAACGCGATCGTGAACACGGCGCGATCCACGTCGTCAGCAGCCGGAAGGTCGCGCTCGGCGACCACCGCCCGGCGCGACGGATCCCAGAGCTCCACAACGCCATCGATGCGGATCGCCGCCAGCAGCGCCCCGTCGGCAGCGAACGTGACGGACGTGACCGGAGACTCCGCCTGCTCGCGCAGCCAGATGATCGGCTCGGCCACGCCGGCCTCCGCGACGAAGAGCCCGCCGTCGGTGCGGCCGACGGCGACGCGCTGCCCGTCCGCCGATATCGCCAGCGCGCTGATCGCCGTGCCCGCCGGCGTTAGCGGCCTCCCGCCCGACAACCGCCCGGCCACGTCGAGCTCGAAGAGGTAGGCCACGCCGTCGAGGCCGCCCACCACCACGCGCCCACCCGCGGCGGCGATCGCCACCGCCTCGGCGCCGATGCGCGCCGAGCTCGACCGGACGCCGGCGGCGTCCCAGGCCAGGAGGCGTCCGTCGAGCCCGACCGAGACCAGGTGCCCGCGGTGCTCGACGAGGCCGCTGACCTCGCTGGCGTGCCCGACCAGCAGGCCAGCCTCCGCAGCGCGGGCGTCGACCAGCCACGCCGCGCTCTCGGTCGCCACCACGAGGCGCTGGCCGGGACCGATCGCCAACGCCTCCACGGCCAGCCCGGGCGGACCCTCGAGCGCGCGCAGCGGCGCCGACGTCTCGGCGTCGACGAGCTCGACCTGCCCGGGTCGTCCTGACCAGACGCCCTCGCCGGCGTCGACACCGATCGCGGCGACGCCGGCGCCGCGCTCGAGCGCGAGCCGGCCCTCGGCGTCGAGGGTCATCGGCGGCGCGTCGACGCCGACCGGCCAGGCCTGGGCCTGCGGCGGCGTCCGCGCCCAGGTGAGCAGGCGGGTTCCGTCGGGCGAGAACGCCAGTTCGTCGACGGCGAAGTGGGCGCCGCCGGCGGCCACGATCCTGAGGTGCTGCCCCGATCGGGCGTCCCAGAGATGCACGCTGTGATCGCCCGACGTTCGACCGGCCACACGCGAACCATAGGGCGAGAACGCGAACCCACCGATCGCCGCGGTGTGGCCCTCGAGGACAATCGCGGCGGCGCCGGCGATCGCGTCGTGGAGCCCCTGGCGCGCCTCGTCGACCGGCGGCTCGCCGGCCGCGAGCGCAGGCGCGACCGCCGAGACCGCCAGCGCGAGCGCCTCCGTGCGTCGGGTCGGGAGCAGCGCGAGCCGGCTCGCCGCGACGCCCATGCCGCGACGCAACTCGGTCCGCGACGCGCGTTCGTTGGCCTCGGCGCGGCGCTGGGCCGCCTGGGCCGCGTTGCCGGATCGGGTCACTCGCGCCGCGCTCACGACCGCGACCCCGGCGAGCAGCGCCGAGGCCACGGCCGCCACCGCCAGCGGCGCGCGATAGCGCCGGGCGAAGTGGCGGAGGATCTCGGCCGGCGAGTAGCGGCGGCTCTGCACCAGCTGCCCGGTCTGGAAGCGCCGCAGCTCCGCGGCGAGGTCGCGCGCGGTCGCGAAGCGATCGGCCGGGGCGCGCGCCATCGCTCGCCCGACGATGTCGCACAGGGGCGGCGGCACCGACGGTGCGACCTCGGCCAGCGGCGGCGGCGGCTCGACCAGCAGCCGCGACCGGACCTGCGCGGTGTCGAGCGCGGCGTAGGGCGGCGTGCCGGCGAGGGTGTGGTAGAGCGTGGCGCCGAGCGAGTACACGTCCATGCGCGGATCGGGTGACGTGCCCAGCGCCTGCTCGGGCGGCATGTAGTGTGGGGTCCCGACGCCGAGCTGGGTGGCGCCGTCGCCGACCTCGGCGATCGACGCGCTCGCCGGCGCGATCTCGCGGGCGTGCAGATCGGTGGCGAGCCCCCAGTCGATGACCACGGTCTCGCCGAAGGAGCCGACCAGGACGTTGGCCGGCTTGAGGTCGCGGTGCACGATGCCCTGGTCGTGGGCGTAGGCGACGGCCTCGCAGACCGCGGTCACATGGGTCAGGAGCCCGAGCCGCGCCTCGGGCGTGGTGCGGCGGGCGATCTCGTCAGACAGCGGCGCGCCGCGCACCAGCGGCATGGCATAGAACGGCTCCCCGTCGGCGAACCGTCCGGCCTCGTAGACACCGACGATGGCCGGGTGCTGGAGCCGCGCGGTGAGCAGCGCCTCGCGCTCGAAGCGCGCGCGCAGGTCGCGGCCGCGCGGCTGCTTGATGACGACCTCTCGCCCGAGCCGGGCGTCGAGGGCGCGGAAGAGGTGGCCCATGCCGCCGCCGCCCTGGCCGAGCGCGGACCAGTCGGCGTACCGAGCCCGGTCGATGACGTCGAGCGGAAAGACGTTGCCGGGCTCGGGGGCGCGCGGCGCGGCCGGATCGTCGGCGAGCGCGATCACGCGGCGACACGCGGGGCAGGTGTCGAGGTGCGCCCTCGCCGCTTCGCCGCCGCCAAGGAGCTCCGCGACGGGCGGATGGTTCATCGACCGGGCCCCACTATAACGCACGCGTGGCATACTCGAAGCGCGCACCGTGTCCGCGAAGTGGATCATCGTGGTCCTCGCGCTGGTCGCTCCAGCCTGTCGCGGTGACACGCCCGCCGCGCCGCTCGGCGCGGACCAGGGTCGTACGCGCCAGGCCGAAGGCCCGGGCGGCGAGGCCGGCCACGGTCCGGCCCGCGCCGAACCGCGCCCGGTCGCCTGCTCCGGCCCCGCCTGCGCGACCTTCCTGGTCGCCGAGCTGCCGACCGAACGCGGCATCGCCCTCGCTCTCGGAGGGGGCTTCGCGTACGTCGGCGCCCTCTACGACGACGCGATCTTCCGCGTCCCGCTCCAGCCCGGCGCGACGCCGTCAGTCCTGTATCGATCGCCCGGCGCCGACGTCACCGGCATCGAGGTGAGAGGTGACGCGCTCCGCTGGGCCTCCAGCGCGACCGGCGCGATCTACGAGGCGCCGATCACGGGCGCCGGTCCGATCCGGGTCGTGGCCGACGGACTGCCAGGGATCTGGGGCTTCGCCTCGAGCGAGCGAGCGATCTACTGGGCGGACTTCTCGGGCAGCGCGCCCGGGATGGTGTGGAAGCAGGCGACGGAGGGCGGGCCGAGCACCGGGCTCGGCAAGGATCCGAGCTCGCGGATGGCGGTGAGCTTGCTCCTCGATGGGCCCGATGGTGACGTGCTCTACAGCGAGCGAACCGCGCGTGTCATGCGGGTGCCGACCGCCGGTGGCGCGCCCACGGTCTGGGCCGAGCTCGGCGGTCGCCGGCAGGGCGCGGGGCTTGCGGGGGACGACACCCACGTCTACGTCGCGACGCTGTTCGCGAACGACGTGATGCGCATCGACCGGCGGACTGGCACGGTCGAGATCTTCGTGCAGGGCGAGCACACGCCAAACGCGATCGCGGTCGACGCGACCACGGTCTACTGGGTTGACTACGCCAGCCCCGTGGCCCTCCGGGGCCGGCGCAAGTAGCTGGGATCCCGCGACGTCCGGCGCGCCTGACGGATCGGCCGGCGACCGCGTGTTGGATGGCATGAAGCTCTCGTGCCTGGCGGTCGTCCTGGGGTTCCTCGTCCTGGCGTGTGGCGGTGGATCCGATCCGGTCGATCCGGACGCGTCGTCGATGATCGATGCGGCCTCGCCCGACGGGCCCGACGTCGACGCCGCTTCACCCGACGCGGCGTCGACCGATGCCGCGTCACCTGATGCCGCGGTCGACGCCGGTGGCCCCGACGCACCAGCCTGGGATCCCGGGCCGGTCGGCAACGTGCTCGCGCAGACCGTGGTCACCGTCGACGGCACGACGCAGACCGTCACCGTGGGCACCGCGACCGTGGTCATCCCGGCCGGCGCGCTGCCGAACGGGACGTTGCTCATCCTTCGCCTTTCGAACGGCGTGAACCGCGCAGGCGGCACGCCCGTCGGCGGGCTGGTGATGCAGTTCCTCACCAACGGGGTGGCACCGTCGTCGCCGCTGACCCTGCGGTTGCCCAGCCCGGGCCCCGGCAGCTACACCGAGCTCTCGTCGGCCGAGGCCGCGTCGGCGTGGACCGACGAGGGGCCGGCCAGCACCGCCGGCAGCGAGGTCGTGATCGGGGTGTCGCACTTCTCGTTATGGACCGCGAGCGCCGCGGCGGCGGGGGGCGACTGGGCCGAGCTCGGCCTCAACGATGGTGGCCCCACCTACGCTGGCATCACCAGCGCGGTGACCGCGGCCGCCGGCGGCGGGATCGAGATCCTGTTCCCGACCCTGGTCGGCACCAGCTACTGGATCTACGTCCGGCCGCAGACCGGGACCCACAACTTCCACCGCGCCCACGCCATGACCGTCGCCGGCAACAACCCCATGTTCCTCGGCGGCCTCACGCCAGGCGTGACGTACTGCGTGACGGTCCGGGTGCGCAGCGCGCAGGTGGAGGACGGCAACACCGCCGAGCAGTGCGCGGTGGCCGCGGCGACGCCAGCGCCGGCGACGATGACCATGGGCACGCCACCGCCGATCCGCTGGACCGACAGCGAGCTGACGCTGACCGTCAACACCGGCCTGGCCGCGAGCCTGCGGTACGAGCTCGAGCGCCAGATCGACGGCGGCGGCTTCGCCGTCGTCGCCACGCGGCAGCAGAACGTGTACCGGCCCGGCATCGACGAGAGCGTCACCTTCACCGACGTGCCCGAGGTCGCGGGTGCGTACCAGTACCGGGTGCGGGCCTTCGCGGACGGCGTCGACGTCCGGCTCAGCGACGTGCAGGCGTTCGCGGTGATCACCAAGCCGTGGAAGCAGGTGCTCCCCCGCTATCCGCAGACCCTCGCCCTCCGCCCGTCGCCGCAGCTCCTGGTCGACAACGCCGGCCGCCTGGTGGTCCAGGGAGTGGTGAGCCCGGGCAGCGCGAGCGCGTTCCTGACCGCGCCCGCGGTGGCCAGCCTGCGTCGCGGCCCCGACCTCACTGGCGACGCCGCGTTGTGGAAGCGGCTGTGGTGTCGCTACCAGGACGTGGATTTCAACGAGTCGATCTCGATCCACCACCAGGCGGTGGCCCGCGCCGCTGACGGCTCGGTGTTCGTGCTCGAGGCCAGCATCGTCGCCGGGCCACCGGGCGCAAGGGTGAGCCGACTGTTCAGGATCGGTCCCACCGGGTGCGCACAGATCGTGAACACCGAGCTGATGGGCGTGTTCGATCTCGCCGTCCACCCCACCGATCCGCTGAAGCTGGCGGTGGCGGCCAACCGGGGCGTGTTCGTGTCATCGGACGGCGGCGTCAGCTTCCGGCTGTTCGGCGGGTACCAGCCGCGCGCCGCCGCCTACTCGGCCGGCGGCACGCTGTACCTCGCCACCACCACGGTCATGGCGTCGAGCCCGGATCTGGCGACCTTCACCAACTACGGCACCTGGCCCGACGCCAACGATCCGCCCCGAGCGATGACGATCCGCGCCGACGGCACGATGGCGGCGATCGGCGGCGGCGGAACCCAGCCGCAGTCTGGCGCCTACGTCGGACCGGCCGGCGGCACGCTGGTGTTCGAGGACAGCGGGCTGGCCGATCCGCACCTGCGCGAGGGCCTCACCTGGCTCGGCGACGGACGCCTGCTGGTGCTCATGCAGATCAGCAACCCGCCGGGTGGCCCGGCCGAGCGCAGGCTGCTCGCCGTGCGCGCAGCCGCGGGCGGCTGGTCGACGCTCGAGATCCCCGGCCCGTGGCGAGTGGCCAGCCCGCTCCTGCCAGTGCTGTTCGACCTGCGCCCTGGGCACGCCGCCGACCTGTATGCGGGCTACCACCGCTCGCGTGACGGCGGCATCACCTGGGAGATGATCCCGCTCGGCAAGGCGGTGGCGGCGACCATCGACGGCGCCAACCTCGCCCTGTTCGTGACCTCGTACAACGGCAGCATCTTCGAGACCCGGCGTTCGCTCGACGGCGGAGACACCGGCGTGCTCTTGCCGTCGGCGCTCCCCGACGACGGCCGCACCTGGTTCGATCCGGTGACGCCGCTCAACGGCTACAACGCGTACAACCAGTACACCACCAACGGCGGCTCGACCTGGTCGTCCTCGACCGGCGCCGGCAACTTCGGCCACGTCGGCTTCGCCGGCGGCCCCAGCGTGTTCGCGACGCCCGTGACCACCGGGCCCGGATCGTCGAGCGCCAACGACGGCGCGAGCTGGACGGTGGTGACCGGCACCAACCGGACCATGGCCTGCGGCAATGGCACGATCGCAATCGTCTCGGCCAGTGGCGGGATCCAGACCTGGTCGGGGAGCAGCTTCGGCTCGGTGACCCCGATCGCGATCCCGCGCACGTGCGCAGTCAGCGCCGACGGCCAGACCGTGTACCTGGGCACCACCGGCGGCGTGCAGAAGTCGACCACCGGCATCGCCGGCCCGTACACCGCGCTGCTCGGCTCGGTCGGCGGGACCACGCCCATGCGGGTCAGCGCCGACGGCCTGCGCCTGTCGTTCAACGGCTGGTGGACCGAGACCGGCGGGCAGTGAACGCCGCGGCGGGCGCGGTCAGAACACCGGCCGCGACACGTCGAACAGCTCGAAGCGCGGCAAGGCAGGAACCCGGACGCCGAAGACGCGCAGGGTGCCGCCGACCTCGCCGTACAGACCGACCCGACCGCGGTACGCGTCGGTCCCGAGCGGGTGGTCGACCTGCACGTAGGGCCCGACGTCGATGAACGGGCCGGCGAGGTCGTAGAACTTCACGTCGAGGCGAGTGAACAGGTACGCGCGCACGTCGATCTGATCGACGTCGAGCTCGGCGGCCGGCAGGTGGCCGTCGAGCGCGTGAGAGCTCTCGGCGACGCGCTGCCAGTGGCCGTCCTCGAAGCGCAGGCCGGCGGCCAGGGTCGAGCGCAGCGCGCCCTGCAGGCGCACGCGACCATCGCCGCGCGCCGTGACCTCGAGGCGGACGCCGACCGAGATCACCGCGGTCTCGACCACCGGGACGACGCCGATCTGCTGGTAGAAAACCATCGGCACCGATCGCCACAGCGTGACGGCGGGGCGGATGGTGCCGGCCCGCACCCGCACCTCGAGGTCGAGCTCGGCGTCGAGCTGGCTCGACAGCACCGCCTCGAAGTGCTCGAGGCGCCGGCCGCGCATGGCGAGGTCGAGGTCGAGCGTGGGCAGGAGCGACAGGGCCGCGCGATGCACGTCGACCGTCAAGTCGGCAGTGTCGATCGGGCGCTGCCCGCGCACGTCGACGCGGACGAGCTGGAGCGTGTGCGAGTCCCACTTGCCGTCGCCCAGCGCCAGGGCCTCGTCGACGTCGCCATCGATGATGGCGTCGCCCAGCGCGGCCGGCTCGGTGTCGAGCATGATGCGTTCACCGTCGTCGTGGACCGCCAGCACGCGCCGCAGGAAGCCCTCGCCCTGCGCCGACACCACCAGATCGTCCACCCTGAGCGCCGCCAGGGCTTCGTTGCCCGGACGCGCGAAGGCGACGCGATCGGCCTCCACGTCGAGCACGACCTCGGGTGGGAGGACCGTCACCCGCTCGTCGGTCTCGACGGCCGGCGCGGGGCCGCAGCCGGCTCCGAGGAGCACGCAAGTGGCAACCCAGCTCGCCAGCAGACGGAGCACGAACGGTGCATCAGCAAGCCCGATGCCGCCGACGCGGTCCGCCAAGTACCCGCGATCCCGTGGGTCACTGGGGACCGAAGACCGCGGCGCTGGCTGCTCGTCTGGTCACGACCGCCGTCCCTCCGATCAGAGGACGAACGGGATGAGCGCGCGCCGGCCCGGTGGGTAGTCCGGGAAGCGATCCCGGTACCAGGCGTGGTTGGCGAGCGCGCGCGGCACCAGGTTGGCGGCGGTGTAGACAGCGAAGGCCAGACCGGCGAGTGACCAGGTCAGGATCGCCCAGCCGATCCACTCGAGGATCTCGCCGAGGTAGTTGGGGCTGCTGATCCAGCGCCACATGGCGCCGTGGGGAACCCTGTAGCCGGTCTCGCCGGGCCGACGCAGGTGGAGGAGCACGGTATCGGCGTGGAGGTTCATGACCAGGCCGACGATGAAGATCGCGAGCCCGGCGAGGAAACGCGGATCGGCGATCCAGGCGGCGGGGTACGCGCCGAGCTCCGAGACCCAGCGGGCGTTGGCGTAGGCGTTGGCCGCGTTGAAGGACATGCCGGCGAGCGCGACCACCAGCGGCATCCGCCTGTCGGTCGCGCGCAGCCGGAACGGGAAGACGAATGTGCGGTGGACGTAGTGAAGCTGCCAGACCGCGAGGAGGACGAGCGGCACGAGCCCGGCGCGGTGACGGCCGAGGGCGAAGACCACGAGGAAGAGGAGCACCGCGGGGTGCTCCATCAGGATCCAGCCGGCGCGGTTGGGCACGGTCGGTCCCCAGCCGGGGCGGCCGTGGCGGCCGTAGGGCGCGCTCTTGACCAGCAGGAACACGAAGGTGGGGACCGCCAGCGCGAGCAGCGCAAGGACCACGGCCGCCTGGAGCTCGGGCTCGGTCAAGGCGCGGGCACGTTACTACGGCGCACGCACGCTGGTGCCGATCGGCGCCGAGCGACGCAGCAGCTCGACAGGGCCGCGGTTGGCGTTGGTGACGTACGCGATCGCAGCGCCCCAGACGGGGTCGGCCCAGGCCACAGCGGAGAAGGCGCCGGCGTGGCCGTAGCAGCGGGCGGTGTTCCACCAGCCGTACAGCGACGGCCAGCGCTGGCCGAGCAGGAAGCCGCGCGCCACCCGCAGAGGCATGCGGTTGGAACGATCGAACGCGGTCGGCAGCGGCGTGGTGTAGCGCGCGATGGTGTCGGGGCGGAGCAGCCCGCGGCCGCCGTCGAGGAGAAGCTCGTAGAAACGCGCGAGCGCGCCGGCGGTGCCGATCAGGCCGGCGCCGGGCACCAGCGCCGCGCGGGTCGCCGGGTGGTTGTGCACGGCTTCCCAGCGAGCGGAGAGCTCGGTGCCGGCCACCACCTGCCGGCCGCCGAGCCAGTAGGTGCGAGCGAGGTCGGCGTCGGTGCCGGCGACGCCGGTGGTGGTGAACGCGACGTCGATGCCGGCCGGCGCGAGCAGCTCGCGGGCAAGGAACGCCGGCAGCGGCTCGCCGGTGACGCGGGCGACGATCTCGCCGAGGATCCAGCCGAACTCGTACGGACCATAGGCGAACGTGCCGCGCCGGTAGCGAGGCGGCGTCTCGGCGATGGCGCGGACGACGGCGTCGCGATCGCCCCAGCGATGCTCGTCGGCGACCAGCGCGGGCAGGAGGATGCCGCTGCGGTGGGTGAGCACGTCGAGGATGGTGCGATCGGCCGACCAGCCGGGCACGAACGTGGAGAGCGGTGCGGCGACGTCGAGCAGGCCGCGCTCCTCGAGCAGCGCGACGGCCATGGCCACGAACGGCTTGGACGCCGAGAACACCTGGAAGCGAGTCGCGGCCGACACCGGCACCTGCGGCTCACCGTCGCGCAGGCCCGAGGCCAGGCCGATGGCCTCGTCGACGACGACCTGGCCGCCGCGGCGGACCACGAGCTGACCGCCGGGAAACCGGCCACGTGCGTGCTGGCGGCGGAAGACCTCGGCGACGCGCGCGCAGTCCATGCACGGATGGGGACCACGAAGCCGCGCCAGGTTCAAGGCGAGAACACCCGGACCTGCGCTGGACCGGGCCCCAGTTGACGGTGCCACGCAGGTGAGTCACGGTAGAGGTTGGTGGCTTCGCGCTGGCTAGCGTTCCTGCTCGTGCTCACGTTCCTCCCCACGGTGGAGCTGGTCGAGCAGGGCGTGCACGCCGCCGAGCACGTGCTGGTCGGCGACCCCGCCGACCACGACGCCCACCACGACGATCACGACCCCACCGACGAGCACGGCTGCACGCAGCTGATGCACGTGTGCGGCGGACACAACGGCTTCGGGGTGACGCCGGCGCTGCCGGTGGCGGGGATCGCGCACTACGAGATCGGCGCCATCGCATCGATCGCCGCGATCGATCTGCACGACCTGGCCGCGCGCGAGCCTCCGCACCGTCCGCCGATCGGCTGAGCGGCTCCCGCTCCTGATCGGCCCGCCGTCTCGTCACGGCGGGTGCACTTCGCTTGGAGGTCTCCATGTTAGCGCACACGACGTGCGCGCTGGTGATCCTCGGGACGGCGCTCGCTGCGCTGTTGCCGGGGACCGCCCGCGCGGACGAGATCCGTTCTCTCGACGAGGCCACGTTCCTCGCCGAGCTCCACGCTCGTTCACCCCGCTTGAAAGCCAGCGCGGCGCGCGCCCGGGCGGCCACCGTTGCCATCGATGTCGCCGGCGTCCGACCCAACCCGACGCTGTCGTGGGAACGCGAGGCCGTGCCCGGCCTCGACACCCACGACGACTTCCTCCGCCTGGCGGTTCCGCTCGATCTGTCGGGACGGCGCGCGCTGCGGCTCGCGGCCGCCCGCGAAGAGGCCGAGGCCGCCGCCGCTGACTCGAGCCGGGCCGACTTCGTCCTCGAGATCGAGGCCCGGCGGGTCTATGCCACCGCGGCCGCGGCACGGCAGCGGGTGGCCGGACTCGAGGCGGCACGCCTCCGGCTCGCCGAGCTGGTGGCGACGCTGCGCGCGCGCTCCACCTCGGGCGACGCCGCCGACTACGACGCGGAGCGGGTCGCGCTCGAGCTCGATCTGCTCGACGACGAGCTGACCACCGTGCGGCGCGAGCGCGCCGCCGCCCAGGTCGTCCTCGGCGGCCTGCTCGGCACGCCGGGCAGCCCGATCGACGCCTCCGAGGACCTCCGGATCTCCACTGTGGTCGAGGCGGAAGGGCGACGCGACCACGTCGCGGCGGCCAGGTCACGCGCCGGCGCGTCGCGCACCGAGGCGCGGCAGGCCCGCCGCACCTGGATCCCGCGCCTCGAGCTGGGGGTCGGCGTGCTGCTCGCAGGCACCGCGACCGAGCGCGGGCTCGGCTACGTCGTCACGCTCGGTGGCGAGCTCCCACTGCTCGATCGCGGCGCGGCCGCCGCCCGCC